>OLNE01000466.1_pt1 | contig 38823 bp, 48 predicted proteins | sample 1672431 | NCBI WGS metagenome assembly OLNE01 (sample SAMEA3136685, study PRJEB25190) | human gut metagenome | reverse complement strand
CTCGTCCGAATGTGAGACAGCCGATCCTTACGCAGTATTGTGATGGGAAGAAGGTATCTTGTCCGGAATGGATGACCTTACTGTAAGTGCGTATAAAGTTTTTTCTTTAACACTGAAACAGTGCTATTCTCAACCCATGTCTTCCCTATTTCGGTTCAGATTTCTTAAACAGATTCTTTAGAAATGGCATAATTACGTGCTTTTTAAACTTATAATAGATGCTAAAAGGGGGTACTTTTCTGTTTTCCGGTTTTTATACAGAAAGTACCCCCTTTTTTGCAAATAGTACCCCCTTTTACAACAAGAAAGTACCCTGTTTTAGAACAGGAAAGTACCCCCTTTTATTTTACAAGTTCCAGGTACTTTGTTGGAACCCAACTATTTAATTGTTTGACCAATGCTTCCTGCTGTCCATTGTTTGTCTGAACTTTTGTTACTGTATACTTCTTGTTCAGATACTGACTAGAAATTTTCTTGCCTTTTGCAGAACCTCCGTACTCCGCATTCCCGACAATTTTAACAGCTGCACCTGTCTTAAATACTGCTGCCACCTTTGCAGTTACACTTGTCTTAATATCATGCCCTACGATCGCAGATGCAATAGCTTTTCCAATTGCATCTGCACCAACTGTTTTGTACAAGAGATAATCATCCTTATCATCAACAAAACAAATCTCAAAGAGTATGGCTTTTGCCTTTGTATGATTTAAGTAATATAAGCTAGATGTTGTTTTGTATGGATCTCCATGTTGAGTAAATCCAAGTTGCTTCATGTTTCTTACTGCTCTTTCAGCTACTGCTTTTTTCACCCCAGTAAATGCTGTTGCCCATACCTCGAAACCACCAAGCTTTTTATCTCCTTTGTGATCATTCCGACCAGAATTAAGATGTATTGATCCATCAAAATTCACAGAATGCTTGTTACATTTTGCACAAATCTTTTTAAGCACATCTGCCTGGCTTCTTCCATTACTAACTGAACAATTATATGTTGTTGCACCTGCTTTTTTCAGATATTTAATAATTGCTTTTGCAATCTTTCTATCTTCCTTTGATTCATCTAATAAGTCACTTGCTCCACATGCGATTTTACCACTTGGATTATGACCACCGTGAATATTGTATACTGCCATTTATTCTTCCTCCTGATCTTTATTTACTACTTTATCTGCTACTTCTAAACCTTTGATCAATACTTTTGGTACGTCATATCCTGCCTTTACTAAATTCTCAACAATAGATCTAATTTCATTGATCAATAAAGAAGCAAGTACAAACCAGCCGAGTAATGTCGTGATTCCTAAATTTATACCTATTACTTTTCCGATTTCAACAAAAATTGCCGATGCCCCAAATGCTACCATGATCATGATCCAATATCCTAATTTTTTCATGACACCCATCCAGCCAATTCGAGAACTTACTTTTCCTGCCATCTTTGCACCGAGCCAACCTGTGAACTGATCTGCTACATTCAACCCTAAATAAGCAATGAAAAGAAACCAGTGTTCTCCGAGCACATAGCTTAATACTGCTACAATTGAACCTGTTACTACATTATATGTGTCAATTACATTGTTTGTCATTTTCTTCATTTCCCTCACTTTCCTTTCTTTGAAGAAAGATTATTTTGCTGCATAAAAAATAAGACCTCTGTGGGTCTTGCTCTAATACTATTCATTTTCCCTCCTTATCATCCTAATTGATTTAACACTTCCGATCTAAATTCTTCCGGAATATTTGCCCCATATGTCACGTTGTTTAATGTATCTATATCTTTTATCGAATTGATATAAATTTGTAACGAATTTAAATACACCCTGTGATACATTACATGATAATCCATTGCTTCTTTCAGTCTCAGGATGTCTTCTTTGCTAAATATCGTGTCAACTTCATCGTCTGCATGGTATGGTAATAATGTATCACCATTGTTTGCACGTGCTGCAAGTAAATTTATATATGTCTGATTTTGCTCTGTAAATGAAAAATGACCTTTGACTGCGTTTAATTCAAGGTCTAATCCTCTTGTTATGATCTGATTGCATTCATTGGTCATTTCTTTTATTTTTCCAGATCTTATAAATTCAAGATCCTTTGTATTTTCTTTTTTCTTTTCTGTATCATTGGATACTTCCTGCTCCTGGTTAAGTGCCGTGATGATCCCATCATAAATACTCTTGGATGTTATTTCTTCAAGAATTACAGTTTCGTAGTCCCCTGCTTCTTTTGGCATATCATCCCAGTCTTTTACGTGGTAGATTCTAATACCATTTCTTTGTATAATTCCTTGCGGATTATCATCTTTATTACATCTTAAAAACATTTTTGCATTTTGATCATATTTTACATATTGTAATTGTTCATATGCATCAATGATTTTTCCATTTTTTACTGCCTTATACATAGTCTTTCCTTCCCGAAAAGGTTAGAGTACAATTCTTCCATGTTTTTGATTGTATAATATGCGTTAAAATGTTTTGCGTATGATCTCCAACTCTGAAAAGCACTCCACGCATCCTTTTCTGTCATTCTTCCAGCCTCACAGAATTTCTTTAACTTCTTTAGTTTTCTCCTTTCTCTTGTTACACTTTTCTTGTAAATTTTCTTTACAATCTTTCCTGATGGTGTCAAGAAGAATCTTCCCTTCAACCATGTAAAACCATGACTAAGTTTTACTATTTGAGTCTTTTTGTCATTCAGAATAATTCCAAGTTTTTTACATTCCTCTTTTATGACATTCAGGCATTGTTTTAAATATTTTTTATCTGGATGAATCAAATAGCCATCATCCATATATCTACCATAACATTTCACTTTTAGTTCTTCTTTAATCAAATGATCCAATTTATTACATGATGCAAGTGCTAGTGTTTGGCTGATCTGTGATCCAAGTCCAAGTCCTTTGTTTCCTTGAAAGCAATCAATAAAATGATTTATCAAATCAATAGTCCTTTGATCTTTAAATGATTTTTGAACGATTTCTTTAATCACATCATGTGATACATTATCAAAAAACTTGCTAAAATCAAATAACAAAATATAGCCATCTGTGCCATATTTTCTATAATGATATTGTAAATGTCTAATCATACGATTCATGGCAAAATGATATCCTTTGTTTTTGATTGATGCTCCATTGTCATAGATAAAGCTTCTTTCAATCACTGGTACTAACGCGTGATCGCAAAGGCACCTTTGAACAATGCGTTCTTCAATCTTCACGCTTTTAATCTTCCGCTTTTTCCCTCTTTCAAATAAATCAAATTCACAGAATCCTTTGCTTCTAAATTTTCCATTCATCAATTCTTTTCTCGTTTGATAAACATTTAACGGTGCTTGTACGATGTATTTTTGTGTTGATGCCTTCCATCCAACATTTCTTCTACATCGAATATAAGATTTATAAAGATTTTCATAAGAAAAAAGCTCATTAAAAGAAAGAAGCTTTTTCTTTTTCTTAACTTCTCTTCTTTCTTTTCTTCTTTTATATCTTACTTCTTTTCTCTCTTCGCTCGTCATATTTACCTCTTATTCATTTGTACAGATATAATCCTGATTTTCCGCATATCTGCATAGCGATACTGGGAATGAAACGGAAGATTATCAGGCAACTTCCGCCATGCAAGCAGCGTCCTCCCAATCGCATCAAATGTTATATTTACCTTTTTAGGAAGGTCATATTCTCCTTCTATCTTCTATTCTCACTGCTTTCGCCTTGTGGTTACTTGGTCTGAAAAAATAGAATCCAACGCACACGCCATAGCCGCCGGTAGCATTATTACTATTGATATTACCATTGTTATTGACATTACGAAAAGACACCGCACCGCCTGCATCCGCAGACCTCAGTGTCACACAGAATATAACCTGTTTTTAATTATTTTAAGAATTTTTGAAATCTTTTTCTGTCTTTTGTCATAGCACCTTTAATCAAATTAATCTGAGTTGCTATTAACTCTGACCATTCTTCTAAAACCTTCGTTTCAAAATGTATTAATTCATATGCAACCTCAATCTGTGATACTAAATTTTGACATTCCACATATGCTTTTAAGAAAAACTCTCTTCTTATTTGAACTTCTCTTGCATTTGTCGGATAAATGCTGTTTGCCTTTTTGGTGTTTGCATATATTTGCGTTGCAGCATCTGCAAGATGTTGTCCCAAATAAAATGTATACCTTTTAGGAATTGTATTTACACAACGCCTAATTGTATATATTTCAAGCTTTCTTGCGTTATTTAAAAACTCCATTTCTGAAAGTCCTCTTTGGCTTTTGATCACGCTCATTACTTCATCCTCCATGTGTCAGTATATCATATTTTTGTTTTTGAATCGACCGCCTTACGGCGGTTGATATATTGACTGCTTTTTTTCTGCCGGGACATAGCCCGGCAGATAATCTGATTAAACCGAGAAGCCAACGCACACGCCATAGCCGCCGGTAGCACCATTACTATTGATAGTACCATCGTTACCGACATTACGAAAAGACACCGCACCGCCTGCATCCGCAGACCTCAGCCAATAATCCCATACTGATCCTGTACCGTTATAGATGCACTTTTTCCTCGAATTGTTGTCAGTGTAGCATGAGAACGTCACTTCTTCTGCTTCTGTTGAAACTTCGTTTTTATAAGGAACTGCCGTTAGCTCAGCTCCCACTTCACAAATTGACGGAATTCTCAAGTGATCCTGTGATGTTGTTATCGTCGTTGATTGGTTTCCAGCACTTGCCAGCGTATCCGACAACGCGATAAAGTTTCTCCATTGCGGTGGCAGCATAGGATATAATGTTTTATTCATCCATTCTCTTAGCGCGCTCTTATCCCATCCTCCTTTATTCGTTGCGGTCTTATTCATTTGTTGTCTGATTCCGAGCACACCAATCATGTAGAAATCACCATTCGTCATTCCTGTTCCCGATGACAATGCGTAATGTCCTTTGGAATGATATCTAAATACAATACTTTCGTCCGGAATAATCTCATTCTCTTTTGCTTTCTGCGGTACCATTTTGATTAATGCCGCCGGGGTGAATCCGTATTCTACAGCTTTGCCCATTTTAAAAATTGAGTAAAACTCTCCGAACGTGTATGCAGATTTATCTTTTGGATCATCGCTGTAAGCATAGTCATACTGTGTTAAATCCTTGATCTGTCCTGGTAGCTGTGGGTAGATATACGTTGCGTTAATGTCCATGTCTTGCGTAACGTCGTCCGCTGTCTTGTCCCATCCAATCCATACATATCCGGATTTTTCAAGGTCGTTTCCTTCGTAGATACAAGATCCATGAGCTTTTACATTATGGATCTCGATTACTTTTCCTTCGTTCAGGTATCTTACAACGTATGCCCTTGTCTGTGATGTAAACAATGCTGTTACTGTTGTGTCCTGCGTGATGTTTTCAATCGGCACGTCCCATTTGAAGAAAGTATACACATTATCCTGGTCCGGTTCTTTGATCGGTGTCCCGATATATCCTGCCTGGATTGGATCTTGTGCAGCTCCTCCGTGTTCAACCTTTTGTGTATTCAGCGTTGTTCCATCCCAGTTCTTAAATGTTACTGTATGCTCTTCCAATAGCTGACCGTATGTAAATGTTACTGTTTTAATCGCATCTGTCAGTTCTTTGTATTTTGTTGGCGAAATTCCATCAAAATAAACAGATCCAGTTAATACTCCGTTTTCTGTATTGTGACCATCGTCGTCAATACCATTCGCTTCATGTAATCTCATTAATGTCCAGTAGGCTTTGACTGTTGTTCTCCAATCAATGTCAATCAATCTCACTCTTGTCAGGTTTTCTGCATTCATGGCAATTGTTAAAGTGTCAAGTGCTGGGCTTCCTGAAACGTTCAATGTCGTTAAAAGATTGTATGCTTGTAAAGTAAATTCTTTTACATACATCAGGTTTTTTGCAAAAATTGATGTAACTGCATTCAGTTTTGCTTTTTGCAATCGCTGGTATGGTGCAAATGTGACGCCTGTGATTCCACTTCCTCTTGTATAGCACTCTTTTACGTTAATGTTATTGCTAAGATCTAGCTCCTGCGCCAGTGCTGGGCAGTTTTCAACATTGATGTACTCCAAGGATGTCGCGTTTTTTACAGTTACTTCTTTCATATTTGTATTAACGTACCCATCTGTACTTGAGCCGATCTGTGCTCGTTTTAGTTTTTTACAACTTGCAATGTCTGTGTATCCAGGATATAAGCATGACAGGTCTCCAAGATCCTGAATAAATGTAGCGTTTCTAATATAGATTTCTGTGTCATTCATCTGCGGTACGCCCAACTGTAATTCAACTGCTTTTCCCGCCGTTGTTCGTTTCTGCGTCGTTCCGGACCCAGCTTTTACAGTTATCCATAAGTCACTGTAAGGTGTGATCGTCATCTTGCTTTCTGGTGTGATCACAAGATTCCCACTTGTTGGTGTGTACCCTCGAATCGTTGCGCTTTCTGCCGTTGCGTAGGGACTTATAAAGTAAGAGCTCATAAATGCTCTTTGGTAGTGTAAAAACTGTCGCCTTTGCAGTCTCTTCTGTCCATTCAGCATCGGAATGTATGCAGACGTTCCAAGGACTGTGTATGTTTTAATGTCTTTCCGCCACACATCTTCAATCCATAGTGATTCTGCTGCAAGCGACTGTATTTCTTCGCAGTGATCTGCAAACGCATCAAGATCCCATGCTCCAGCATTTTCACGATTGATGTACATGCTTGCCAATTCCTGCGGAAACGCTTTCCACATCATCTGAAAGACGGTTGCATCTGCTGCGTTAAATACGTCTCTGGTTCCAATCTTATCGTAATCCATGTACCCATACTTAAGTGTTAAGCCACCCTCGTTGTCGTTCCCCATTGCTGTATCATTATCATACGCAAAACATAGATTCCATTTTCCAGATAATTTACTGTATCCCCAGAAAGTGTTCTTCGCTCTGTTGTCGACCTGGCTAAATACCAGAGTTATCAGCACGTGCCACATTACCGAATCTACGATCATGTGGTCTGCTGCCTCTTTCCTGAATTTTGCAATCCTGTATTCTTTTGAATCCACCGAAAAAGCCTGGCCGTCAATTGTTACTACGCTTGGCAGCGTTTTGTTCGTTGCTGCGTCTGCGTTGCAAGATACTACCCATGTCAGAAAGTCCTGCCACAATTGCTTTGCTTCTTCTTCGTTTTGTGATTCTGCGAGGTGCCTGAATTCAAAATTTGTATCTCCGTCCCATGTTTCTGTCGAAAGATCAGCAGACTTCATTCGGCACTGATCAGATGTATTGTTTGCTACCTCAATGACAATTACATCGTCTGTCTCATTTTGTGCAAAAACATCTAAATTCTTCTTCGAATTGTTGATATTCCCCAGCGAATAGAAAACTGTTTCATCTGGCGCTACCGTCATCGGTCCAACCTGTACCGCTTCGTTTCCGGTATTATGGAAAAACAAAGCTGCCATGTGCCCCTCTACTGTATCTCTTACCTTTTTATTCGCTTGCTTTGCTGGCCGTGTATATGGCTGATATGTATTGTACCAGTCAGATACTAAGATATTATTGATATGCTCCTGTGATGCCACGTTTGTTTTGAAGTTCAGGTAATTGACTCCAATAGAATTATCTGTCATGGCATATGTATCAATATGGCTTCCATCTTCAAGATCAAATCCGTTTTTAAAATTAAAATCTTCATTGCATCCGGCCTGTACATATCCAAGGGATGATGTACCCTGTGCCTTCTGTTCTACGTTTGTTGCAGTCCATGAATGTGCTGCGCCACCTTTTACATATTTATGTGTAACGCTTCCTGTGATCTTCTGGCTTTTTGCCGTTGATACATTCTGAGCATGCCATGTAAAAACGTGCAGACCTGGATTGAGCGTTGCAACCTTATCTGGATCCAGGTTCCCAGAAGAATCATAAATCTGATTCCTGTCATGTCTTGCCGTGATCTCAGCCCCATCTTTCCCATCTGCGCAGAAGTTTGCCTTGATCTCGTCTGTTGTAAGATCTCGACTGTATACTCTAATCATGTAGATAACCACATCACAATCATCAGACCCGATTGTGATTCCTACAGGTGTTGTCTGTTTCAAGTTGTCATTGCTTGCATAGATTGCTGCTTTTGCTGGTGTTCCTCTTTCCCACAGCATCACCAGGCGATTTTCTGAATCCGGTTCAATGTTCACTTCTGCTTCTGTCTTGTACCCCTCACATAATGGATATTCAAGCGTTGTCTGCTCGGTTTTCACTGTCATCGAATTGGCTTTCATACTTAATCCAATGTTGTTATTCATGCATGTAATTGCCTGCGCATCAAACAATGAGCTGTTTTCAACCTTGTAAATAAATTTAAAGTTTCGTCCATCTTTTCTTGCATCCGTTCCAAACAATTTATAATCCAGTGTAATCCTGTCACCTTTTACTACCTTGATACATCGGATTCCTTCTGGATCCGTCTGTAATCCACCGTTATGCGTATCAAAATTTTCGGAAAGTGTCAGACCACTGACTATTTTTAGATCTGTGATCTTGTTCGGATCAATCTTTAATACAAGACTGTCTGTGATCTCACTGATATCAGATGATAGTGCAGAGACTTCAATCGTCTTTTCCCACCTCTTTCCATCACATTCAATTGCAAGTTTTAGCGTTCCTGCATCCGTTGTTCTATAACTCCAGATGTGTTCCGATTGATCTACGCTTTCGGTTGACTGTAGAGTGTCATTAATGTAAAAATTTACTGTTGCCGGATTGGCAGAACTTAATACTCTGTATGGAATTGCCAGTGTCGCGTACTGGTCGACCTTTTTCTCTGTCAGTTTGGCTGCAACGACTGTCCCACCACCATCTTGTGCAACCGCACACGTGAGTGTGTCAGATGTTAACGTCACGCCGTTCAGTGACATTGTTCCGTACACGCTTACCTCATGTGCTCCAGCTGTAAGTGTTGTGCTAAACACAATCCTTCGCCCTGTCGTTGTTACCTCCTGCATGCTTTGTTGGATGCCGTCTACCGTCAAATAAATTCTTTTTACTCCTGATCCTGTTGGCGTTACGTAAATTGTCAACACTCCACTGTTCTTCTCGGTGTTTCCAAGATTCCAGTCTAACGTAAATGATTCCATTGTGATCGTTAACGTTCTTGTCGCTGTTGCTCCATATGTATCGGTCATTGTAAGCTTGACCGTATTGGCGCCGCTTGAAAGATGCTCAAAAATGTCCAATGTGATATTGTCGCCCTGTTCAATTGTTTTGTTTTCTTTCAGGATTCCTCCGACATAGATTGATAAGTTTCCAGCTCCTGTTGATGTCTGTGTCGTTGCGTCCAATGATGAGAATTTAAACTTGATTGGTGCTGTTCCATTTGTCTGTAAAACTGAAAATGCCGCCGGCGAGTACATTGCAAATACGAGTTTTGATCCGGAACTAGATCCCCCACCTGTCCCTATAAAGATTGGATCAAATCCTTCAATGTCTGTCCCGTCCTGTGTCAGGTGTAGATATCCATCTTCGCTCATATACCCAGAATTAAAAGCAAGCCCACCACTTCCTGATCCAGTTCCTACTGTGATACCGTCGCTTATGATCTCGCCATTGTTTGTAAGGTATAACTCCCCATCTTCCATCCGGAAACCATTCGCATAATTGTTCGAGCTTTTTGTCAGCAGCTCTATGTTGTTCGTAAGTAGCCGAATTGCATCTTGTAAAGCATCTGTATCTTTTTCATTATCGATAATTCTTGACCTGAATTCTTCATTGATCTTATCAAATGATACTGCCCCGTCTGCGATTTTTTTCGTTTTAATAGCTCCGTCTGCGATTTTTTCTGTTGTCACACTCTCGTTTGCCATCTTCTCGGATGTGATCGATCCGTCTTTAATTTTTCTTTCTGTTACAGAATTATCACTGATCTTATCTTCTGTTACTGCCTGATTTCCAATTTTTTCAGATGTCACAGATGAGTCTTGCAGCTTTTTTGACGATACTGAGCTATCTTTTAATTCATCCGTAGAAACTGATTGATACTGAAGTTTCTTCCCTGTTACTGTTCTGTCACTGATCTTATCTTCTGTTATTGCTCCATCTGCAATTTTTTCACCTGAAATGCTTCCATCTGCAATCTGTGCAGCCTGGAACTCTCCCTGTGCTTTCCATGCTCCATTCGTATAAACGTACCAGTTTCCGTAGACGTAACCTGTTTCTGATCCGTAATAGACGTAGATCTTTGATGTGTCTGTCATTTCCGCTGCTGTTTTTGCAGATAGTGGTGCTCCATACTGGTTTTTGTCTGCTTTAGTCTGCTTTAAGTTTTCAATATCCTTCTGTATATCATCCAGTACGCCCAGTTCGTTTTCACTGACTGTCGCAGATTTTAATAAAGATTTTTTTACATCTAAATTAAATACAAAGCTTTGCACGATCTCTTCATCTTTCGATAATTCAATCTGGCATTCTGTGATTCCTGTTTCTGCAAGTGCCTGTTCTGTCAGCTTTATGATTACAGCGTTTCCCGAAATTTCGCAATTATTGTAAATTATTTTTTTTGACTGTTTTACTGCAATAAATCTTGCTGTTATCCCTGTAAGGTTTAGCCCTATAATGTTACATTTTAAAACGCGGCCGGTATCTCCTTGTGTAACCTCTGCTGTTTGTCTGATGCCCTCGCTTGTTAAATCAAGTGTTATTGTTTTATCTACCATTGCCATTCTCCTATCCTACAGTACCTGTGATGATTCCATTTTCCACAACGAGACCAGCATTATCTGCCTTTAGTTTCCCAGACGAATCCTGTGTTATTTTCCTAACATACTGAATTGTCCCGTTGTAACCACCGTCTATCTTTGCATTCAGGATTTTGTTGCCACTCATGTCAAGATTGCACAGTACATTTAATGCTTTTCCTGTTAATCCTATATACTTCCCCTTGGTGTATACCATAATCGGCGTATACCCTGAACCATCACTGTTTTTTGTTCCCCAGAACATATAATCGCCATCTTCTAATTCAAAAACAAGTCCTGTTACATCTTCGTGATCTCGTAAATTATTTGATCCGATTCTTCCGGTGTAGTATTTATTATTTACAATTTTCATAATCGCATTTGCGATCTCGATCGAATCGTTTCCTGATAAATTTTTTATTGTCGCATTGCCTGCGACAAATTCTCCAGTGTTCAGATTCCAATAGTTTCTTCCTGTTTGATCTGCTAACAGTCCAGCCACGATCGTGTCTGCAATCATTCCTGCTGCTGTGATCGCCGTCGTCCATTCCCAATCTTTTCCGTCTGCTGTTCTTCTTTTGCTTATCATTAGTCCTTGTGTACCGATCGCAAGTGCTCCGTACGTTTCACTGCTTTCGTCCAGGTTTTCAAACAGGATTGCCATAACGTCTTGTTTTTTTGCGACATTGTACTGCGCTCTTAAGCTTGTCATTGCTCCGTTTATAAATCCTCTGATTTTTTCTGCAACGAGTGATCCATCTGATCGAATTGCTTCATCGATCTTGTTTATACTCGCCGCAACATCATCAAAGTAATTTGATTGTTTTTCAAAATCCCCTAGGACTACGGATGTTACCTTTTTCTTGATGCAGTCGTACTTCATCTCTATAACCCTTGCATCTGTATTAATGTTCAGTTTGCAATGCCTACAGTGGATCGTGTCTCCAAGCGACACTTCTTCAAGTACTGCGTAATCTTTGTACAGATCTGTGTTTTGTAGCAAGATCATATCAGCGTCAATTGTAATCGTTGGCTCATCGAGTCCCAGGTCAAACTGATCGTTGCATTCTTTTGTTAATGCAGCGTCAAGTTCTTCCTGTGTCTCGCACACTGTCCATCCTTCTTTGATCGCTTCATCCCTTGCTTCCTGTTCTTCTTCTTCTCCTTTTGCTTTAAGATCTTCAATTTCTTTTTTGATTTCATTTCTTTCTGTCAAAATCTCATCTAGCTGTTTTTCATAGTCTTTCTCTTTGATCTTCTTTTTCTTGTATTTTCTCTCCAGCTGTCGCTGTTTTTCTCCGTTTGCTACAAGCTTAACTTGTAGCTGCCCTAATTCTTTTAAGTTTTCTTCCTGCTTTGACGTATCTTTCATTCGTACGTTCGAGAACGTAATTGTTGCTGCTTTTATCGTTGGATAACTATTAATTAACGCAGAATCTACGTAACCATGATTAGACATCGTTACTCCATCGTATCCCTTTGGATAGATTCTTGTCACAACATTTCTTGTGTCAATTTCTTCTGTGAGTCCATCAGCTTTGATATTTTTCCCATATCTTAGCTCCACTCCATAATCGCCACCAACTCTTTTATTAATAATTACCGTATGATTGTCAAATAAGATCTCGCCACCCCACCGATTGATAAATGAGTTTTCATCATCTCCATTGATAGCTTCAATCAGATTCATGTATTCGTAATACGCAACCGACGCCCATGGAATATCAGAACTCGCAGAGTACTTATTGTTTGCTGACGTCATGATGTCTAAAGCTTCTTGACCGTTTTTCATTGTTGGTCTGACATCTACCAGGAAGCAATCATCTTTGGCATCCATAAAGATCGGCTCAAGCGATGCTGTTATCTGCGAGTCTGATTTTTCTTTTTTTCGGATTCTGAACAACTGATCTCCGTTAAAACTTGGCATTTTCACAACCGCCTCGTCTTCTATGTATTTCCAACGGCCACTTGCATCGATCGGGTGTGACAGTTCTGCCGTCCATGTCCCATTCAGGACAGTATGAACAGTTGCTTTAGACGGCATCAATGTCATATCTCCATTTTTGTCAAAACTCGTATTGTTCGGCTTATAAATTTGTATCATAGACACCTCCAGTTTGGAACGACTTTTAAGCCGAACCCTTCTGTTATCTCTATTGTGTTATCTCCTTCCTGTAAGTACAGTTCCTGATAATCTCCTGTGACGGATGTATTCATCATCCTGCCATCTTGTCGGTACGCAAGCATCAGATCAGTGTCAATTGTTACGTTTTGTCCAACCTCGGCTACAAATTCGTTTCCATTTACTGTTAATGTACATCTGCCGTTTCCTGTGATCAGATACGTTGGATGCGAAACTGAATAAGGATTGTAGAGTACTTCATGTTTTTCATACTCGTAAGTTCCAGAATCAAGATACTGATGTCCTTCACAGATGAATTCGGTTTCAAACTCTCCCACCTGTTTTACCTCTCGTTCTGAGTTGCCTATTGTTGTATGCTTCACTTTGTAGTAGTAGCCTGGCATATCTTCGAGGATTAATTTGTTATCCGTTTTATCAAGCAGCCATCTTCTCGCCTTGCGGAAAAGGTCTTGCCATTTTGACGGATCAGCTGCAAATACGAATGTGATCTTGATCGTAATGTCGTTAACAAATTCTTCTTCCGAGTACAGTGCCCCGTCTCTTCCTGGTATGTCTATCGTCTCATAACGATACTCTGGCGCCGGGATCGCTAGCCTTTCTTTTACCAGCACCCCGGCTTCTGTGTTTGTTTTTTTGTTTCTCTTTATCAAGTACATGCTTAGCTCCTATCTTTGTCAGAGTCTGGCAAGATCAACGCCCTCTGAATCTGTTGCTTGTGATCCTGTTGTTATTAATTCCTTTTTCTGCCGTTTTGACAATGTACGCGTCAAATTCATGATTACCAACTTGTACAGTTACTGCATTGTTCAGATTCACGTTCGCTCCTGCTGGCTGTAATCCGTTCAGGTTTGTTGTGATGCCTGCATTCATCTTGTCTGCAACACTTTGCATTGCATCTTTTACTTTGTACACGTTCTTGTCAATTCCTTTTGCAAGTCCGTCCATAAAGTCCGGCATCCATGTCTCGTAATCTCTTAACGGTCCTTCGTCTGGTCGTGAGAAATGTAGGAAGCTTCTGATTTTCCCAGCTAATCCTTTGACTCCTTCTACAATCTTATTGATTCCTGAAAAGATTCCGTTTTTTAAGCCGTTAATGAAATCAGATCCCCAATGATAGGCGGATCTTGCAAGGCCGAGTATAAATCCTTTAATTGTATTAAATGGACCTTTCACGATTCCGGCCAAGGTTGATACAACTGCTTTGATTCCGGATTTCATTTTTGTAAAAGCTCCGATTGCTACGCTCTTAATCGTTCCTGTTACAGTAGTAATAACACTTTTAATTCCATTAAATACCGTTGTGATGATTGTCTTGATCGCATTTACTACAGTCGTGATTGCTATCTTAATCGCATTCCACACTGTCGTTACAACTGTTTTTACTGCATTAAACACTGTTGTTATTACTGTCTTGATCGCATTAAATACTGTTGTGATCACTGCTTTGATTCCGTTGACGGCTGTTGTAATCGCGCTCTTAATTCCATTCCACACAATAGATATGAATGATTTCACTGCATTAAATACTGTCGTGATCACACTGCCTATTGTGTTCACTGCACTAGACACAACACCTTTCACGGTATTCCATATGTTTCCAATGACTGTCGTAATCGTTCCCCAGTTTTTTATGATCGCAATTACCGCTGTGATTGCTGCAATTACTCCTGCTATGATCGGTAAAAATGGTACAAGCGCCGTTCCTGAAAGTGTTGTAAATATTGTTATAATAGCGGCTATTGCTGGCGCCAGTGTTGTGAACAGCGCAATCAATCCTGTGATTGCCAAGATGACTATCTGTACAGGTCCTGGTAATGATCCAAACGCTTGAGCTATGATTGATATAACGTTAACTATTGGTTGTAATGCTGTGACAATCTGAGTTCCAATTGGAATCAGGCTGTCCTGTAGTTTCCTAAGTGCTCCTTCCCACTTCTCTCCAGGTGTCTGTTCGCTCATCTGCTTCGCTTTACCTGTTACATTATCAAAGTCATTTCCAACGCCAAACAGTGCAACTGATGCATCAATACCCAAATCTTCAAACTGTGTGGATAATGTAGATAAGGCTTCCTGTTGTTCCTTTGGTGACATCTTTTTCAGATCTTTTCCAACGCTGGAGGCAACATCTTTGACTGTTGCTTTTCCTTTTTCCCACTCTCCAAACACTTTCTTTGTGTTTGATGAAAAGCTATTAATATTTCCTTTGAAAGTTCCATCTCCAAGACGAATCTGAAACTCTTTTAAGGCATCTGCTGCCTTATCAGTATTCATTGCGCCATTTTCCATTCCATTTTTCAAGAGCTGAAACATTTCTTTTCCTGAATATCCGGCATTCTTGAATAACGGTGAATATTCATTGATCGTATCTGTGAAATCATCCGATGAGTTTAATCCATTTTTATATCCTGCTGCAAGCAAGTCCATTGCTTGTTTCCCGGTTAAGCCAAAGTTTTTCATAAGCTTTCCGGCTGCGACTGTATTTTCTTTTACATCGGTTCCTGTTCTTTTGGAGATTATTGCAAGCTGTGATGTGATTTTTGTCAGATCTGTGTCATTTAAATCTGACATGTTTTGTTTTACTGCGATAATAGCGTCTGCCGCTTCATTTGCATCTTCTACAACTCCTTGCTCAAAAACTTCCTGTGCAACTTTTCCATATTCCTGTGCTTTTTGTTTTGAGATGTCAAGATTTGATGCTATCTTTTGCTGTGCGCTTTGCATATCATTTGCAGATTCTACTGCACTTGCTCCAACTTCTTTGATCTTCTCGCCAACTCCGCTCAAATTATCCGCTGCGTTCATAAACGTTTGAGCGCTTAGGTTTTTACAAATACCTCCGAGTTTTGTTGATGTTGTTTCTGATTTTTCCCCAAGCTGTTCAAGTTTTTGCTCTGTTGCAACAATTTCTCTTTGCAGTGCGTTGTATTGTTCTGGATTGATTGGAGTTCCAAACTCTTCCGTTACCTGTTTGGCTTCGGTTTTTAATCCGGATAATTTTGTTTTTGTTTCTGATATTTCTCTTTGCAGTTCACTGTATGCTTCGGTATTCACTTCCCCTGCATCTTTCATGTTCTGCTGTTCATTTTGTAATTCTTTTAATTTCTCTTTTGTTTCTGATATTTCTTTCTGGATTGGATCATACTTTGCTTTCCATGCGTCATAATTATCCGCAGATTTTGACACTTCTTCATTTGCTTTTTTCAGCATTTCCAGTTTGTTTTTTGTTTCCTCTGCTGCCTGTGCAAGAAGCGTCTGCTGTTGTCTTAATAGTTCCGTATTTTTAGGATCTAATTTTAACAGACGGTCAACATCTTTCAATTGAGCTTCAAGACTGTTAATATTCCCGTTGATTCCAGAAAGTGCTTTATCGAGTCCTGTTGCATCACCATTTAATTCAATCGTGATTCCTTTTATATTTCTTCCTCTTGCCATCTGTCATCCTCAAAAAACGCATCAAAAAAAGACACCTTCCGATGTCTTTTTCTTTGCATTTATTTAATATTGAAAATGATGCATATGATCCACATCCACAAAGCAGTCATAAATACGCTAAAAAACCATGTTGCCAGAATATGAACATATTTCATACCTCCAGCCCAGTTAATGTTCCCTGTCATAGCTCTCATATACTTATCTTTGTTCACTCCGTAATATACACTGACTGGCCAAAATACGATAAGCATTAGAAAGATATATTTCCATTCATATTTCTTCCCGTAGTCTTTCCACAAACATTTTCCTCTAGCTGAATAAAAGGCTTTATATTTTCCTTCATCTACTAATCCAATCTTATCCATCGCAATCCCTCCATATATTTATTATAATATATGAATTATTATGAATCAATCAGAATCTGTCGAAATCTTGCTGTCCTGCTTTGTTTGGATAATCATAATCATCATTTTTGTTTTCAATTGCCATATCCATGATCATTCCTATCGTAAGTGTCTCCAGATCGTTCATGGATAGTCCGATTTGCGTGCATCTTAAAAGAAATAATGCTGTTGTTACTTCTCTGTCGATGTCTCGTTCTTTTTTTTTGGGTGTTCTAATTGCTTATTATTTAAGTTCCACAATTCAAAAATCTGTGGTAATACCTGATAGATAGAAAATGTATCAAACTGATCCAGCCACTTCCCAATGTCATTCGGTACATGGCTCGGATCAGCATGTTTCGCCATCGTATAGGCAATATTTTCAAACATTTCCAAATTCTCAATTGGTAAGTTATTCCCATGCTTTTTCTTTCGGTCCATTGCCTTTTTTAATGCCATCATGTCCTTAAAAATATCTTTTTGAAAGATATTTCTATACATTCTCGGAATCGCTGCACTGGACTTCAATCTTACATTTTTCCCATCAATTTTGATCGTCTTTTCCATTCGTAAACTCCTTATACTGCTTCCACAGGTTTTTCATAAACCTTTTTATACCAGTCATTATATGTGGTTTCATCTGTATCGTCTGTCGTTTTAGCTTTTACCTTACCGTCAGCCATCGGAGAAGCTGTTAATGACAGTGTTTCTGTCTTTGGCTCAATCGTATCTTCTTTTGTCTCTCCTTCAATTGTTGGTCTTGTTGCTTTGCAGCTGTATAATACGTGTCGAATGCCCTTCACATCTCCATCAAACTGGAATAATAAAGCAAATGCTGCAACATTAGTTTCTGCATTTTCTGTCAACACGCCTTTTTCATCTTTCGTGTCTCCAAGGATATCTTCTCTGAAATCATCTGGAATCAATGCCATTTCAAGGTCTCCAGAATATCCGTTGTTTGTGACTGATACATAATAAGCTAGTCCATCTGCATAAAATGTACTTGTATCTCCTTCTGGATCAAGAGATAAGGATACAGCTCCAGGAATCGCTACTGGTGTTGCCCATGTTACTTTTCCTTCTGATTCTGTAGCTTTTGCATAATGTACATTTTTAAGATTGTACTTAATTTTATTTTTTCCTGCCATGTTACACCTCCATCTGGTAAAGGACTTCATACATCTGTTCGCTGTCGATGTACGTTTCTTCCTTTTCCCAGGATACGTTATAGTTTTTAAATATCTCTTCGATTCTTTTTTCTAATTCGTGATCTTTTTCGTCTGTATATAGTTCAATGTTCATTGCGTCGATCACTGCATACACAACGCCGTCTGCATAGAAATTTGCGCTCTCTTCGTTTAGCCATACGATAAATGGTGGATCAACTGCGTTTTCCTCTGTGAAATGATGGTACTGGAACGGAAGTCCTGTTTCCGCAAGCATTTCTTCAATTCTTTCTTTGCTCATCATCCTTTTACCACCTCTTCCTCCAACTTCTTGATTGCCTTTTGCTCTACTTTTTTGATGTGTGGAATCGCAGATACACGACCGCCGCCACGTTTTGCATGACCTTTTTCAAGTAGGTGAGTCAGACGGTATTCTCCGTTTCCTGCATAGATCGTAGAAGAATCTCCCGTTGTCTTCTTTTCTGTTTTGCTTCTCCAGCTTCCTGCATAATCTCCTGTTTTTTTAGGTGATGTTGTTTTTAATTCTTTCACTGCTTCTTTTGTTGCCTGCTTTACTGCTTCATTCAGTACTTTCTTTTCAACTTTTGCGTATTTTTGCAGCTCTTTTCTGATTGCTTTTCCTAAATCTTTTGCTTCCACTATCTCACATCCTTATACGCAATTGGTGATCTTGACAATGATAAAAGCAGATACGGCGGCATCTGATCGAATTTATCCTGTATCTGCTCTATCTTGTATTGTTTCCCATTGATCATGATCAGGTCCATTCTTGATATATCTTGGATCTTTGGAATTGCTACCGTTTTCTCTATGTCGTTTCCTGCAACCTTTGCATCCCAGAAACGTTTGATGCCGACTGTCATATCTCCATAGCGGACTCTGTCCATTTTTGTCTTCACAATCTTTCGTTCTGACAGCTCACAGATCTGTAAGATGCCGTCGTTGAACGTAATGAAATTATGATTCTTTATTCTTGGCATCTGCCCACCTTCCAATCTGTAAGGAAATGATCTCGCTTTTGTAATTATTCCAAAAATCATCTAATGCACCGCTTCTTGCATACATGCAATAATCTAACAATAGTTGTTTTTCTACTGTTTCGTTTTCAAAATCGCATGTACCAATTTTTCCTTCAAGCGCTGCTTTCCCCCTGGTAATAATGCCAGTGAGCTTTTGTGTCTCACTGGCATCCATATCCCATGTTATATCTAAGTAATTTTTTACGTCTTCAATTAACTGTTCCATAGGCTTTTACCTATTCTTTTGTGACTGTGATCGTATATGTTTTTGTCTCTGCGCCATCAGTTACAATAACTTTTACAGTATTTTCTCCAGCATCCCATGTCAGTTTTGTTCCGTTTGGATACTTCTTAGTCTTAAATTCAATCTCAACCTCTGCTGTTGCATCCGCTGGCAATGCTGTGATCGTATTACCTGCATCTGTGGTTGTTACAGTGTATGCTGTAGTTCCTGTTGCAAATGTTTCGTTGAATTTCTTGTTAGAGAATTTCAGATCTGCAAGTGTCGCATCATCTACATCTGCTGTATTCGTTACTGTTTCGATCTTGTAATAAGCTGGCTGTAAGTCTTTAATGTCAAATACAATAAATGCATTGTTGTCAATCGGGAATCCATGAGCGTACATTTTGATCAGATACACTCTTTCATCTTCCAGGAAGTGGTATTCGTCAGAATACAAGATGTTTCCATTATTGCCCATTCCTGCTCCCATAAAGTAAAGGTTTGCAATTCCAAAAACAGCTTTTCCTTTTTGTACCGCCGCACTCTGCATAATATTCATATCAAATGGAAGTGCTGACACGTATCCACCGTTTGGTGCCGGATACTGGATTGCTGGCATGACCTTGCTGTAGTAATCGCTTGGGTTTACAAGAAGGATCAGGTCTGTTACTGTTCTAGATTCTCCTTTTTCATTTAGTGCCAGGATTGCAGCCTGCTTATTTAACTGGATATTATCAAATTTTGTAATCTTCACAACAGCTTTGTCTGGATACACACCTGCTGTTACTGTAACGTTATCTCCTACCTGTTTTGTCATTCCGATTGGTTCATCTTTTCCAGTTCCGTTTACAATTCCATCTTCTAATCCGTTCGCAAGTGCTTCGTACAGGATTGTTCTGATGTAATTATCTAACCATTCTGGTCCAAGATCTAACATTGCTTTAGAGATTGGAATAAATGCGGATAATTTGTCCTGTGTCACATCGACTTCCTTGAATCCTGATTCAAGTTCCTGAATGATCTTATCGGTTAATTTACCCCATGCAGCTTTCTGGAATCCGTTAGTGTTCATCATCATTCTTGTGAGCCCAGTCACGCTTGTGAACTGAATCTTGCTCAACAATGGATGATTTGTTTCCAGGTCGTTAAACACAGAATCAACAATTGTTTCCGGCATGACAACATCAAGATTGCCAAGTGCCTGTTTTGGATCGTTGGATTTCATCGCTTCTATAACAGCTTGATAATACTCTTTTTCTGTCGTTGTCAGCTGTCTGACTCCTCTTGTTGCAAGTACTACGGCATCATTGCTCTGTCTGAACTCTGATCTTGCCTGTGTCAGTACTGCTTCCTGAATATTCTCACATAACTTCATGAAACCATCATCAAATGCTTTCAGATCGTCCTGCTGCATTGCTTCATGCATCAGCTGTAAGATTTCCTGTTTTTTTGTTTCTAACATGTCTAAATTTTTAATCGCCATTATTTTCCTCCAAAAAATTTCTTAAGTTTGTTCACTGGCTCTTTTGGTTCTGGATTTTTCAATCCTTGCTGTAGTTTTTTTAGATCTTCTTTAAACGATGTCTGCATATTCATCTGCTGCCGCATCGCCTGGAGCTGTTGCATCATTGCCTTTTGCTGGACATCTCCATCGTCTTTCTGTTTCGACGTCGCAACTTCATCGATCAGCCCATACTTCAGTGCTGTATCTGGCGTCAGATAAGTTTCTGCATCCATAAGCTCCTGTAGTGTAGCCTCGTCGATCGTTGCACGTTCCAGGAATACCTGCCGGTTTGATTCCATTAATGTATCAAGATCATCTGCATATTTTCGCAGCTGTTCCGCATTTCCGTAGCATTCCACCCACATGTTGTGCACAAGTGCAGATGTGCCAAGATTCATGATTCGTTTGTCACACGCCTGTAAGATCAGGAATGCAATACTATGTGCTACTCCGTCTACAATTCCTGTAACTTTGCAATCTTTTTGTTTTAGCAAATTGTAAATCGCGACTCCTTCTGATACAGAGCCGCCATTGCTGTTGATATGTAATTCAATTTCTGAACCATCCTGGATCTCTTCCAGTGTTTCTTTGAAATAGTTCGCAGACGTTTCAGATTCTTTGTATGACCAGGTGTACCAGTCAAATTCTCCGTATTTAGTCACATCATCATACAGATACAATTTGTTTGGTCCTGTTGCCTGTTGTGACGGTTCTAGCCGCCAGTACATTTTAGGTTCCAATGTTCCCTCCTGTCTCGATCATTGCGTCAAGCACATCTTCTACGTTTGCATAATTTTTTGTGATGATATGCTTGTTTGCCCAGTCCTCGTCAATTCTTTGCTTTCCAAGAAGTTCAAGGATATCATTCACACTAAATGCTCCGCAGCTGATCAGCTTGTCAATTGGTGTTGCAATGTCGATTATATCAATATGTTTTACTGTTGTTGTATCAATCCTCACATAGTTCCCTTGTGAAAAATTGATATACCCTCCTTCTTTTCGATTAATCTCCTGTGTAATCATCTTTGCCAATGGATCAATCACGAAAGTCAGAAGCTCGTCCACCGCTTTACTTGTGTCCTGCACGTCGCCTTTTGCAAGGCTTGGTGGAAACGAAAAAGCCCTTGCAGTGAACTCAAATATATCATCCGCCAGCGCCTTGATATCTCTCGTATTTTCAGTTGAGTACGTCTTGCTGTTCTGGCTGATGTCTTGATAGGAGTAACCATCAAACAGCGGAAGTACTGCATTGTCTTTTCTAAAAAAATTTGCAAAATGTTCGCTCATCAGTTTTTCGAACGTTTCATCAAAGTTTTGTGCCTGTTGTGCCATTGCACTGATATTCAGGATTCCTCTGCTACCTCGTGATTTCTGATAAGCTTTAAATGCACAGCTCATTAATTTGCTATAAGTTGCGTTCATGTTGTCGATGTATCTTTTTACGTCTTTAGAATTTAATTCAAAGAAAAATACATCTGACATGTAAAACGTGTCCGACAATGTATAATCGTCGACCAGAACATTTTTGAATTCATAGTCACGCAATGCGTATCTTTCTTTTTGATAAGAATCCGCAATATAAAGAGCTCCATTGATTTCTACAACCAGTGCTTCGTTTCTACGGTACAGCATGCCAATCAATTTATTGATGAATGCTGTTGCATTCTGGTTTGGATTTGGTTCGACATTCCAGCGATACCATTCCTTTTCTTTCTTTTCTATGTTCTTGTAATATGTTTTAAATTCACATTTTGATAAGGCATTTGCGATTTTGTTCACACACGTCCAAAATGCCAATTCTTTTAAATACAACTCGTTGATCGCCTGCTGCACATCCTCATCTTTTATGAGTTCCTCGACCGTTACGGTCTTTGGTGGTGCAAATTTCTGGATCAACCAGTCCTTGAATCCCACTGCTGCATCACCTCCTTTAATAGCTATAAATCTTAATCTTAGGTGTCATCGTGATTGCTTTCTCTGGCAATACGTCCTCGACTACCATACTTGCAACTAATGCCATGAATGGATCCGTTTTTCGTGACTTTGCTTCGATTTTTCCATAGACATAATTGCCGAAATCCATGTCATCCGGCTGTCCAATCTTTCGATTGTGCCTGACTAGTTTCGTGTTATTCGTCGCCCATCTTAGCTCTGGAGCTTCGCCCCAATGAAACCAATGATTTACGAAACAGTGATCTATCACAGGGACCACTCGCATGATGTCGGATGGTCTGATCAATTTCAGGTTCTTATAGATTTTCTTATCGAATCCAATTGTTTCCAGATACTTACTTAGTAAGGTATATCGATAATCATCCATTGCCAGCATTTCAATTCTGTAACGCTGTTTCATTTTCTGGATGTAATCTGTTATGATCTGTGGATGTATCTCTGGCTCATCAACGATCGTGATTCGTCCATCTTCCGCCCAGTCTCTCCACGGTATTTTTAATCTTGGAATATCTTTTGACTGGCTGCATATCCATGAATGATTAATATCATATCTTTGATCTCCGTCCCTAAAATGTAGATTGACAGATGCCCAATCTGTGATTTTTGTATAATCAACGCCGCATGTACATAGCCATTGCGTGACATCCACAATCTCTGTTTTTGTCATTGCGATGTTTTCCCAATCTGTTACCTTGATCTCGCTGGATCCGTCTGGGATATTCATCCTTTTTGTCATGAATGCAGATAATCTTTGTGGATTTTTCTTCCAGTCCCTGTATTCCTTTCGGGTCTCTTCAAGAAGATTCGGGAAGTATGGAAGTGATGGGTTTGCCTTTGGCCAATTTGTTTCATCGTCTACTTCCTCTTTCGAATCAAGGCGGCACAAAAACGGCAGTAGCCCATAATCTGGTTCGTTCCCCTGTAGGATTTCCTCCGACTTGTCGATTAGATCATCGCACACGCCTTCTCTTACGTCTCCGTTTGTCGTGTAATAAGATCGCCGTGGATGTTTCTTCTTTCCAAGCCCCGTTGTGAAAACGTTGATATTTTTGTAATCCTGGTATTGGTGAACCTCGTTAAAGATACAAATACCTGATCTCAGTCCGTCCTTTCCTTTTGGTGAATTCGTCCGCCCTTTGATCACGGCTTTTGTTCTCAGTGATCTGACCTGTTCTTTGGTCCAATAAAAGAATTTCTTTAATTTCTTCCTGTACTTCGGCTCATCAAATGCATTGATGATGTCATACACAGGTCTCATTGCCTGCTCTTCATTGTTTGCGCAGATATCAACGTCATACTCTCGTATCCCATGATTATACGGCGATGCAAGGCAGACAGATTCCCATGCAATCGTTCCGTCTTTTCCGGCGCCACGTCCGATCAAGCAAAACAGATCCGGCCAACGTGGCATCCCTGTCTCTCTCCAGTACGTGCAGTCGTGCAGACCGATCACGAATTTCTGCCACGGCATCAGGTAATCATACGGAAAATATTTGATCAAGCTAATGTACTTTTCAAGCTGTTCGTCATCCGTATAAATATCTTCCGTCGCAAAGCAACGTTTGACATGCTTTATCAGTCTTTTCTGATCTTCACACGTTTTGTACGTTCCGTTTTCAACGATGTCAATCCATTCCTGAATGTGCTTATTGATTTTACAATTCGTCATCAAAATCACCATCCACTTCCTGGACGGCTTTGATTCCGAGGGAATCCAGGATCCTCAACATTTGAGTGTTTACTTTTAAGAGTTGTTCGATGCTTTCATTTTTCTTAACTCCTTTCTGACCACCGCCATTGTTGTACTCGACCGTTACTCCTCGGTTTTGAATATCTTGGATTAACAGGTTTTTCGTCTCATAAAATGACATATAATCGTCCAGAAGGTCAGAAAAATGCTCTCCATGTGTCTGATTTCTCTCCATTTGATCCTGAAGATCTGCCTTGATTTTTCTGTACTTTGCTGGTTTTTTTGCCATTTTCTGACCACCCCCTTCACGTGCGCGAGGCAAAAATCTCGATTGTCGAGTCCACCCACCGGTCTCCAGTATCGGAATTAATTTCCAATTTTTTCGACCCGGGGGTGTCTCTTCCATTTTCTTGCAATCTACCAACGTTCCTCTGTCAACGGTTCAGCTCTCTTCTTCTTTCTGTATCCATGCACCTCTTCATGGCAGTCATGGCACAGGCTGATCAGGTTTCTTTTTCTTTGTCCTCTGAATGTGTACCAGATATCAAGAGCTTTGTCTGGATGCTTCTTAACATAGTTCACATGATGAACCGTTGTCGCCTTTGTGTAGATCCCTCGTTGCTTGCACAGCTGACATTCTCCTTTGTCTAACTGTAAGACTTCTTTCCTTACATGCTTCCATCTCGTCCATGTATAGAAGCGATGTACATTCTCACGTACACATCGTTTTACATAATTGATTTCTCTTTCTGTCATTATCTTCATCCTTTCTTTGTCAGAGTCTGACAAAAAGATTGCAGCATCTGGATTCGAACCAGAAGGATAATTGAGTAACAAACCATGCATTATGAAAGGAAGCGAACAGGTGAGATGAAGAAACCTGTTCCTTTATACCGTTGAGACCAGCAATTATTTTATCCTGCTCCTTCAGCTGCTGCCCTGTTTCGTTTGCCATATCTTGCATTTTTTCAAACACGTAAAAAGAACCCGGCTTTTGCCAGGTTCTTTTTATGCAAGAAAAAGTGATCATGTGTAACTGATTTCGTTTTAATCAATTACATGATACATATTACCAAAACAAAGTGTGCATTTCTATGCATTTTAGTGCACACTTTTAATCAATACTCAAATTCTTTAATGCTTTTGAATGTGTATTGTGTACCTGTCTCCAGCTGCAATTTAATTCTACGCATATATCTTCCCATTTCATAAATTTGATGTATCTAAGATACAGTATCTTGCTCTGTGTTCCATCCTCTACATCTGCAATCTTTTCTTCGATCTCTAACCTGATCTGCTGCATTTCTTTCTTTTTGTCATCGATCTTTCTTAAGAACTCTTCCACTTTTACGATGTAGTCCGATATATCAGACAGTCTACTGCTGCCCTTCGGCATTCCAACATTGTCGTATTCAATTCCCTTTGGTCCGTTTACCTCTAATATCAATGCTTCTTCTTGTTCTTTTAACGATTGGTACTTCTTTGCTGCATTTTTGTAACGATTCAGATATTCTTTTTTCTTCTCGTTCTTCTCTCGCTCTGTCATTCTTCCCATCCTCTCTCTGTCACCATTTCCGTCCAGATTTTTCTTGCATTAATTTCTTTCTGTACAGCCTTCCTCTCGTTGTTGAGTAAGCTGTGTTCTTTTTCTCTTTCTCCTTTTCTTTTGCTTTTGCCATACTTAGTTTCCATGCAACAAATTCAGTGCATTTCTTTCTGCATGCTACTCTCTTCTTTCCTTCTGCTTTATGATCGCATCTAACGCATGGACAGTCTCTGTATCCCATTTTGTCTTTCCTCCCATCATATATTTTTCAACGCCTCACTTACATAAGCAAAGAGCAATACATTCCCCGTTATTTGTGCAAATATTAGCCACTTCAAGCTTTCGATTTTCTCATTCTTTGCCTCGCTTTTTATGTACTTTATCAAATCCATTATCAGCACTACAATTAGTACATTAGTCAATAAGCTGTTCATTTTCCCCTCCTACAATTTATTTAACGGACATTCCACGCAAGGCCCATCTTTTGCAAACAGATCTTCTCTGTCATTTACAATAGTTGGGTACTTGCAATAACCATCACACATTTCCTGCTTTACTTCTTCCAGGATATCTGTTACCGTTTTGCTTTTCTCGCTATCTTCTTTTGCAGCTCCTGTAATTTCTGCAATAGTTTTTTGTTTCTTCGTGATATCTTCTTCTATCCCCAATAAGTAATCAGAAGTGGTGTGTAACACATTTGCCATATTGGCAATAACTAATCCTTTAGGGGTTCGTTCTCCGCTGATGTATCGTGACACGGAAACTTCAGTGACACCAACTTTTTCAGCAAGCTCTTTCTGTGTCAATCCTCTTTTTTTCAATAAACCTTTAATCCTACCTCCTAAGTTATTCTCGTTCATTGTATTTACCTCGTTTTCAAGCACAATCGCATCTCCTAATATCTGAAACGGTCCACCTCCACAGAAAGTACACCCATCTCCATCTCTCCATTTTCTTAAATACACATGTATTCTTCCACAGTTTGCGCATTGTACAACTAGACATGTTTTTTCCTCTTCATTCCTCTCTTTTGCAGTTCCTGTAATTTCAGCAATAGTCTTCGAATGCTCTTTTGTGATATCTTCTCCTGATCTAATTTTATAATAAAGCTCGTTGATCTTTTCATCATCCATTTTGCTAAAAGCACAATTAATCGAAAGTTCATCAAGATCACACTTATCACATCCATCTTGCATATTGCAAAAACCACGTAGTTCGTATATCTTTTCTTCTCTTGTCACAGCTCGTCCCTCCTATATATAATTCTCCACAAACTCCAGTCATCACTCATGATTTTTTCTCCTATTCGTACCTTCCTGCTCCTGCTCCGTATCGGTGCCACGTTGCTCCTTTTCTAACCTTCTTTCTTCTTCTGTTTATTATTTTTTCGTGGTCGGCAATTATAATATAGCGATACTTGTTATCCCAGTACTCAAGCACTTGTGGACTGATTCCTGTTTTCTTTGCCATTGTTTTGTATGTTATTCCGTCAAATAACATTTGAGTTACAATTCTTTTTTTGTATTCTTCGCTGTATTTTTTGCGATTGTTGTCGTCTACTTTTTCTATCTCTTCGTCTTTATACTGTTTTACCCACTTTCTCAATGTCATCAAGGTTATTTTTGTTTTAGCTGCAAATTCTCTCCTCGTCATCCCTGACGCTAGTAACATTCTTACGACGCCTCTTTTAAATTCTTCTGTATATTGCATAGTTTTGTTCTCAGACAGCTTAGTTCTTTACCTGATGCAGTGTATTTAACCGCGATCACTGGTTCTTTCTCTTTTTTGTCTAATCATGTTAAATCGCTGTGATTCTTCGTTTGTGGTTTGTGATTTGTAAAAAAATAATAATGATTGTGTTATAAATAAACAGAAACTTGATAATGTATAATAAAACTTTGTTAATAGTTGCTAAAAGAATCTCTCAGGTAAAGAATTAAGCTGTCTGTTCTCCTTTCTGCCTGCTGCCTTTTCTGGCAGTAGGCTAATAGATCTCATCATGGCTTATACATGACTTCTTTGTTTCTTATGCGTTTGTTAATAGTTACTGTGGTATATTGCAACTGGTCACTACCAGTAGTGCATCATTTCATTGTGTCCGAATCGGACACCTTTCTTTTTCGGACCTTTTGCTTTGCTATAAATCTTTTTAATGACTGTCCATTCATTTTTCTTTTATTGTTTCCTGCATTATGCAGTTTTCTCCTTTGCTTTCTTGTTTCTCTTTTGCTTTTGCAAATTTTAACCTCTACAACTTTCTGATGCATTTCCCCTCGTATCCCATACACGAGCCATCCATCTCTCGTTTCTTCTTTCTGTATTATTATTCCTGGTACCACTATTGGTCGTTTCCCATCTCCAAACACTACTTCTTTCATATTGTTGTTTATTTGCTTGGATTTTTCTTCTAATGCCTTAGACATCTCTTCTCCTGTTACCATCATTTTCTTTCTCACTTCTTTCATCTTTTCAAGATTTTCTGATAATCTCAGCGCTTGATCCGTTTTTGTATCGAATGCCGTTTCTGTTTTTTTGATTCTTTCTGTTATTCTTTTAAATGCTTTTCTTATCCTTTTTATCCCTTCGATCATTGTTCTTTCCTTTCTGCGAATTCCATGCTTTCTGCCACGATCTCCGTCGTGTACACTTTTGTTCCGTCTGTTTTTGTATAGCTTCCTGTTTGGATTCTTCCTTCTAGTACAATCTTAGTTCCTTGATCCAGCCATTTGTCTGCAAATTCTGCCCCTTTACCAAATGCAACGCATCCGATAAAGTCTGCATCCTGCTGCCCTTCTCGCTTAAATCTACGATCTACGGCTAAAGTAAATCTTGCTATACACAGATCGTCTTCATTCCAACTTATCTCAGGCTTCCTGGTCAATCTTCCCATTAACATTACTTTGTTCATATATCCTCCTAAATCGTGTAGGTATCATTTTTCTTTGCTTCTATATCTGCCATTGTTTTAATGATTCCAATTATGTTTCCTTCTGCATCCATTACCACGACTATCTTTTTTTCTTCTCCTTCCATATGTACATCTGCCACTCCATACATACGGTTTTTTCCAAATTTCTTTATCACGCTCTGCCATATCCATGTTTTTTCTCGTCCGTAATCGATTACAGCGTTCGCAATTTCTCCACTAAACGTAATGGATTCTTTTATGATTGTGGCATTTCTTGTTGCATCCTCTACATCGTATGGGTTTAAGCTTGTTACGTCCTCATTTTTTTCATAACGCTTTGGATTTAACATCATATCTTCTTCTGGTACATACACTCCATATGTTCCGTTGTAAATCAATACATGTGTTCCGTAATCACAGATACTATATCCTGCTCTGTCTTTAATCGCATCTATTTGAACTTTATCTCGTATATCCATGTTTATTCTCCTTTTTCTTCCAATCCTAAAATACAGTAACCTTCTTCCAGGCCCTTAAAGCCTTCCAGGATATAGATCACTTGTTTCTCTGTTACTCTTCCTGTTTCTTCTCCATCGCTCATCTCGTGCAGTTCCAAGATGTCCCCGATCTGATAGTTCCTATCATTTTTTCGCAACTCGAATGACTTCTTTCCCGTGTCCACTGCATTGAAGAACATCTTTGCGAGCTTTAGGCGGTGTCTTCGCTCGTCTGTTTCTCTTCCTGGTACTTCCACTTTGTTTGTCTGCGGAATCTCCACACGTTCTGTCTTTTGTTCTTCTGCTGCCTTAGTGTCGAATTGGATCATATCGCTGATCGCGTCTGTCATTTTAATAACTGTCTTTTTAACAATTTCTTCAAAATTATCTTTGCATAGTTTTATATAGCCTTCTTCGCAGTCATACCATCCGTCAAATCCATTAGATCCTCGTAATGTTCCGACCTCTCCTTTATATCGTTCTTTCATGTATTCTTTTAATTCAGATAAATTCTTTATATCTGCGTTGTTAACATCGTCTTGCACATACTCTGCAAACGTTTCTAACGCCTGTTTTTCTAATTCATCCTGATCCGGACAGCATTCCGGATAGTCTCTTTCCGCTTCCATCTGTCCTTCAATCTCTGCTTCTTCTTCGGTCTCATCCGCTTCGGCTTCCTGTCTTGATTCCTTCAAATCTTCTTCCTGTTGTTCTTCCAGGATTCGTTGCTTGTACTCTCTTATCTTCTTAACAGTTATGATCTTGTCCGGATACCAGCTGTATATCTCTTCTTGTTCATCTTCTTCCAGTCCTGCGATCTCTACCGCTGTCGAAAAGCTGATTTCCTGTTTTTCTAACAGCTCTCTCAGTTCCGGAATCAAATTATTGTTTATGCTCATTGCATTTGCGATCTGTGTCGGTTTCTTTCCTGTTATTTCGGCCGCAATGTCTCTTAACCTTCCAGATTGCAGATCGTAACCCATAATCTGCTCGCCTTTTGTTTTTGCATCTGCTAGAGCATCCATCAACATTTGTATTCTTTTTAGTTCTTTTTCTGTAGATACTCTCCTGTAGCTGTTTGATATGCATATCTCTATCACTTCTTCATTCTTGTTTCTTGGTTTTCTGATATGGCATGTGGCTTCTCTAAATTCCTGAAGATTTTCTTCCTCTACCAGTTTCCTCAATGCTCGCCATCTTCGTTCTCCACCGATCAAGCGGTATTCTTCTCCACTCTCATTTGGTGCGTACATCACTTCCAGAGGTTGCAAAAGACCAATCAGTTTGATCTCTGCTGCCTTTTCATCGATGCCGTTCTGATCGCTTATGTTGTCTTCGTTTGCGTAAATGTTATAGATGTCTATGTCTTTTGTCCTAAATCTTGCTTTCGGCTTCTCTTCGATTCCTTCCTTACTCTTTTGGTTCAGCACGTCTATGACGCTAAATCCTGCCATGTTTTCTCCCTCCTTTCTTAATCTATCTTCTGGAATCTTCCGGTTTTCTTATTTCTGCGTTTCTCTTTTATGTATTCCTGAGCTTCATTCCATTCTTCTTCACTCATGATCTCTTTTATTACACTGTTATAGTCTCTTGCTGTATTACTTCCTTGTGACATTGCTGGAATCGGCTTTTCGGCTGTTTCTGCTTTTTCTGCAACAACTGATCTTCTGATTTCTGTTTCGAACATCTTATCTTTGTACATGTCTTTTAGCCATACTGCTGTTTCTTTGTTCGTTTTGTTTCCAGTTTTCATCGTCATTAAGATTTTGATCTGCTGCCCTTCATGGAATCCTTTTGATTGATCAACCATGCTTTCAACTGCTTTGATTCCGTATCCACCTGCTTTTACCGGAATTATCAACATATCTGCTGCTTTAATCACATTTATTACTGTTATATCCAGTAATAATCCACAATCGCATATTACATAATCGTATCTATTGTGGATACATTCGGTTTTTAACATGTTTTCAATGCGATCTATCTGGTTGCCCTTACTGTTGAGTAATTTAGCATTTGCTTCCATCAGCCACATATTCGCTGTTATAATGTCTACGTTCTCGTATCGTGTGCGTTTAATTACTTCATCTGCACTTCGATCGCCTAACATAATTCCGGCAAGTCCTTTTTCGCTTTCGTCGTATGCTCCCATTGTCTGCGATGCATTTCCTTGTGCGTCTGCATCTACTACCAGCACTTTCTTTCCGTACCGTCCCAGTAGGTACGCCAGTGACGTTGATGTAGTCGTTTTCCCAACTCCACCTTTTAAGTTTCCAACTCCAATTACTTTCATGATTTTTTCCTCCTAATATGGCTATTTATTCTTTTGCTTTTCTTTTTTCATCTTTTACCCAGTTGATGAATTTCTTTCTGCATTCCATGCAAACATCATAACCTCGTCTGGTTCTTGCAGTCTCATTGATAAATGCGCTTTTCGTTACTTCTATTCGATAATATGCGTTTTTTCTCCAGTAATAGCATTTGACGCTAAATACGTCGTAAAGAATGTTCCACATATATCGCATTTCCTTGCTATCATTTTATTGCTCCTCTTCCTTGTAATCGGTTTTTTTGTAAATTCTCAACGTTGTTACTTTTTTTGCCATCCATTTTATTACTTCCACCTCGTATCCTTTTTCCGTTACTCTCTGAACGTATTCTTCGATGGACATTACTTCTTTCATTTCATCCGGATATTCCATGCTTCCTATCATTTGTATTGTTCTTACCATTTTTTACTCCATTTCTGCCATTGTTTTGATCACTTTGTTATTCTCGATCGGCATGGCGTCCCGTTGATTCAGTTTTACATATTCTTCGATCACTTTGAGCGCGATCTCCTGGCTATAGCAGACTGCGACGAAGTTTCCATAATCTGCTGCCTGTTTTAAAAAATCTTTCTGTTCCTTTTGCAGTCTCCCATCTCCGTATTTCATTTCGATGTACAGAGATGCATACTGTCCTTTTGGCACTGGAAGGTGCAGATCAGGCACACCTGCCTTTACTCCCTGTCGTTTCATGACTGCTGCACTTACGCGATCACGTTTTCCACCGTTTGGGCAGTGATGCAATAGTTTCAGTTCTGGATAACGATTCTCCATGATTTTGCAAATTGCGATTACTGCTTCTTGTTCACTTGCTTCTGTTCTTAGCATGTACTGTTGTCTTCTCGCTCTACTCATTCTTTACCCTCCATCATCTATGTTCCAGGATTTGTATCCGTTTTGAACTAGAATGTACTCTACAAATTTATATCCTCTTTCTGTACTTCCTTTTCGTACTCCACCGTTGTTTTCATCGTGACGTTTGTCTATGTAGTATCCTTTTGGACTTTTTGCATCTTCTCTGAAGAAATCACATTCCCAAATCACATCTTTCTCAATGTGTGGCTGTTTTAAATTCCTGGATGGGGGAGTATGTCTTACCTCCGTATTTCTCCATCTTTTTACGTCCTTTTTCTTTTACCAGGTAGGATGCTAGTTTCCCATACTGCCCTGTGTCGTCAAGAAGCCTGATGTGGATTCGTCCACGATCCCAGCATTTTTTTATTGTTTTTGTATCCATGCTTTCGATTACCATGTGTATATGTCTTGCACCTTTATCTCCTGTTTCCAGTACATACACATACTTAAATTCTTTTCCAATCTTTTTATATTGTTTCCTTAGATCTCTGATCAGCTTGTCCTTTTGCTTCAACATCTCTTTGTATGTGTCTGGTCTTTCGTCTTTTCTGTAGGAAAATGTTATGAACATGTCTCCTGCTTGGAAGTTACAATTTAATTTCCACCTCAGCTGCTCTGTTTGTCTTCTGATATTTACCTCTTCTTGTTCTGGTCTACTTGGCTCTCCAGTTTTTGCTCTCTTCTCCTTTGGTTTATGCTTTCGGCTATAGTACTTCTTAATTTCTACTGTCTTACCTGCGTACACTCTTCTAATCCAATATGGCATTTGTCTTTCCTCCTGGTACTGTTCGTTTAATCTATTAGTATTTACTCAAACTTAATACTTTTATCGAGTTAGAAAAGCGGATTCGAACCGCTTATTTCCTTGATTTTTCGCTTTTAATTTGTTACAATATATTTGTGGTTTTTTTAATCCACAATATGGCATTGAAAAGGCATCCCGATCACTGTTCCGGGATGCCTTTTTCTTTTACCATTTCTTTCAATCTCTCCGGATCATCACATATGTCCTCGTATCTTCCAAGTTTGTTCACAACGTCTCCGATCGTGCAGTTATTATCTACGCGGATCAAGGACGCTCTGTACGTGTCGGATCTGTGGTTTTTCATTGTCAGTCTCATTGTTTCATTTTCCTGTTTCTTTTTTCTTCTTTCTGTGATATACTGTAATTGAATTTTTAGCTATGTGCTGTGGTGTCTGCTGATTCCATGGCACTTTTTTTGTTTTCTTTTTTCACTTCTTTTTCTCCTCTTTCATCACCGTCGTTGATCTATGCAATGCTTCTTGTGTCTTTTTTGCAATTTCGGCCTGTTCTACATCTAGCAAGTTTTTTTCAATTATGTCCGCAACATATCTCAGCGCTGCAACAGTGATTGGTGCTGTAGCATCGCTGCAAGGTGTTACATAATTATTTATGTCTCTTGCGGCTTCAATACTGGCATGCTCAACCATCAATGCAGGCAATACGTTATCTTCTATGCTTTCTTTTTTTATTTCCATCGCGGCCATTACTGTCTTTAATAATTTTTCTTGCATATTTGTACCTCTTCTTCTTTTTGTATCACATCTATTGTATTCATTAGCTTTTCTGCACCTTTGATCGTGCTTTCCCATTCTCCATTTGTTTTCTCTTCCAGTTTGTTCGCCAGAACTCTTAACGCTGCGATCACGTATGGTAAAGTGTTTGTTGTAAATGGGTGTATGCTGTTTCCGATCTCCTGCATTATGTTGTCTGAAACTTTCTTTATTTTTTTCAATCCATCTTCTTTCTGTCCACACATTAAGGACAGATTTGCTTCCATAATCTCTTTTTCGCAGTTAAACAAAAATTCATCTCTCATTGTAGCTTGTCCTTTCTGCCCGGAATATTACCGGGCCGTTTTCTTTTCTTTTGCTCCGATGGCTCTGATCACTGTCAGGGCCATCATCTTTTTTTGTTCTGGTGTAAGTTCTCTTACTTCCTTATCATTTACGAATCTTCTTACTGTGTATCCTTCCATACGTTTCCCTCCTCCCTTTCCAGTTTATTTATTCCTGCTTGTCTGTTATGCTGCATTTGTCGGATTCTTCTCGTCCATCTTCTGCCTTGCGATCAGGATGTCAATGCTTGCTTTTACTAGCATCATGGACTCTTTGTCCAGTTTCTTTAAATTTTCGACGGTTTCTTTCATTAGCTCTTTTCCTCTGTCTGTCATGTTTCTCACCTTCTTTCTTTTGTATCGCAGATGAATCAACACTCCGCCCGATTCATTCACATGATAATGATTATTTTTTAAGGGGAGGTTTCCATTTAGAGGATTTTTCTTTGGATCGTAGTAGGAAGGCAACAATTTGCCTTCGTTTCGATCGGGCAGAGTGTTGATCCATCTGCTGCCTGTTGTTTTCATTCTCCCTTCTTGATGTCTTCATCCATTTCCTTTATACTCATAAGTGTATTGTTACTATTGTTTCAGCTTGAAAGGAGTTTAATCATGGCTGTTTATAAAATTTCTGACATCCTCTTGAAACTTGGCGAAATGATCGAGGATGGTCACGCTTTCGTTGAATTGGACGAATATCCGGAAGAAGACGATTCGCCGGCGCTTCTGTCTTTTAATGTTCCTGTCGAATGTGAAAGTCCGGATTTTGATGTTTCTGACTATGAAAGCATTGATGCGTGTAATCCAAACGATCCTAGTTCTAACGAGATAATTTCTATTTCCCCAGATAGCCTTTGCCCTGATCTGCTTTTTACTTACGATGAAATTGACCTTATTAATCATGCTGTTAAAAATTCTATTGAGTATGGCAAAGAATGTATTGATTCTCCTAATTATTCAAGAGATACCAAAGATCTTATTAAAAAAGATCTTATTGATTTGAGAAATTTTTATCCTAAACTTCAACGTTTTTATAATGAATTTTTCAAAAGTCGTTCCTAATATCGACGAATCATAATTTTTTCCGGTAATTCTTTTCTGAAATGATATGGCGGTTTATACTTCAAACCCTTTTGCTGATTTTTACCGCACTGGGTTTGAAGTTCTTTTTTATCTTTTTCTAACTGTTTCATTCTTTCTTTCATTTCCAAATACTTCTTTTTTGAGATCCACATTCTTTCTCATCTCCTTTCCTGGTGCTTCGTTATCTTGTTGCTTATATCATTTTTCTTGTCCCTTACAGCTTCATAATAATACCTTTAGTGGACTTTGTCAACAGTTTTATCCCTTTAGTGGACTTTTTTATTGATTTTCTTTCATCTCCGTGTTATTGTATATTTAAAAGGAGGTGTATTAGATGACTCAAGCTGAACGAGTTCGTACGTTAAGAAAAGAATTATCACTTACCCAATCCGATTTTGGTAAAAGAGTAGGTGTCGGCAAAACTGCCATTTCAAAAATTGAAAAAAATGAAAACTCTCTTACCGATCGAATGTTCAATTCAATTTGCCGTGAGTTTAATGTAAATGAAGATTGGCTTAGATCTGGAGAAGGTGACATGTTTCTGCCTTTTAAAAATGAAGTTTCCGAGACACTGGCCCAATTATTAGAAGTGTCTAATCCTTTTTATGATCTGATCTTGGATATGATGGTGTCATTTAACGAATTGGATGATAAAGGCAAACAAGCTATTTGTGATTACACTGCTTTGCTTGCAGAAAGAATGGCAAAAAGAAAAAAGGAAGACTAAGCTTCCTTTTCGTTGTGATTGCTGATGATGATGTACAGCTTCTTCAGATACTCTTCGTCATCAATCATAGCGAGCATCTTTGTTATTTCTTTTTTATACCATTCTGACATATGTATACGCCCTCCTTTCTTCCCATTTGCTAAGGGTATTGGAGCTGGCCATGCCAAATGGCTTTCTTTTCTCTGTATATCTCGATCAGCTTAGGGATAGTATAGCATAGTTTTTCATCCAAATGATCATCTTTATATATTCTTTATAATTGTTTATCATTTGTTTGTTTTTCTAAATTATATACCTTTTTTTGGTATTTTTGATGGCTTTCGCCGATATGTTCGGCATGTCGAGCTATGGTATAAATCGGTATGTGTAAAGATCTTCTGGAGCTACGTCCAGTGCTCTAGCAAGTAGGCACAGCGTATAAACTGTTGGATTATGACGTCCGTTTTCAATATCGTTAATCGTAGTTTTTCCTACGCCCGATAGTTTTGCTAGTTGCCCACTACTTATGCCTTTATCCGTTCTGATCTTCCAGAGCCGATATTCAATTTCAACGTTCATAGCTGTACCTCCTGGTTATTAGAGTGTACAGTATTACAATTTAATATTACTTCGCAATAAATATGTTATTGCGTAAAAATAAAAAAACCGCCCAGCTGCAACTGGACGGCATTTAAGAAAATCTCTTGCATCTGTCGGGAATGACAGATACTTTACATGGACATTTAAAGTATATCATTTTTTCTTGGCATCCTGCAAGGGTGTATTTTTTGTACCCAATTTTAATATTTTGTAAAAAGGAAAAGGTGATTTACTATGAAAAAGATCGCAGCTGCTTATATAAGAGTCAGCACGCACATGCAGGAAGAATTATCTCCAGATGCACAGCTCCGTTTTATTAGGACCTGGGCAGATGCTCATGGTTATTATGTTCCTGATGAATTTGTTTTTATAGATAGCGGAATTTCTGGTAGGAAAGCAAAGAAGCGTCATGACTTTTTACGAATGGTCGGACTTGCAAAAACGAAGCCTGCTGCCCCTTTCGAAGCAATACTTCTTTGGAAATTTAATCGTTTCGCGAGAAATCAGGAAGAAAGCATTGTTTATAAATCTATGCTACGTAAAAAATGCAACGTTGATGTGATCAGTACCACTCAGCAAACAACAAAAGATATTTACGGAGATTTGATCGAACGTATTATTGAGTGGACCGATGAGTTTTATTCCATCCAGTTAGGGGAGGATGTTTTTCGCGGCATGACAGAAAATGCATTACGTGGGCATTTTCAAGCCTCCCCTGCTTTCGGCTATAAGGTAGAACAAAAAGGGCAAGGACCAGTAGTCGTAGAAGATCAAGCAAGCATCGTTAGAATGATCTATAATCTCTACACTACATCTACTATGGGATTCTATGAGATCGCTCGTTATTTAAATGAGATTGGCTATAAGACTGCCAGGAATAAGCCTTTCGAAAACAGAACAATACGATACATTATCCAAAATCCTATCTACAAAGGGTATCTTCGTTGGAATTATCAGAGTAATGCCACAAAGGAAATTAAAGATGCGAGTGAATGGATCATTGTTAATTCTTCGCAAATTACGCCCATTGTCTCCGAAGAATTATGGAATCAAGCAAATGATCGATTAAAACGAGAATATCATCCAAAAGGTGGCAAACCTGTATCAAAGCATCGCCACTGGCTGTCTGGGCTTGTTAAGTGTTCTTCATGTGGTGCTTCTCTTTCTACTTCGGTGCAGCATCGCCATGATCGCACCTACATTAATTTTCAATGTTATAAATACCTTAAGGGAAAATGTATGGTTTCTCATGGAATTTCTGAAAAGAAACTTGTTCCGTTGATTTTAAATGTCTTAAAAGAAGATATGAACAAATCCTACATAGAATGCGAACGTATAGAAAAGGTTGTTGAAAATCAACAGGATATCCTGGACGTTCAGTTGAAACGTTTGAATGCCAGAGAAGTTCGGATCAAAGAGGCATATTTGAATGGCGTTGATTCTTTGGCAGAATACAAAAGCAATAAAGAACAAATTCAGCAAGAAAGAGAACTTCTTCTCAAGCAATTACAGAATCATGGCGAAGAGGAAAAAGGATCCAATGAACTTCCTAATAAGATTCGTGGTGTTTATGACATACTGGTATCTGATCAATGCAGCAAGGATGAAAAGCAAGCTGCAATCCGTTCGATCGTTAAAAAAATTGTATTTGACAAAGAGAATAAAACATTAGATTTTCACTATTACATAAAAGAAGATTAGATCATTCAGATGTTTTTAGAAATCATGTATATTGTTTTTCCGAGATACATATGCTATAATGCCAGTAGGCAAAATGATAGCATATGTTTCAAGTTGAAACAAAAAAGAAAAAACCTCAGTACTGCAATACTGGGGTTTTTTCTTGTCTATAATGGGACAAGATCCACGGTTAGGTTGTACGCTATTTATGCCTGTCTAACCATTTGCATAGGTAGTAGGCAACTACACTAGCCAATACAGACATAATAAATGATAGCAAATTTTCCAAGCTGAAACCCCCTTTCTGTTGCCAGATTGGGTGCGACAACATTGATATGTTATCACAAAAGTATTTTTTGTGCTATACTTAATTCATACAGCCACATAATTTTTAGCCTTTTCTTTTTTAGTTTATACGCACTTGCAGAGTGGATGACGCAGTGGGGCTCTAAATACTTAGGTGATCAGGGATATGCTCCGATTGAGATCTTGAGATATTATT
>OLNE01000458.1_pt1 | contig 39795 bp, 29 predicted proteins | sample 1672431 | NCBI WGS metagenome assembly OLNE01 (sample SAMEA3136685, study PRJEB25190) | human gut metagenome | reverse complement strand
TCTCGTCAAAGCGAGCGTAGATCTCGCCGTTGGCGAACTGCTCGAGCACGAGGCCATCAACCTCGACGCCCAAAATCTTCGCGATATCTGCAGCGAGCTTGGGGTTGCTCGATCCGCTGTAGATCCTCAGGCGCTTCTTGATGGTAACAAGCTGGTCGAGGTCTTCGTACATCTGAGTGCCGCCCTTTCGTAAGAGAGTACGTGGCCAAAAACTGCCGGCGGGGGAATCCGGCTACGGCGTCGAAACGTCGCATGCCCCTCTATGGTACTTCATACAAACCGCCGCGGGTGCTTGCCGCGGCGGTCGATTGCCTTATTTCTGTGCGCGAAGGGCTTCGAAGTGCTTCGAAGCCCAGCCTGCGATCTCGGTCTGGTGGGCGCGGCCGATGGCGAGCGCGTCTGCGGAGACAGGCTTGGTGATGACGGAGCCGGCGGCGACCAGGGCACCGTCGCCAATCTCGCCCGGGGCCACGATCATGGTGTCCGAGCCGACGAAGACGTCGTTGCCGATGACCGTCTTGTGCTTGTGGACGCCATCATAGTTGCAGGTAATGGAGCCGGCTCCCATGTTGACGCCGCTGCCCATCGTGGTGTCGCCGATGTAGGAGAGGTGCGGGACCTTGGAACCTTCGCCGATCGTGGACTTCTTGATCTCGACGTGCGTGCCGGCCTTGGAACCGTTGAGCATGTGGGTACCGGGGCGCAGGTAGGCACGCGGTCCGCAATCGACGGCGTTCTCGAGCTTGGCGTCGATGGCGACAGTCTCGTCGATGACGCAGCCGTTGCCGGCGCTCGTGTTGGTGAGGCGGCTGTTGGGGCCGAGCTGGCAATCCGTGCCGATGTGGCACTCGTCGATGAGATGGGTCTGGGGCCAGACGACGGTATCGCGGCCGATGGTGGCGTCCGGGCCGATCCAAGCCTGGGCGGGGTCGATGAAGGTGACGCCCTCGGCCATCCAGTGCTCGTTGATGCGGTCGCGTGCGATGGCGGTGAGCTGAGCGAGCTGGGCGCGGGAGTTCACGCCGAGGCCCTCGCGGTAGTCATCGCAGTGGAAGGCGCGAACGGCCTGGCCGTGGGACTTGAGGATCTCGAGCATATCGGGCAGGTAGTACTCGCCCTGGGCGTTGTCGCATCCGACCTCGCCGATGTGGGCGGCGAGCAGCGCGCCGTCGAAGGCGTAGCAGCCGGCGTTGCACTCGGTGAGGGAGGCCGCCTGCTCGGGCGTGCAGTCCTTCTGCTCGATGTTGCGCTCGATCGTGCCGTCGGCGGCGAGTACGATGCGGCCGTAGCCGAACGGGTCGGGCGGGGTGATCGTGAAGGCCGTGGCGGCCGCCTTGCCGTCCGAGACGGACTCGGCGAAGGCGCGGATGGTCTCGGCGGTGACGAGCGGCAGGTCGCCGTTGAGCACCACGACGGGGCCGGCGTCGATGCCGGTGGCCTCCAGGGCGACCTTGACGGCGTGGCCGGTGCCGAGGCGCTCGGTCTGCTCCACGCACTCGACGCGGGCGTCCGAGCCTGCGTAGGCGGCCTCGGCGATGGCGCGGACCTCGTCTGCGTGACTGCCCACGACGATGACGACGCGGTCGCAGCCGCCGGCGATGGCGGCGTCTGCCACCCAGCGGATCATGGGCTTGCCGAGGATCTTGTGGGAGACCTTGGCGTGGTTCGACTTCATGCGGGTGCCCTCGCCGGCGGCGAGGATGATGGCGGTGGCGTTTGCCATGGTGTGCCTTCCGTTTGAGCGGGCTTGCAACGCGTCCGATGATAGCGCAGGCGTGTGGAGCCGCTGAGAGCGCCAAAGGGGACGGAGCGCCAAAGGGGACGGGTTCGTTTGGTCCCGCTGGCGCCCGCACCAAAGGGGACGGGTTCGTTTGGTCCCGCCGACACCTGCGCGTCGTGCGTGGCACGCAGGCCCCCGGTCCGTTCGGCACAAAAAGACCAGCGCGTCGCTGGGGTACTAGGATTCGAACCTAGGTAACGGGAATCAAAATCCCGGGTCCTAACCACTGGACGATACCCCAGCGACGCGCTGGCGCGCATAAGTGTAGCAGCTCGCGACCCCGCGGCGGCGCGAGACGCGGACGACGGGCAAGACGGGACGGGCGAAACCGTTCCCGCCGCCCCGCTAGACGAGAAGGTAGCGCTCGATGAAGTCCGCGAGGCCGTCCTGCTCGTTCGTGAACGGCAGCGTGTAGTCCGCCGCCTCGCGGGCGACCTCGGTGGCGTTGCCCATGGCGATGCCGAGGCCTGCAGCGCGCAGCATCTCGACATCGTTGCCCGAGTCGCCGATGGTGCACACGTTGTCGATCGTGCAGCCCAGGCGCTCCGCCACGGTGGCAAGGCCCCCCGCCTTGCTCACGCCGGGCACGTTGTACTCGACGTTGTTGGGCCCGCAGGGGTTGGACGTGAGGTTGAGCTCGTCTCCGATGGCGATGAAGTCGTCGTCGCGCCACGGCGCGGCGTAGCGCACGCCCACCTTCACGACGCCCCAGCGGTTGGCCTCGATGAGCGCGGGCACGTCGTAGCAGGTGAGGGGCTCCTTCCAGCGCTCCTTGCCGCGGACGCGCACGTACTCGTCTCTGCTGATGCAGTCGCCCAGGCGCGTGCCGTAGGGGTCATCGAGGCACAGGTAGATGACGACGCCGGGCTGCTTGAGCCTGCGGATGAGTTCGGCGGCCGTCCTGGGGTCGATGACGTCGTGGCGCAAGAACTCGTCGGTCGTGCGATCGCGGATGACCGAGCCGCACGCGCAGACGGTGTAGTGGAACTCGTCCATGCCCAACACGCTCTGGCAGAGGCGCTGCCAGGTGCGTCCCGTCGTGGGGACGGGTTCGATGCCGTGCTCGATGAGCGCGCGCACCGCCGCCTTCGTGCGGGGCGAGACGCTCTTGTCGTCTCGCAGGAACGTTCCGTCCAGGTCGAATCCGAACACCTTGATGTCGCGCGCCCTCGCCGCGACCTCGTCTTCCGTGAGTCCCATGCTGCCGCCGTTCTCCTCGTCGTTAGCTCTCCCCATGATAGCGGCCCAAAGTTGCCTGGCCCCTTTGGAACGAGGGGGGGCGGGCGCCCGGAACGGTGGCCGCCCTCGTTTTGGCCCCGCGCCGCCCGCCGAACTTGCGCTTGCGCCGGTGGGCGCGTCTGCTACAGTGGGGCAACTGTTGACGGAGGAGACCGGATGAGCCAGAGCGTCATCAACAACGCAGCGCTTCTAGGCCTAGTGCTACTACCTGCGGGTACGCGCTAGGGCCAGTCCCTTTAGTCTTTTTTGGCACCCACGCGTCCCGCGCCTTGGCACGGATCCTCGCGTAGGGTGTTTTCTTTTTTCTCGGCCAGCACATGGGCCTGAGTGCTCCCGCGACGCATCCCGTGCCCCCGGCGCGCGACGCACAACGTGAAGGAGCAACCATGACACGCAAGATCGCCATCTTTGACACCACCCTGCGCGACGGGGAGCAGTCCCCCGGCGCGTCCATGAACACCGAGGAGAAGCTCGTCATCGCACGCCAGCTCGTGCGCATGAACGTCGACGTCATCGAGGCGGGATTCCCCATCTCGAGTCCCGGTGACTTCAAGAGCGTCTCCGAGATTGGCAGAATCGCCGGTGACGCCTGCGCCGTCTGCGGCCTCACGCGCGCCGTGGACAAGGACATCGAGGTCGCGGCCGAGGCGCTCAAGACGGCCGGGCGCCCGCGCATCCACACCGGCCTGGGAGTCTCGCCCTCTCACCTGCGCGACAAGCTCCACCTCACCGAGGAGCAGGCCATCGAGCGCGCCGTCCATGCCGTGAGCTACGCCCGCAAGTTCGTGGACGACGTCGAGTTCTACGCCGAGGACGCCGGCCGCTCCGACCAGGAGTTCCTCGTGCGCATCGTCCAGGCGGCCGTGCGCGCTGGCGCCACCGTCGTCAACATCCCGGACACCACGGGCTACAACATGCCCTGGAACTTCGGCACGCGCATCGCAGACCTGCGCGAGCGCGTCGACGGCATCGAGGACGTCACCATCTCCGTCCACACGCACAACGACCTGGGTATGGCCACGGCGCTGGCCCTCGACGCCGTCATGAACGGCGCCACGCAGATCGAGTGCACCATCAACGGCCTGGGCGAGCGAGCCGGCAACACCTCGCTCGAGGAGGTCGTCATGGCCATCAAGATGCACGGCGAGGCGCTCGACGCCCACACGGACGTCGTGACACAGGAGCTCACGCGCGCCAGCAAGCTCGTGAGCTCCATCACGGGCATCAACGTGCAGCCCAACAAGGCCATCGTGGGCGCGAACGCCTTCGCGCACTCCTCGGGCATCCACCAGGACGGCGTGCTCAAGGCCCGCGACACCTATGAGATCATCGACCCGGCCGACGTGGGCGCCGCCGGCTCCGAGATCATCCTCTCGGCCCGCTCCGGCCACGCGGCGCTGCGCCATCGCCTCGGCGAGCTGGGCTACACGTTCGCCGACGAGGACTTCGACGACGTCTACAACCGCTTCCTGGAGATCGCCGACCAGAAGAAGGAGGTCTTCGACGAGGACCTCGAGGCCATGGTCCAGGAGCGCCAGCGTGACGTGAAGGCCGTCTACACGCTCGACGCGCTGCAGGTCTCCTGCGGAGACCCCCTCGTGCCCACGGCCACGGCCACGATCACCGACGAGGTGGGCGCCACCCACGTCGTGTGCGCCACGGGCAGCGGCCCGGTTGACGCCGCGTACAAGGCCATCGACAAGGTCGTGGCCGTGCACGGCGACCTGTCCGAGTTCAACGTCAAGGCCATCACGCGCGGCATCGACGCCATCGGCGAGGTCACGGTGCGCATCACGGCCGACGACGGCAAGATCTACACCGGCCGCGGCGCGGACAACGACATCATCGTGAGCTCCGCGAAGGCCTACGTGAACGCCGTGAACCGCATGATTCAGACCACCCGCTCCAAGGAGGGCAAGTAAATGACGCGTCCCATGACCATGGCCGAGAAGATCCTGGCCGCCCACGCAGGCCTGCCCGAGGTCGTCCCCGGCCAGCTCGTCGAGTGCGACCTCGACCTCGTGCTCGCCAATGACATCACGGCGCCCATCGCCATCAAGACCGTGAACGAGATCGGCGCCGGCGTGTTCGACCGCGACCGCATCTGCCTCGTGCCCGACCACTACAGCCCCAACAAGGACATCAAGAGCGCCGAGCAGACCAAGGTCACGCGCGACTTTGCCCACGAGCACAAGATCACTAACTACTTCGAGCAGGGCTGCATGGGCATCGAGCACGCCCTTCTGCCCGAGCAGGGCGTCGTGGTGCCTGGCGACCTCATGATTGGTGCGGACTCCCACACCTGCACCTACGGCGGTATCGGCGCGTTCTCCACCGGCGTGGGCTCCACGGACGCCGGCGTGGGCATGGCAACGGGCCGCGCCTGGTTCAAGGTTCCCGAGACGATCCGCTTCGTCATCGACGGCGAGCTTCCCGCCGGCGCCACCGCCAAGGACGTCATCCTGCACATCATCGGCATGATCGGCGTGGACGGCGCCCTGTACTGCGCCATGGAGTTTGGTGGCTCTACGATCGAGAACCTCTCGGTGGAGGGACGCCTCACCATCGCCAACATGGCCATCGAGGCGGGCGGCAAGGCAGGCCTGTTCGAGGTGGACGACAAGTGCCGCGAGTGGGTTGCCAAGCGTGCCCGCCGCGAGCCGCGCGAGTTCCACCCGGACGCCGACGCCACCTACAAGCAGGTCATCCACATCGACGCGGCCGACATCGTCCCGTGCGTCTCCTGGCCGCACCTGCCGAGCAACACCCATCCCGTCACCGAGAGCCGCCACATCGAGATCGACCAGGCGGTCATCGGCAGCTGCACGAACGGCCGCATCGAGGACATGCGCGCGGCCGCCGACGTCCTGCGCGGCCGCGCCGTGGCCGAGGGCGTGCGCTGCATCGTGATCCCGGCCACGCAGAAGGTGTGGCTGCAGTGCGTCCACGAGGGCCTCATGGACGTGTTCGTCAACGCCCACTGCGTGGTCTCCACGCCCACGTGCGGTCCGTGCCTGGGCGGCTATATGGGCATCCTCGCCGCGGGCGAGCGCTGCGTGAGCTCAACCAACCGCAACTTCGTGGGCCGCATGGGCGACCCGACGAGCGAGGTCTACCTCGCGAGCCCGGCCGTGTGCGCCGCGAGTGCCGTCGCCGGCCACATCGCCCTGCCGGCGGACCTCGACTAGCCCGGCCCAACGAACCAGAAGGGAATCACATGCAGTTCAAGGGAACCGTATTCCGCTATGGCCGCGACATCGACACCGACGTCATCATCCCGGCCCGCTATCTCAATACGAGCGATCCAGCAGAGCTCGCCAAGCACTGCCTCGAGGACCTCGACAAGACGTTCGTCTCGCGCGTGAAGCCCGGCGACATCGTCGTGGCCGACGAGAACTTCGGCTGCGGGTCGAGCCGCGAGCACGCCCCCGTGTGCATCAAGGCCGCCGGCGTCTCGTGCGTCATCGCCAAGAGCTTCGCGCGCATCTTCTACCGCAACTCGATCAACATGGGCCTGCCCATCCTCGAGTGCCCGGAGGCCTGCGACGCCATCTCCGACGGCGACGTCGTGAGCGTGGACGCAGACACCGGCACCATCACGAACGAGACGACCGGCGCCGTCTTCCACGCGCAGCCGTTCCCGCCGTTCATCCAGGAGATCATCAACGCGGGCGGCCTCGTGGCGCGCACGAAGGCAAAGCTCGCCGTACGGAAGGAGGCCTAGGCCATGGCCGAGAAGACCTACAGGATCTGCTGCCTGCCGGGTGACGGCATTGGCCCGGAGATCATCGCCGAGGGCAAGAAGGTGCTGGCCGCGGTGGGCGAGCGCGCCGACGCCGAGTTTGCGTTCGAGGACCACCTGATTGGCGGCGCCGCCATCGACGCCTGCGCAGACCCGCTGCCCGCAGAGACGCTCGACGCCGCGCGCGCGAGCGACGCGGTGCTGCTCGCGAGCGTGGGCGGTCCCAAGTGGGACTCCACCGACCCTGCCGCCCCGCGCCCGGAGCAGGGCCTGCTGCGCATCCGCAAGGAGCTGGGCCTGTACACCAACCTGCGCCCGGTCAAGATCTATGACGCGCTCGCCGGCGCCTCGACGCTGCGCCCCGAGGTCATCAGGGGCGTGGACATGGTGCTCGTCCGCGAGCTCACGGGCGGCATCTACTTTGGTAGCCACGAGCGCTTCTACGACGAGGGCGGCGCGGGCGTGGGCGGCGCGGCCGGCCAGCGCGCAGTTGACGTCATGGAGTACCGCGAGTACGAGGTGGAGCGCATCGCCCGTCAGGCGTTCGAGGCAGCCCGCAAGCGCCGTGGCAAGGTCACGAGCGTGGACAAGCGCAACGTGCTCGAGACGAGCCGCATGTGGCGCGAGGTCGTGCATCGCGTCCACGACGAGCGGTACCCGGACGTGGAGCTCGAGGACCTTCTCGTGGACAACACGGCCATGCAGCTCATCAACCGCCCGGCCGACTTTGACGTCGTGGTGACCGAGAATATGTTCGGCGACATCCTGTCCGACGAGGCCGCCCAGATCACGGGTTCGCTCGGCATGCTTGCCTCGGCATCGCTCGGCGACGGCGTGAGCCTGTTCGAGCCCTCCGCTGGTTCCGCCCCCGACATCGCGGGCCAGGGCATCGCCAACCCGCTCGCGCAGATTCTCTCGGCCGCGATGCTGCTCACCTACGCGCTCGACATGGGCGAGCAGGCCGCCTGGATCGAGGACGCCGTGGCCCGCGTGCTCGACGAGGGCTGGCGCACCCGCGACATCGCCGACGAGGGCACGCCCGCCGACCACATCCTCGGCACCGCCGAGATGGGCGACAAGGTCGTTGCCGCCCTGTAGTGCCATTGGGTGCCATTGGGGACGGGTTCCTCTGTCATGCCATTGGGGACGGGTTCGTTTGTCACATGCGAGCGCCCGGCTGGCCGCGCTGCCAGTCGGGCGCTTTTCGTGAGCGGGGGGCGTACCCCTGTTCACGCCTGTTCGTTTACTTGACGGGGATGGTGACGTCGCCCACGGTAACGGAGACGATATCGGAGGGCTCGCGCAACTGGGTAAAGGTGTAGGAGCTCGAGACGCTCGTTGTGCCGTTAGCGTTCTCGCTCGAGGTGGCGCCGCCGCGCGTGACGTCCTCGGTCGTGCCGTCCGCGAACGTGACGGTGATGGGGAGCCCGAAGATCTTCTCGAACTCGGCCGAGACCTGTGGTGACTCTTCGCCGCCCTCCCAGCCCTGGAGATCTGCCTGGTAGGCGACCGTGTAGTCAACGGTGACGCCGATGGGGGAGACCTGGACCTTGTCGATGGTTGCGTCGTTGCCTGCGAACGTCGTCGTCTGCCCGGCGGCGAGATTGACGGTGGCGTCCTCGTAGTTGAGCTCGAACGTGAGGTCCCACGTGCCCGACGCGAGGTTCTCTCCCGACTTGACGTGTGCGCGGTACTCCTCGGGGGCGAAGCTCTCGATGTCGCTGAGGTGAACGTGGCAGGTCTGGCCGTTGAGGCTCGAGGCGCTGCCAAAGTCCACGTGGTCGAACTGCCTGACGTAGCGCAGCGTCGTGTTGGAGCTGACGTCGGGGTTGTAGATGAAGCTCGAGCCCGCGATTGAGGTTGCGCCGTCGATCGTCACGTCGTCGCTCGAGAACATGAGCGCGAGGATCTTGTCGTCGGTGTTCTCGCTCGCCCTTCCCATCATGAGGCCGGTGACGTCGAAGGGCTGGCCGTCGTCGCGGGTGATGTCGAAGACGACGGTGCAGCCGTTGGCGTCGCCGATGACGGCCTGGGCCGTGATGGTCACGCCGTTGCTCGTGGCGGAAGCCCCGATGGGACGGCCGATCTTGTCGATGATCTCGGTCTGGGCGGGCGCCGTGCCAAAGACGTCGGCGAAGACCTGGGAGGGTGCGGGCAGGACGCCTGCGGCCACGGCAACGGTGCCGCCACCCACGGCGATCGCGAGCGCCGCGGCGACGGCCGCGATGCGGGCCCAGCCATGGTGGCGGTGATGCCTGGGCATGCGTAGGACCTGGGCGGTCTCGGCAGGCGTTGCGGGCCTCTCAGCCGAGGCCTTGGTGGTGCGGGCGCCCGTTTTGGCCTTGAGGCTCTCTACCAGGCGCTTCTTCTCGTTGTCGGAAAAGCTCAGGTTGTCCAGGGCCTCGGTGTAGCTATGCAAAGTCGAAGACATCGTCGTCTCCCTTCAGCGTTTCTCGGAGCTGGGCTCGGGCGCGCGAGAGTCGCTTTGCGATCGCGGCCTCGCTGGCGCCTGTGATCGCGGAGATGGCTCGCATGGGGTAGCCCTCGTAGTAGTGCAGGTAGATGGCAATGCGCATGTCTTGCGGCAGGGCCATGACCGCGTCGAGCACGCGCGACTGGGCGGCGTGGGCCTCGTCCTCCGTCTGTGCGGGTTGGGCGGCGGGCTCGGGCACGTCTTCGAGGGCTACCTGCTGCCGCGACGCCGCCCGCCTCAGCTGGTCCTTGCACAGGTTGATGGCCACGCGGATGACCCAGGCGCGCTCGTGATCCTCTGAGCGGAAGGGCTGCTCTTGCGCGAGCGCCTTGAGGAGGACCTCCTGGCAGATGTCCTCGGCATCCGCGTAGTTGTGCAGGTAGGTGTAACTCACGCGAAGTATCGTGTCTGCGTAGCTCTCCACCAACCGTTCCGGCGTGAGCGGTAACGCGGCCGTCTTCGGGCATGCGGGGGTGACGCTGGTTCTTGCACCTTGCACGAGACCTCCCTTCAATGCCACGGCTGTATCCATTGTCATGCTCCTCGTCTGTGTTGGCTGGCAGGACTGGCGCCGAGTCCCCTTTGTCTACAACACGGGCGAGGAGACAAAACCTGACAAGGAATGTGGGAAAAGAGCGGTTTGTGAGGGCTTGTTTTGCTAAGTGAGCGGGCATGCGCCGGCAGCCTGAGTAGACCACCGGCGCATGCTGAGAAAACCGCAGGTAAACGGTTTGTCGTTTTTGGCTATACCTGGCGGGAGCCAGTTTGCCCGCTCACTTAGAGCAGACTGCCGTTTCGGCGGACGTAGCGGCGCTTGGCGAGCATAGCGAGCGCCGCGTAACCCGCGACCATCGTGGCGAGAATCGGCCAGAACGTGGCCGGGAGCGCGCAGAAGTCGAGCGCGGCGCCGAGCGGGGTCACCGGCAGCACACAGGCAACGGCGATGCCCGTCGCGCCCAGGGCGCACAGCGGCAAGCTCGCGCGGCTACCCACGAACGGGACCTTCTCGGTGCGAATGAGATGCACCACGAGCGTCTGCGTCCACATGCTCTCGACGAACCAGCCCGCCTGGAAGGTGCCGACGAACAGCGCCTGGCCCGCGGCGTCGAGCGTGCCCCAGGCGCCGCCCGCGACGGCGGGGCACACGAAGAAGAAGAGCGCCGCGAAGGTGAGGATGTCGAAGACCGAGCTCAGCGGGCCAAACGCGACCATGAAGCGGCGCACGGACGCGGTGTCCCAGCGCCGCGGGGTGCGGATGGCGTCCTCGTCGACGTTGTCCCAGGGGATGGCCGTGCAGGTGAGGTCGTAGATCAGGTTGAGCAGGAGGAGCTGGACGGCCGTCATGGGCAGGAACGGCAGCAGCGCCGCCGCCACGAGGACGCTCGCGATGTTGCCGAAGTTCGAGCTGACGGTCATCTTCACGTACTTGATCATGTTCGCGTAGGTGCGACGCCCGCACTCGATGCCGCGCTCGAGGACCATGAGGTCCTTCTCGAGCAGGATGATGTCGGCGGCCTCGCGGGCCACGTCCACGGCGGAGTCAACGGAGATGCCGCAGTCGCTCTCGCGCATGGCGGCGGCATCGTTCACGCCGTCTCCCATGTAGGCTACGGCGTGCCCCAGGCCGCGCAGCGTGCGCACGACACGAGCCTTCTGAGCTGGGGAAAGTTTGGCGAAGATGTTCGTGCGCTGCACGGCGTCGGCGAGCTCGCCATCGTTCATCGCCTCGACGTCCACGCCGGTGAGCACGTGCTCGGCGTCGATGCCGATGGCGCGGCAGACGTGGGCGGCCACGCGCGGCGAGTCTCCGGTAAGCACCTTCGTGGCCACGCCGTGGGCCGCGAGCGCACGGATGGCTGCGGCCGAGCTCTCCTTGGGCGGGTCGAGGAAGGCGAGGTAGCCGATGAGCACCATGTTGCGCTCGTCTGTGACCGTGAGCGTGGCGGCGCCGGCGGGCTCGTTCTTGCGCGCCACGCCGAGCACGCGCATACCCTCATCGGCCAGGGCCTCGCCTCGGCGCACGACCTGGGTGCGCAGCTCGTCAGTGAGTGGGAGCACCTGGCCATCGACCTCGACGCTCGAGCAGACGGCGAGAACCTCCTCGAGCGCTCCCTTGGTCACCATGCGCGTGTGGCCGGCGGCGTCTCCCACCACGACGGACAAGCGCCTGCGCTCGAAGTCGAACGGCAGCTCGTCGATGCCGTGGTAGCGCTCCGCGAGCTCCTCGGCCGTGGTGGTGCTGCCGACCGTGGCATTCACCTCGTCGGTTCCCTCGGCAAGCGCCCGCTCGACGATGGCGTTGTCGATGAGGTTCTTCACGCCGGTTGAGAAGTAACTGTTGAGGAACGCGTAACGCAGCACGCGCGCGTCCTCGCGGCCGTTGACGTCGAGGTGGCGCTCGAGCACGATGCGGTCCTCGGTGAGCGTGCCGGTCTTGTCGGTGCACAGGACGTCGATGGCGCCGAGGTCCTGGATGGCGTCGAGCCGCTTGACGATGACGTGGTGGCGGGAGAGGTCGACGGCGCCCTTGCCCAGGCAAGTGGTGACGAGCATGGGCAGCATCTCCGGGGTGAGCCCCACGGCGACGGACAGCGAGAAGAGCAGCGCGGAGACCCAGTCGCCCTTCGTGGCGCCCGAGACAACGAACACCACGGGCAGCATGGCGAGCATGAGACGCATGAGCAGGCGGCTCGTGGACTTGATGCCTGCGTCGAACGAGGTCTCGCGCTTGCGGCCGGCGAGCGTGCCGGTGGCCTCGCCGAACATCGTGCGCGCGCCGGTCGCTACAACGATGCCGCGTGCGTTGCCCGAGATGACGGTGGAGCCCATGAACGCGAGGCTTTCGAGGTCGGTGAGGGCGGGGGCGCTGGCAGCGGCCGTGGCGCTGGCGTCTGCGGCCAGGCTTGCGCGCTTCTCGACGGGCTCGGACTCGCCGGTGAGCGAGGCCTGGCTCACGAAGAGGTCGCGGGCGGAGAAAATGCGCAGGTCGGCAGGGACGACGTCGCCCGAGGAGAGGTGCACGACGTCGCCGATGACGATCTCGTCGATGGGTGTCTCGTTGCCGCCGTCGCCATCACGCTCGACCTCGGCGCAGGACTCGACCATCTCGGCCAGCGCCTCGGCGGCCACGGTGCTCTTCTCGTCCTGAATGAAGCGGAGCACGCCCGAGACGAGCACCATCGTGCCAATGATGAGCGGGGTGGAAAGGTCTCGGTCGGCGCCGGTGGCGAAGATCCAGTCCGTGAGGACCGAGACCGCCGCGATGAACACGAGGATGTAGGTGAAGGGGTCCGCGAACGCGGCGAGCAGGCGAAGCGGCAGCGGGCGCTTGGTGGCCTGGGCCACGGCGTTTGCCCCGTAGAACTCGCGGGCGGCATCTACCCGCTCGGCAGCGAGGCCCTCCTCGGAGCTGTTGAGCTCGCGGAAGAGCTCGGGCATGGTGGCGGTTGCGGCGTGGCGCAGCCACTGCTGCTGGCCGGCCGCCTGGTTGCCCCTCCTTGCGGGGCTCTGGCTGTTCTTGTCCACGCGAACGAAGAGGTTGCGCATCGTCATGGCGCACCTCGCAATCCCGGGATACGAGAAGGGCCCCGGCTAGACGCCTGGGCCCTGGAGGCACATCATGTGCGACCGCGCGACGGCCTGCGGCTACGCGCGACGAGCGACCGCCATCCCGAGGGCGGGCGCCTCCTCCACGGACTGTGGGACTTGGGTTCTGTGACTGTGACTGGAACCTTCGGACATGACGCACCTCCCTGGTGCCTGGGGCAGGGCCCGTACTGATGGCCTGCGGGATAATAACAAATCTCGCCTGGCATGTTTGTAATGACTTTGCAAGGCTGTTCCGCGAACGGTATGGCGCGGTTCTCGTTCATGTGCCCTTCACAACCAGCTGTGTCTTGACGGTAGTGTTTACCTGGTACTTTATTGCTCAGACGCTCGAAAAAACGTGTCAGGTTTTTTGTCAGATTTCTGTTGGGCTCGCTCGGGTGCCATTCCTTGCCGGTAACCGGGCGGTCGCGGGGAGGCGCGGTCGCCCCTGCAGAATTAGCAGACACGCAAGTACGCAGATTATTTGCGATGCCGCGGGTATTCAGCCGCCTTGAGCGACAAAACGGAACGTAATGGCTCGCACATGGCCGGAGATTCTGGCGACATCTCAGCGAATCTGCGTACTTAGGACATCCGTTGCGATTTGACTGGGGCGGTCATGGATCTCACTCTTGCAGGTATCTCGGCCTTTCGCTTCTATCGTGTCCCGCCGCAGGTTCTGGCGCTGCTTCCGCCGGTTGCCCAAGCTCGGGACTATGGGAGGCGTGGGCTATATGGTCATCCTCTCGTGGGGGAGGCACTTGGCGGCACGCCCCTGACCTGCCTTGCGACGGCTCGGAGACAGTCCACTGGCGCTCGTTGGATTAACTGGACACTCGTTCAGGGGGAGCTCCCCTTTGGGCACGTCCTTGACACGGACTTTTCGATTGGGGTTACAAGTCCCGCGCTGACTCTGATTACCCTGGGAAGGAAGCTGTCGGTTACACGGCTGGCCATGGCTGCATACGAGCTGACCGGTTATTTCTCCGTGTTCTGCCCATCGGACGAAATGGAGGAGGCGCTGGCCTCAAATGCCGGGATGCTAAGGGATTCTGGTGTTCGCTCGTGGCATCGCGTTCCTAGAGAGGACGGGCGGCGTGGCGACCTTTGGCAAAGGGCTCCGCTTGCGGACTTAGACGAGCTTGCGTCGTTTGCTCGGGTGAATGCCAAGCTTCGGGGCGCGGGGAAGCTGGCGGAGGCGCTATCTCTCGTGAACGGGGTCGTGGCTTCTCCGTTTGAGGCGCGCCTGTCGGCTCTCCTCACGTTTCCTCGACGTCTTGGTGGATGCGCTCTCGAAGGTTTTGAGAACAATCGGAAGGTCGTTCTTGATGCCACGGGAAGGACTCTCTCCAACAAGAATGCTTGCTACGTCGATCTTTATCATCCCGGAGCTCCTGGAGGTCGTCCGCTTGCGGTTGAGTGCCAGGGCGGGGCAATCCATACGCTGGCGCGGGTGGCACTTGATGACGCCGATAGGCAGGTTGCCCTGCGGGGAATGGGCATCGACGTGATCCCCGTCACATATCGTCAGGTTAGGGACGTGGAAAACTATCATGCGCTTGCCCGGCTTATCACGGGACTCTGCGGTCGGAAGCTACCGAGTAGAACCAGCCAGTTTGTTCGAGCGGAAAATGCCCTTCGCCATGAAATCTTGGGAGATTGGGCTCACATGTTTGATTGATTGGGCTCTAGAGGGACGCTGGGGGCTAAGTACGCAGATTGAAGCCGTTGCTCCGATGGGGTCGTCTCCTTCGGGAGCCCCCGTGGGGGATTCCAGTGATGATTTGGTATAAGTCGGTAGGCGTTCCGCCAATCAATCTGCGTACTTAGCCCTGTTGATGGCGGGTGATCTTTTGCGGGTCATTACCAATGCGTCCGCACGGTCCCTTAATACGAAGATGCTAGGATAGCGGCGTTTTGAGAGCGAGCGAGATGGGGAGCAGCATGAACATCACAGACAGCATCGCCTACGTGGGCGTGAACGACCACGACATCGACCTGTTCGAGGGCCAGTACGACGTGCGCGAGAACGGCATGTCGTACAACTCCTACGTTGTCTTTGGCTCCGAGAAGGTCGTCGTGACTGACTCGGTCGACGCGCGTTTCGTTGATGAGTGGCTGGGCAACCTCGAGGCCGCGCTTGCGGGCCGCACGCCCGACTATCTCGTCGTCCATCACATGGAGCCCGACCACTCGGCCGGCATCGCCGCGTTTGCCGAGCGCTATCCCGAGGCTCAGATCGTGGCCTCTGCCATGGCGTTCAAGATGATGGCCGCCTACTTTGGCACGGACTTCGCGGACCGCAGGGTCATCGTGAAGGAGGGCTCCACGCTCGAGCTCGGCGACCGCTCGCTCACGTTCGTGGGCGCGCCCAACGTGCACTGGCCCGAGGTCATGTTCTCCTACGTGCCCGAGGACAAGGTCCTGTTCTCCGCCGACGGCTTTGGCAAGTTCGGCGCGCTTGACGTCGAGGACCCGGAGGGCTGGGCCTGCGAGGCGCGCCGCTACTACTTTGGCATCGTGGGCAAGTTCGGCAAGAACGTGCAGGCCGTGCTCAAGAAGGCCGCCGGCCTTGACATCGAGCACATCTGCCCGCTGCACGGCCCCGTGCTGTCCGAGAACCTCGGCTACTACCTGGGCCTCTACAACACCTGGTCTTCCTACGAGCCGGAAGGCGAGGGCGTGACGATCGCCTACTCCTCCGTCTACGGCCACACGAGGGACGCCGCGCTGGCGCTCGCCGAGGCACTCGAGAAGCGCGGCCAGACCGTCGCCGTGTTCGACCTCGCCCGCGATGACATGGCCGAGGCCGTGGAGTCCGCCTTCCAGTACGATCGCCTCGTGCTTGCGAGCATCACCTACGCGGGCGGCATCTTCCCGCACATGAGCACCTTCATCCACACGCTGGCCGAGCATGCCTACCAGAGGCGCACGGTGGCGCTCGTTGAGTCCGGCACGTGGGCGCCCATGGCCGCCAAGGTCATGCGCGGCGAGCTCGAGGGCATGAAGGACATCGCGGTGGCCGAGAACGTCGTGACGGTGCGCGGCGCGCTCGATGACGCCTCGCGCGCCCAGATCGAGGCGCTGGCCGACGAACTCACGAAGTAAGGACGCGATCGTGAGCGAGAAGACCGCTTCCGCCGCCGCCCTCTCGAGGCCCATGCGCCTGCTGTGCATAGGCCTGCTCGTGCTTCTCGGGTTCTCGCTGGGATGCTCGGAGTTCGTCGTCATCGGCATCGAGGTCAACATCGCGGACGCCTTCTCGGTGACGCTTGCGCAGGCGGGCGAGCTCATCAGCATGTTCGCGATCACGTATGCGGCGTGCACACCCGTGCTTGCCATCGTGACCGGGCGCTTCAGGCGCTTCCAGCTGCTCGTGGCCTATGCGGCGATCTTCTGTGCGGCCAACCTCGTGCAGGCGCTGGCGCCCACGTTTGCGGTGCTTTTGCTCTCGCGCGTGCTCATCGGCGCGGTGTCGGGGGCGTTCCTCGCCGTGGGCGTCACGTTCATTCCCGAGCTCATGGGTCCCGAGCGCATGTCGATGGGCATCTCGGTGGTCTATGCGGCGTTCTCGGTGGCCATGGTCGTGGCGACGTCCGCCGGCAAGATGGTGGCCGAGCTGTTTACGTGGCGCGTTGCCACATGGGCGTCCCTCGCGCTCGCCGTCGTGACGTGCACGGCGCTCGTGGCCGTGCTGCCGCGCGAGGGGGCCACGGACGAGCCGGCGACGATGCGCGAGCAGGCGGGGCTCCTCGCCGAGCCGCAGGTGCTCACGGGCATCCTCATCTTCGTCTTTGGCGTGGGATGCGTGTACGTGTTCTACGGATACGTGACGCCCTACCTCGAGCAGGTCCTGGGACTCTCCGCGATGGAGGCGTCCGCGGCGCTCATGGGCTACGGCGTGGTGTGCTTCTTCTCGAACCTGCTGTCTGGCTGGTTGGACGCCCGCTTTGGGATGAGGGCGCTCGTTGTGACGTTCCCGCTGCTTGCGGCTCTGCTGTTTGGGCTGTGGGAGCTGGGGGCAGCCATGCCTGCCGCACTTGCGGTGGTCATGGGCATCGCCCTTCTCATGTATGTGGCGAGCGTGCCGTGCATCTCGGCGTTCATGGAGACGGCACGGCGCAGCCACCCCAAGGCGCTCACGCTCGCGAGCTCGCTCGAGCCCATGTCGTTCAACATCGGCATCGCGTTCGGCACGGCCGTGGGCGGTGCCGTGGTGAGCGGGCCGGGCATCGCGAGCGTGGGGCTCGTCGGCGGCGTGTTCGCCCTTGTTGCGCTCGCGCTCGTGGCGCTGACGCTGAGGCTGTTATCCTCTTCTCGGACAAAGGCGCGAGAAGGGAGAGTGGCATGATCAAGGCCGCATTCTTCGATATCGATGGCACGCTGCTGAGCGACAAGACGGGCCACGTGATCCCGCAGAGCGCCAAGGACGCGCTCGTTGCGCTGCGCCGCCGCGGCGTAAAGTGCTGCATCTGTTCCGGGCGTCCTAAGGCGCAGCTGCCGTGGTGCATCCGCGACGGCTTTCCCGGCTTTGAGGGTGGCTTTGACGCCTACGTGGTGCTCACCGGTTCCATGTGCTATGACGAGCGGGGCATCTACGCCGACACGCCAATCGACCGCGGGGTCGCCGAGCGCTTCGTGGGCCTCGTTGACGAGGGGCTCTTCGATTGCCTCACGCTCGACGCCGAGAACGCCTACGCCAACCGTGACTCCGAGAAGGTCCATGAGCTCGAGCGCATGGTTGCCTACGAGTACCCCGTGCGAGACGTCCATGACATGCTCGAGGGCCCCATCTACCAGTTCTGCGCGTTTCTGGGGCCAAAGGACCAGCACATCGTCGAGGACGTCATGAGCGACTGCATCGTGACGCGCTGGTGCGACCTGTTCTGCGACATCGTGCCAAAGAGCAGCAGCAAGCCCAAGGGCGTGCAGGCGACGCTCGACCACTTTGGCATCTCGGACGCCGAGACGATCGCCTTTGGCGACGGCGGCAACGACGCCACGATGCTCGCGTACTGCACCCTGGGCGTGGCCATGGGCAACGGCACCGACGAGGCCAAGGCGGCGGCAGACTACGTGACCGCCGACATCGACGATGACGGCATCGCCAAGGCCCTGCGCCACTTTGGCCTGATTGACTAGTGGGACACTGGGGACGGGTCCATTTGTCCCATCGAGGAAATCGAAGGAGAGCGCGATGAGTGAGTTCGAGGCACTGGCCGAGAAGGCCGAGAAGGACTTTGACCTGGGCGAGTTTGCGCGCGCCGTGCGGGCGTGCCGGAGCTATCGCCGCTTTGACGAGGGCGATCCCGTTCCCGAGGCGCTGCTCATCGAGCTCGTGGACCTGGCGCGCGTCGTGGCCAGCGGGGCCAACCGCATGCCGCTGCGCTATCGCATCGTGAGCTCGGCCGGCGAGCGCGAGGCGGTGTTCTCGCAGCTCAAGTGGGCCGGCGCCCTGCCTGAGTGGGACGGCCCCGAGGCCGGTGAGCGCCCCACGGGCTACATCGTGGTGTGCGACGCGGGCCATGGCGCCACGACGCCGGTGGACGAGGGCGTCGCCGCCCAGACAATCCTGCTGGCGGCGACGCAGGCCGGCTATGGCGGCTGCATGCTGCACGCGTTCAACAAGGCCGGCGTCTCCGGGGCACTGGGCCTGGAGGATGCCGGCGTGTCTCCGCTCATGGTCATCGCGCTCGGGCGTCCGGCCGAGGAGGTGCGCCTCGAGCCGCTTGGGGACGCGCCGGACGGCTCCACGAACTACTGGCGAGACGAGGCGAGCGTGCACCACGTGCCGAAGCGCTCGCTGGCAGACGTCCTCGTGTAGGAACGGCGAGTCAACACGCGAAGAGGCCCGATGGCGTTGCCGCCTTCGGGCCTCTGGCACTTTTGGGCATGGTTTTGCCGCTGTTTGCCCAAAGGGCTCTGACCCCTTTGGGAAGCTAGCCCAGCGACTCCAGACCGAGCAGGGCCGCGCCGATGGCGCCGCAGAGCTGGGAGTCCTCGTGCGTGGTGACCGGAGCGCCGAGCACGTCCTCGAGCGCGCGCACGACGCCCACGTTCTGCGCCACGCCGCCGGTCATGAGGTAGGGCGGCTCGGCCTTCACGCGCTTGGCGAGCGAGGCGGTCTTGCCGGCGACGCTCATGTCGAGGCCGTGCACGATATCGGCGACGGGCGTGTCGTCGGCGACGAGCGACACGACCTCGCTCTCGGCGAACACGGTGCACATGCTCGAGATCTTCACGTCGTGCTTCCACTCGAGGCCCACGCGGCAGAACTCGTCAAGCGAAAGCTCCATGGCCCGCGCCGTGGCCTCGAGGAAGCGCCCCGTGCCGGCCGCGCACTTGTCGTTCATCACGAAGTTGGTGACGCCGCCCGCCTCGTCCAGGTGGATGACCTTGGAGTCCTGGCCGCCGATGTCGATGATGGTGCGCGCATCGGGCGCGAGGAAGTGCGCACCGCGGGCGTGGCACGTGATCTCTGTGATGGCCGAGTCCATCCCGTCGATGGCGCCTCGCCCGTAGCCCGTGGCGACGCGCAGGGTGAGGTCGGCGTCCGTGAGGCCCGCCTTGCCGAGGACCTCCTCAATGGCGCGCCGGGCGCCCGCGGAGGCCTTCGCGCCCGTGGGGACGATGACGCTCGCCACGATTGCGCCGTCGCCGTCCACGATGACGGCGTCGGTCGAGGTGGATCCCGAGTCCACGCCCAGCACGTAGACGGGGCCGTCCGCGTGCGCGTGGGCGTCGCTGCCCGTCTCGGCCATGCCGCGCAGAGTCTCGTCGAACGCCTTGAGGCGCGTGCTGAGCTGGCCCGCGCTCTGGCGCGTGCCGTCCGTCTCGATCTTGAGCATGGGAACCTCGCTCGTCCGTGAGGCCTCGAGGTACTCGAAGCCGTAGTAGTCGCAGAACTTCATGGTGTGGTAGATGACGCCGCGCTGCCCCGGTGCGTCGATGAGTGCGCCGCGTGCTGCCACGTCGTCCATGCGCATGCAGGGCGTCTGGTTGAGCAGGGCGTCGGCGTACCAGTCGAGGAAGCGGTCGAGGCCGCTGGCCTCGTTCTCGTCCCCGCAGGCGTGACAGTCGGGGCGCGGGGCCCGCGCAAGCGTGGGCGGCGGGCTCGCCACCTGGCGAAAGCCCGTGCACGTGCCGTTCTCCACGTGCAGGGACAGCTCGTCTCGGCACGTGTCTACGAGCGACAGGGGAGCGTGGGCGCCCAAGAGGGTCACGCGCTCGTCGGTGCGCGGCACGGGAGGGTCAAAGCTCACCAGCGCCGCATCGAGGCTAAACTCGCGCCCGCTCCACGCGCCGAACGCCTCGGCGAGACGCACGAGCTCGCCGCGGAACCTTGCGACCTCGCGTGGCCCGCGAAGGTGCGGCAGGTCGAGCATCCATAAGAAGTCGACGCTGCCCTCGCTGCGAACGATGTCGTAGACGCGGCGCATGACGTCGCAGCAGCTCGTGAGCACGAGGGCGTGCACGCTCGGATCCAGGGCGTGGGCGAGCAGCGACTTGCCGTAGCCACAGAGGTTGGGGTGCGCGAGCTCGTCGGCGCGGTCAAATGACTCGGCCTCGTATGTGCAGGGCCAACAACCCGCGCCAAAGCCGGCGAGCAGCTCGGCGGGAACGTACTTGCACGGGTAGTGGACGGTGAGGCCCCTCTCGGGCCTCGTCTCGTTCTGGGTCATCTAGCGCATCTCCCCTCGGCGTGCCTCGAGCATCTCGAGGAAGGCGCCCATGCGCGTGGACGACTGCCCCTCGGTGTTGTTCGAACGCTGCACGCAATCTCCGTCGAGCACGAGCGTGGGGATGCCGGCCGCCTCGAGCTCGCGCTTCGCGAGCTGCGAGACGCCCATGGTCTCCTTGCAGCCCCAGTGGCAGAAGCACACGGCGCCGTCTGCCCCCGCGACCTCGGCGATGCGGCGCACGCGCTCGACGCGGCGCTCGCCGGGGCCGTTGAACACGTTCTTGATGAGGCGCTCGGCCATAGCCTCCCACGGCTCGTCGGCCTTATGCGCCCAAGCCGGCACGCTCTCGTCGCGGCGCCACACGCCGTCCTCGAGCCGCCACCCGTCGAGGCTCACCTGGTCGAAGCACATGTCGCTCACGGCGATCTGGGCGCGCTGGTTGCAGTCGACGAGCTGCTGCAGCGATGCCGAGAAGAACGGGGCGGTGTGCATCCAGACGAGCGACAGGCCCCGGTACTCCTCGGCGCCCGGAAGGTCTTTGAGCTGCTGGCGCGCCATGCCGAGCGTGTCTGGCGTGCCGAGCGCGATGTGGGCGTCGAGCGCCTGCTGCATCTCGAGGCCCATGTCGTTGTGCATGAAGCGGCGGCGCCTGAGCGGCAGGCTGCGGACGAGCGCCTCGAGCGTCTCCTGCGAGCGCGCCACGTGCTCGCTCAGGACACGCTCGTCGAGCGTGCGGCCGTAGGTCTGCTCGAGCCCGCGCGCGAGCTCGCGCAGCTGGTCGGCCACGTAGGAGCAGGCGTCCTCGCTGTACTTGTAGGGGACGTCGATGTAGGCGTGGGGGCTGCCGAGCTTGTCGACGAGCCACTTGAACGTGATGTTGTTGGCGTCGCATGCCACCGAGCAGTTCGCGATGAGGCGGGGCGGCTCGAGCGAGCCCGCCATCGCGTAGCCGATGAGGGCCTTGTGAAACGAGCAGTACGTCTCGGGCACGCCACCCTGCTCGGCGGCGCGGACGAAGCCCTCCTCGGCCCAGGCGCCGGTCGTGAACTCCGCGAGCGCCTCGGCGATGAGCGGACGCAGCCCAAGCGCGAGAAACAGTTCGTTGGGCATGAACATGCTGGTCAGCACCGCGCCTTGCGGGTGGTCGAGCGCCCCGGTGACGCTCTCTAGCGCGATGCGCGCCCCCATGCGCCCGCTGGGCAGCTGCCGGGCCTCCGGGAGGTGGCGCGTCTGGAAGCGCTTCGCGGCGAAGCCGGCGTGCAGCAGCCTGGCGGCGCGTCTGGGATGCTCGTCGACCATTCCCGTGACCGCCTTGCCAAAGCGGTCCACGGCCCACGTTCCCATACTGGGCTTGTCTGCCATTCCGTACCTCCTTGCCGTCTTGCGGCTCCACATACTATCGCCTGGTCTCCCTGTGGCGGGCGGGGAGGCCGGGCGATGAGAAAGTCTCCTTTATTTAGTGGCGCGCCGGAGGTGCCTGGTGGCCTGGCGCTCCCGGGCGTGGCGCCCTGCGTCTAGCCGCGGCTGGCGATGAGCTCGCAGGCGTCGAGGCCAAGGCCGCTTGCCTCGATCTGCTCGCGGCCGCCGAACACGCACATGCCTCGGGCGTCACCGAGCTTGGCGAGCGGGCCCGCGAGCGCCCGCACGTCGTCGACCGTGGTCTGCAGCATCTCCGTGCGGATGCGGCGACGCCACTCGGGCGTGCGGCCGGAGAGGCGCGCGGCGTCGAGCCTGCGGCCGAGCGCGCGGGGCTTCACGGGTGCGTCCATGCCAGAGACGCCTGCCACGATGAAGCCCTCGAGCTCCTCGGGCGTGGGGTTCCAGCTGGCAATCCACTTGGCCGCGCGCTCGAAGCGCTCGACCGTGGGGTCCACGGCCGGGTCGCGGTAGGAGTAGAACTGCAGCAGCGAGTCTGCCGTGCAGCGGAAGCCACAGCCATAGGCGCCACCGAGTACGCGCACCTCGTTCCAGAGGTAGTCGTAGCTGAGCGCCTGGGCAGCCACGCGCCATGCGCCGCTGAGCGACGTTCCTGCCGGGATGCCCGCCATGCCCTCGCCCACATAGCAGACGTTCGAGGGAATGACGAACGCCTCGGCGCGCGCGCCCACCTCGGGCACGACGAGCGCGCCCGTGGCCCGCGGGGCATCCGAGAGGCCCAGGGTGCCGGCGGCGGCCCAGAACGCGTCGAGGTCCGCCCCGTCTCCCGTGAAGCTCATCTCGCAGTTGCCGCGCGAGAAGATGCGGCGGCGCAGGCCCTCGAGCTTGGCAACGAGGTCCTCGGCCCGTGCGTCGAAGTTGTCGAGAAGCTCGCACAGGAAGCGGTAGAAGTCCACCCCTCCCAGCTGCTCGGACACCTTTGAGCTCGCGAGGAACTGCGAGCTCACGCGGGAGAGGGCCGCGGCGTGGCCGCCCTCGATGAAGGCCTGCTCCATCCCGACGCGACGCTGCTCGAGGATGTCGCGGATCCGGCGCGTGTCCGCGAGCCTCGTGGAGCCCCACACCTCGGCGGGAAGCTCGGCGAGCCAGCGGGCGTTCTCGGACAGCGAGCTTGCCCCCACGACGAACTTGGGGCGTGCGCTCAGTGGGTCGTCGTCGGTGCTGTAGACCTCCGTGAAGAACGACAGGCCGCCCAGCTTGGCCTCGCAAATGGTGTCGAGGTCGTAGGCGCTGTGGCGCTCGGTGTCGAGCTTGCCAAGCAGGTTGGCGAGCACGCTGACGTAGGGGAGCTCCTCATATGAGACGCCGCCAAGGTCAAAGTACCAGTAGGCGTAGTCGATCCTGTGGGCGTCGATGAGGTGGTGGTGGCAGGGGACGAGCGCCTCGACCGTGCGCGTCTCGGGGTCTGCTGGCCCCTCGCCGATGTCCGAGAGCGACAGGTGCGGAAGCGTCGCGAGCGACTCGGGGGAGTCCGGCGCGGCCTGCTCGGCGTGCAGCGCCTCGGCCTCGGCGGCGATCGATGCGAGCTCGTCGTCGGAGAGCTCGGCGCGCTTCTCGGCCAGTCGGCGCGTCTCGGCGGAGTCCTCGCTCGTGGTGGTGGGCACGACCTCCACGCAGCAGCGGTGGCCGTTGTGGCAGACGGCCTCGTCAAGCAGGCGCTCGAAGGAACCCGTTGGCAGGCCCTCGCGGATGTGGGCGAGCGCGTCCTCGTAGCGCAGGTAGCTCGTGGCGTCCTCGTCGCTGTACAGCCAGCCGCTCATGGCCTGGATGGCAAGGCCCACGCCGTCCGGGTAGCCAAAGTCGCCCTCGCGCAGGTTGAACTCGGCCTGGGCGATCGACGCCTCGAGGTTGTCGCGTCCGAGGCCCTCGTCCACGAGGCGGGCGCACGTGTCCTCGACGAGCTTCTCGAACTGCCTGGCCACGCCGGGCTTGGAACCCTTGAGCTCAAAGATGAGGCAGGGCTGCAGGATGCCGTCGTACAGGTAGCCCTGGACGTCGCTGCCCAGGCCGCTCTCGAGCACGGCACGCTTGAGCGGGGCCTCGTTGGAGCCCACGAGCGCGTCGATGAGGATGTCTGCCGCAAGCACGCGCTCGCGCTGCCCGGCCGTGGCGAACACGTAGGCAACGCCCACGCAGGCGTTGTCCGGCGTCGTCTGCATGGGGACGCTCAAGAGGTCGCACGTGCGCGCGGGGCACATGGGAAGCTCGTTTGGCTTGCCGGCCTCGCCCTTGCGCGCACCGTCAAAGCGCGTGTCGAGAAACGCGAGCTTCTCCTCGATGTCGAGGTCTCCGTACAGGATGGTGTAGGAGTTGGAGAGCTGGTAGTGGCGCTCGTGGGTGCGCAGGAACTCCTCGTAGGTGAGCGTGGGGATGGCCTCGGGGTCCCCGCCGGAGACGAAGCCATAGGGGCTCTGCCCGAACAGCGAGCGCATCATGCCGTTGATGAGGATCTCCTCGGGCGTGGACAGGGCGCCCTTCATCTCGTTGTAGACGACGCCGTTGAGCGTGAGCGGGGCGTCTGCGTGGGAGGCGTCGACCTCGTAGTGCCAGCCCTCCTGCTCGAAGATGCGCTGGCGGCGATAGATTGCGGGGTGCAGCACGGCGTCGAGGTAGATGTCCATGAGGTTCTCGAGGTCGCGGTCGTTCGTGGACGCAACGGGGTACATCGTCTTGTCCGGGAACGTGAGGGCGTTGAGGAACGTCTGCATGGAGCTCTTGAGCAGATGGACGAACGGCTCCTTGACGGGGAAGCGGTCCGAGCCGCACAGGACGGAGTGCTCGAGGATGTGGAACACGCCCGTGTCGTTGGCGGGCGGCGTCTTGAACGAGATGGCGAACGCCTTGTTGCTGTCCGCGCAGGCGAGCCACATGACGCGTGCGCCCGTGGCGTCGTGGCGCATCACATAGGCGCAGCCGGAGATCTCTGGCAGGGGCTCGGCGCGCTCGACGGTGAAGCCCGCGTGGGTGGTGCCCGCCGCGAGCGTGGGGCTGGGGGTGGCGAAGTCTTGGCTCATGGTGCTACCTTTCTCATTGTTAGCAAGAGACTGTAGCACGCGTCGCGGACGATAATCCCCGTGCGCGTGGGAGCGGCGCCCGCGTGCGTCGCGTGACACTCCGAGCCAGGTGGCCGGACGGATGGGTTGGCCCAATGGCTAAGGCGAGCAAGACGACGCGCGGCGTGGTGCTGACGCTCATAGGCGGGACGTGCTGGGGCTTCTCGGGCACGTGCGCCAAGTTCCTCATGGATGGCTATGGGGTGGACCCCGTGTGGCTCGTGTGCGTGCGGCAGTTCTTTGCCTCGTGGCTGTTCCTGGCGCTGGCTGCGGCCGTGCCGGGGGACCGCAAGCGGCTGCGTGACCTTGTCCGCGAGCTTGGCCGCGGCTGGAGGATGCTGGCGCTCGTGGTCGTGACGGCCGCGTGCATGATGGTGAACTCAGTGTGCTACATCGTGACCGTGAAGGTCACGAACTCCGCGACGGCGACGGTCCTGCAGACGCTCGCGCTCGTCGTGCTCATGGTCTACAGCTGCGTGACCGCGTGGCGCGGGCCCAGGCGCCGCGAGCTTGCGGGTCTCGCGCTTGCGCTGGGCGGCACGTTCCTCATCGCGACGGGCGGCGACCCTGCGCACCTCGCGATGCCTGCGGCGGGCCTCGCGTGGGGCCTCGCGACATGCGTCACCTACGCGCTGTACAGCGCCGTGCCCGAGGGGCTGCTCAAGCGGTGGGGGAGCCCTGCCGTGAACGGCGTGACGATGCTCGTCTCGGGTACGGTGCTGCTCGTGGCCGCGCGCCCGTGGGAGGGCATGCCGGCGTTTGACGCGGCTGGCGTGGCCGGCGTCGTGGCGATTGTGGTCGTGGGAACGTTTCTGGCGTATGCGCTCTACATGCAGGGCGTCAAGGACCTGGGACCGCTGCGCGCGAGCATGCTTGGGACGTCGGAGCCCATCGCGGCCACCGTGTTCTCTGCGCTGTGGCTGGGCACGGCCTTTGCGCCCACGGATCTCGCAGGCTTTGCCATGATCATCGCGATGGTCTATCTCACGGCGTAGCCGACTGTGACGAGAATAAGACGAGAGCCCGCTTTTGCGCGTCCAAGGGCCTTGGAACGCGTAAAAGCGGGCTCATAACAGATGGTTTGGCGCCGCCGAGCCCGTCTGTCTACAGGAAGCGGTACTGGACGGCGCGCACGCCCCAGTCGCTGGCGCTCGAGCAGCCGAACGCCTTCCAGCAGCCGCCGGCAAGGTCGAGCACGCGGCCGTAGGCGGCAAACCCGCCCACGTCGTTCACGACGGCGGTGATGGTCTGGCCGCCGTAGCGAATCTGCACGGAGCGACCGAGCAGGTAGCGCTGGCTCAGCGGCACGGCGACGGACATGGAGTCGTCCGTGAGCTCGTCGCCGGAGGCCGTGGCGTTGCCACCCGTGTTGCTGTCGACGGAGTAGGCCGAGGCCATGCCGATCATCCACTCGCCGTCGCTCTTGACCTCGGAGCCGTCCGTGGCGCTGGGGTTGCTCGGGGTGCTTGCGGAAGGCGCGCTCGCCGCCGGGCTCGAGGCGGCCTGGCTGGAGCCAGAGGCGGCCTGAGACTGGGCCTGTGTCTGCGCCTCCGCCTGGGCCTGGGCCGCCGCCTCTGCGGCCGCCTGCGCGGCAATCTGGGCGTTGAGCTCGTCGAGTGCGGTCTGGGCCTCGGTCATGGAGGTCTGGGCCTGCTGCTGCTGGGCGCTTGCCTCGTCCTTGGCTGCCTGAAGCGTCTGCTGGGCGGCGGAGAGCTCGCCCTCCATCCGGTTGAGCTCGGCCAGCGCGTCGGTGTTGGAGCGCTGAACGGCGTTGAGGTACTGGTAGGTCGTGAAGAAGTCAGCGAAGCTGTCCGAGGAGAGCAGAAGGCTTACGAGCCCCGGGGTTCCCTGCTGCATCTTGTACAGCGAGCTCAGCGACTGCTCGGCGCGCTCGCGCTGCTCGGGGAGCTCGGCGTTGACCTCGTCGATCTTTGCCTGCGACTCGTCGATCTTTGCCTGGAGCTCGCTCACCTTGGCGGTGGCATCGCCGTAGGCCTGCGTTGCCGCGTCGACCCTGTTCTGGAGCTCGTCGGCCGTTGCGGCGTAGGCGCTGGCGGGCGCGAGCGCGCTTGAGCACAGGAGTGCCGTTGCGAGGCCGGCCACGATCGTGGCGCGTGCCTTGGCGTGGGCGCTGCGAAGTCTCATTCGGTTCCTGTCGTCTGTCTGAGGACCACGCGTGCCTGCGGCCCCTTCCTGCCTGGGGCCTGGGCCCCGCCCGAGACGGGCACTTGACCCCTCCGCGGTAGACATGCGACGAGAATTATATCGCGCGTTGGCGTCTCTACACACATTTACCAGGTTGGTCTACGCTGTCTAGCTCGACAAATGGGGGAGGGCGCCGGATTGGCGCCCTCCCGTGCTGCCGATATGCGTTTTATGCCCAGGATTGCGGACCCCGCTTTGGTCTGCGGGCCGCTACTTCACGACGAGAATGTCGCACGCGGTGTTGCGCAGCAGGAACGTGGAGATGGAACCAAGCAGCGCGTACTTGATGCTCGAGAGGCCGCGCGCGCCGCACAGGACGAGGTCCGGCTTCACGACGTCGAGCATCTCCTCCTTGAGCGTCTCGCGGATGCGACCGGTCTTGACCTGAACCTCTACCTTGGGAATGTCCGGGTTCTCCTCGGCCTTGGCCACGAGCCCGGCGATGGAGTCGCGGAAGGCCTTGTCGAGCCCGGGGATGAGGTCGGTGGGGTAGGAGCCGGACGTCTCTAGGATCGTCGAGTCGATGACGTGGCCAATGATGAGCTCGGCGTTGTTGTTGGCCGCCACGACGATGGCGCGCTCGAGCACCTTGTCCTGCTGCTCAGTGCCGTCGAGGGAGACGAAGACCTTCTTGTAGCCCATGTCGTTGAGAGTTGCCATGATGAACCCCTTCTCTATGTGACCGGCGGCGTGGGCCCGGTCAGCCCGCGCGTCTTCTGTTGCTGGTATACCCAGCCTGGGAATGTGGGGAGTGGCTCACCGCCGGTTGGCGCCATGTGTCGGTGGGCGGTCTGTGAAGCTGGCGGGTGCCCGCCTGCGCCGCGTCATAATGGGTCGCTGGAGAACTGGGGTGTCTCGCCCCGCGTCAGAAAGGCTCGCATGAACATCCTTGACCTCGTTAAGTCGGCGTTCCTCGGCCTCGTCGAGGGCGTCACGGAGTGGCTGCCCATTTCCTCGACGGGCCACATGATCCTCGTGGACGAGTTCGTGAAGATGGACGTGTCCGACGAGTTCTGGAACATGTTCCTCGTCGTCATCCAGCTCGGCGCCATCCTGTCGGTGTGCGTGCTGTACTTCCACCAGCTCAACCCCTTCAGCCCAAGCAAGGGCAGGCAGGGCCGCCGTGCCACGTGGAGCCTGTGGGGCAAGATCGTCGTGGGCTGCATCCCAGCCGCCGTCATAGGCCTCCCGCTCGATGACTTCATGGACGAGCACTTCCACAACGCCTACGTGGTCGCCGGCGCGCTCATCGTCTACGGCGTCGCCTTCATCGCCATCGAGAGCTGGCGCTCGCGCCGCCGCGCGGAGCTTGCGGCCGAGCGTCCGCGCGGGGCGCACTTTGCGCAAGACCTGGCCGAGAAGGATGCCGATGAGGACTTTGGCGCCATCGCGAGCATCGACGACATCAGCTACAAGACGGCGCTCGGCATCGGCTGCTTCCAGGTGCTGTCGCTCGTGCCGGGCACGTCGCGCTCGGGCTCCACGATCATCGGCGGCCTTTTGCTGGGCTGCACGCGCGCCGTCGCGGCCGAGTTCACGTTCTTCCTCGCCATTCCCGTCATGTTCGGCGCGAGCCTGCTCAAGGTCGTGAAGTTCCTGCTCAAGGGTGCCGCGATGGGGGCAAACGAGTGGAGCATCATGGTCGTGGGGCTCGTCGTGGCCTTCGCGGTGTCGCTCGCCGCCATCCGCTGGCTCACGGGCTTCGTGCGCAGGCACGACTTCAAGGCGTTTGGCTGGTACCGGATCGCGCTGGGCATCGTCGTGCTCGCGTACTTCCTCGTCGTGGCGCCTGCGCTGGGCCTGGCGTAGGTCCCGCCGCCTCGACGCGTAGTCGAGGCGGCGCGGGGGAATTGCCGTCCCCTCTATTGGTCTACACTGGGCCTTGACGGCATCGATGCCGCCCTGACGATGCAACCCAAGGAGGACGACCATGTTCTGTCCCAAGTGCGGAAACCAGATTCCAGACGGCTCGAAGTTCTGTCCCAAGTGCGGCTCCCAGCTCGGCCAGGCCCCGGCCCCTGCCGCGGCGCCCGCGACGCAGCCCGCGGCCTCGCCCTACGTCGCGCCGGTGAGGGCCACGCCCGGCACCGACGTCCTCAAGATCGGCCGCATCGTGGCCGCCGCCGTGGCGATCATCGCGTTCTTCCTGCCGATCGTCTCGTTTGGCGCGTTTGGCATCAGCGCGTCGATGAGCCCGATGCAGATGGCCACGGGCACCGAGGTCATGGGCTTTGACATGGACGGCCAGGCCGAGAACTTCCTGTTCCTCGCCATCGGCGTGCTCGCGCTTGTCTTGGCGCTGCTGCCCGGTCGTGCGGGCGCCATTGGCGGCATCGTGTCCGGCGTGCTCACGATTGGCTTTCTGCTGCTGTGGCAGGGCCAGGCCATAGGAGACGCCGGCTCGTACGCCACGCTCGAGATTGGCTTCTACCTCTACATCCTCGCGGGCCTCGCGCTCGCGGCGCTGGGCATCGCCTCGCTCGTGAAGAAGTAGGGCTGGTCACAGACTTTGTGCCGGGCGCGCGCCGGCCCCCTTGCGGGGCGTCGGCGTGCGCCCCTTTTCTGTTCGCCACGGTGGCGCGGACTTCTTGTCCGGGATGGCGGCTAGACTGGTAGGGCTCAGATTTGGGGCCCGGCCTTTGGGTCCCGCATTGGTGACGAGGGGCGGCCGGGCCGCCACGGACACGGGAGACGCGCGCATGACGCAGGGAACGAACAGAAGGACCGCCGCAGACCTCACGCTGCCAATCTTTGCCACGCAGGGGGCGGCGCCTGGCGCCACGTCCGCGCCGTCCGTTCCCGCGCGTCCCGCCTACGTGCCGCCCGTGGCCACGATCGACCTCTCGGGCCTCAACCCCGCCCAGCGAGAGGCCGCCGAGTGCACGCACGGGCCGCTTCTCGTGCTGGCCGGCGCCGGCTCGGGCAAGACGCGCGTGCTCACGTACCGCATCGCGCACATGATCGCCGACGAGGGCGTGCGCCCCTGGCAGGTGCTCGCCATCACGTTCACGAACAAGGCCGCGGCCGAGATGCGCGAGCGCCTGGGCGCGCTGCTGCCCGGCGGCACGCGCGGCATGTGGGTGTGCACGTTCCACGCCATGTGCGTGCGCATCCTTCGCGAGGACGCGGACAAGCTGGGCTTTCGTCCCAACTTCACCATCTATGACGATGACGACTCCAAGCGCCTCGTGAAGTCGATCATGAGCGATCTGGGGATAGAGCCCAAGCAGTTCCCCATCAACGGCATCCGCTCGCGCATCTCGAGCGCCAAGAACGCGCTCGTGCTGCCCGATGAGTTCGAGGGCCTCGCCAACACCCCGCCTCTCACGGCCGCCGCCCGCGTCTATCGCGAGCTGCAGGCCCGCCTCGAGCGCGCGAACGCCATGGACTTCGACGACCTGCTCATCAACGCCCACAGGCTTCTGAGGGACCACCCCGACGTGCTCGAGAAGTACCAGCGCCGCTTTATCCAGATCAGCGTGGACGAGTACCAGGACACCAACCACGTCCAGTACGAGATCACGAACATGCTCGCCGCCGCGCGCCGCAACCTCATGGTCGTGGGCGACGACGACCAGTCCATCTACAGCTGGCGAGGCGCCGACATCCAGAACATCCTCGACTTCGAGAAGGACTACCCGGACGCCAAGGTCGTGAAGCTCGAGGAGAACTACCGCTCCACGGGCCACATCCTGAACGCCGCGAACGCCGTGGTGGCCAACAACAGCCGTCGCAAGGCCAAGCGCCTGTACACGAGCCGCGGCGACGGTGAGCTCGTACAGGCCTACCAGGCAAGCGACGAGCGCGACGAGGGCCGCTGGATCGGCGCCCAGATCGAGAAGATCCACGAGGCGGGCACGAGCTACGACGACATGGCCGTCTTCTACCGCACGAACGCGCAGAGCCGCATCCTCGAGGACATGCTGCTGCGCGCCGGCGTGCCCTACAAGATTGTGGGCGGCACGCGCTTCTTCGACCGCGCGGAGATCCGCGACGTCATGGCCTACCTCAAGCTCGTCGTGAACCCGTCAGACGACGTGAGCGCCCTGCGCGTGGTCAACACCCCGCGCCGCGGCATCGGCTCCACGAGCGTGACGAAGATCCAGAGCTACGCGCTCACGCACGGCATGCCCTTCCTCGCGGCGTGCCAGGCGTGCGTGGCCGAGGAGGGCCTGCTCACGGCCAAGGCCCGCAACGCCCTCGGCCAGTTCACGAGCGTCATCGAGCGCGCGCGCGCCAAGAGCGGCGAGCTCGCGCGCGTCGTGGAGTCCATCATCGACGACGCCGGGCTCATCTCCGCCCTCGAGGCCGAGCACACCGTGGAGGCGGACGGCCGCATCGAGAACATCCGAGAGTTCCTCGGCGTCGCCCAGGAGTTCGACGAGACGCACGACGACGTGGCCGAGACGCTCGAGAGCCTCGCGCAGCTGCGCGAGGCCGGGGCGCTTGACGCCGCGCCCGGCGAGGTGGGCCTGCCGGCCGAGCTCGCCCAGCCCGTCGACCCCAACGTGACCGTAGCGGCCGAGAAGCTCCCGGCGTTCATGGAGTGGCTCGCCCTGCGCAGCGACCTCGACGCGCTCGCCGGCTCCACGAGCGCTGTGACGATGATGACGGTGCACTCCGCCAAGGGCCTGGAGTTCCCCGTCGTGTTCGTAGCGGGCATGGAGGAGGGGATCTTCCCGCACCAGGGACATGAGGACGACCCCGCCGGCGTCGAGGAGGAGCGCCGCCTGGCCTACGTCGCCATCACGCGAGCCGAGCGCCAGCTGTTCCTCACCTACGCCGCGACGCGCCGCACGTACGGCACCACGACGGCCAACCCGCCGAGTCGCTTCCTGCGCGAGATTCCCGACGATGACATCCAGCTCGTGGGCGTGGGCTCGGAGGGCTTCTCGGGCGTGGGCTGGGAGAAGCGAGGCGACCGTAGGGGCACGTACGGCAGCGGCACCCAGGCGTATGGCGGCGCCGTGTTTGGCTCGGCCACGCGCTCTGCCGGCGGCAACGCCCAGGAGCGCTTTGGCGGCGTGTCGTTCCGCGCCGGCTCCGCCGCATCGGGCCGTGGCGCCCGCTCGGGCTCTGGCGTCTCGTCTGGCCAGGGGCTTCCGCTCTCCGCGCTCAAGGGCTCGGGCTTCTCGGGCCCGCGCACGTTCGGTTCGGCGCCCGCCGTGGACGAGGGTCGCGTGATCGGGAGTGGCCGCGTGCGCCAGCGCGAGGCAGACCCGTTTGCGAGCAACCCCGCCGGCGGCATCCGTCGCGACGCCGCGAAGGCCCAGGAGGGCTTTGCGAAGGGAGACCACGTCTCCCACAAGACGTTTGGCCCTGGCGTGGTGCTGTCGGCGTCCGGAGACGTCATCGAGGTCAAGTTCACGCGCACGGGCAAGGTCAAGAAGCTCATGAAGGGCTTTGCCCCCATCGTGAAGGTCGAGGGGTAGCGCCGTGGACGACGTTCTCATCCTTGGGCTCACGCTGCCAGACTTTGTGCGCAGGGCCGCGTTTCTCGCGATCGCGCTGCTGCTGGCGGCGCTGGTCTCGCATGCGCTCTCCCGCGCCCTGCGCCGTGCCCTCGACGCCACGGACGTTCCCAGCGCGAGCATCTTCGTGAACATCGGCCGTGGCCTGGTGTGGGCCCTTGCGGTCCTCTCGGTGCTGCAGCCGGTGTTTGGCATCGAGCCCACGGCGTTCGTCACGGCGCTGGGCGTCACGTCCCTGGCGCTGTCGCTTGGCCTGCAGGACACCATCTCCAACCTCATCGGCGGCCTCAGCCTCATGGTGGGGCGCGTCGTGAAGCCGGGCGACCTCGTGGACGTGGCGGGCTTCGTGGGCGAGGTCACCGACGTCAGCTGGCGTGCCACCACCGTGCGCAACCGCCTGGGAGACGAGCAGGTCATTCCCAACTCCGTGCTCAACAAGACGGCGCTCGAGCACCTTACCCTGGAGACGGAGTCCCTGTGCGAGGTGAGCCTCGTGGTTGCGCATGGCGCGGACCTGGCTGTGGTGGAGGGAGAGATCCTGGACGCTGCGCGCGAGATGCGCGAGTTGCTCAACCCTGACATCCCGCCCCGCGTGTTCTTCTCGGGCGCGGACGTGTATGGGGTGCAGTGCTCGGTGAGCCTGCACCTGGCGCCGGGAGCGCTTCCCGCCTCCACGCGCAACGCGCTCGTGAGGCGCCTTGCGGGCCGCCCCTGGCTTGCCCGCGTGTAGGTCCTTGGCGTTCGGCTGCGTATGGCTGGCCACCCCTGGTCGGGTGCGGGGCCCTTGCGCGCGGCCATGGATGGCATGGTCTGCGATACTGTGGCCAGCTGACACACGCTGGCGAAGGGACGTGCGATGAGGACCCTGCTGATCAACGCGAGCCCGCGCGACTCCCGTAGCAACTCGCTCAAGCTGGCCGAGGCGTTCGTGCGCGGCCTGGGCGAGGTTGAGCTCGAGCGCGTGGACCTGTGCGACCTGCGCATCGAGCCATGTCGCGGCTGCTTCGCCTGCTGGAAGGCCACGCCGGGTACCTGCTGCATCCGTGACGACATGGCGCGCGTCATCGAGCTCGAGCGCGCCGCCGACCTCGTGGTGCTGAGCTTTCCGCTCTACTACTTCAACGTGCCCGGTCCGCTCAAGACCATGATCGACCGTCAGCTTCCCACGAGCCTGCCCTTCATGGCAGACGACTCCGCAGCCACGGGTAGCGGCGCCCATCCGCTGCGCTACCCCGAGATGGCACGCACGCGCTATGTGGCCATCTCCACCTGCGGCTTCTACACTGCCGAGAACAACTACGACGCCGTGGCCCGCGCACTTGACCACTGGCCGGGTGCCGGCGTCTGGGACGCCATCTTCTGCGGCCAGGGCGAGCTGTTCTCCGTTCCCGAGCTTTCCTCGCGCACCGATGCCTATCTCGCCCTTGTGGAGCGGGCCGGCGCCGAGTATGCCGCGGGCGGCATCTCCGAGGGCGTGCGCGCCGCGCTTGCCGAGCCGCTCTTTGTGCGCGAGACGTTCGAGCGCATGGCGGACGCGAGCTGGGGCGTGGACGAGCGTGGCGAGTGTGAGGACGAGGCCGTCTCCTTCACGCGGCAGATGGCAGCCCTCTATGATCCCTCGACCTGGGATGGGCACGATCGCGTTCTCGAGATGCGCTATCGCGACCGGGACGTCCGCTGCCAGGTCGTGCTCGGCCGCGAGGGGAGCCGTGTGCTCACCGAGGGGTTCGTTGAGCCCACGACCATCGTTGACACGCCCTGGGACGTGTGGCGCGCCATCGCGCGGGGCGAGATGCGCGGCGACGAGGCCCTTGGCAGGCGGCTCTATACGGTTGAGGGAGACTTCGGCCTCATGATGAGCTGGGATAGCGTGTTCGGCGCGGCGGGGGCGGGAGGCGCGGATGCGGCTGATGCGCCAGCGGGCGAAGCTGCGCCCGTACCTGGGTCCGGCGCTGGCCTCAGACCGCCCTCGATGGCGACGATGCTCGTTGCCTGGATCGTGCTGTGGGTGGCCGTGGGCGTGGACGCAGCCGTGGGCCCTGTCGTGTCACTCGTCGTGTGCGCGCTGCTGCCGCTTGCGATGGCGCGCCACGAGCTGTGTCTCTATGACCGAATCTCGCTGGGCGTGGTGGGGGCGCTCTCGGTGGCCATGGTCGTGTCGGGCGCCACCGGCCTGCTCTATGTTGCGAGCTATGCGGCCTTTGGCCTGCTGTGGCTGGGATCTGTACCCACGCGCGAGCCGTTGTGCGCGGCCTACGTCAAGTATGGTTACGGTGGCGAAGACGCCCTCGCGAATCCCATCTTCATGCGGGCGAACCGCATCCTGGCCGCGGCATGGGGCGCGCTGTACCTGCTCATTGCGTTGTGGACGGCGCTGCTTGGCAACGCGTTCGCAGGATGGGTGCTTCCCGTTGCCAACAATGTGGCCACGGCGCTCATGGGCGCGCTCACCGCCTGGTTCGAGCACCGCTACCCGGCGTGGGTTGCCTCGGGCAAGGGCCTGCGCGCGCTGTTTTGGGGCTAGGGCGTGGCTGGCGCGCCGATTGGGGCGGAGCCTGTGTCCGTTGCTTGCGCTACCATGTGTTTTATCGCATCAAGCTCGCTTAGGAGGAACTCATGGGTTTTCTCGACAGTCTTCAGTCCTCGGTGAACCGTGGCATGGCGGCTACCGGCCGCGCAACTTCCACAATGAAGCTCAAGGCCCAGATGAGCGAGGCGCTCAAGCGTAGGCAGGCGCTTGCCGCCCAGCTGGGTGCCAGCCTGTATGACGTCACGAAGGACGACGCCAACCTGCGCGCCGGCCGCGAGGCGCTCTATGACGGCATCGCCGCGTGCGACGCCGAGCGCGCCCAGTGCCAGGCGGAGATCGAGCGTCTCGAGGCGGAGTCCGCCGCTGCCACGGCCGCGAACTCCTACTATGTGTGTCCCTTCTGCGGCTCTCATGTCGTGGCGACCGACCTGTTCTGCAGCGGCTGCGGCAAGCCCATGGCAGAGATCACGGCGGCGCTTTCCGCCCAGCAGCAGGCTCCTGCTGCCCCGGTGGCCCCCGTGTCCGGCGCCGCCGCCTGCCCCCAGTGTGGTGCTCCCGTCAACGCGGGGGACGTCTTCTGCATGAGCTGCGGATACAACCTCGCCGCAGCGCCCGCTCCCGCGGCGGTTGCCGCGTCCGACCCCGAGCCTGCCGTGGCTCCCGTGCCCGAGCCTGTCGATGAGGTCGCTTCCCTCGAGGCGGCTCCCATGCCCGAGCCGCTTGATGCCGTGGCGTCCGAGCCGGTTGCCGAGGCCGAAGCCATCGAGACGGTCGTCGCGCCTGCTCCTGCGTCCGTGACGGAGCCTGCTCCCGAGCCCATCCCGGCCGCGGCGCCCGCCGCGAACGTGTGTCCCAACTGCGGCACACCCTGCGAGCCCGGCGATGCCTTCTGCATGGGCTGTGGCGCCCGCCTCTCGTAGGCGCCTCTCGCATACTTCGCAACCAAGAAGCCGCCCGCCTGTCGCGTGACAGACGGGCGGCTTCTTGGTTGCGGGCGACGTGCCTTGGCGGCGGGCTACTTGCCGTCGGTGAACGTCAGGTCGTACGTGTCGTCGTTGAACTCGACGTCGTAGGAGCCGTTCGACCCGCTTGAGGTGAGCGGGTGCTTCCAGCCGGAGCCGGCCGGGTCGTAGGCGCTGTTCGTGGGGTCTGCTACCGCGACGTCGGACTCCTTGCCCCACTCGCTGGCGAACTCGTAGTAGCCGGTGCCGTCCTCGTCGAGCTCAAGCGTCGTGCTGCGGACGTAGAGCGGGTACTCGTCGTCATCGGTGTCGGTGGCGCTCACGACGACGCTCCAGCGGCCGAAGGGCTTTGCCGCACTGGCGCCCTTGGGCACGATGATGGTCATGACCTTGTCCGTGACGCTGCTGGCGGAGAAGCTAGACCCGCCCCAGCCGCCCCAGCTGACGTCCTTGACGTCATAGAAGACCTGGTCGCCCTCCTCGCGCGTGCCGGCGATGGTGCCGGTGACCACGTCGTCCTGGTCGTAGACGGTCACAGTCTTGCCGTCGGTCTTGATGCCGAACTCGTGGTCGTAGTTGGCGGAGACGCCGTCGAGCATCATGGTGCCCGTCCACGGACCGCGGTTGAGCATGGGCATCACGACGAAGCCCACGACGGCGAGAACGGCGAGAACCGCCACGACGCCGCCGATGACGAGCGGCGCCTTGCTCTTCTTGACGGAGGTAGCGGGCTGCTGGTAGGCCGTCTGCTGGAAGGGCTGCTGGGGTGCGCCCTGCGGAGGAACCGGCGCGCCGGCGGGGGCAACGGGCGTGGCCTGGGGCACCGTGGCCTGGGGTGGCACGGGGCCCGCGGGCTGTGCGGTGGGCTGAGGGCTGGCGAGCTCGGCGCCGCAGTTGATGCAGAACTTGGCGCCGTCGGCATTCTTCGTGCCGCACTTCCTACAAAACATGGCTCCTCCTTGGTCGTTCCTGCGCTGCGTTTCAGCTGGCTCAAAGCATAGAGCACGTGCTGACGCCGCAGTTGCGCAACGCTTACGATTCCGGTGAACGTCGCCGTGGGGCGTTGTCGCCGAGCCGCGTTGCCGCCCTCCTCGGGTTACGATGTCTGCGCAGGGAGACGAGAGGAGAGGACGCCGTGGCGAAGGTCACGCTCAAGGACATCGCGCGCGAGGTGGGGCTCTCCGTCACCTCCGTGTCGCTCGTGCTCAACAACCGGCCGTGCAAGGTCTCCGAGACAAGCCGCCGCAAGATCCTCGAGGTGGCCAGGCGCAAGGGCTATGTCCCCAACCAGATCGCGCGAAGCCTCGTCATGCAGCACACGGACACGATCGGCCTCATCATCCCCAACATCGAGAGTCGCTTCTTTGCCTCGCTTGCCAAGAACATCGAGCTCAAGTGCCGCGAGCGCGGCTATGCCCTCATCATCACGAACTCAGACGACAGTCCTGAGAACGACTCGAAGCTCGTGCGCCTGCTCGTGAACCGCGGCGTCGACGGGCTGCTCATCGTCGTCTCGGACGAGTTTGCCACAGACGAGCGGCTCGTCTCGGACCTCTCGCAGCTCCCCACCCCCTTCGTCATGGTCGACCGCTTCATCGAGGGACTGCCTTGCGACAAGGTACGCTTCAACAACGAGCTGGGCGGCTACCTCGCCACGCGCCACCTCATCGAGCGGGGCCACGAGCGCATCGCCTGCATCGTGAACCCGCGCTCGAACACGGGCCGCGAGCGCCTCGACGGCTATGCCCGCGCGCTGGGCGAGCAGGGCATCGCCGTGCGTGCGGACTACGTGCTGGGGAGCGACTACTACATTGCGAGCGCCTACGAGGCGGCGGCGCGCCTTATCGAGACGGACGCCACGGCGGTCTTCGCGAGCTCGGACAACATCGCCCTCGGCCTGCTCAAGCGCCTCTATGCCTATGACCTGAGGGTCCCGCGTGACTACTCGGTGGTGAGCTACGACAACTCGGCGGCGGACGTGCTGTTCGAGCCGGCGCTCACCTCGATCGAGCAGAACGTGCCCGAGCTCTCCCAGGCAGCCCTCGACCTGCTGTTCCGTCGCATCGCCGAGTCCGAGGCCGGCGAGCTTGGTGGGCCGGACGAGGTCGTGCTCGACCCAAAGCTCGTGCTCAAGGACAGCGTGAGGCGCCTGGACTAGCCGATGCGGCGAAATAGGTGAGTCCGTTACATCAAGCCATCGACAATTCGACACCTGAAATGCGTTTTTGACGAGTAGACATACCTCTTTCGTCTGAGAAACCGCAGGAAAAGAGATGCATGACTATGCGCTTGAGCGTGTCATCCCCAATCGGGTGTCGACTTATAGGCAGTTGGCCATCTCGTTCGCTTGCGCAAGACGGCTGCGTGCCCGCCTGCACTGTGTTTCGGTTACGTTTCGTTACGACGTAGTACCGTTCGCGGCTAAAAAGCTACCGCTCGCGGAGTTAAACGGTTAGGCGAAATGTAAGCATCTTGCGTTCACGTGCGGGTAAAACGATTTACCTCTCTATACTCCGTCCCGGTCAGTCAAAAAGGGTGCGAGCCAAACCCCCAAGAGAAGGCTCGCGCTGGATGCCCGCAAGGGCATAACGACGCGCGGCTGAGATGCCGCGCAGGAAGAGGAGAGGCACATGGCACATCCCGTCATCGGCACCCCCTGGCAGAAGCTTGACGGCCCTGTCTCCGAGCAGGAGCTCGAGGGCGTCGAGAAGTACTGGCGCGCGGCGAACTACCTGTCCGTCGGCCAGATCTACCTGCGCTCCAACCCCCTCATGCGCTCCGACTGGACCGATGAGAAGACCGGCGAGACCCGCGACTTCGGCCGTCCCGACGTCAAGCACCGTCTCGTTGGCCACTGGGGCACCACGCCGGGCGTGAACTTCCTGTTCGGTCACGTCAACCGCCTCATCGCCGACCACCAGCAGAACGCCGTGTTCCTGATGGGCCCCGGTCACGGTGGCCCCGCCGGCACCGCGCAGTCCCTGCTCGACGGCACCTACTATGACATCCGTCCGGACATCACCAACGACGAGGCTGGCCTCCAGAAGTTCTTCCGCCAGTTCTCCTACCCCGGTGGCATCCCCTCCCACTACGCCCCCGAGACCCCCGGCTCCATCCACGAGGGCGGCGAGCTCGGCTACACGCTGTCCCACGCCTACGGCGCCGTCATGGACAACCCCAGCCTGCTCGCTGTCGCCGTCGTGGGCGACGGTGAGTCCGAGACGGGCCCGCTCGCCACGTCCTGGCAGTCCAACAAGCTCGTGAACCCCAAGACCGACGGCATCGTGCTGCCGATCCTGCACCTCAACGGCTACAAGATCGCCAACCCCACGATCCTCTCCCGCATCTCCGACGACGAGCTCACCGAGTTCTTCGAGGGCATGGGCTATGACCCGCACTTCTTCGTTGCCGGCTTCGACAACGAGTCCCACGCCTCCATCCACGCTCGCTTCGCCGCGCTGCTCGAGGAGGTCTTCGACGACATCTGCGACATCAAGGCCGCTGCCGAGGCTGGCGACGAGACCCGCCCCGTCTACCCGATGATCGTCTTCCGCACCCCCAAGGGCTGGACGTGCCCCAAGCACATCGACGGCAAGAAGACCGAGGGCTCCTGGCGTGCCCACCAGGTGCCGC
>OLNE01000456.1_pt1 | contig 39861 bp, 52 predicted proteins | sample 1672431 | NCBI WGS metagenome assembly OLNE01 (sample SAMEA3136685, study PRJEB25190) | human gut metagenome | reverse complement strand
TCGTCGAGTACCGTGAGCTCATCAAGGCTCTGGGCATCCGCGACAACATCCAGTAGTGTAGGATTACAGCAAAACCGCAGGTAGAACGCTTGCATAAAGATTTTGCGTCCTAATTTGTCCTTACGGGTACCTAACTAATTGCCGAAATAGGCTCTATCGACCGCCTCGATGAACATCTGTTTGTCGGGGCGGTCGTAGTTTTTACCTAGAATATTCTTGGCTGCGTGCCCCATCATTTTGTCCACCATCTGGGCGGGAACGTTGTACTTCCACAGCATTGCAGTTGCCCAAGTGTTGCGGAGCTTTTGCATCGGAAGGAACCGAACGCTGATTGAGCCGTTCTTGAAATCGCTGCGCCAAAGCTGGTTGATGGCTGGGCGGTCGTAGGGGCACCCTGTTCCACGGTCTGCAAGATACATCTCACCGTCTCGTATGCGATCCTTCACTATCTCGGCAAGGCGCAGACTCCACGGCTCGGGGATGATGATGGGACGGTAGCTGTCTTTGGTTTTAAGCACCATGAACCCCTGCTTGCTAAGGCCGTACTGCCGATGGAGGTCATACACGGCATAGGTGTGACCGTTGTACCGCTCGAATGAAATGTCATCCACGCTTGCTGCTATAGCTTCGGCCACGCGGCACGAGCCGATACCCATGAGCATCGCGACCGATTCATATCGCTTGCCCTCCACCTCTTTTAGGAGCTGATGTAGTTCATCGAGCGTATAGACTTCGAGTTCGGTGTTTGGTGTCTTGTCGTTCTTAGGCATTTTGTACGTCACGTCCTTAAAAGTGATTCCCTTTACGCCATGCAACTTGGCGCACGTCACGAGGTTTCCAACAGTGATGTTGGATAGTTTGGCAACGGACGGCTTTAGCGTCTTTAGCCACATCTGGTATTCGTTCACATCTACCTTGTCGAGCATCACCTTTTCCCATCGCTTCTCTATGTGCGTTGTCCATTGAGTTACGTACACCCTGCGCGTGTTGTCAGCCAGCTCTCCCTTCTCTACGCGGGTATTCAGTTCGGGTAGATACCACTCATACCAACATTGCGAGAATGTCGGGCATGGAACAACGCGCTCATTTGGAGGAAGGTGGTGGAGTTGCCAAAGGCGGCGCAATTCATCGTCAGCTTCGCGCGAGGTACAGTGGTAGAGCGTCTTTGAGCGGCGTACTCGATTGAGTCCGTCCCACTCGCACCATCTGATGCGCCATTTGTTCTTGGTGATTTTGGTCTTCGTCCCCCATGACGAACGTGTCATAATTAAAAAAGTCCCTCCTGTCGGGCATAGCCGACTCTAGCAATGCGGATGGGATTGTTTAGCGCTCCACTGGTCTTGGCGGGTTAGTGGGGCGCTTCTTTGTGGCTAGTCGCTACATGACTGAGTTCAGGACCCTGACGAATTCCTCTGCCTGGGAATGGCTGCTCAGTCTATAGCCATAACCCGTCCGCAGCCTGTTGTTCAGGATTACCTGCTTGCCCTTAATCCTGTAGACGCCGGTGACGTCATTCAGGTAAACCACCTCCATATGCGTGCCGAAGAAGGTGTTCTTCTTGAGCGTGGTGATTCGGTTCGGGTAGATGCAGATATCTTTGAAGACGCCGGCACCTTTATCCCTGAAAAGCAGCGTGTCGTTATCCATGCTTATTCCTCCTCGGTCTGTTGTGTCGAATCATGCTTAGCATTTAGCTTTGCTTCGAGATCGCAGAACTCATCAACTGTCATATCGAGCGAATTGATAATCACCAAGGCTTTCTGCCATGTTGGCTCCTTGACCTTTCCCTTTAAAAGACGCGACAAATAGGGCGCAGTGATTTCGTCTGAAGTAATGTCTACGGATCTTAGGTTCTTCGCATCCATTACGGCTTTTAGGGTTTCGGTGAATGCCATGAGACCCTCCTTCTGTCGACTGAATTGTACTCAATCCGAAAAAAATTGCCAATAGACAAAAAATCTTATTGCAAAGTTGCTAATTAACAACTACCTTATGAGTTGTCAATTAACAACAACGAAGGAGGTGAGCGCATGGACAAGATTACTGAAAAGGTAGGTGGATGGCTTCAGCGCCCAGGCAATACCAAGAAGAAGATGGCGGCTGAGCTTGGGATTACACCCGATTCGCTTACCAACAAGCTGACTGGCGAAACGCCGTGGCTTTGGAGCGAGGTCGTTGCTGTTGCGTCGATCGTCCGATGTGAAGTGTCTGATTACTGCTAGTCAAGCCAAGCGAACCACAGAAGGCAAAGAGAAGGAGAAGGAAATGTCTATTGATGAGCTTGAGAAGCGTGAGCGCGATGCTTACGAGGCCTTCATGGAAGCCGACTGGATGCACGCCGACATGCGCCTGAACGAGTGGCTGGATGCCGCCCACGAGCTTAACGAGGCGAAGGGACTGTGAGGCACAGGTCCCCAGACTTTGAGAAGGGCTTCAACTACTGCCTGTTTCTCAACGTCATCGTGCTTTTAGCCGTCCTGTTCCTCGTGCTTTTGGTCAAAGCACTAGAAGGATGCTTATGAGCTTGAGGACGGTATGTCGAATTCCTCTTGATCATGCCGGGGACTATGTTCCGATGTTCACCCGCTGAATGTTTGCGCTGGTAGTTAGCGCACTTCTGTTCATCCGCTCCGCACCTGTCTCCATCGGCGCCGGGCTTTTTGGCCTTCTCCTTGACGCCGATCGCAAGGCGGTACCTGTGTCGCCGGCTGGCAACCCTAGGCGACATGGAACGCAGTGGCACCCATCAAGCTGTTCCGCCTGACGAGACGGGCGCGCAGCGGATGAATGGAGCGACCTTTGATAACCGCATCCGCCATTTGCCGTGAGCAGGGGGAGCCTGTGACGGCTGCAATGGCTCGGCAGCTGGCTCCGTTGAAAAGCCAGACGGTCAGGTGCGATGCCTGGCAGTAAGTCTCAGCGTCGTGCGGTGCGCATCCGCTATCAACTCGTCGTAGACGTCTCGATAGTTCTCTGTTCGTCCGTTACCGCCAGGATGCGCACCTCAAGGCGCTGAGAAAAGAAGAGTGGCTCCATTAACACTCCTTTGAAGTGGAAAGCGAGGGAGTGATCGGGGAGCCACAGGTAAACACCCACCAAAGGAGGTGGACGCATGAATCATACCAAAAGCGCCTGGGCCAGTCCGCTCAGCGAATTCCAGCAGACGATGGATGCTGCGGCGGAGAAGTTGCGCAACCAGCTCGAAGACCTCGAGCCGTACTGCGGATCGCAGGCGCTCAAGTTCGCCGTCAGGGCTGGTCTGCAACCGCAGATGGCCTACACGGTTTCCGAGACGTCCAGGTATACGGGGGTCTCGGCAAGCACTCTTTATGCGGAGAACAAGGCTGGACGATTGCCGTTCAAGACAATCGGCAGCAGGAATGCGCTCATAAGAGTGGTCGACGTCGATAAGTGGATGGAGGCTTATTCCGATGGCCGTTAGGATTTTCGATTTTCTGTCCGACCGATGGATGCGCCTCAATCCGAAGACGCGCCTTGTCATCGAGATGACTGTCCTTATCGCAGGGTTCATCTATGCCGGATGGCTCGAAGGCACCGCTCCGAGTGGCATGTACTACTAGGAGGTGCCGATGGTCGGCTTCTTTGGATGGACCGCCGAGCGCGGTCGAGACGGCAGCTGGTTCGCGACCAAGTTTGTCGAGAAGGGTCCCACGAGGGGCAGCGCGACAGGAATCGTTCGCTCGCGTCACCTGTTGGTCAACGTCAGCAAATCTGCGGACAAGGAAGCTGCGATGCGTGAGATCAAGCGTCTCTACGTCATCGGAGCCCTGCAATGACGAGACCGACCGAAAAGCATGGAGAAAATGTGGAATCGGGGGTAGTTGTCCCTCGCAAAAGGGACAACTCATATTTCTGGCGGTCTGACGAGGACAGATACATCAGGACCCATCGGCTTGACGGTTATCTGCTGCTGTCGGAGATGATGACAGGCCGTGGCTGGCCGAGGTCTCCCGAAGCCATCAAGAAGCATGCCAAGAGGGTGCTCGGAATCAACCTAAGCAAATACCCCGAATCGGGGATGCACCGCTGCATCTCGTGCGGGAAGTGGGACGTGCGCCCCAACTCACATGCCGGGCGAATGGGGCTTTGCCCCGCCTGCTGGAGACGAAGGCAGGCGGAAGCCATACGTGAGGGCATGGACGAGAAAAAGGCCGAGGCCGAGTACCAAAGGGAAAAGAAGCGCAGGCGCGATGCGAGAAAGCGCCTGCAACGAGAGAAGGAAAAGAACAATGGAAGAGACTATGGAGCAGGTTCAGGCGAAGCCGGAGCCCGTGAAGATCTCGGCGCTTGAGCTCGAGAACGTCAAGCGCATCAGGGCCGTGGCGCTGCGACCGACCGAGAACGGCCTGACCGTCATCGGCGGTCGCAACGGCCAGGGCAAGACCAGCGTGGTCGATGCAATCTCGTGGGCGCTCGGCGGCAAGCGCAAGCAGCCGTCCAAGCCTAACCGCGAGGGCAGCGCGACACCCGCGAAGTTGCACGTGGAGCTGAGCAACGGCCTCGTGGTCGAACGCTCGGGCAAGAACGCATCGCTCACCGTGACCGACCCATCCGGCAAGAAGGCAGGCCAGAAGCTTCTCGACAGCTTCATCGAGGAGCTTGCGATCGACCTGCCGAAGTTCATGGTCATGACCGACAACGAGAAGGCGCAGGAGCTTCTGCGAATTATCGGCATCGGCGGCGAGCTGGACGAGCTGGACAAGAAGCTCGGCGAGCTGAAGGCCGAGCGTCTCGACATCGGTCAGCGCAAGCGCGCCAAGGACAAGATCGCCGAGGAGATGCCGTTCTTCCCCGATGCCCCCGACCACCGCGTGTCGCCCGCCGAGCTCATCGAGCAGCAGCAGGCAATCCTCGCAAAGAACGGGGAGAACCAGCGCAAGCGCGAGAAGGTCGGCATCATCAAGCAGCAGCGCGACAACCTGAACATGCTGTGCGACAGCCTGAACAGCCAGATCATGTCGCTCAACGAGGAGCTGAAGCGCAAGACCGAGGAGCTGATGAAGCTCACCGAGGACTACCAGACGGCGCTCAAGGATGCAGCCGACCTCGAGGACGAGAAGACCGATGAGATCGAGCAGAGCATCGCCAACATCGATGCGCTCAACCAGAAGGTCGAGGCGAACGAGCGCCGTAAGCAGGCGCTGAAGGATGCCGAATCCCTGAACGACGATTATCAGAGCTGCAACAGCGAGGTCAATGCGGTCGAGGACCAGCGCAAGAAGCTGCTGGAGACCGCCAAGATGCCGCTGGACGGCCTGACGGTCGAGGACGGCAAGCTGGTGTACAACGGCGCGGTCTGGTCGGACATGAGCGGTGCGGAGCAGCTCCGCGTGGCGACGGCGGTCGTTCGCTCGCTCAAGCCCGAGTGCGGGTTCGTCCTGGTCGATAAATTGGAACAGATGGACCCGCAGACGCTCGCCGAGTTCGGTGCCTGGGCCGAGTCCGAGGGCCTTCAGGTCATCGGCACCCGCGTGGCGACCGATGACACCTGCTCGGTCATCATCGAGGACGGGCGCGTGGTCGAGGGCGCCGGGCAGCTGAAGGCCGAGACGCCTGAGATTAAGGTCGAGATTCCCGAGGTCAAGATTCCCGCCATGACGCAGTTCGGAGGTAGCTTCTAATGACGTTCCAGATCACCCGCGGTCAGCGCCTGCGCCCGCAGAAGGTCGTCCTCTACGGCCCCGAGGGTGTCGGCAAGACGACGTTGGCAGCTCAGTTCCCAAGCCCTCTGTTCATCGACACCGAGAGCTCGTCCGACTACCTGGACGTCCCGCGCCTTCCCGCGCCCACGAGTTGGCAGATACTGCTCGATGAGGTCACGTGGATTCGCGATTACCCCGAGGAGTGCGGAGGCACCCTTGTCCTGGACACAGCCGACTGGGCGCAGAAGCTGGCGGTCGATGACGTGTGCAACGCCATGGGCTACAAGAGCATCGAGGACGCCGGCTACGGCAAGGGCTACACATATGTCACCGAGCGCTTCGGCAAGCTGCTGAACCTGCTGAGCGAGGTGTGCGAGCGCGGCTGCAACGTGGTCGTGACCGCCCATGCCATCATCAGCAAGTTCGAGCAGCCAGATGAGATGGGAGCCTACGACCGCTGGGGGCTGAAGCTCATCGACGGCAAGAAGGCCAGCGTTGCGGCGATGCTCAAGGAGTGGGCGGACGCAGTACTCTTCGCCAACTACAAGACCATCGTCATTACCACAAGCAAGGACGGCAAGGTCGGCAAGGCCCAGGGCGGCAAGAACCGAATGCTCTACTGCTCGCATGCCGCCACGTGGGATGCGAAGAACCGCTGGGGCCTGCCGGACGAGGTTCCGATGGAGTACCAGCAGCTGGCTCCATTCATCCCCGTCCCGCAGCTCGCACGGCAGCAGCCGCAGGTGCAGCAGCAGGCGGTCGAGACGGTCAACGTCTCGACGGTCACGCCCGAGCAGATCGAGCAGGCGCGAAACATTCCAGACCCGTTCGAGCCTGAGCGCCCGGCATACCTCAAGCCGCTCTACGACCTGATGCAGCGTGACGGCATCAGCGCGGAGACGGTGAGCGAGGCTATCTTCAAGCGCGGTTATTTCCCCGAGGGCACGCCGGTCGACTCGCTGCCCGAGGATTTCGCAAACTTCCTCGTCGCGGTGTGGGACGGGATGCGCGAGTACATCAATTCCGGCATGGCAGCCGGTCGAAAGGAGTAAGAAATGGCAAACGATATGGGTCAGTCCTTTGGGTGGGACGGCGAAATCGATGCGGTAGAGAACGAGTTCGAGTTGATGGAGCCCGGCGAGTACTGGGCCACGGTCGAGAACGTCGAGCGCCAGCAATTCAACGGCAGCGACAAGATGTGCGCCTGCCCCATCGCCAAGGTGAACGTCCGCCTGGACAACGGTCGCGTGCTTTCCGACCGCCTTTTCCTGAATTCCAAGAGCGCTTGGAAGATCACCCAGTTCTTCGTCTCGATCGGGATGCGAGCGGTCGATGCCCCCAAGGAGCAGAAGCTGAAGATGGATTGGGTGGGAGCTGTCGGTCGCCGGTGCAAAATCAAGGTCGGCACCCACGAGTACAAGGACAAGACCTACAACGAGATCTCCGAGTGGATGAAGCCCGAGGCGCAGGCCGCAGCACCCCAGCAGCACGTCTACGGCAACGCCACCCCCGAGCCTGTCTCACCTGCGCTGCAGGGCATGATCAACCAGACCTTCCAGCAGGCGCAGGCCGTGCAGAACGGGGGCTTCTAAGGAATGAAGTTCAACCTGCGTCCCTATCAGGAGCAGGCCATAGCCGCAATTGAGGAGCGCTGGGAAGCGGGAGACCGCGCAACGCTCCTCGTACAGGCAACGGGCACCGGCAAGACTATCGTCATGGCAGGTGTCACAGAGGACGCGGTCCGCGATGGCGGTCGCGTCCTTATTCTTGCCCACCGCGGCGAGCTGCTCCAGCAAGCAGCCGACAAGCTGCAATCATCGACGGGGCTGCGCTGTTCGGTCGAGAAGGCCGAGGACACGAGCGTTGGGACATTCGAGCGCGTGACGGTCGGATCCGTCCAGACACTGTGCCGCGAGAAGCGCCTTCGGGCGCTCGGCAGGGACAGGTTCACGCACATCCTCATCGACGAGTGCCATCATGCCGTCTCATCGAGCTATCAGGCGGTGCTCGACTACTTTGCCGGTGCAAAAGTACTGGGCGTGACGGCGACGGCAGATCGCGGCGACCGCCAGAACCTCGGCAAGGTGTTCGACTCACTGGCATTCGAGTACAACATGCCCGAGGCCATCAAGGACGGCTACCTCTGTCCCATCAAGGCGCAGACCGTGCCGCTCCAGCTCGACATCTCCAACGTCTCGGTTCGCTCCGGTGACTGGGCGGCAGACGAGCTTGGCACCGCGCTCGACCCGTACCTGCCGCAGATCGCCCAGGAGATGAAGAACGCCGGGCTTGAGGAACGCAAGACGGTCGTGTTCCTGCCGCTCATCAAGACCAGCCAGAAGTTCTGCCGCCTGCTCAACGAGTGCGGTTTCCGCGCCGTGGAGGTCAACGGGCAGAGCGAGGACCGTGCTCAAATTCTCAAAGATTTCGACAGCGGAAAATACGACGTGTTGTGCAACTCACTCCTCTTGACCGAGGGATGGGACTGCCCGAGCGTCGACTGCATCGTCAACCTCCGACCGACTAAGAGCCGTGCTCTCTATTGCCTCGATGAGAAGACTGAAGTGCTCACGAAAGACGGCTGGAAGCTCGATGTCGAGGTCGGTGACGACGTACTCGCCTTCGATATGCGCACCGGTGAGACGAGATTCGTCCCCGTCATCGAGAAGGTAAGGCGAGCTCTGGGCAGTGACGAGCGATTCTGTAGCATAAAGGGGCAGTCGACTGACATCAGGGTCACAGATAGACACAGGATGGTATACGACAACAAGCGCCGCAAAGGATGGAAAATCAAGGAGGCACGCGAGTTGGCTGCCATGAAGGACGGCGCTTGCATACCCGTCTGCGGTCACGGTGTGTTCCCCGGCGTGCCGCTGACGAATGCCGAGCTGACCTTCATCGGCTGGGTCATGACGGACGGGTGCATCAATAAGGCGAACGGCCAGATAACCATCACTCAGGGCGAGCAGCAGAAGGAGTACTGCAATGAGATCGAAGAGTGCATAAAGGACTGCGGCTTCAAGTTCACACGGGGATCGCGGAAACGAACGCCGGACGAGACCCACTTCAACGCGCATGGCAACCTCGCCTACTGGACTATATCGAAAGGTGCCCCAAGGGGCCGCGACAAGCACCTCAGCGGATGGGGTCGACTCGAACCCTGGCTGTCAAAGGACATGAGCGTAAAGCTCTTCGATATGACCGAAGAGCAGTTCGACATCATGCTCGAGGCGATTTACCACGGTGACGGCAACAAACACTTCACCACCAGCTACCACATTGGCAAGGGAAACAAGGTGTTCATCGAGCGCCTCCAGATGATGGCGATCCAGAGAGGGTATCGGGCCAGCGTGTCTGTCGTCGAGTACAACGAGGTTCGCAAGTGTAAGCTCTGGACCATCCATCTCAAGAAGCAAGATTTCGTCAACGTCGGTTCGGTGTACGAAAAGCACGCGAGATGGGAGGTCGAGGAACGTTCGGACGAACTCTGCTGGTGCGTGCAAAACGAGCTCGGGACGCTCGTGACCCGTCGTAACGGAAAGGTAGCTATCGTAGGCAATTGCCAAATAGTCGGTCGTGGCACGCGCCTGTCCCCTGAGACGGGCAAGACCGACCTGCTCCTGCTCGACTTCCTGTGGATGACCGAGCGTCTGGAGTTGGTTCGCCCTGCAGCGCTCGTTACGAGCTCTCGCGAGGTCGCGCAGAAGATGACCGCCATGGTCGAGCAGGCCGGATGCCCGGTCGACCTGCAGAAGGTCGAGAGCAAGGCATCTGACGAGGTGGTCGCGGAGCGCGAGGAGGCCCTTGCAAACCAGCTCGCCGAGCAGCGCAAGAAGAAGGCGAAGCTGGTCAACCCGCTGCAGTACGAGATGTCCATCGCCGCCGAGGACCTGAGCGGATACATCCCCGAGTTCGCCTGGGAGATGGCCCCCGCCACAGACAAGCAGAAGGCCGCGCTCGAGAAGTACGGCATCGACGCTTCCGAGATCTCCAACGCCGGCAAGGCATCGAAACTGCTCGACCGAGTGAAGAAGCGCCGCGACAGCGGGCTCAGTTCTCCCAAGCAGATCCGCTTGCTCGAACGTCGAGGATTCAAGCATGTCGGCACGTGGTCGATGGAAGCCGCAAGCTCGATGATTTCCCGAATCAGCGCGAGCGGATGGCGAATCCCAAACGGCGTAAACCCTGCGACGTACGTACCGAGTGAAAGGAGTGAGTAAGATGGCGATTGGATTGCCGAAGGATGGGAATGGAGAGGTCATCCCATTCAACACGACTATGATGTACCGTGAAAACGGTAGTCAATTTCATGTGACAGATTTCTTCTATGAAGTGAGACCTAATAAATGGTTCGCAAGAAGCGGTAGTAAGTGCATCGAGACCAATAAGCTGCAACTCAACATCAGAAAAAAAGCTGGCGGCCTTTGCCTGCTCTTCTCTCCGACAACGTATTCCTGCGATGACTGCGCGATTAACCATACATTTGTTGAGTGCGATGGTTCGACTGCCAGGACAATCGGCACATCGAATCACAATGATTCGGAGTGATGCCGAATGAGCGTAGAACTTCCCAAGGACGCCGAAGGGCGCGAGATTCCGCTGGATACCGTTGCTTTATATGACGATGACGGCAACGTCCACAACATCCGCCGATTCATGTACACGAACGACTTTGACTTAAACGACAAGTGGATAAACAGTTGGATTGCGGTCGTTGATGACTACAAAACTGCCAAACCGGAGCAAATGCACCTCACCCCGCCCGACAGCTGGGAGAAGCTGGAAGAGGGCTTGAGCAGGGCTGTCGAAGCAAACAACATTTGTATGTACTTCAGTGAGAGTGGAACATGTCTAGATTGCGCCATCAGTAATACACCTGGTGACTGCTCTCCGAAAGTGCTTGAGCATATTCTCGACCGCATCCGCACGCTGAGGGGAGAGGACTGATGAGCTGCTATTTCTGCGGAGGCTCGCGCATCGCGTCAGTTCATTCTGCGCCTTGCCGAGACGTCCGAAGCTGGTCTGTTGGTTCCATGACCCTGACGCGTCGATACGACGGGGAGCCGATCGTCAGGATCGAGCTGGATACCAGCGTGGAGCTCGACGTCTCAGTCAACGGCTCGTACGGAGAGACCGTCGGCGCTGACGTGAAGGCGACCGCCTACATCGAGGACATCGGATACTGCCCATTCTGCGGACGCAAGCTGAAGGAGGAGGACTGATGAATGGCATCCCGATTCCAGTTTGGTACTTAAAGCCTGGTAGCGATAAAAGGGTCAAAGCCTTGCTGCTTGAGATTTACAACGGATACGCGACAATCGCGCTCGAATCTGGAAAGTTAATCTCCGATCACGTCGAATACGTGACGTTCGACAGTCCTAAAGACGCTTTCGCTGTATTCGCATGGATGGATGGTGAGGACGAATGACCGACAAAATCAAGCTGAAGCCATGTCTGTTCTGTGGCTCCACGGATCCGTTTATATTCACCTGCTCAACAGTTGATAGCGATGAGACAAGGTACGGCTTCTATTGCTGGCTCTGCAAGACAAAAGGGCCGCAAGCGCCAAGTGAAGAGCTGGCAGCAAAAGCATGGAACAGGAGGGTGTTCAATGACAGCCAAGGCAAAACCACGCTACGTGCTCAACAAGAAGGCCTTGCAGCACTACCTGATTGACCACGACCTAACGCAAGACGATTTTGCCAAGACTCTTGGCATCTCGACTTCGTATTTCAACGAGCTGATGAACGGGCGAAAATGCATATCAATCAGCAACATGTTCTCGATTGCAGAAGAGACGCATATGGATATTCGCGTCTTCTTGGAGAAGGTGGACGAATGATTACCGATGACGAGCGACGCGAGGTGGCAGAAAAGCTGCGAGAGCAGGCGGAAAATAGTTACTTCACGCTGATGCAGTGGTGGGATCATTTACAGCTCACAGTAATGGGCAAGGTGTATCTCACGGCTCCTGAGAAGGTCTACCTTGCCCTCGCAAATCTTATCGACCGTGGCGTCTGCTGCAACGTCTACGACGAAAGCGAATGCGGCGCATGCGACAACGGCTTTGATTGCTCGGTCTGCGGCTGCAAGGTCGAGGATGAGGAGCACTACCACGTGAGCGGCACGTGGAACTTCTGCCCCCAATGCGGCAAGAGAGTGTGGCCGAAAAAATGAGTGACGTCTACAAGCTGACGCAGAAGAGCGTCTGGACAAACAATATCGGCAGGCACACCACCTGGTATCTGCTGGATGAGCACAAGATGGGCTACTACATCGACTACATCGAGTGGACGGCGCAGCGAGACTGGGGGCTTCTCAGGCTGGATTCCGAATGCATGGCCTTCCGCTACAACGGCAAGAAGGGCTGCGTGACCAGCTGGAGCGAAGTCGATACCGTTCTCGGCATGGAACCGCAAGAGGCATTCGAGACCATCTGCGAGCACCTCGGGATAAAGGTGAGATACCTCTAGCTGGAAAGGCCGGAACAATTATTTCCCTCAATAGAAAGGAACCAAACAAATGAATATCACCAAGCGTAGGGTCGCGTTCGTCGCGGCCCTCGTCGTATCCGTCCTGGCTATCGTGACTGTCTGCGGTCTGGCTGGCTGCTCATCGTGCAGCCGTTCGGTCAAGAGCATGAGCAGCGATTTCAGCGGTGGAATCAACCGCACCGTCACGCTCTACGACAACACGGGCAAGGAGATCAAGAGCTGGCACGGCAAGTTCGACATTGAATCGAACGACCAAGAGGTTTTCTTTGACGATGCCCAGGGCAAGCGCGTGATTATCCAAGGCGGCATTGTCGTGAGTGAGGAGGATTAGATGAAGTTCTCACCGAACATCCAAATGATTCAAGCAGTGTTCGACAGCTCGAAACTTAGACCATCATACGCGCACGGCGTGGAGGATGCCGGGTGCGACCTCAAGGCGAATATTCCAAGCCCAATCACCATCGCACCTTGGAAATCGGTGTGGGTCGGCACGGGAGTGCATCTGGCGATGCCGGATGGCATGTTCGCGCTCCAGGCACCGCGCTCGGGACTCAGCTGCAACCATGGCATCACGCTCGCCAACGCGCCTGGAATCATCGACCCCGGCTACCACGGTGAGATTCGCTGCAAGCTGGTGAATCTGAGCGATGAGCCCTATACGGTCTACCCGCTTGAGCGAATCGCCCAGCTGGTGTTCCTGCCGTTCGTCAACGCCGTTTTCGCTGAGGTGGACAGCCTTCCTGATAGCTCGCGCGGCGAGGACGGCTACGGAAGCACGGGGGCGATGTGATGGCAGATCAGGTAGAAAAGCGCTGCGCCACATGCAGATTCGCCAAGAACCCGCATACGACCAAGAGCACCGTGGTCGAGGTCAAGTATCTAACGTGCTGGCATAACTTGCCGCACGTGTGCCAGCCGTGCAACACGTGCAATTTCTGGGAGCCGAAGGAGGTCGAGCGATGAGCGACCATCCAGAGATGATCGAGCAAATCAAGAAGATGTTCGACGAAAAGCGAGATGCGGCAGACAAGGCCGCAATCGATGACAAAGAGCCGTTCATACCGCTCGACCAAGTTGACGAATTTGCCAGCAAGGTAATCGACGTTCACGACATATCAGTAAAACGCCACAAAGCCGTTCGCGCTGTCGGTTTCCTCGAAGGTTTCGGCGCGTTGCTGTGGACGCAAGTAGGTCCCAACCTATCAGACGAAGAAGTAGTGGAGTTCGAGAAGCGCGTTGCCGACATTGCCGCGTATATCGGTCTGCCGCCACGCGAGGGGAGCGCCGAATGAGCGGGACGATAAACCCCAAGACCCTAAAGGCAATGGAGCTGCTGAAAGACAAGCGCCTGACAAACAAGCAGGTAGCCATGAGGTCTGGCGTGAGCGAGCGCCATGTTCGTAGGTTGCGCAACCAGATGGAGGTGGAGCAATGCAAGTAATGGGAGTGCAGCTGGATGAGGATGAGATTACGCTGACGAGGGATGCCGGGTGTCCCGAGCACTACAGGGGCGATGGATTCATCACGTGCTCCCGTGCCATGAAGGCGGCACTCGATAGATGGCCTGCTGCCACGGCGCTGTGCTGCACCATGGTGGTCTGGTGGTGGTGCTGTGCCTTCAAGTACGTGTGGAGGTGCATGGTCAAGGGCAAGACGATCGAGGACATCGACAAGGCAATCGACTGCCTGTACAAGCTGCGCAAGGAGATCAAGCCGTACCTGGAGTCGCAGATGAAGGCCGACCACGCCGTTGCAGGCAAGGACAAATCAGACCGAGAGTCGCCCACGCTGGAAGAACTGATAGAGCAGATTCAGAACGGTCAAGCGTGATAGCGCGAAATAAAAATCGCGCGACCACTTGCAAGAGAGGGAAAGGACAAGACAAATGGCAGGACACGAGACCGTGCGCTCGACCGACCTGAGCGCACTCCAGGGCATCTTCTTCGAGGAGCTGGACAATCTGATGTCGCTCGACATCAACGGTGATGACGAGGCAATCGAGCGCGAGATCAACCGCGCGAAGGCCGTCTCCGATGTGGGCGCACGCGCCATCGAGAACGCCAACACCGCCGTGGGCATCATCCGCGCACGCTCCGAGATGGCCGGCGCGAAGCTCGCGAGCGTCCCCGCGATACTGAAGGCGTAAGAGCGATGAGCAGGGTCATGACGAAGGCGGAACACAGGTGGCTTCTCGACACGGCCCCGCGATTCCGCTCATGGGACGATCTCCTCGCCTCATTCGAGTGCGCCTTCGGCTACCAGCCGAAGCGCCAGACCGCGCAATGCTACATCTCGAAGCACGGCGTGAAGCTGATGAGCACCACCGTCCGCTGGCTCGAGCATCCGGAGTTTGACGAGTTCCTGCGGGAATTCGTCCCCGGTCACGGACAGGGCGAGATCATCGAAGAATTCGAGAAAAGGTTCAACATAAGGTTGAGGGTCACACAGCTCAAAGACCGCGAGGCGACGCTGGGCCTGAAGCAGGGCACGTTCGGCGGCAGATTCGCGCCCGGCACCATACCTCCCAACAAGGGCAAGAAGCTGACCGACTACGTCAAGGACGAGGAGAAGCTGGCGAACATCCGCAGGTGCCAGTTCAAGAAGGGCGAGGAAGTCCACAACGAGTGCCCCATCGGCACGGAGCGCGTGAGCAGGGACGGCTACATCGAGGTCAAGGTGCCCAAGGAGGATGCCGACGACCGCGCCCACGGATGGTGGAAGCCGAAGCACCGGCTCATCTGGGAGCAGGTCAACGGTCGAAAGCTCCAGAAGGGCGAGAGCGTCATGTTCGCCGACCGCGACATGACGAACTTCGACCCCGAGAACCTCGTGATGGTCACGCAGGCGCAGCGGCTTTTCATCAACAGACACAACATTCCCTACCACGATGCCGAGTCGCTGCGCACCGCCGTCGCCATGGCGAAGCTGAACGGGGCGATCGTGACCGCCGAGCTAAGGCCGCGCAAATGCCTTTGCTGCGGAAAGACCTACAGGCCGCAGTACAAGGCGCAGCGCACCTGCCGCGAGTGCCTTGACTCGGGGCGCAAGGCCAAACGCAGCTACGGATTCGTCACGTGCGCCAAATGCGGCGCGACGTTCGAGAAGCTGAGCGCACGGGGGAAGTACTGTCCAAAGTGTCGCAAGAGGAAATTCAGAAAGGAGAAAGGCTGATGGAAGACCATAGCGACCTTCTGGACGCGCTCTCGGCAATCGACCCGTCCACACTCAACTACCAGGAATGGCTTGACGTCGGCATGGCGCTCCACGAGAGCGGGTTTCCGCTCGATGCGTGGGACGAATGGAGCCGCAGGGACGCCGGCAGGTACCACGAGGGCGAGTGCGAGCGCAAGTGGCGCGGATTCGGCTCGGGGCAGACCAGGGTGAAGTCGGGCACGCTCGCCGAGATGGCGACCGAGCGCGGCTGGGTCCCGCCGCGTGCGTCCCAGGGAATGGGCGAGGCGCTGTCGTGGGACGGCGAGATCTCGACCGCGCTCATCGACCCGTCATGGGTGGAGCCGGTCGAGCTGCCGGAAACCGACAAGACAGGTCCCGAGGAGCTCGTCGAGTACCTCGGCCATCTGTTTGACGAGGACGATGTGGTCGGCTACGTATGCGAGGGCTGGGACCGCGAGGGCAAGTGGCTCCCGAAGTCCAAGGGATGCTACTCGCGCACCGCCGGCGACCTCATGCGCGACCTGAAGAAGTACGGCTCCATCGAGCAGGCCCTGGGCTCATATGACGACCGCGCCGGCGCATGGATCCGCATCAATCCGTTGGACGGCAAGGGCGTGGGCAACGCGAACGTCGCGGAGTTCAAGTACGCGCTCGTCGAGTCCGACACGCTGCCCAAGGAGAAGCAGCTGGCGCTCATGCAGAAGCTTCAGCTGCCGTGCGCCGCAATCGTCGATTCCGGCAAGAAGAGCCTGCACGCCGTGGTGAAGGTCGACGCCCGCGACTACAACGAGTACCGCGACCGCGTCATGCGCCTGTACGACGTGTGCCGCAAGAACGGACTCGACCCGGACACCCAGAACAAGAACCCGTCCCGCCTGTCGAGGATGCCCGGTGCCATGCGCTCGGGCGAGCGGCAGCGCCTCGTAAGCGGTCCGTGCGGCAAGGCAACGTGGTCCGAATGGTGGGACTGGATGCAGGAGACCACCGACGACCTGCCCGACCCCGAGAACTTGGCATCCGAATGGGACAACATGCCCGAGCTCGCGCCGCCGCTCATCGACGGCGTTCTCAGGCAGGGCCACAAGATGCTGCTCGCGGGACCGTCCAAGGCGGGTAAGAGCTTTGCGCTCATCGAGCTGTGCGTCTCGCTCGCCGAGGGCAAGCCGTGGTTCGGGTGGGAATGCGCGCAGGGGAGGGTGCTCTACGTCAACCTCGAACTGGATTCCGCGAGCTGCCTGCACCGCTTCAAGGACGTGTACAGGGCGCTCGGCTACGCGCCAGAGAACGTGGGGAACATCGACATCTGGAACCTGCGAGGGCGCTCCGTGCCGATGGACAGGCTGGCCCCGTCGCTCATCCGCCGTGCGCTCAAGACGCGCCCCATCGCCGTGGTGATCGACCCGATCTACAAGGTCATCACGGGAGACGAGAACAGCGCCGACCAGATGGCGGCATTCTGCAACCAGTTCGACAAGGTCGCCCAGCAGGTCGGCTGCGCCGTCATCTACTGCCACCACCATTCCAAGGGCCTGCAGGGACAGAAGCGCTCCATGGACCGCGCATCCGGATCTGGCGTGTTCGCGCGAGACCCGGACGCGCTGCTCGACATGACCGCGCTGGAGCTGACGGACGAGTGCACCAAGGCGCACTACGACTGGCGCAGGCAGCACGCTATCTGGGCGGCATTCGATAAGTTCTTGCCGGGATGGCGCTCGGATGAGAAGTTCGTCGGCATCGACTCGGCGGACGATTTGCAGAAGTGGGCGAATGAGCCGGCGAACGGCGCACCCATCGAATTGCGCCGCGAGCTGGAATCCATCCACGAGAGCTTGCAGGAATCCTCGCGCGGATGGGCGGCATGGCGCATCGAGGGCACGCTTCGCGAGTTCCGAAGCTTCAAGCCCAAGAACCTGTGGTTCGAGTACCCGGTGCACCTGCCGGATGAGACGGGGGCCTTGGCTGACCTTAAGTGCGAGGGTGAGTACGACCCGAGGGCCAAATGGACGAAGGGACAAGAAGCTGCGCAAAAGGCCCGCAAGTCGGTGCAACAGCAGAAGATAGACCTGATCCGCAAGGCTATGGAGCAATGCGCCGAGGACGGAGTTAAGCCAACGAGAAACAACGTGCTCGAGCGCATCGGCAAGGTCGAGTTCGAGGGCAAGCCATTTGATTACGGGGCACTCAAATACGCCACAGGGAATAAGGCGAAATGGAGTCCGTTCCGAGTTGAGGAGGACACCGACATCCTTTACGACAAGAACAATCAGGCACTTGATTTCGATGGAGAAATCGACCTTTCCGAGTAAGCTTCAAATTAAATAACCCACGGGGTGTAAAGCCTTGCATTTACGGATTTACACGGGTGTAAAAAAAGGGGTGTAAATCTATTACTACGTAATAGGGATTTACACCCTACACCCCAAGGGGCTGAGTGCAGACACGTGCGTGCGGGCTAAAGCCGCGCCCGCACTCGTGCGCTGTGGCTGACGGTCTGCACGCAACCCCCCGCGGTGTAAACGGGATTTTCGCGTTTCGCCGCTTTTCAAAAATTTCGACAACTGAATCAAACGAAAGGGGTTCGTTATGAAATTCGACCCATGGACATTCGTCGGCTACCTGATCGTGTTGGCGCTGTGCACGCTCGGGCTGCTGCTCATCCTGTGGGGCTGCCTCGCCGTGCTCGCGCAGATCAGGGGACTTTGCTGATGGCGGGGGAGTGGTCGGCGTTTCTCGCCATGCCCGTGCCCACCGTCACGCACAACGACCTCGTTCCGTTCAGGCGCAAGGGTAAGCTCGGCATCCGCAAGTCCGACGAGCTGAGGGAGGCCGAGGACAGGATCATCGCGAGGGTCATCGCCGCCGGCGTGCCCGATGAGCCCTTGGCCGGCGCACTCAAGCTGACCGTCAGGTGGTGCTTCCACGTGGTCGGCAACCACAGCCAGGGCGAGCCGCACCTCGTAAAGCCGGACACCAGCAACCTGCTGAAGACGCTCGAAGACTGCCTGACCAGATGCGGGGTGATACGCGACGACTCGCTCATCTGCCTTCATGACTTGGGCAAGGGATGGTCTGACCCGCAGGGAATCTACGTCCGCGTCGAGTGCATCGGCTTCGATTCGGGGGACGGCACCGCGACCATAGACACAGAGAAGTAACGGGAGAAGGGACACAGGCAATGGGAGGAAACAGCGCGGGCCGCGTGCAGACGCGCAGGTTCCACAGGCTCAAGGCGGAGTTCTTCGCCAGGTGCCAGGCCGAGCGCCCGGTGTGCTGGCTGTGCGGTCAGCCCATCGACTACTCGGCTGACCCCGGCACGACCGCCGACTCGCTGACGCTCGACCACCGCGTGCCCGTGAGCAAGCGACCGGACCTGCAGGAGGATCCCGCGAACTTCGAGCCGGCGCACTTCGCGTGCAACTCGAGACGAGGCAACGGCGAGCCGCCCGTGAGCCTGGGAGTGCTTAGCCGCAAGTGGACAGCGGACTGACGGGGGAGGGGCGGTAGGCGATCTACCTGCGGGTTTAGCGGACTACCATCCGCGTGTGCCTTCTTCCTCTCTCCCCGATATTCCGATTTGGAATACCCGCAGGTAGAGGGGTGTTTTTGATTGATGTTTGGGGAAGATGCCCCGAAAAAGCCGGCGGACGAGGTGATTTTGGATGAAGTTGGATGAACTTAAAGGCTTCTCAGAGACGTTTGAAGATGCCGTTTTGCACGCGGACTGGCTGAGAGACCCATACGGCAATATCGCCCCGAAATTCGTGGCTACAGTCCGTTTGGGACGGTCTTTAGCGCAGAAACTCGATAAGCTGGAGCAGCACGACTGGATAAACGCCGCCGACAAGCCCGACACGACCACCGTGAGCCAGTACCTGAAGGTCCTGGACGCGCTGAAGCTCAACCCGAGCTGCGATAAGTCCATCAAGGCCGAGCCGCAGAAGAAGAAGTCGAGCTCGCTGGCGGCATTCACATCCGGGTTCAAGGTCGTGAACGGTTGATGGGCGCACTCCACGTCAAAGCGGAAGAGAAAGGTTACGCCGAGCCGCGAATCTGGACCAAGCCGCTGCGTGAGCTCACACCCGAGACATCGTTGGGCTTCGAGGTCATCGACTACGCCCGCGAGGTGCTCCACGTGGAGCTGCGACCGTGGCAGAAGTGGCTTCTCATCCACGCGCTCGAGCTGAACGAGGACGGCAGCTACCGCTTCAAGAAGGTCATCGTCCTCGTGGCGCGACAGAACGGCAAGACGATGCTCGCGAGCGTGCTTTCCAGCTGGTGGCTGTTCGTCGATTCCCAGCGCCACCCCGAGCGAGTACCTCCCGTGAAGTTCAAGATCGTCGGCACCGCCCAGAACCTCGACATCGCGCGAGAGCCCTGGTCGCAGGTGCGCCTTTGGTGCAACCCCGAGCCGCCGAGCGAGGCCGAATCGGAAGTCGCGATAGCCGATCTTCAGGAGGCGACCAACAAGGTCTCGGACACCAACGGCAAGGAGTACATCCAGGCGGCGTCGCTGGCGCACTACGAGATCCGCGCCGCCAAGAACGCCCGCGGCAAGCCCGCCGCCCGCGTCCTCATGGACGAGCTGCGCGAGCAGGAGAACTGGGTCGCTTGGAACGCCACCTCGCAGACCACGAAATCATTTTGGAGCGGTCAGCTCTGGGGAATCTCCAACGCCGGCGACGCGAAGTCGGTCGTCCTCGCCGCGCAGCGCAAGGCCGCCCTCAAGGTGGTCGCCAGCTGGGAGAAGCTCGTCGAGAAGCGCGGCATGGACCCGTTCGAGTGGGCGGACAAGCACGACAACGCCATCGGCATCTTCGAGTGGTCGGGCCGTGACGGCTGCGAGCTTGACAGCGACGAGGACCTCCTGCAGGCGAACCCCTCTTGCGGCTACGGCGGCATGACGCTCAAGTCGCTCAAGTCCGACATCGACGGCATGACCGAGGCGGCCTTCCGCACCGAGGTGCTCTGCCAGTGGGTCACGGCTGACGTGACGCCTTACGTTGACGTTGACACGTGGGAGTCGCTCACCGACAACGACAGCCGAATCCCCGAGGACGAGCGCGTCGTGCTCGCCATCGACACCAGCGAGGACCGCAAGACGACCTACATCGCGGTCGCCGGCGCGAGGGGCGACGGCCTTGATCATGTCGAGGTCATCGCTCGCCGAGACGGCAACCTATGGGTGCCGAAATACCTCAAGTCCGTGCAGGAGGCATGGGGCATCGACGAGGTCGCGCTTCAGTCGAAGGGATGCCCTGCGGGGGACTTCCGCGACATGCTTGAGGAAGAAGGATGGACGGTCCATGCCATCGAGGGCAGCAAACTCGGCTCCGTAGCGGGCAGCTTCAAGGATGCGGTACTCGATGGGACCATCCGCCACACCGACCAGCCGGTCCTCACGCAGCAGCTCAAGTGCGCTGTCACCCGAAAGCTCGGCGAGGTCGATGTCTGGACGCGCAGGGCATCGCAGGGTCAGATCTCGGCGGTTGTCGCCGCGAGCGAGGCGCTCTGGGCGCTGCGCAACTGCGAGCGACCGGAGCCCAAGGCCAAGCCTTCGCCCTATCCGCTGACGATTATCTAGGAGCTGACACATGCGTTTTTCCGACCGCATCAGGGCGGCTTACGATGGCTTCACGGGCAAATCCGAGACTGCCGAGAATGCCGCCAAGCAGTCCAAGACCACCGCGCAGCACGTGCTTTCCCATGCGCCGATGATTCCTCCCGGTTTGGCCGAGGATATCGCTTTCGGCGATTACGACCGCCGCGACCTGTGGGCCGCGGAATACAGCGTACGCATGGTGGTCGATTTCGTGGCGAGCAAGATCGCGGCGCTTCCGTTCCATGCGTACCGCGTGAAGCCCAACGGCGACCGCGAGGAGGCTCCTAACTCCGAAATCGGCAAGCTCATCGCGGACCCCAGCTACGTTGCGAACGAGACCCGTTACCGTCTCATCCACTCGCTGGTGGTCGACATGATGCTCAACGACCAGTGGCTGATGCTGCTCACGATGGACAAGGACTACGACTACCGCCTGCGCCGCATTCCGTACGGCACGTACTCAGTGCAATATAACGCTCTCGCGGAGCCGACTGGCGTCCAGATCACGCTGCCCAACGGACAGGTCAACTACGAGCTGCCGAACAAGAACGTCCTGCTGTCGCTCGGCTACCCCGGCGCGGTCGGCAATCCCAAGCCAATGTCCGGCGCCTTGGGGCCGCTGCTCACCGAGGCGCGCGAGCTGGCGAGCTACCGCCGCTTCATCGCTCAGAACGGCGGTCGAATCCCCGCCTACATCAAGCGACCCGCCGGCATGCAGTGGGCGAGCGAGCAGGCGCGCAATGACTTCATCCAGGGCATGCGCGCCTACCGCAAGGGCGGTGGCAAGGACGGCGGCTGGCCCCTGCTCGAGGACGGCATGGAAATCGTCACGGTCGATGCGTTCAAGCCGGTCGACATGGCCGACCTCGATGCACGCGACCGAATCGGCATCGCCGTGTGCAACGCATACCACATCTCGCCGGAGAACGTCGGTATCCGCACCGGCAACAAGTCGAGCGTGGAGGCCTACAAGGACCAGCTGTGGAACGTCGAGCTGTCCCCATACGTCGTTCAGCTCGAACAGCAGCTGAATCATGTCATCCCCAAGGCGGTCGGCGAGGAGGACGTCTTCATCCTCGCGAACATGGATGCTCAGCTGCGGGGTACCCCCAGCGAACAATACAAGGCGTTGAGCACGGCGACCGGTCGACCGTTCATGTCCCTGAACGAGGGCCGACGCAAGCTCAACCTTCCCGCCAAGGATGACGGCGACGAGGTGATCGTCCCGCTCAACGTCACCCAAGGCGGTCAGCCGTCCCCGCAGGACGGCGGCAATACCCAGAACGCCCAGACGGGCGCGAGCCCGAACGGGAGGTAACAAGATGAGCAAGCTCGATTTCCTCAATTTCGAGGTCAAGGCCGTCCCCGAGGAGGAGGGCGTGTTCGAGGGCTACGCCTCCACGTGGGAGCGCGACCTTATCGACGATGAGATCACCAAGGGCGCATACGCCGAGACGCTTTCCGCCGACTACCCGGACGGCGGCGCGGGAATCCCGCTCTACTGGGGCCATAACTACGATTCGCCGCTCAACTGCATCGGCGAGTCCCTTTCCGCGTGCGAGGACGAAAAGGGCCTGAACGTCAAGTTCAAGTTCGACCTCGACACGAATGAGGGCAAGAAGGCATACGGCCTGCTCAAGCGCGGCCTCGTGCACCAGATGTCAGTCGGCTTCCTCGCGCAGAAGACCGCTTGGGTCAAGGACGAGGGCGACCAGTGGTCGCACCGCCGCATCGAGAAGGTCAAGCTCTTCGAGGTCTCCGTGGTGCCCATCGCCTGCAACCAGCAGGCCGAGGTCACCGACGTCAAGAGCGGTCGAGCCATTTCCAAGGACAACGAGTCCCTCATCCAGCAGGCCATCGACTGCCTGCAGGATGTGCTCAAGAATGTCGGCTCCGATGACGATTCCGATGAATCCGATGAGACCGATGAAAAGGCTCATGCACTTGCCGAGCGCAAGTCTGAGATAGCAGAAATCGCCGAATACCTCGGCGGAGCAGTCACCGATTAGGAGGACAAACATGCGCATTAAGGAGCGTATCGCCGCCGAGAAGAAGGCGGCACAGGACATCCTCGCCAAGGGCGAGGAGAACCTCACCGATGAGGAGTTCGAGCAGCTGAAGCAGCACGTCTCCGAGGCCAAGAAGCTCGAGGAGCGCGCCGCACTGCTTAAGGACGGAGCCGAGTTCCTCGACAACGCCGCCGAGGGCAAGAACCTCGAGCAGAAGAAGGAGGAGAACGCCGTGACCGCGAAGAGCATCGGCGAGCATTTCGCCAACGAGCTGAAGGCAAAGGGCCTCACGGTCGCCAAGGCCAAGACCATCAACTTCGAGACCTCCGAGTTCGGCACCAAGGCCGCTGCCGACGTGAACCTCACCGGCGGCGCCGCTGGCTCCAACGCCCCGTACCTCACCGAGATCGACGATCCCGCCTTCGCCACGCGCCAGGACCTGCTCATCGTCAACCTGTTCGGCACCGGCACCATGGGCGGTCAGGTGCTGAAGTACCCGGTCTACGGCAAGCTCGAGGGCAAGCCCGGCGAGACCGCCGAGGGCGCAGCCGCCGCACACACCCACTTCCCCGACCCCACCTGGGAGAACGACACCCTCCACTCCATCACGGACCTGTGGGAGATCACCGACGACATGATCGACGACCTGCCCTATGTCGTCTCCGAGATTAACGACCACAACCAGTACGAGTTTGACCTGGTCAAGGAGAACGAGATCTGGAACGGCGACGGCACCAGCGACAACATCAAGGGCCTTGTCGCGCGAATCCCGTCCGACTCCGTTATTGCCGGCACCAGCACCGAGCCGCTCGAGGACCGCATCTTCACGGCAATCACAATGATCAAGAAGAACGTCAACCGCACGGCTGACGGTTTGGTCATCAACCCCGAGGACTACAAGACTCTGCGCCTGAAGCGCGACAAGAACGGCCAGTACTACGGCGGCGGTTTCTTCCTGCCGCCCTACAACGGCACCGGCACCCTCGTCATCCAGCAGACCCCGTGGGGCCTGCCGACCGTGGTCACCCCGACCCAGGCGAAGGGCAACTGCGTTGTCGGCGCTTTCAAGACCGGCAAGGTCCTCTCCCGCGGCGCGCGCACGCTGAAGACCAGCGACTCCCATAAGGAGAACTTCGGCTCCGGCATCACCGCCTTCCGCCTGAAGGAGCGCTGCACGCTCCAGGTCAAGTACCCGTACGCCTTCGTCAAGGTGTCCACGGACGAGGCCAAGGTCGTCGCGCAGTCCGACGATTCCGGCATCGAGGTCCAGTCCGACGAGCCCGTTGCCGATACCGCGACCGCCAAGACCGCCAAGACCGCCAAGGCCACGAAATAGCCTCGGCTGACTGATTGGAAGGGGGCATCATGACCGAATCTTTCCTCGGCGACCATACCGACTACAGCGGGCTCGATGCCCCTATGTTCAACGCCGCCGCCGTGAGCGCCATCCGCGGCTACTGCGGATGGCATATCGCGCCGTCGGTGGAGCTGTCCGGCAGAGTCGGCTCCGCTGGCGGCAAGATCATCTGCATCCCCGCGCTCAACGTGACCGAGGTCACGAAGCTCGCGTTGGCCGATGGCACCGACCTTCTGGACGGTGCGCAGTGGAATTTGGACGGCCTTGTCGAGCTGGCGGCGCCCGTCGAGCCGTGCCTGAGCGGCATCGAGTACACCGTCACCGCTGGATTCAACCCAGATGACGTGCCCGACCTCATCGCGGTCGCGCTCCAGGTCTCCCGCCGAGCGGCGAGCGCCCCCGCGGGCACCGTGCGCTCCCAGAGCGTCAACGGCGCATCCGTCAGCTACGCATTCAGCGGTTCCGGTGCTACGTCCGTTCAGCTCATGCAGGACGAGCGCGAGATTCTCGACAGGTATAGGATTGCGAGGCTCCCGTGAGCGGCTCTGATTTCGGCAATTTCGGTCGACCGCTCAAGCGTCTGCGCGCATCCCTTGTGGAAGACCCGTACAATCCGGCGCGCACAGTGCCGGATTGGGATGGTGAGGTCGATGAGCTCACGTTCAACGGCTTCATCGCCACGGCATCCTCGGTCATGACGCCAGATGGCGCACGCGAGCAGGCGGTGACAGCCGTCACGCTCACGGTGGCTGACCCTAATGTCGACATCAAGCGCGGCGACCGAATCAAGGACGGCTCGCACGTCTACACGGTGGATGTCGTCCCGTCTGTCGATGCCAACCCGTTCACGGGCTGGCAGCCGACCCTCGAGGTCGGCCTTCAGGAGGTGGAGGGCTGATGCCTGCCGCAGGTCAGACGAAAGTCAAGTTCAACGACAAGTTCTTCGATGACATCCTCCACAGCGCAGGAGTCGAGAGCATGTGCCTGTCCAAGGCGCAGCAGGCGCTCGCCAACATCCGAGCGACCGCACCCGTCGACACCGGCTCGTACCGCAACGGTTTTTGCATCGAGGTGCATAAGTCGGCGCACCGTAACTCCTATCGCGTGGTCGGCCATGATTGGAAGACGATTCTCCTTGAGTACGAGGGCGGGTATCTCGCCCGCGCCCTGAAAGCGGTGAAGTAGATGCAGATGGTGGTCCCTCCCGATCTGGAGATGTTCCTTTGCGGGTATCTCCGCGCCGTCCTCGGCACGAAAATCGAGGTCGACAATCGCGAGCCGTCAGATTTCGACGGCGGCACGCCCTATTGCGTGGTGCGCGACGATGGAGGTCAGAAGACCGGTCTCACCACCTTCGACCGTTCGGTCGGCATCTCCATCTATGCGGGGAACCGCCAGAGCACACTACAGGCCGGAGAGCTTGCCCGACGTGCCTTCGCCGCGCTCACGTCCCCGACCATCGCCTATGAGAAGGGGTCTCCCATCGCAGCCGTCATCGATGACGGATGTAACGGCCCGTATCGCGTGACGGACCAGCACGATTCGAGCAAATGCTACATGACGGTCGAGTATTCGGTCGTCGGTGCAATTGAGGATTAAGGTTAGGGCTTTGCCCTGGAAAGGAGCCTGCAATGGCTAAAGACAAGCAGGGTAACGACCTCGCAAACGTAGGCGTGCCCGTAACCGGTGCAATCTGCATCGTCCCGTACGCCGAGGGCAACGTCATCACCCGCACCATGATCGGCAAGAAGAATGCCACCCCGAAGCTCCCGGAGGTCTACGCGCGCGACACCGCATGCCTCGGCCTCATCGCCAGCGACGGCGCGCCGCAGGACTCGACAGAGACCGGTGACCCCATTGAGTTCTGGCAGGGTGGCTACACACTCAACGGCGATACCACTATCTATACCGCGCTCACCATCGCCGAGGATAACGACCTTACCCGCGAATTCTGCTTCGGCGAGAAGCCCGATGCCGACGGCGTCATCGCGGTCGATACCTTCACGCCCGACACCAAGTGGATGGCCTACGAGGAGATCACCTACAAGAACGGCAACGTCGACCGTCGCGCCGGCGTCATCCAGGTGACCGCCAACGAGCCGGGTCAGGCCGAGCGCGGCTCCGTGCTCGGTCGCGCCGTCACCATCAAGTGGGTGCGCGACGACCTGTACGAGGGCAAGGCATTCATCGAGGCGCATTGCACGCCCGCCGATGCCACTGCGACAGCCGATTCTGCCGCAACTGGCAAGAATTCCTAAGCGAAATACAGCTTTCCCTTCTCTTGTTGGGCATCGCGCTTCGGCGCGGTGCCCTTTTTTTATCGGGGGACCCCAGCCGAACAATGTCCATGTCGTAAGAGGCCATTCGAGAGAAGGGAAAGTCGAGATGGCTGAAGAGAAAGAGTTCGAGCCGACCATCGAGGACTTCGAGAACTGGACCGAGGAGAAGGAGCAGGCCGAGTTCGAGCGCATCGCCGATGCGAACAAGGTCATGTATGTGATCGGCGACAACACGCTGTTCGTCCGCACGTCCGCCGGCAACGTCTACCGCCTGCCCATGTGCCCGAGCTACGCCGATGTGGCTGCAATCCAGAGCGGTACGGATAACGATGCCCTCGAGCACCTTTGCACGCTCATCGAGGGCGGCAAGGGCGGCACGGATGCCGTAGAGCGCTTCAAGGCCGAGCCGCTCCAGACGATGGTCAAGATCCTCGAGGTCTTCGGCGAGAAGCTGGCCAAGACCCAGGGGGCGACCCTGGGGGAATAGCCGGCTTCATCGCCGAGCTGAAGGAGCACGAGGACGCCGCGAGGGCTGATTTCGCGGCTAGGGGATGGAGCCTGCAGGCCGACCTCGGAAGCAGGCTCCGCTATGCGGATGCGATCGCGCTGTTCAGGGCGCTCTCAGGAGACCCGGCGACCTCAACAGGTGCGCACGTGGCAGGTCTCAAGTATCCGACCAGTTTTGCCGACATGTTCATCGTGGCGGCTTTGACCAAGAACGAGTTCCCGTCTCCCATCCCGACCGAGGAAGAGCAGCTCCGCGCTGCCTCCTTCAAGGCCTCTGGCGATGAAGCGCAGAAGGCGGCAGAGAACATGGCGCCGCTGTTCGCTTCGCTTTACGAGTAACGAGATCGGGGGAGATCGCGCATGTCATCTGAGGTCGGTTCCGCACATATTTCGATTTTCCCCGTGATGACGGGCTTCCGCTCCAAGGTCAACAAAGAGGTAAAGTCGACCGGCGACGAAGCCAGCAATTCATTTAAAAGCGCATTCAGGAACGCCGGCGGAATCAGTGGCCGGCAGCTCGGAAAGCAGCTGAAGGAATCCTTCGCCGCATCATCCATGGGCTTCGCCGACGATGCCCTCAAGGTCTTCACCGATGACGTGAAGGCCGCCACCAACGAGCTGAGCAAGGCCCGCATGAAGCAGGCCGATGATGCCGGGCGAGTCCGCGTGGCCGAGATGAGGCTGCAGGATGCCATCGCCAAGTACGGCGAGGGCTCCACGCAGGCAGTCGCCGCCGAGGAGCGCCTGGCATCCGCACGCCGTAAATCCGAGCAGAGCGCCGCCGACGTGAAGGCCGCGACCGAGAAGCTGAACATCGCCAATCAGTTCGCCGCTAAGGCGCAACAGGATTTGGCTCAGTATACAAACCAATCGTCCAACGCTTTCGCCAGCGCTGCCAAGAACTTCCTTGCCGGCGCAAAATCGCTGGATGCAGGCAAGAGCTCCATAACCGGCATGGCCGGCGCCCTGGGTTCCCTTGTCCGCGCCGCATCCGGCATTGACATGTGGGGCCCTATCGCCGCTAAGGCGACAGCCGGTCTCGCCAGGGTAAAGGCATCCATCGGCGAGTTCGCCAGCAGCGCCAAGAACAAGATGCAGATTGCCGCAGCCGAGATCGGAAACGCAATCTCGGACGGCCTGTCACGCGCCGGAAGCAAGGTGCAGACGGTCGTGAGCAATATCGCGTCAAGGCTTCCGCAGCCGATTAAAAGCGTCTGCTCGACCGCGCACACGTGGTTCTCCAACGTGGAAACCGCGGCGAAGTCAGCCTTCGACAAGCTGCCCGATTCCGCCAAGACCGGCATCGAGGGCGCGAAAAGCGCCGTCTCCGCCGGCATGTCCGCAATCGGCAAAATCTGCTCTTCCGCAGCCAGCGCATTCAAGAGTATCTCCACCGCTATCGTCGGCGTGGGTGCCGGCGCCACCCTCGCACTCGGCAAACTTGCCGCAACGGGCGGATTCAACCGCGCCCTCAGCATCGAGGATGCGCGCGCGAAGCTGAAGGGCCTCGGCCACGATGCCGGCAGCATCGACGAGATCATGAACAACGCCCTGGCTTCGGTCAAGGGCACCGCTTACGGCCTGGGGGACGCGGCGACCACGGCATCCCAGCTCGTGGCGTCCGGCGTCAAGCAGGGCGACCAGCTCACGAGAGTCCTCAAGACGGTCGGCGATTCCGCGCAAATCTCAGGTCGAGACTTCACGGAGATGGGCTCCATCTTCTCCAAGGTCGCCGCATCCAACAAGCTGCAGGGCGAGCAGGTCAACCAGATCCTCGACTCGGGCATCCCCATCCTGCAGTTCCTCGCCAAACACTACGGCATCACCGCCGAGGAGGCCCAGAAGATGGTTTCCTCCGGCAAGGTCGACTTCGAGAACTTCGCAGCCGCCATGCAGGAGAACCTTGGCGGCGCGGCGCAGTCCGCTGGCGGCACCTTCAAGGGCGCGATGGCGAACGTCAAGGCCGCTCTCAGCCGTCTCGGCGAGAAGGCCATGACCCCCGTCCTGAACGGCCTGCGCGATATCTTTAATGTCGCTATTCCGCTTGTGGACGCCGTCACAACCAAGCTGACACCCGTTTTCGAGCAGTGGGGAGACTTGGTCTCCAACACCATCGCACCGATGATCGTCGGTGCTTTCGAGAAGATCACGTCCGTACTCAACGGTGACAGCTTCTCGGGCTTTTCCAGCGGCATCATGGCAACAATCCCATTGGTCGGCTCCCTAGTCGCCGCCATGGGAGGCACCGGGCTTCTCGGCACCATCGGCGAGCTTCTCGTCAACATTCCCATGGTCGGCCCGGCCCTAAAAGGCCTCGTGGGGGAGTCCGCGCTTCTCGGCAACGCGCTCAAACTGCTCGGAGGTCCCGTCGGTATCGTGCTGTCGCTCCTCGCCGGCTTGGTCATGATCAGCCCAAAGCTACAGCAGACGCTCGGTCAGGTGGCCGGCACGGTCGGCTCCGCGCTCATGGGCGCGGTTTCCACGCTCGCCCCCGTCCTGCAAGACATCTTCGACAAATGCACCAGCGCGGCATCCGAGATTTTCCCGGTGCTGGTCGAGTGCATGGGTCAGATTTTCGAGACGCTCGGCACCCTGATCGCCCAGCTTGCCCCCGTGGCGGCTGAAATCCTGCAGCCGCTGCTCGACTGCATCTCCCAGCTCATCGAGCCGCTGACCAACATCCTGACGGTAATCTTGCCGCCGCTGACCAGCCTGCTTGACGGCCTGGTCATTTTGGTCGGCAGCGTCCTGTCGTTCATCGGCCAGCTGTTTGCGGGAATCGAGTCGCTGCTGCTGCCGATCATCACGGCTGTCATTCAGGGCGTCTCCGACCTGCTCACTCAGTGCAGCCCGTGGCTCGACCAGCTCGGCTCCACCTTTGAGACCGTCATGGACCTCATCGGCGATGCGCTCGAGGTGGTCGGTGCCGCCCTCAGCCAATTCCTCGCGGTCGCCGGCTCCGTGATCGCGGGAGTCGTTCAATGGATTGTCGGAACCCTGCAACCTGCTTTTGCCGCGATGGCGCCGTTTATCTCGGGAATCGTGTCCTCCGTCAATCAGGTGATCACCTCGATCGGCCAGGTCGTGCAGGGCGTCGTCGGCCTGGTGCAGGGGATTATTTCCGGAAATTGGGCCCAGGCGTGGGCGAGCTGCCAGCAGATCGCCAGCGGCGCGGTCGGTGCGCTCGGTGGAATCCTGCAGGGCATCTATAACGCCGCCATGGCGGCTGTCTCGGGCGCCGGAACATGGCTGTACAGCGCCGGTAGCCAGATCATCTCCGGTCTTTGGAATGGCATCTCGGGTGCAATCGGTGGCCTGTACAGCAACATTAAGGGCGCGCTGTCCGGCCTTGTCAGCAAGGCCAGGAGCGCCCTCGGCATCCATTCCCCGTCGCGCGTGTTCCGTGACATGGTCGGCAAGTACATCCCGCTGGGCATTGGCGTCGGCATCAAACGCAACACCCCCGCACTGCTGGCTGACGCCGACAAGATGACCAGCTCTCTGGTAGAGCGCGTCAGCGGCGCGTCCGCGGCGGTTGACGTGGCGGCTGGCATGTCGCCCGCCTCTGGGGCAAACGGCGCTCAGGCGGCTTCTGGTGGCGCTTGCGGGCTATCCGTCGAGGACATTATCTATGCAATCATCACCGCGCTCAGCAGAATCGGTGCGCTCAAGCTCGATGTCGACCTCAAGACGCTCGCGATGCTGCTCGCGCCGTCAATCGATTCAGAGCTCGGCAAGCGCGACGCGATGGAGGTCTAAATGGCTGATTCGAGACTTGGAATCTTCTCCCGTAACGACATGTTCGTCGATGACGGCACGGTCACCGTCAACGGCGTCAATCTCGGCGGAATCGGCTGGTATCTCACAGCCGCCCCGGAGGTCGAAGCGCTCGCGTTCAATACGGCATACACGTCCATTACGGGAACCCACGGATCGCGCGACCTGTCACTTACGGATGGGGGTGGACTGGCGTACGCGGACAGACGCACCGTGACGCTTCACCTTCGCACGCTCGGCACATGGCAGGAGGCCGTTCAGTCGAAACTCGCGCTCGGCTCGATGGTCGGTCGCGATGCCCGAATCACATGGAATGCGCTTCCCGGTGATTTCGTCGGCAGGCTCGAATCGTCCAACCCGAGCGAGGTCTGGCATGGCGGCGTGTTCGCCTACTACGAAATCGACCTTGTAATGAGCGCCATGCCCATGCTCTACGGTGCCGAGACCACCGTGAGCGGTACCGAGCTGACCGTGAGCGGTAATTGCAGGGTTTTCCCCAGGTTCACCGCCATCCTCAAGGCCGAGTCGAAACTGAAGATATCGCGTGACGACGGGGTCTTCATCGAGGTCGAAGCGGAAAAGGTCTTCGGTTCCGGCGTCGAAGCGGTAATCGAGACGTCTCCAACCAAAAAGCGCGGCGTGTATATAAACGACGTGCTGACCTGCCCGACACTCACATCCGATTTCTTCGACCTGCCAGCAGGGGACTCGACCATCACAGTGGTCGGTGCAAGCAGTATCACGACATCCTACGAGCCGTTATGGCTCATCCCATAGGAGATCACTAGATGCCAAAGAGATTCATCCACTTCAACCGTTTCGGCGCATACGTCGGGGAGCTGACGCCTTTGCAGGCGACGCGCACGCGCAGCGTCGACCAGTGCGGTGTCGACAAGGTCGAGCTGATTCTCCTGGACAACGGTATAGACAAATACGACCGAATCGTTTTCACGGACTCGCTGCGCCGCACGTGCGAGTGGATCGTCATGTCCTCACGTGAGTCGAGGGCTTCCAATGTCCCAGTCTGCAAGGTCAACTGCTACGGCTCCATGCAGGAGCTTTCCCGCCATTTTATGTCCACGCTTCGCCGCGGCTCCGGCGATTCCCCGTCGCAGGCGCTTGCAAAAGCGCTGGATGGCACACGCTGGTCTGTCGGCCCCTGCGACGAGGGCAGCGGTACCTACAGCGTCTACCACCAGTCATCGCTAAAATCCATTGAGGACATTGCGGACGCCTACAAAATGGAGGTGAAGCCGCTCATCGAGCTTTCCCTGGACGGCAACTCGATTGCCAAGCGCTCCGTATGCCTAGTTAAACGCATCGGTCGCGCGAACACCGCATTGCGCCTCGATTACGGCAGCGGGCTGTCCGGCATCGACCGCGTGCTGTCCGCAGATGACGTCGTCACTCGACTCTACTGCTACGGCAAGGGCGTGCAGACGACCGATGAAGACGGCAACGCGACGGGCGGATACTCCCGCAAGATCACATTTGCCGAGATCAACGGCGGCAAGGAATATGTCCAGGACGATTCGCTACTCCAGACGTGGGGCGTCTACGGCCCTGACGGCACCCTGGTCCATGCCGAGGGCATCTTCGAGGACGGAGACTGCGAGGACAAGGCGACGCTTCTCGCCGAGGGCAAGGCCGCTCTCGCAGAGAGGTCGAAACCCGTTGTGAGCTATGAGGGCACGGTTGAGGCCCTCGGTCGCGCCGGGTTCGATGCCAATGCCTGCGACCTCGGCGACAACCTCCAGATGGTCGATACCACATTCCCCAAGCCTCTACGCCTGACCGGTCGAGTGCTTGAGATCGCGGAAGACCTCCTCGGGGACGGCTCTCCGTCCAGCGTGAAGGTCGGCAACATCATCGAGGGCATCACGAAGCGCTCAGATCGCGTGCAGCAGACCATCGACCGTCTGACGGGCAGCGCCGGCAGCTGGGACGATGCCGCCACGCTCGGCAGCTCCTATCTCAACGGTGTTATTAACGGCCTGAATAACGTCATGAACCAGACCGGCGGCTATACCTATATCAAGCCCGGCAAGGGGCTGTACGTCTATGACAGGCGCGAGGACGACAACCCGACCATGTGCATCCAGATCGGCGCAGGCTACTTCCGAATCGCCGACGGCAAGAATGCGGACGGCACGTGGAATTTCCGCACGCTGGGCAACGGCCATGGGCTTGTCGCTGATGCGATCGTATCGGGTACAATCGACGCCAACCTAATCCGCGCCGGCGTGCTGCAGGATAAGACCGGCACTAATTATTGGAATCTCGACACTGGAGATTTTAGGCTTGCTGCTGGCGCCCAACTCGGCGGCAAGGACATCGCGACAACTGATACAGCCATAAAGTCCGTCGATGTCGAGTACGCGCAGGGCGATTCTCGCACCATAGCGCCGACGACGGGCTGGGAGACAAATGCCCCAGATTGGGTGGACGGCAAATACATCTGGACGCGCACGAAGACCGTCATGCAGTCGGGCGATGTGGCGTACTCAGATCCCGTGTGCATCAGCGGGGCAGACGGCCAGCAGGGTGCCTCCGGAAAGGGCATCAACGCCATCGTCGAGCAGTACTACCTGTCGACCAGCGACACGACCCAGGTCAACGGCAGCTGGAGCTCCCAGCAGCCGGCGTGGAGTAAGGGCAAGTACATCTGGACGCGCAGCAAGATCGCATGGACGGATGGCACCGTGAGCTATACCACGCCGTGTCTGGCCAAAGCGATCAACGGTGCGAATCAGATGGCCGGAAGCGCTATCAAGTCGACGGTGAAGCTCTATGCGAAGAATCAGAGCGACACCGTGCCGCCGACCGATGCCTCGAATCCCGAGCTTGGCTGGTCTGAGGAGATGCCGACGTGGAGCTACGGTTACTACATCTGGTCCATGAAGCGCATCACCATGGGCGACGATACCGTTCGATATACGACCCCTGTCCTTGAGAGCGCGTACAACAAGGCATGCCAGAGTGCACACGATCTCGACAGCTCGCTAACCGATCTCGATAGCACCGTGCAGGACCTCGCAAAGGACGGTGTGGTAACCGAGGCCGAGAAGGCGGCCGTGAAGAAGGCCATGCAGAATGTCGACAAGGAGCGTGAGGAGCTAAGCGACCAGTACAGGACGCTCAAGGCGAACAGCGCGCTTAATTCGCAGTATATCCTGAATATCCTTACGCCGAAATACACGGCGGCATTCGGCTCGACTGCCCAGGGAGGAACGTACGGCGAGTACTGCGACCGCGTCAACGACGTACTCAAGTGCAAGACTGCCAAAGCGCTCGAGACTGCGATTCTCGAGTACAACAGTGCCTACAGCGCCTACTCGACGGCCGTGAAGGAGTACGCCGCCGCAGCGACGGCGGCACAGCACGCAATTGAGCAGAAGAATGCCAACGACTATGCCGACGGCATTCTGAGCGCCTACGACGAGCAACTCGGGCAGCAAAAAATCTTCAACAGGCTGACCAACAACGGCGCCACTCAAGGCGTCTACATGGAGAGCGGCAAGCTCTACATCAACGCCAGCTACATGTCCGCAGGTACCATCGCGGACGCAAAAGGCCGCAACAGCTGGAACCTCAAGACCGGCGAGTTGACGACTAACTATATGACCGCCAACAACATCACTGCCGGCGGCACATTCAAATGCGGCAGCAGCAACTACTATACGATGCTCAACTCAACAGGTCAGATGGCCGGGTACAGGCCGACTACGAGCGGGTCCGCCAGCAAGGTCGCCTACATCGACTTCACGGCATCGACGTACAACAACGTCGACAAGAAGACTTACTACGGTATCCAGATGCAGGCACAGGGCAGCATCCGCATCTCGTCTCCGAGCATCTCGACGGCGGCGACATCCAGCACGAGCGTCACGACCACTACCGGGCGCACTGAGACGATCTCGCAACAGCTGGTGTCGTCCGTACGCGACAACGGCAGCACCATCAGCTGGACGTACGGCAACTTCACGCTGGGCATGATAAACGGGCTGGTCACGTCGGTCGGCCTCGTAGGAACATGATGGGAAGGATTAAGAAATGTCTCATATCGTCGATTATCTTATTCACGATCCACTTGGCAATGTCGAGGGGCAGCTCGGGGACTACGACCCCGTGCGCCTCGAGGAGGCCGAAAAGAACGGCATGATTTTCATCGCCGTCATGGACGACGGCGAGCGTAAGCTCGTGAAGGCGGCCGACGTGAGCAAGCCGAAGCAGCAAAATCAGTATTTCACTGTGGCGAAGCCCGAGTACGTCGATGAGCGCACGCAGGCGACCGTAGCCGTGTTTGACGCGCTCGCGGATATCGTCAACCCGCAGACGGCGGCAGCTGACGAGAACGGTAGCGATGGGCAGCCGGTAGCTGACCCCATCGCGGCCTTCGAGAATGCACTGAATAGGCTGAAGAGTCTCCAAAACGGCAACCAGTCATAACGGCCGCAAGAGGGGGACGAGAGGTCGACCATCTTTCTGATTAGTAGGTATCAAGAAAGGTGGTCGACATGGCTCTCGATAGCTTCCGGCGCATCGTGATCGAGATTGACACTGCCAACGATTACATCGCTCCCATCATCCTGTCGCGCGGTGACGTCAACGGTCGTACATTGGTGGTCAAACTTACCGACAACGGCAAACCGGTGACCAACACGGACGGTCTCGTTGTCAAGCTGGCCTATAAGTCTGCTGGACAAACCTCCGGCTGGGTCAAGACGATGGCAAAGGTGGGCGGCTATGACACGGCGGCATGGTCGTGCTCGGCTCCCGGTAGCGTGCTCAACTCCGAATACGCAATTATGTGCATCCAGATCTGCCAGGGTTCCGACGTTGTCTGCTCACGCACGTTCCGCGCAGCGGTCGACAAGCCGATCATCAATTTGAGCCCCGGCACGGATGAAGGCGATGCGGTCAAGGCACTGCAGGAGATGCTTGCGTCCCTGGATGAGCAGCAAGCCAAATTCGATGCAGCGGAAAAGAAGCGCGAGCGAGGCTTCAAGGACGCTGCCGCCAAGGCTAACGCATCGGTCATCACGAATGTCGATGTGACGACACTCGGCCCCGGCAGCGAGGCGACTGTCTCGGTCGTCAAAGGCGAGAGCGGTCAAGCCCTCACGCTCGGGATACCGCGGGGCGCGAAGGGCGACACTGGCGCAAAGGGCGACCGGGGCGAGAAGGGCGAGCAGGGGCCGCAGGGCATCAAAGGCCCCCAAGGCCCTAAAGGCCTCCAAGGCGATGTCGGCCCTCAAGGCGAGCAGGGCATTCAAGGCCCCAAAGGCCCCCAGGGTCCCAAAGGCGAGACCGGCCCTCAAGGCGAACAAGGCCCGCAGGGCCCAAAGGGTCCCAAGGGCGACCCGTTCACCTACTCGGATTTCACAGAAGACCAGATCAATAACTTGAAGAATGGTCCCAAGGGCGACAAGGGCGACCCGGGTGAGACCGGCCCACAGGGTCCGCAAGGCATCCAAGGCCCGCAAGGCCCCAAGGGCGATCCGTTTACCTACTCGGATTTCACAGAGGCGCAGATTGCCGGCCTGAAGGGGCCGCAAGGTCCCAAGGGTGAGACCGGCCCGCGGGGCGAGCAAGGTCCCAAGGGCGACGTCGGCCCCCAAGGCCCGAATGGCATTCAGGGCGAGAAGGGCGACAAGGGCGACCCGGGCGAGACCGGCCCTCAAGGCCCGAAGGGTCCGCAAGGTCTTCAAGGCCCACAGGGTCTTCAGGGTCCGCAAGGCGACACCGGTCCTGCGGGCGTTCAGGGAAAGCCCGGGCCTCAAGGTCTGCAGGGCGACGTCGGCCCGCAAGGTCCCAAGGGCGACAAGGGCGACCCGTTCACCTATGCCGACTTCACCGAGGCACAGATTGCCGGATTGAAGGGTCCGCGGGGCGAGAGGGGCGAGCAAGGTCCCAAGGGTGAGACCGGCCCGCAGGGACCGCAAGGACCGCAAGGCCCCAAGGGTGACCCGGGCGGCACCGGCGGCTCGTCAGTCCGGGCTGGCGGCCAAGACCTCTCTGTCGTACTGGCCGACAAAATCTCGGCATCCGGCGGCACGGTCTACTCGGTACTTCACGAGCTTGTCGCAAGCGAGGACTTCTCAAATATCATGGTCGGCGACTATTTCGACGTCCAGGTTGAGTACATCCCCGCGATTTCGGACAGAAACATGCGTTTCGTCGTGGCGCACATCAATCCGTACAAGGGGGTGGGCAAACCCGAGACCACGAGCCATATAGCCCTCGTCTCGGCGCAGCCGCTGATGGTCGAATCTAGCTACCAATATGCCGCCGGTGGCTCGTACCTGCTGTGGAACTCCTCCAGCACGAACAACAGCCCTAATTACGGCGGGTGTCCGTACGCAGACTCAGTACTGCATAAAACGGAGATCTCGCTCGAGACAGGCATGCCTGACAAGTTCAAGCAATATATCATCGAAAGGCAGGCTTACCTCGAAAAACGCTACGACGGCTCCAGCGATTCGACCGGCAACTCGTGGACAAAAATCGGAAAGTTCTGGTCTCTGTCCGAAAAAGAGGTGTTCGGGTGCGACGTGTTTGGCACAAAGGGATACTCGGTCGGGGCTGATGTCCAGTTCGACCTCTTCAAATCGGGAGATGCTCTAACCGGCGGCAAGAAGCCGTGGTGGCTGCGCACCGTCGCCGGAGGCTCGGCAACTAAAGCCTGCTATGTGGACTCCACCGGTGCACCGATGGTGAAAGACGTGACCGGCGCGTATGTCAGGCCCCGCGTGGCCCTGCTTTTCGGGTAGGTTTGACAATCCAATCTCTTAGAAATCCCAGACGATTCGCAGGTAGTCAGCCGCTTTTCGTCTGGGATTTTTGCCTTTAAAGCGCGGGGGACGGTACCTCGATACTCGCGTTAAGCAGCAAGCATAGAGGGGAGGTGAGTGGATGGAAGTGCTAAAGCTCTTTGCGCCCTATGGCCCAGGGTGGCTCGGCGGTGTGCTTCTGGCGCTCATTGCCTTTTACTTCGGCAGGCAATTCCTCGAAGAGTACAAGCGCCAGAACGAGCGCAAGGGCGAGATTGACCTGAAGCGCGAGGAGCGCAAGCAGGACGAGGTCAAGGAGCGTGCCCAGCGCGACCGTGAGCGGTCGGAGATGGAGGGCCGCATCGCCGCCCAGATGGAGCGCTCGAACTCATTGATGGAAGCCATGAAAACCCTCATGGAGTCGGTCGTCACATCCAATGAGGTCCTGCACAACGACTTGGCGCACAGCCAAGCGCGCAGTCAGGGAATGGCAGAGAAAGTCGACCACATCTGCGATCGGGTCGACCTGATCTACAGCAAGGAATCAGGCAGATAGGAGCAATCGAATGAATGAGATTCAGGCTGGCTTGACGGTATGCACTGTGCTGGTCGTGCCATACATCGTGCAGGCCATCAAGACGAAGGCAATGACTGGCAATGCTGCCCGCTGGACGGCGATCGCTGTATCAGCGCTATACGGCGCGCTCACGGCTATGGCAAACGGAATGCCGGCTGACCCCGGCGCTTGGGTGACTTCCATTTTCGCCTGCGTCGGCGGCGTGCAGGTGGCCTATGCCGCCTTCAAGAGCGTCGGCGTGACCGACAAGTGGCTCGATGCACTTCTTGCATTGGGCGATATCAAGAAGGACTAGTCATGGCGATCACCCAGCGCGAGGCATTCGCGCAAGTCATGGAACATCTTGTCACCCATGACGGCGGCTCCGGTCATGGATACTCGCAATATAGTCGCATGGGCGACGGAACCACCGAGACAATCAGACTGTCCGACGGTACGACCGTGACAATCGCCGGTGGCGACCGCGACTGCTCGTCCGCAGTCATCACGGCCTTACGAGCGGTCGGCATCCGAACGTTCGGGGCCACGTATACAGGCAACATGAGGGCGGAGCTTCTCAAGACCGGACTCTTCGTCTGGCAGGCGATGGGGAAGGCCAGCGCCAAGCGCGGCGACATCTACCTCAACGAGAGGCGCCACACGGCGGTGTGCGTCTCGCCCTACGGTTCCGCGCGCGGCGACCTCTTGGCGCAATTCTCCATCTCGGAGAAGGGAACCGTCACCGGCGCCAAAGGCGACCAGACTAGGCGTGAGTCGAACATCAAGCCGTACTACAGCTATCCGTGGGACGGCAAGCTCGTTTGGAAGTCGGACGGCAAGACGCTCATCGGCTCCAACACCGAGGTCAAGGACAACACCGACCCAGACTTGGGCGACGTGCGCTATTGGGGACCAAAGTTCAATCGCGCCATACAAAAGCAGCTCGGCACGGCTGTCGACGGAGTGATGTCCGGCCAGTGGCTCTCCAACAAGACCAACTTCTGGGCAACCGGCGGCGGTGTGGAGTGGGCGAAGACCGGCAAGGGCGTCGGCTCGGACATGGTGCTCGCGCTGCAGAAGAAGGTCGGCTGCAAGATATACCCGGAGTTCTGCGGCGTGCAGCCGCGCCAGATGAACAGCGGGACAATCGTGCGGCACCAACGCTGGCTCATGGGCCATGGCATCTCGGTCGGATCGTCAGGCGCCGATGGCTACCACGGCCCCGACACCAACCGAGCGGTCGCCCAGGCAATAAAGCGCAAGCTCTACGCGGCTTAGTCAGGGGCTTATATGCTAGGCAACATCCTCATGGTGCTTTTAGGCGCACAGCTGGGAGCAGCCGTCGGTGTGCTCGCCATGTGCATCTTTATTAACCGCAAATAGCATCTTGCTCGATCGATGGTGCGGTCAGTACGCCAGGCAACAGGTACTAATAAAAATCGCCTAAAGCAAATGCGCCCATTCACCAAAAACGAATGGGCGCATTTCTTTGCCAGGCTGACAGCTCGCGTCCTAACTCAGTCCATAAGTGCTGAAATATGCAGGTCTATGGAAACCTGCGGAAATGAATAACTGCACTATGGAGCACTATGCTAACCTATGGGAGCCTTAACATGTGCAACATCCAGTAAGGATTTGTACATGCTAAGAGCGTCCTGCGCAGCGGGGCGCTC
>OLNE01000451.1_pt1 | contig 40085 bp, 32 predicted proteins | sample 1672431 | NCBI WGS metagenome assembly OLNE01 (sample SAMEA3136685, study PRJEB25190) | human gut metagenome | reverse complement strand
AATTGCTTGTGTATTTTTCTGTTTTCTTTGAAACAGTGACAAGATTCCCATAATACACACCCCCTATTCTTTTGGGCAGTATGATTCATTTTCGACTATCTTTTCTCACATCTTCGCCGATCGTAAGATCGTTGCCTGCTGCTCACCACGGAGAGGTGTGTGATATTATTACGAGCAGCGTACTGTGGGAAGACTCCCACAGTTCTTATTAAACCACAATGGTATGTTCCTAACAAGAGGATTATCTTCTTGTCAATTCAGTTAATCCAAACAGCTTACGCATCACAGAGTACTTGCCAAGTACAATCGTAAATAGCAGCGGTATTCCCACGCCAATAAAAATGAATCCACCCCTACCATATCCCAGAGTATCCTTCCAATGGTTCAACGGTATATGCATGAACATTATTGGAATCGTTGCTCTGCCACACAATACGAGGAAATCATTTACCATTTTCATCACATTCACTCTACCCATCCAGTGAACAATCCTTATTAGCACAAAACCAAAGGCGCATGGAATTAAAATAGCACTAATCAGTTCCTTGTAATATACTGGCTTCATGTCAAAGTAATAAAAAGGACTGCCATCTCGATAGTTAATCCAGCAGAAGATTCCCAACAGGACCGCTATTATTTCTGCTGCTGCATCAATCTTTACCGTCTCATCCTCCAACAGCCTCTTAATTTTATCCTTATAGAAATATCCAATTCCAATGTACACCAAAGCCATCAACACTACATCAAAATTCCACGGTATGCCGGGTGACTGAAGTAAATGTATCTTGTCCACAAGATGGGACTCAATTACCGCCATCCCCCCCGATTAGAATAACGCGTTTTATCGTGTTTTCTTTGAAGTGTTTCAATAGAAATCCAAACGCAAGCAGCGTGAATAGAAAGCAGGTTATGTACCAGTAAACGCCTGTCACAGCTCGACCACCCCATAGTGCTCTAGTGACTGAGTTAAACGAACAATCTCGTCTAACAAATAATAAATCCAACAGCAAGTATACGAAGTACGGTACAAACAAAGTAACTGTCTTATTCTTTAAATAGAGCCTTGATATCAATTTTTCTTTCTGAAGAAAGAAACCAGAGAGAATGAAGAACAGTGGCATATGGAAGAGAAAGATTATATCGTGCAAGGTGTCAGTCCTACTGTGTCCAATGACAACAAGTAGAATTAAAATACCTCTTAGGCAATCATATCTTCTATCTCTATATTCCATATAATCTTCCTCTCTTACCTTTTAATTTTTGCCTTAACAATTCCCAGTAGATATTTAAACTCATCTGTCCTTGCAAAGACAATTGCATAAAACAGATTAACAATAACACAGACGGCAATCACCTTAACAATAAAGCCTATCCATCCGCCAACATCAATCAAAAAGTTACAAATCCAATAGGAACCCCCTGCGCTTATAGCTGTCAAAACAAAGTACTCCGCAAAAAGTACAAAGTATTTGGACATTGGAACATTGAATTTTTTTGTGTAAAGCAAATACGGCTCGTACCAAAAATTAGTAGTGATATTACTGATAAAAGTTCCCAGCAAAACACCATATATTCCCATTTTCAACGGTCCAACCATTATTAGCGACACAACAAAATTAATTGCCGCCTCAGCAATACATTTTGGCTTGAGCTGTTTAAACATTCCGTATGTATCATTGAATGTTAAAAATGTATTTCTGATAAGTCTCATATACAGGTTAAGACAAATAATAAATACAACCTGCAAATTCAAAAGATACGATTCGCCAACCCACAATTCAATAAACGTATTTACAAGTGCAAATAAACCCGCACACGAAAAAGACACAAGCCAGAAATTTACAAACCAGATTTTTCGGAATGTTCTGTAGACCTTATCCCCGCTTTCAAGAGCAACAAGGTTACCCACGCTTCCTGTCAGAGCCTCAAAAATTTTAGAAAGGATTGTTCGGAACATTGTTGTAAACAGTGTATAATTCGAATACAATCCCAAAACAATGGTACTGACGAACTTGGATATAAGGAGATTGTCTGTTGAAGTGACTACTGCCGAACTCAGTTTACTCACAAACATCGCCTTAACATTATTGTATATTGCAACTTTTGATTCTTTATCAAGCTGCTCATTCTTATATTCCTTTAAATAAGAATAGTGGCGATCTACATAGATAGAAATGGCAATGTTATTTGCCATTGTACAAACAACCTGAATAATCAAGTAGACAATAAAATTGTGTGTTAATAACAGAAACACAATCTGCAAAATATTTTGAGCAGTAGTTGTCGATATATATATTAACGACGATATATAGCTTTTTTGATCCGTAATAAGTATGCTCTTCTTATAGACAAAGAAATAGCTTGCTGTTGTGTTTAGAAGATACAGCAAATAAATAATTGGAATTTCCGGCATATCCGGAATATCTGAAATCAAGAATCCCAAAAAAGGTGTCAAGCACAAACCAATTATTGTAATCAAAATGCCAATGGTGTTGTAAACCTTCTTGTAAAGGTTTAAGAGCGCTGCAACTCTTCTATGGTCTCCAGTTGCGGCCGGTTTATACATGGAATACAGAATTGCAGTACCCACGCCTAATTCAGCAAGTGAAAGCAATGTAAGAATATCGCTGAATAAGCCACTAAAACCCAAGTATGTTTTTCCTAATGTGTATATAAAAACCGTCCTACACAAGAAGGACATGATATTATAAACACCCTGCTCGCAAAGTGCAACTATCGTGTTTCTTATTGATTTAGATGTTCTCGATGATTCCATAGCTTAGCCTTTCAAATTGTTCGCTTAGTATACGCACTTGCGGGAACCTCTCGCTTACAGCGTCGATCAAATTCTTCTTCACGCTTTTTAAAGTAGTAGCGATAATAAACGCCCGGAATTAACTTGATAAGATTTTTTCCTTTTTGAACTGCTCCTTCTTTCTTTTCTTTTGTCGGAAAATACTCCTCAGCCAATACTGACAATGGCTCATTTCCAAGACGTGAAAAGAATTCTGCTCTCTTTTCGTGTGGTTTTGCTGATGAATAGATCATACCACCATTACATCTTATTGCCTTTTCTGCATCAACACTGATCTCACAAATATTATCATCGTTGAGCAGAAGTTCCTTACCCTTCTGTGTCTGCACCAAACATAATGTAACATCAAAAGGTACATCTTTTTTTCCTGTTAAAGCTTGTGAAAACCAACAGTCCCCAATCGTCAGGTCACTGACTCTTCCAATTGTTTTATACACGCACGAATAACATGATGGGCGGCTAGAAATTTCCCCCAAAAAAAATCGCCCATAATAATCCGCCCCGGCGCTCTCCGTTCGTTTCTGCCCATCTCTAAACCATACTGATGTCACTGGTTCAGAATAAAAAGGCTTAGGATGTACTTTTCCACGCATGGCAACTCTAAGAACATCGCTTCCCTCATTAGTCGTCTGCCATTTGATATATTCTCTCAACAATTTAGGTGAGGGTGTGCCATGACAGATAACATCAATTGTATAAAGATTAGATATATCGACTTTTTTCCTATTTAAGAAAGAAAGCAATCCATAAATCTGGCATGCCGTTCCCGAATACAAAACCTTGAGTCCGTCATGTAAATCACCAATAACATTTCTATATGTATCCCTTGTATCACTTTGAACATATTTTGACCGATTCAATTGTTGCAACTGATTAACAGAATCTATTCTTATATGATGAACAACATTATCGTTACCATAGGATGCACCATATACGACTCCGCCATTCGATAATATACTTGCTGCAATTCCACTAAACAGCCCACCCGATGTTGCTTCTTCTCTAAGTTTTTCATCCTTCGCATAAGCGAGATATGCTTCTGGCTTGGAGGTCAATTCTACACATTTACCGTTTTCTACAGGACATACTGTTTTACACATATTACAATGAATACATGCCTGCTCATTAATGTTAGGATACAAAAAACCCTCTGCATCTTCAGACATTGAAATGCATCGCTTAGGACATATGTTATAACAAGCTCCGCATCCTGTGCAACTTTTCTTATTATCTAAAACCAACATTTCTTTCTCCTTTGAGTGCCTGCGTCAGAAACCTTCGCGACTGCTCCCTGTTTTCATCAATAACGGCTTTTACCTTCTTGTAATTAATATTGTCTTCGATGATTTGATTTACGCTGTCGCAGCTTCTTGCCAATCTATCTTCCCGACCGATAAGTTTCAAAACCGAATAGATTCTATCATTTGTGCTGCCAGCATCGGTATTCTGATGGCGTTCACAACAGATGAACTCTTTTTCAAATATAATTGAAAAAGCCGTACCATGGAAGGAATCGGTACACACGTAAGAAGCATTTCTGATTAATGAAATAAAATCCTGCGGTGAAACATCATATAAATCATAATCTGCAAATTGCTGGTCTGCTTCAACATATCCCTTAAAATGAGGAAGATTTACAATTTTACATCCTGTAGATTTGCTAATACTTCTCGCAACATCTCTTCCAAGGGTATGTGATCCAAGAAAATAACAAAACACATAAGGTTCCTTTATTTTCACCTTTCCTTCATCCGCGACCTCATGCCACTTTGTCTCATCCAGCACTAATGTAGGATCCAAAGACCAGAACACATCTTTAAAACCGAGTTCTTCCAAAATCTTCACACCAGTTTTCTCACGGACTGACATATATTCAATATGTTGAAGTCTTCTTCTATAATCAGTTTTCATCTTATCTGGTATGCTCGGCAAACCGAATGATGGAGCAAACGCAACTCTACGAACCGAATCTGGAACAAATTCCAACATAAATATGTGTTCTGGTAGGTTTACAGGATTCCAAATCTGATCGCTTCCACAAACAACAGCAGCATATTGTCCTGCCTTTTTTCTCAAGTTACTGAATCCATAAATCCGAGTAATAATTTTTAGCTTTTTATCAAATGAAGAAATCGCCGATTTTCTTTTTTCTAGCAACTCATCAGATATATTGTCCTGCTCACCTAACCCTTTTGTATCATTATATGTTTTTGTGAATGACCTTTTCTCAATCTTTCTTCTAATACGCTCTGGAAAATTCGGTCTAAAATTAATAATCTCGACATCGTCATACTGAGAAATTATTTCTTGTACTGCATATGCTTGAAGCTTCGTCCCATAATTCTGAACTGCGTATGGCGTTAATAATCCTATCATATTTCTACTCCTATATAAAATCCTTTTCACTCAACTTGAAATACTCAAGCAGATTTTTCATATAAACATCATTGATATTCTGATGAACATTGCTCGAATTTAATGACTCTTCCTGACTTCCGTCAACAACAACTCTCTTTTGTCTGATTTCCTGATTGCAATTGACAACTGCTGTATGGTTCAAAACCTGCATAATCTTTAACCATAGATCATCTGCATTTGGTGTAAGTTTTAAGAAGAGCGGCATATCCAGCAGCAGATCATTCATGCAATGTGGCGGATACAAAACGCCACCACATCCTGTTGCCATAAGTTGCATAGACGGTTCTTCAACAGAGCTATTCATCCATTCCCAATCATTATATTTTTTTATCGTCCCATCTTCATTAAATAAAATCTTATGAGATCTTGTTGCCACAACACACTTCGAGAATTTCTTATGTACCTTGTACAATTCCTCAATCAAATTTTTAGGATATATGATATCATCATCAATTGTGATTATAATACTATCTGGATGCTCTTTGATTGCATAATAATATTTTTTGTGTGGTTTTATCCTTCCACCTCTCTTTTCAATTTGTAGCCCAAACTCTCGTAATTGTTTTAGACTATCCGGAAGTTCTTCGACATCAACAACATCATCATCCAGATATAAAATAATTTTATCTGGTTTCATCGTTTGACACAACATACTTTCTATCACTAAATGTAACTTTGAAAATCTTGCAGGAAAGCTGGTGAGGGAAACAATTATTTCTTCCTCTCTTACAGCTTCATTTAACCCGAAGTTCTCTCTATTACGCTCAAGTTCTTCCACCACACGATTATACGTTTTTTTATATTGCCTTTGATGATTAATGCCATCAAGTTTTCCTTTGATCTTCTTTAAGAACATAGCTACCTCCTATAAAATTACTTACTTTCCTCCGTTTTTGACCACCTATATGTCAGGGAAATCGTCGTCCAGATAAAGACATTAACCGCATATGTATGAATAACCTGACTTGTCAATATCATTACCGAAAGAATCAGCATTAAGAATATAACTGCGAATAGTAAAAACTCTTTTTTATGTGTGCTTTTCCATACCGATAGCATTCGAATTGGAGTGACCAGAACATACCCCAAATACAACGCTCCCCCAATCCAACCACATTTATACATTACAACGGCAACAGCATTATCAACATAATATGTTGCTGTTGCTTTCGCAATTGTCATTGACGGATTAATAAAATATAGGATTTCACCAAAGCCTGTACCCCATGGCGTTTTCTTAATCAATCTCCAATAATATGTCCATGTGATAATACGGCTTGCTGTTGTTTCCGTATCGCTAGTTACATCCATGTTCAAAATTCTTTGTACAAGTTCACTATTTCCATTCAGCAATGCTACAATACCAACTGTTCCTACAAGTGCAATAATTAAGATCCTAAAGAAATACGCTTTTGATATTGATTTGCCCATTGGTATAAAAAGCATTAAGCAGCCAACAAAACTAAGAATTACATGTGTTCTACTCTGTGACAAAACCGAGCAAAAAACTGCAAGCACAATGTGCAGAATAAGCAATTTCGTTGGAATGCTCTTTTTATACAAATAGTCATACACACCATATATCACAGTTACAACAAGTAAAGACAAATATCCTCCACCAAAACGACCACCGTTGTAGGATTGAAGTCCCCAAAACGATAGCCCTTGTGTTGCATACATAATGACATTAATAACGAGATTAACTGTCAATGCTTTAAATGTATATGTTAAAAACCAATCAACTGCAACGTCTTCAAAGCTGTCAGATCTAACAATCCAAACAATGGCAATTGATAGGAAATACATAATACCATCACCAATAACATTATTAAAAATGTGATGAGCATCACGCATTCCAACAAAAAAAGTAGCAATCATACTAAGTGAAAATAGTCCTAATATGATATTCCGTCTATAAATTACAAATCCATTTTTTGAAATTTTATCGCTGAAAATCCAAATCAGCATAAGGAAAAGTACAATATGAAATATTGAGACTTTACCTGTCACAGATAAATATGTCAGTATTTTATTCGATGCGTGTAAAGGAAGTGCCACCATTAAAAAGTACAACTTCCAAAACAGTGAGTTAACTCCTATTTTTCTTGTCATGCTTGCTATTCTCCTTGCTATATCACCCTAAAAATAGCAAGCGAATAACAAAAGATTTCAGTCAAGTTCTTACTGATACCTTTTTTCTACAGTGTTACTATAGCATCCAAGAATTACACAAAGCAGAATAAGCGTATTCAATGAATACACTTCAATGATTGAGCCAATCAAGTACAAAAACAGTGTATAATAAACTGCGCTTGGTACCGCTTTTGTCCTCTTCAAAGCACTCCACACCATTGTTATTACTAGTATCAATGCAAATACGCCATAATGTGCAAAAATATTCAGATACAAACAATGTGCATGAGTCATATTGACTCCCCATCCCATATCAAATGTCAGAACTGGTCCTGCACCAATAAGTGGATGGTCGGTAATGTACTGTAGTGCAATTCTCCAAATTGCTGTTCTTCCATTAAATGTGATGTCCTTGCCAAACCATGCAGAAATACTTTGTAACAGGTCTGATTTAGTAGTGAAGAAAACAATCGCCGTAAATCCGATTGCAACAAGAATCACTATTTTCCTTCCGCTTAATATAGTCTCCACAAGCTTGGGATTATGAAGCACTCTATCAATCATATACAACAACCAAAGAACACAAACTATTGTAACTGCCGTGGAAGAATCACATAGGAAAGCCTGAACGCTGCATAATGCTATTTTTAGGTACGTTTTTTTAGTTATTATTCCATATTGTTCTATTGAATCGAGAGAGAGGCACCCCCCCCGATTAAAATCCACGGAAGTATATTGTTTTTCCCTCCCAAAAGCCAAACAATTTGTCCAATTCTGCCAGATGCAATTCCACCTGGAAATAAAATCATTGTCATAGTATTTATCATTAAGTAGCAGAATAATATTGTTGATACTGCATTCAGAAACATAGCTCGATTTCGCCTTATGAGAAGATATGCACCTACAGCAATTCCGACATCAGCTGCTATATCCCACTTAATAGTATTAATTGAATACCCACTGTGTATCGTTGAAATCATTGCGATGATATAATACGTAAGAACACAGTTAACAGTAATGTTGTCAAACCTATATACAACTACATAAATCATTAAAGCACACAAAGCTATCAATAATTGAAGCATATGCCATCCATCATATAATGCTCCTAAATCCGCTCTATATGTAAGAAACGCTGGAATTAGCATTATGAAAAAAAACACATATTTTGATAATAGGAGCTTATCCCCTGTTCTTCTAATTACCATGTTCTCTTCCTACCTGTAACATTTTTCAAAAAGTTCTATCTGGTGTTCAATAGTATACGACTGCAACTCTTCTACGCCATTTTCAGCATGGATCAGAATGTCTTCTGGATACATCACATAATGATTCATCTTTTTAACCATCATATCTTTATCCCGTGCTTTCACAACAAATCCAGTTCGTTCATTCTTGACTAATTCTGGTAAAGCCCCCATATTACTGCAAATGACAGGTAAAGCGTTTTTATACGCGTCTAACACAACGCGTCCAAACGGTTCCTCCCACAGAGATGGACATAACAACACATCTGTTTTCCTCAGAAGTTCCGAAACTCCCTTTTCATTTAAAAACCCAACAAATTCTATATCGTTAGTCTTCTTTGTTTCTTCCTCAACGTACCCCTGTAAATCGCCTTTACCTGCAATGTACAGCTTTGCACTTCCCTTTTGCAATTCATTGAACGAATCAATCATCCATCGTATTCCTTTTTGTTCACTTAGCGTTCCTAAATAAACAAAGGAAATCACATCTCTATTACGATTTCTTTTCATATTAAGTACTGATTTGACATTTTCTTCGTCGAAATCTGTCGCATTCGGTATTACAACTTTTTGACTTTTTCTAAAGAAACCATCTCCTGTAAGGACATTCAGTGTTATTGAAGATGGTGCGGTTACAACATCTACATATTTTGAATGAAATCTATTAAGATTCCGATGCAGTTTACATGAAGCCATGGGAGCAGAACACTTTTTCCCATTTGTTTTTTTGCATGACAGAGCAACTAACGGACACATTAAGTGGTAATCTCTAATCGTGTGAACCAACTTAATCTTGTTGTCTTTTGCTGCTTTCCACACAATTGGAGAAAGACCGTAAAGATTGTTTGTATTAATGACATCCGGTTGGAAATCACGAATTTCCTTTACAATCAGCTTATAATTACCAATATTCCAAATGCCCATCAGATGTCCCATTAACCGCTTCCATCTTGGAACATCATGGATATCCCCTTTAAAGTGTAATCCTGCGGTTCTAATCCTTACAACATCAACACCGTCAATGTTTTCATGGATGTTAGAATCACTAGTACAAAGCACTCTAACAGTATGACCCTTTTTTGTAAGACCTTCCGCAAGTTTTTTTACACTATATTCTGCACCTCCACGTATATCAGGTGCATAATATGCATTTACAATCATTATCCTCAATGGATTTCCCTCCTAACCTTCGCAGAGAAGTTCATATAGCATTTTTGAAGACTTCACCCACGAATGCTCCTCTAATACTGAAGCCGCTGTCTCAACCTTCTGTGAAAGCAAAATATCTAGGTCACAGCCTCCACTATTGGGATCTATATAATAAGCAGACTGCTCATATATTTCCGGCAGGCAACTGGTATTCGACACAATAATCTTCCGCCCAAGTGATAATGCTTCAAGCGGCGGAATTCCAAATCCTTCATAGAATGATGGCTGTATCAAGGCTTCGCACTTCAACATTAAGGCTTTCATCTCACTATCAGATACAAAGCCCGTAAAAATCACATTAGATAGCTTCGTATCTCGCAGCTCTTCATATTCATTTGAAAAGGAATTATTACCAGTAAGTACGAAATCATATTGTGGATTAAATTTTGCAGTTCTTAAAATCCAAGCAAGATTCTTATGCTTATATTTTGAGCCTAACGCAAAAAAATACTTTCTCTTCACGCCAATTCTCTCGAAAATAGAATAATCTGGCTCTATCTCTCTCATGTGCTCCCAGCCATTTCCGATTATATGTATCCTTTCTGGGCTAACACCATAATACCGGATAATTTCTTTCTTGGACTCCTTGCTTACTGTTATAATATCAACTTTCTTGTTATCGACAATCCTCTTAACCCGCCATAAATATAGATTGCGGTGTAATTCATGCCCCTTGTAGTTTTCTGGGAATGTCTCGTATATGCAATCATGAATCGCAACATACTTCATACCCCACACTGGAAAACTCAATGTCAAGTCAACACCAATCGCTCTGTTCTTCATTACATATATTGGAAATATTATTTGTTCCCAGAACATTTTACTTTTCTTTGATTTAAAATCGCCAACTGTAACAATTTTAATATTCTCAAAGTCAAATCTACAGTTTTCAGCAGACTTCGGAACCACGAGCTCTACAGTGTATTTTTCGGTATCAATCATTGAATCCAAGTTTTTCACAAGGTTTAATGCATACCGACTCACTCCTACAACCTGTGTCCCGGCCCAGCATCCGTTGATTACAATTTTCTTCATCTATTATTCCTTTCAAATTCAATCGGTTTTGATTGATATCGAAAGGAATAACCTGATTACATCGCTTCAATCACTTTTTGCGTTTCCTTGGCGCAACACACCCAGTCAAATTCCATTGCTTGCTTTGCACCCAACTGAATGCGCCTAGCTCGTTCTTGTTCAGGCATTTCAATACATTCTAACATTCTTTGTGCCAAAGCATCTGTATCACTTGATTGTTGGATGTATAAAGCTGCATCTCCGCCAACTTCTGGTAATGAGGAATTATGCGCTGTTATCACAATCCCACCACACGAGAGTGCTTCAACAATTGGGATTCCAAACCCTTCATAGTTTGATGGGAACACAAACGCTATCGCTCTACTCATTAGGTACTTTTTTTCATTTTCAGAAATATATCCTGGTAAAATAATATATTCCCGATATGTACTCTGTTCAATTGCAGCTTTTATGGGTTCTGTTCGCCATCCCATTTTTCCTGCCAAGACCAAGTAGTACGACTCTGTGCTCTGTCCGTTAACTTTTTCAAATGCCTTGATAAGCCCTATAATATTCTTTCTAGGTTCAATATTCCCCGTATAAGCAAAGAAACGTTTTCCTGTAATCCCTATTCTCTTTTCGATATCTTCTTGCATTTCAGACGAGAGGCTTACATTGCTGTACCCCCCCCCATTTGGAATTGCAGTTATCATTTCTTTATCAATCTTTAACAGTCTTGTGATGTCACTCCGGGTCGCATCCGAAACAGCAATGATTCTATCTGCGCATTTGCAGGATAAACGGCAGAATATATTTTGCATTATTGCATTTTTTCTACTTCCCCAGCTTGGATTTATCAGTAGTGCTAAATCATGAACTGTAAGAATTTTTTTTATTGTCGGACAGTTTAAGGGGATCATATGTTCTGTTCCCCAAAACACGTCAATTTTATCTGCTTTTAATTGTTTCGCCCATTCAAAACATACCGCAATCGTCCCTTTTTTTCCACCTACCACATGCTGCTCAAACTCATCTAAAACTGGTTCTTGGTTTTTTATTGGTTCGTTGCTATATAAAACATATTGAACATCTTTGCTTGGCTTAATATTTTTCAAGACTTCTAATACATAGACTCCGATTCCTGATGGTGTTTCAGAAATCAGTGGTCGAGCATCTACTCCGATTCGCATTTTCTTCCCCCCTGTTTATTTGAAAACCTCATCTCTTAATTTCACTGCCTCGGTTTTCCAATCAAATGAATACGCTTGCTTTATTCCCTGTTTTCTTCTCTTGTCAAGTTCTTCTTTATCCATACCCAGCACTTCAAGAATTTTATCTTTCAAATCCTTGCCATTGCGATTTTCAAAGTATACTGCTGCATCCCCCAAAACTTCCGGCAGAGAAGCCGCATCAGAAGATATAACAGGAATTCCTAACGACATAGCTTCAATTGGTGGAACTCCAAAACCCTCGTATATGGAAGGAAATACAAAAACACTAGCATTGTAGTAAACATACGGTAGCAGTTCTTCATCTACAAAGCCTGTAAACTTAATTTTCTTTATAACCGATTGTTCCAAGCCGGACATCAAATCATCTACAAGCCATCCTTTCCTTCCGGCAAGAACCAAATCAGCATCAATTTTACCTTCCTGAACGAGCTGACTATAAGCATCAATCAATAATCTCATGTTTTTTCTTGGTTCTACTGTAGACAAGCACAACAAATAATTCTCCGAAAGATTATAATCACTGATTGCTTTGGTGTTACAACCTTCATCATATTTGAACTGTTTGAACACATCTGACAGACCATCATAAACAACAGTTATCTCATCAGTTTTTTTATTTAAAATTTCAGAAATCCTTTTCTTTGAAAATTCTGAAACAGTCACTACTTGTTTTTTACCAAAAGCCGCTTTCCAATACATCAGCTTAAAATATAAGGTCATATATTTTCTATTCTTACTCGGACAATCCCAACAACCAACATCGTGTATTGCGCTAACTGCCTTCTGATTAAAAAAGAAAAAAGGTGCCGGAAATGCAGGGAAGAAATAATAATCCGCTTTAATTTTCGCTAATGCGCAGGGTAATGTAAATTGATTGAAAATTAATTTATTGCCGCCTTTTAGCACTACCTTTTTCACATTTCCTTTTTCTTTTCTAAATTCCTTGTGGATCTCATTTTTGAACAGAAGAATATATTTCAAGTCTTTTCTTGTCGTATCCTCAATTAGCTCTTTAGCAATACAAAGAGCAAATCTCTCTATTCCCGAAAAATTGTCTGCAAGTGATGTCAAATCTATCAATATGTTCATATCTGTTCATTTACCTTTCTGTTTCTACATCTTAAATCCCATTCTGCTCAGAATACACATAAGACACTCCGTAAGCCAAATCATATTTGCTTTAAGAAAGAGTACAGGGACAGCTTTAATTGATTTGCATTCGAGAATTTCTCTCGTTGAAATTTTACACCAAATTTTCTTAACGCTGTTATTATCATGGTATTTCCGCAACAAGGCGCATTTTTCTTTTAATGTAATATCCCTACACTGTGCCAAAGACCAACCAATCTGAACTGAAGAGAGAACGTACTCCCCCCCCCCATAATTTTTCGGTCTTTATTCCTCGTTTCAACAATCTATTACTAAGCTTAGTCTTTGCTTCAATAAGCAATAATTTTCCATCAATCATCCGCTGGACATTGCGATTATATGTATCAATTGTGGAATCGTCATTGTTATGAAGATAATATAGGACTTTATCTATTGCATACACTGTTTCTGATAACGCCAAATACTCGTTTGTGAAAACCGTATCTTCCCCAACCTTCAGATTTTTATCAAATCGGATATGTTCTCTATCGATTACCTCTTTAGAATACATTAATCGCCATGGACCATTGAGTTCTTTTCCTTGACGCATCGTACGTCTTCCTTTTAGATACTCCTTCACTTCCTCAATTGAAGTGCCAAAAGAATGTGGAAGAATCCTATCTACTATTTCTTTACCTGAGTAATCACCTACTGCATATGAAAACTCGTGTTTGGCAATATCTCCACTTCTACGAACTGATGCATAATTGTATGCAACTGTTTCAGTATCGCTCTTAACAGTATTTATGCAACTGCTAATGATGTCTGGTTCAAATGTGTCATCACAATCAAACATAAAGATAAATTTGCCCTTAGCATTATCCAATGCATCGTTTCTCGCACAACTTACGCCTTCATTTATATGCTTATCTAAAAATAGAATTCTTCTATCCTGACTTGCATATTCGCTTATCTTCTTAGACGAAGCATCCGCACTTCCATCGTTCACCACAATGATCTGGAGATTCCTATATGTCAGCTTATCGATGTTTTCAAAGTATCTGTCCAAATATTTTTCCCCATTAAACACCGGGGTAATAATTGTTACTAGACATTCTCCCTTCATTTACTGCTGCCCTTTCTATACTTAATCGCCAGTCCCAGTATCTTCCTGTCATCCACGAGATACCTTTTTGCCATTCTCTTCGGATCTTGTGTGATACGGAACAGCCACTCTAAGCCGTGATCTGCCATCCATCTTGGTGCCCTCTTAATGTTCCCAGCCTCAAAATCGAAACTTGCACCTAATCCGAAGGAAATAGGCACACCCAGTTCCTCACAATGGTGATACATAAACTTTTCCTGCTTTGGGCAACCCAATCCAACAATTAGAATATGCGGCTTGGCTTCTTTGATCATTCCTTTGATTTTATCCATCTCCTCAGGATTCTTTTCAAATCCATAAGGAGGTGAGTATGTACCTACTACCTGCAATCCCTTGTATCTCTTTGCAAGATTTTCTGCTGCCTTTGCCGCAACACCTTCTGCTGCACCTAAAAAGAACATCTTATATCCTTTTTTTGCCGCCATATCGCACAAGAGCGGAAAAAGATCAGACCCTGAAATTTTCTCCTTAATTGGTGTACCATACCACTTAGCAATCCACAGAAGCGGTTTTCCATCTGTAAGAATCAGAGATGCGTTAGCATACACATCCTGTAATTCTTTATTTGTTTCCAATTGAACAATGTGATCCACGTTTGGAGTGACCACATAGGCATTTTTATTTTCCTTTATTAGAGAATCAATAGCCTGTAATGTTTCCTCCATCGTCAGGTTATCAATTTCTGTATTCATAAATTTTAATCTGGTCATTTTCCACTCCTCACTCTTTTGCCTTTAACATCTCACCTTAATCAGTTCAGCATCTCCAACAACCAGACATCTACCCAATCCAGCAGGCAAAAACAAGGTTTCACCCTTGCAGAACCGCATTGGCTTTTGATCAGCATCCATTGTTTCTACCTGTCCATATCCATCCAAGCACATTAAAACCTGAAAAGATTCCGCTCTGACCGAGAACGAGAAACCCTTCGTAACCTGAATCTTCTCCGTTTCAAAATACTTGCAACGGCAGAGGATTTCACGGGAGCAGCCCGGATAATGCTTCACCATTCGAGGCTTCCGGCTCACATCTGGCGCAACACTCATATCCATGACCTGAACTGCCTTATCAAAGTGCAGTTCACGCATTTTTCCATTTTTGTCCACACGGTTGTAGTCGTAGACGCGATAAGTCACATTGGAGCTTTCCTGAATTTCGGCAACCAGAATTCCTTTTCCAATACCGTGAACTGTCCCAGCAGGCACAAAATAGGTATCACCTTTGTGGACTTCTACTTTCTGCAAATGCTTGTCCAGCGTACCGGTTTCCACTGCCTTACGCAAAATTTCTTCCGTCACCTCATGCTGGAAGCCATAAATCAGGTGCGCACCTTCTTCAGCATCAACGACATACCACATCTCTGTTTTGCCATTGTCGCCTTCGTGTTCTTTTGCATAGTCGTCACTCGGATGAACCTGTACAGACAGGTCTTTTTTTGCATCAATAAACTTTACCAGTACCGGCAGTTTTCCATCTTCTACTTTCGTTCCGATATATTCCGGATGCTGTTTTAGTACATCCACCAATGCCAATCCTTTGAATTCACCGTTCGCAATATAACTCGGTCCATCAGGATGGACAGAACACTCCCATGTTTCTGCCAGTGGAGTTAAATCAATTTTTTTACCATATTCTTCTCTTAGTCTTGTGCCGCCCCAGAGGTAGTCCTTTCCGGTTGGCACCAGTTTCATAATCTCCATCGTTCTGTCCCTTAATCAAGTTCAAACTTGATTTTATCTGTGACACTAATCTCGTCGCCCAACTGCACTTCGATCATATCCAGCGGAGTAATCGCTTCAACTGTATGCTTACAACCTGCTGCAATAGTAATCACATCGCCCGTACGGAGAACCTGCTCCATACCATCAACGATTGCCTTGCCTTTACCAGAAACAACTGTCCATACTTCCTCACGCTCATTGTGCATATGGTAGCTCATTTTCTCTCCAGCTTTCATGGAGATTTTGACTGTCATGGAACCCGACTGTACATCAATAACCGTATAGGTGCCCCAAGATTTCTCGGCATACATAGCCTCGGTTTCAATTTTCTCGACATAGGGCTTCATGTAGCCGCTACGCTCTTTATCCGAAATCAGAATACCGTCACCACTTGCCGCAATGATCATGTCCTTGCAGCCCATGCAGAGAATGGGAATATTCAGTTCATTGACCACATTGGTGTTTTCACAGGTCTCATCCAGAATAGCTTTGCCCTTAGTCTTATCTGCCATAACTTCTGCCATCATGTTCCAAGTGCCTACATCCTTCCAGTCACCGCTATAACGCAGAACCTGAATGCTGGATTCTTTTTCAACCACTGCATAGTCAAAGCTGATTTTGGTCAGTGTGTTGTATTTATTGAAAAGGTCACGATAATCCTCGAAGTCGATCATACTGTGAGCCTTGTTCAACAGATATCCCAGCTTAAATGCAAAGATACCTGCATTCCACAGCGCACTCTGAGCCAGATACTTCTTTGCCGTTTCTACATCCGGCTTTTCCTTAAACTCCTTGACTTTGCTGACATTATCTCCGCTTTCAGGAATGATATAACCATACTTTTCGCTCGGATAAGTCGGCTCAATACCCATCAGCGTCAAGTTTGCATTGTCCTGTTCAGCCAGTTCCTGCAAAGCTTTAACTGCTTCGTAATAGGTATTGTCTACATATGGATCGACCGGGCAGACAACAACTGCCTCATCCGTTCCGACATTCAATTCATCATGAAGATACGCTGCGGCCAGTGCAATGGCCGGGAACGTATCGCGGCGGCACGGCTCTACACAAATAGAGGCCTTTTCGCCAAGCTGATTTTTAATGGCACTCGCCTGTGATTTACTCGTCGCAATCGTAATCTTTGCATCTGCATCTACCGTAGTGATTTGACGGTAAACGCGCTGCACCATAGATTCGTACTTATCTCCATCTTTGAACAGTTTAATAAACTGCTTGCTGCGCACATCATTGGAAAGGGGCCAAAGACGCTTACCAGAACCACCAGAAAGTAAAATAACATTCATATTTTTTCTCCTCTATCTTTACTTCAAGTACTCTTCAGCACTCTTGCAAATTTCCGTTTCCACTTTTTCTGCTGCCGCCTTGTTCTCTGCGCTGACAGAAATATAGGTCTTGAGTTTCGGCTCCGTACCGGAAGGACGCACCACGATGGAGCAGTTATCTTCCAACAAGAACTTGAGCACATCAGACTTTGGCAGACCATCCAGACCCGGCGCATAATCCAGCAATTTGACAACCTTCTTGCCACCGAACTCCTTAATATCCCCACGGAATGCCTGCATGATGCTCTGCATCTTTGTAAATCCGGCGCTGCCGTCGAACTCGTAACTGTGCAGGGTGTTCAGGCAGTAGCCATAGGTCTTGTACAGCTCGTCCAGCTTATCCAGCAGGCTGATGCCCTTGGTGGCGTAGTAGCTGAACATCTCGCAGATCATGTAAGCGCCGTCTACGCCGTCCTTATCGCGGACGTAGGAGCCTGTCAGGTAACCGTAACTTTCCTCGAAACCAAACACATAGCTGTCTGTCTTGCCCTGCTTTTCCAGTTTGCCGATTTGCTCACCGATAAACTTGAAGCCCGTCAGCACATTGATGGTACGCAGACCATAGTGGGAAGCAATCTGTTCGCCCATGTCCATCGTCACGATAGTCTTAACCATAACAGGGTCTGCAGGCATCTTGCCATGTTTCACGCGCTGGCTGCAGATGTAGTCCAGCAGCAGCATACCAGTCTGGTTTCCAGTCAGAAGTTCATATTCTCCCGCCTTATTCTTGACCGCAATGCCCACACGGTCACAATCCGGGTCGGTAGCAAGTAGCAGATCCGCATTGCACTTCTTGGCATACTCCATGCCCAATGCCATCGCTTCCTTGATTTCCGGGTTCGGGTACGGGCAGGTCGGGAAGTTGCCGTCCGGCTGCTCCTGCTCTTTGACCACCGTGATATTGGTGTAGCCCATCTCTTTCAAAGTGCGGGTCACAGGCTTCAGACCTGTGCCATTCAGCGGGCTGTAAACAATCGCAACATTCTTATTGACCTCTTCGCCAAACAGAACAGCCTGATTCTTGACCTCGTTCACAAAGGCAGTGTAGACTTCATCCGGAATGTACTTAATACTGCCATTTGCAAGACCAGTTTCAAAATCGCTGTGCTTTACATCGGTAAAAATGTCCAGTTTTTCAATCTCAGCCAGAATCTCAGCGGCAGCCTCGGTCGTAATCTGGCAGCCATCTGCGCCATAAACCTTATAGCCGTTATATTTGCTGGGGTTATGAGAAGCAGTGATCATTACGCCAGCAGAGGTGTGTAGATAGCGGGTCGCAAAGGACACGGTAGGAACAGGCATCAAAACAGGCCAGATATTTACTTTGACGCCATTTGCAGCGAATACACCTGCGGCTACTTTTGCAAACACATCGCTCTTGATGCGGCTGTCATAGCCAATTGCCACAGAAGGCTCTGTAAAGTTTTTCTTCAGATAGTCTGCTAAGCCCTGTGATGCTTTAGCCACAGTGTAGATATTCATGCGGTTGGTACCTGCACCGATCACGCCACGCAGACCTCCCGTGCCAAAAGCAAGGTCACGATAGAATGCGTCCTCGATTTTTGTATCATCCAGTGTTTTCAGTTCTGTGGCAACATCGGCATCTGCCGTTGCATTTGAAAGCCACCGCTCATATTCTTTTTTGATGTCCATCTTTAATTCCCTCATCTATCTTTTTAGTCTCGCTGGAAAATGTCTCTGGTGTAAACCTTATCCTTCACATCATCCAGACACTTGTCATAGCGGTTTGCGATGATGGCATGGCTCATTTCCTTGAACTTAGCCAGATCATTAACCACTACTGATCCAAAGAAAGTCTCACCGTCTTTCAGAGTTGGCTCATAAATAATTACAGTTGCGCCCTTGGCCTTGATGCGCTTCATAACACCTTGGATAGAACTCTGACGGAAGTTATCGCTGTTGCTCTTCATGGTCAAACGGTACACACCGATGGTGACTGCCTTTTCCTTGTCTTCATCAAACTCGTTCTCTGCATCATAGCCGTAGTAACCAGCCAGCTTTAGAACGCGGTCAGCGATGAAGTCTTTACGAGTTCTGTTACTCTCGACAATAGCCTCGATCAGGTTCTCCGGCACATCTGCATAGTTAGCCAGCAGCTGCTTGGTATCCTTCGGCAGGCAGTATCCGCCGTAGCCAAAGGACGGATTGTTGTAGTGACTGCCAATACGAGGGTCAAGGCATACCCCATCGATAATCTGCTGGGTATTCAGGCCCTTGCTCTCTGCATAGGTGTCCAGTTCATTAAAATAAGCCACGCGCAGGGCCAGATATGTATTGGCGAACAGCTTAACAGCCTCTGCCTCAGTAAAGCCCATGAACAGAGTGTCGATGTTCTCCTTGATAGCGCCTTCCTGCAGCAGACCAGCAAACTCGTGTGCCGCCTCAACCAGACGCTCATCGTTCAGATCAGTGCCAACGATGATACGAGAAGGATACAGGTTGTCATAGAGAGCCTTGGATTCGCGCAGGAACTCCGGGCTGAAGATGATGTTCTTGCTGCCGAACTTCTCACGCACGGATGCGGTGTAGCCCACAGGGATGGTGGACTTGATAACCATAATGGCATCCGGGTTATATTCCATAACCAGTTTAATCACAGCTTCGACTGCAGATGTGTCAAAGTGCTGGGTGTGGCTATCGTAGTTCGTAGGGGCCGCTATTACAACAAAGTCCGCATCAGAGTATGCAGCCTTTGCATTCAGAGTTGCGGTCAGGTTCAATTCCTTTTCTGCGAGATACTTCTCGATATAGTCATCCTGAATCGGAGACTTACGGTTGTTGATCATCTCAACCTTCTCCGGAACAATATCAACTGCGGTCACCTGATGGTGCTGAGAAAGCAAGGTGGCAATGGATAATCCCACATAACCAGTGCCCGCAACGGCGATTTTGTAATTCTTCATGTTATTTACTCCTCCGGCCCTCATCGGGCATATCCTCTAATTTTCTATGTACACATCCATATGGATGGCATTTCTCTCTAATTTCCACTGTGTGATAACCACACTCGGCTAAGTGTTTTCTTATACTGTCGTATCCAACTACCCCAGCAATCATATTTCCCTTGTTTTCTACTCCATAAAACATCCGTTGAGTACACTCGTCTCTATTTCTCTATAGCCGAAGTATTGCTTTATATAATCGAACCCCGTATACCCTGCAATGACGTTTTTTCTAAGTGTTGGATTGTTGAATCGAACCCTGTCGGCGCATGAGTTTTGTTAAAACTGTATATATCGCCTAGTCCAATTCTCGCCTTTCATTGTTCATTGTGAACAAATCATTCACTCTCACCGCACAAAACATGTAATTATCATCACCATTCATGCTCTACTCAACAGCTGTTTTTTGAAGTAGAAATCATCTGTTTTTCTCTATTTTTCATGACTCAACAAACCGTTATGATGTTGGTGTCATTAGCGGGTTAGATAGTGTACTCAACAGCAGTTTCAGACGTTAATGATAAACTCATGGATTTTTGTTGTTTTCACCCGTTTTTCGCCATTTCCTCATAACTTCTGAAAAAGATGTGCCAATTTTGTGTCGCAGGGGTCAAAAGTTCAGCGTTTTGTATAAGTATCTAGCATTTATAGCTCATATAGCTGTGAAATATAGCCAATTTCAGCAACTCAATTAGTGTGCAAAACAGGTTCTTTTTGGCGATGCTACGTCAATACGGTTTGTTGAGTAGACATTTCTCCATTTTCCCCACACAAAACAGCGGATAGGTTCTTCCCGTCCGCTGTCATCAATTTCTCACACCGATCCATCCTTCCTAATCACCACCATCACCGTCTTCAAAAGAATCTTCATATCCAATCCAATATTCCAATTAGAAATATATTCCCGATCCAGCCTCACCACTTCCTCAAAATCCGTAATATCACTTCTCCCACTAACCTGCCACATCCCAGTGATCCCCGGTTTTATCGCCAGTCGTGCCCTGTGGTGCAGTTCATAGAGATTTGTTTCCGATATCAGTGGCGGCCTGGTTCCCACAATAGACATATCCCCTTTCAGCACATTGAAGAATTGCGGAAACTCGTCAATACTTGTACGCCTTATAAAATCGCCGATACCCGTTTTCCGAGTCCCATCCGGCAAAACCTTATTTCCGATAACCCTGGGATCGAAATCCAGCTTGAACATTTTTCCATCCCCTAATTTGTTGTCTTTCATCAGCTCTGATTTTCTTTCTTCTGCATCCATGTACATACTGCGGAATTTATACATTTTAAATTTTTTCCCGTTCTTTCCTACACGTTCCTGGGAAAAGAAGATGGGTCCCGGAGAAGCAATATAAATAGCCGGAGCCACAAAAATAAACAGGATGGCGGTAAAGATGCAGCCTACCAGCCCTCCTGCTATATCCATTAATCTTTTCAGAAAAAGCTGGCGGGATGAAGCATAATTAATGCTTGTAGTCAGTACCGTATAATTACCGATTTTTTCCACAAACTGTCTCTTACCTGATTCACTGTTGATTTTTGCCAGATTCAGATGAACGGTCACTCCTGTCTCTGCAAACTGCTCCAACAGCTTATCCGGGTAAGGGATTTCCTCAGGTGTGACTACCAGTACCTCATCGATCCATTCCCTGCACACATATTCTGCAGCGTTTTCCTCACTGGCTACTACCTGAATACCTGAAACCTTCTGGCCGGTCAGATTACAGTCAAGCAATACCACTCCGGAAATCATATATCTGGAGTAATTCTGTTCCTGGACATTCCGAATCACCCTGGCAGCCATCTTCTCAGTGGTTACAATAAGCAGAGAGTGGTTTCCCACTTCCTTTCTCCTGCTTTGCAGGAATTTTTTCCACAGGATTCTGGTAATATAAACCAACAAAGTATAAAGCAAAAATGTCAGGATCATAACCAGTCTGGAATACATCTGCCCTTGCTGTATGAGGAACAGATAAAGTACAGACACAGCTCCCATCACAATGCTCTGATAAGCTGTGATCAGAAATTCCCGGTAATATCCTCTCTTCAGCACATTTCTCAGAGTACCCAGTAAAAAAAGGACTGCAATATCTGCAACCTCTATATAAATTGACATGTTCCGATAAATCATTGCCTGATAGGGATTAAATCCATACCCACTTAATCCATAAGCCAGCACAAATGCCAGCTGCAGACAAATCATATCCAACAGGATAAAATCCCAATGCTTCAGCCATCCATCCGTATCTTTTCTATACACGTTTTCATATTCTCCTTCTTGTTACGTTTTCTCCTTCTTCTGAATCACATCGGACACTCTTCTAGTGTGCCGACAAGTTGATTTTTGAAAAAATCTCCAAACCCGCATATAGTGTCTGTATTCCATCTGCCACAGGCAGTTCCAGTCTGGCCAGTCTCTTATGACGGTCGATTTTGCGGATCATTTTCTCCTTTCCTCGCAAGGGGCCTTCCGTAATATAAGTCTGTCCTTCCCGGATATGTCCTCTGGACATGTGCAGATGCTGTTTTTCTCCCAGAAATCCTCTGAGAAAACTTTCCTGCTCCGGCAGAAGCTCTATGGATTTCTCTGCAATACTCCTGCTCATGCCTGCCGTTGGCTGCCATTGTCCCAGAAGTTCCTGCAGTCTGTCCTTTTCAGCAGTCTCAATGAGAAAGGCCTGAGAAAATATTGGTTTCTGCTCCATATGCCAGGCTCCCTGATATTTCTTCATGCAGTCATAGGTGGGTAAATAAAGTCCTGTCCTTTGGCTGTCAGGAATATTTGTCTGAAGAAATTCCAGCATTTTCGCTAAATTCTGACCTTCACACTGACATAAAGACCACATGCAAATCCCCCTTCTTCCTTCCAGAAAACTTCGTGGAGTATGTTACTCTACGAAAAAAGCCCGAAAGCATTGGTTTTACGCAATGCTTCCAGGCTTTTGACGGAGAAACTGACCAGAATACTGACGGCTTAAAGAGAGGACAATCCAGATTCCGTACACCCTTCTACCAATCTTTTCCTGTCTGGCAAAAGTGAAAATATGTATAAAAAAAGGGCACTTCCATACCCTATATCATGCTATTTTCTTCAAAATTTGATAGAATATAACAGTATTTCCCATGTAGGACTTGAAAATCAGGTCAGATTGAGGTATTATTTATCTATATGTGAAGATTGAATGAAAAGAGAGCTTTCGTAGAGTAACATACTCTGCGAATTTTTTTATTTATATGACATTTTTTTCGACAAAAAGGGAGCTGCTTTTTACGGCAGCTCCCTTTTGATTCAGATATCCGGGAACCATATGGTTTCCTGGATCATCAGATATTCTGTTTTTATCTTATTTCGCAACAAAGTTCACGATCTTGTTCGGCACGTATATCTCTTTGATCAGGTTTTTGCCTTCCAGGAAGGATGCAATTCTTTCATCTGCTTTGGCAATCTCGAAGGCTTTCTCCTTCTCGCAGCCGTTAGGGATTACGATGGTGCCTCTTACCTTACCGTTGACCTGTACACCGATTTCAATGGTCTTGGCAATGGTTTTGCCTTCATCGTATTCCGGCCATGGTGCTACTGCCAGCAGGCCTTCTCCACCGATGAACTCCCAGATTTCCTCACAGATATGAGGTGCAAATGGGCTGAGCAGTTTGATGAAGATAGCCAGGTCGTCCTTACTTAAGTGTCCCTCTGCTGTGATCTCGTTGATCAGGGTCATAAGGCTGGCGATGGCTGTGTTGAATTTCAGGTTCTCAATATCTCCGGAAACCTTTTTAATGGTGCGGTGAAGCTTCATCTCAAGCTCATCGGATACGGATTCTTCGCTGAGGATATCTGTCAGTCCTGCCACACGGTCCAGGAATTTCTTGCATCCCTTTACAGAGCTTTCGCTCCACGGAGTAGCTGCACCGTAATCACCCATGAACAGTACATAGGTACGGAGAGTATCTGCACCGTATTCCTCTACAATATCCAGCGGATCTACTACGTTGCCCTTGGATTTACTCATCTTGTCACCGTCCGGTCCCAGGATCAGTCCCTGGATGGAACGTTTTGCATATGGTTCCGGTGTGTTCACTACACCCAGATCATACAGGAAATGATGCCAGAATCTGGAATAGATCATATGTCTGGTAACATGCTCCATACCACCGTTGTACCAGTCTACAGGCATCCAGTATTTCAGTTTGTCCATATCTGCCAGTGCATTTGTATTGTGAGGATCTGTATATCTCAGGAAATACCAGGAGGATCCTGCCCACTGAGGCATGGTGTCTGTTTCTCGTTTTGCTGCAGCGCCGCATTTCGGACAGGTGCAGTTTACGAAAGAGTCAATCTTTGCAAGTGGAGACTGTCCGTCTTCCCCTGGTTCAAAGTCCTTAACATCCGGCAGACGCAGAGGCAGTTCCTTTTCCGGAACTGCTACAACACCACAGTTCGGGCAATGGATCAGCGGAATGGGCTCACCCCAGTATCTCTGACGGTTGAATGCCCAGTCTTTCATCTTGTACTGAACACCTGCTTTACCGATGCCTTTCTTTTCCAGTTCTTCCAGCATACGCTCAATGGAGTCTTTTTTCTTTGTATATCCGTTGAGGAAATCGGAGTTTACCATCTCGCCGTCTCCTGTGTAGGCTTCTTTGGAGATGTCTCCGCCTTTGATTACTTCAATAATATCAATGCCGAATTTCTTGGCAAAATCATAGTCACGCTGGTCATGGGCAGGTACTGCCATAATAGCACCTGTGCCATATCCCATCATTACATAATCTGCAATATAGATTGGGATTTTCTTGCCGTTTACAGGGTTGATACCCTCAAGTCCCTGGATCCTTACTCCTGTTTTTTCTTTTACAAGCTGGGTTCTCTCGAACTCTGTCTTCTTGGCACACTCATTACGATATGCAGTGATCTCGTCCATGTTTCCAACCTTGTCTGCATATTTATCAATGATCGGATGCTCCGGTGCGATTACCATGAAGGTAACACCGAACAGGGTGTCCGGTCTGGTTGTGTAGATTTCCAGTTTCTCATCGATTCCGTCTACATCAAAGTTGACAAAAGCACCTTTGGATTTGCCGATCCAGTGAACCTGCTGCTGTTTTACGTTCTCCGGATAGTCTACGTGATCCAGACCTTCCAGAAGCTTATCTGCATACTGGGTAATTCTTAAGTACCATACATCCTTGGACTTCTGAACTACATCGCTGTGGCAGATATCACATTTGCCGCCCTGGCTGTCCTCATTGGAAAGGACTACCTTACAGTGTGGGCAGTAGTTTACCAGTGTTCTGTCACGGAATACCAGACCTTTTTCGAACATTTTCAGGAAGATCCACTGTGTCCATTTGTAATAATCCTCGTCTGTAGTGTCAATCACACGGTTCCAGTCAAAGGAGAATCCTACTCTCTTTAACTGGTTGGAGAATCTCTTAATATTCTCATCTGTGATGATACGTGGATGTGTGCCTGTCTTTACTGCGTAGTTCTCTGTAGGAAGACCGAATGCATCAAATCCGATGGGGAAAAGTACATTGTATCCCTCCATACGACGTTTTCTGGAAATAACCTCCAGACTGGAATATGCTTTAATATGTCCTACGTGCATTCCTGCACCACTTGGATATGGAAACTCTACTAAACCGTAGAATTTAGGTTTGTCGCTGTTGTCCTTGGCTTCAAAGACTTTGGCTTCTTCCCATTTTGCCTGCCACTTGGGCTCGATCTTTTTAAACAGGTATTTCATTTTATACTTCCTCCAACATACTATGATCACTGCCCAATAGAAGCACAGCAACCATTCATTACCTATAAAAACTCATTTTATTTTAATTCATGACAGAGCGTTTGTCAATGTAAGTCCTTCCCGATTCCTACTATTTTATTACAATTCTCCTGATCCGGGACCAGCGGGTGAAATTCTTGGCATAGCCCTTTGTATAGGCGTGGCCGGTAAGGTAATAGGTTCCCGGGCGTACCTTTTCAAAGGTGATGGTGCTCTTTGTCTGGTTTTTTACTACGTAGCTGTAGCTGCCTACCCCTGTATAGGCTCCTTTGTCATTTTTATATACCTGTTTAGAGAGTACCCAGTCTGTGCCTGTGGCACCCTTGGGCAGCTTAAAGCTTACTGTTATGTTTCTTGTTTTTCCCTGACCTGAGGTTTTTACTGATTTTACAGTCGGTGCCTGGGATGCTGCCTCTGTCTTTATGGTAACCTTCTGTAAGGGTGCCCATTTGCTCAGAACCTTGGTGGTGGAATCTTCTGACAGATAAGTATAGCTGTGCACACCAATATACCAGGTGCCTGCAGGCAATCCCTTCAGGATCAGCTGACTGCTGTCTCCGGAATATCTGGTCTGTACCTTTACATAATCTACCGGTTCCCCTTCTTTTTCGCTTCTGGCTGCAACCACATCATAGCCCTCCACCTTCTGGGGATTTGTCAGTGTCAGTCTGACATCACATTTTTTTACCTGTGTTTTTGCGATTTTAGGGGTTTCAGGCGTTACTGCCTTTACTTCAATGGCCGTGCCTTCTGACCATGGTCCGTATTCCGGCTGTCCTTCCACAGTTCTGTAAGCCCTACAGTACAGAAGATGGCTGCCTGCAGGCAGATATTTCAGATTTACGGTACCCTCTGCCATTTGGGCTGCAGGTACTGTCATCTGGGCTGTATAATTCTCTTTTTCCAGATCCTCTGCTGTGGCAGCTGTCACAAGTTCATATCCTTCTGCCTCATTGGAAAAGTCCCTCAGGCTGACCCGCACATAGTTGGTGATCACCTTAACCCAATAAAGATCAAAGACCGGTCTGTTCAGCGCCTGATAAGCATCTACCTGTACCTGGATCTGCAGGGTGGTATCCATCTCTGTGTTATTTTCCCCGTCTTCCAGATCCAGATGACCGGTTACCGTAAACTTTTGAGCTTCTTTATTTTGGGGATCATAATCACATCCGTCCACATCCCAGATGATCCCTGCCGGGAAGGTTGTTTTCTCACCATTCACCTCTGCTCCATAGACTACGGTCTGTGTAGGCAGGTGAAAAGCCTCTGCTGTTTTGGCCACACCGTTGGTAATTCCTGTCACAGGCTCCACAGGAGCAGTCAGTCCCTGATAAGTACGGGCACCTACCCGGAAAGAGCTGTAAAGATTTTCTGTTGTCTTCTCTCCTGCTGCAGTTCTGGCAGTAACTGTAACCTGGAAGGAATGCGCTCCCACTGCCAGTCCCTTTTGAGGCAAAAGCCGCAGTTCTGTGCTCTCTCCGGGAGCCAGACGGGTATTACCGGAAAGGGTTACACTGCATCCCTGGCTGCGGTTGAAGGTCAGATCCAGATCCTTGTCCGACACATTTTTCAGAGTATAGGTTTTGGCCTCCGGCAAAGTTTTGTAGCCCCACTGCAGCTTGGGAAAGTCTGCTGTGTCATTTTCTGTGATCTCCAGATTTTTCTTCTCTACAGGATTCCGCTCTCTGTTCATGGTAACATGTACCGGATATCTGCTGCCGTCATCTGCCAGGAAATCAAAGGTTTCATCAAAGATTCCGTATTCCTCCCCCGGCAATACATAGAACTGGAGGCTTTCCCCTGGCTTCAACAGTCTCTGCACATCCTGTTCTTCAAAATCCTCTGAATTCCTTGCGCTCTGGCCGTCAACTGTAAAATGCTTCAGGCCTGAAGCATCCACGCTGATCCTGGTTTCCTTTTTGCCGGAATTTCTCACAGAAACATATTTTTCCACACGGAATTCCGGATCATAGAAATCATCCTCTGTAAAACATATCTCCGGATGATCTACTGTCAAATCATATTCTTTCTCAGAGGAGGCTCCCAGGATCACCTTCAGGGTTACCTGGCAGGAAGCGCCCTCCTTTGTGGTAAAGGTAAGATTCTCCTCATATTTTCCTGCAGTCAGGTTTTTCTTCAGTTCTGCCTTCAGGGTTACATAGGCTCCTTTGGGGATCTCCGTATCCTCATCCACATATGCATAGGAAAGATCAAAATACCGGCTCTCCGGAAGCTTACCCACATGGAGTGCTTCTGTGCCTGTATTCTGAAGAGAAAAATCCCGATTAATCTGCTGTCCCTCTGCATAGATTCCCAGGTCGATCTGAGAATTCTCTGAGGTCAGTCTGTATCTCTCTTCCGGCCGTTCTGCCTCAATGATCGTCAGGTCCAGATCACAGGCTGCTCTTCCTGTGTTGTTATCTGCCTGTACTGTAAAGTGAAAATAACCATCCTTTTGGGGAACTCCGCAGAGCAGGCCTGTCTGAAGCAAAGTCAGGCCCGGGGGAAGCTGGCTGCCGGAAGCCAGGCTCCACCTCACATCCGAATCCGCCTGCAGCTGTACCTTATATTCTTTTCCCACCTGTCCGTAATCCAGCATGGAAGTCAGGATTCCGGGAATGCTCTCTGTGCCATCCCCAAAGGACTCCCCTGCTGAAAAGGCATCTGCACCCCAGGCTGTGTAGGGTGTGGTGACAGTCATTGCAGCTGCCAGTATCAGGGCAGCCAGTTTTCTATTATTTTTCATACTAATTTTCCTGCTTTCTGAGATTAATATGATTCCAGTATATCATTTATCCCGCCATTGTCAATCAGGATAGGGTATTTTTACAAAAAAAGCAGAACTACCTCTATATCTGAGATAGTTCTGTCTGTTTTCTTCTTAATTCATAGGTATATAAATTCTATTATTCGTCTGCTTTGTCAACCTTGCTTGCTCTTGCTTCGATTTCCTTTGCCTGGATATCAGAAGGAGCCTGCTCATAGCGTGCAAATTCATAGGAGAATTCTCCGCTTCCGCCTGTCATGGAACGCAGGTCTGTAGAGTATCCGTAGATCTCCAGCTGAGGTACATCTGCCTCAATAATAGTATTACCCTGATGATCAGGATTCATACCCAGTACACGGCCACGGCGTTTGTTCAGGTCGCCCATAACATCACCTGTATATTTATCCGGAACTGTAACCTTCATGGATACGATTGGCTCCAGAAGTACAGGGGATGCATCCATAAAGCCCTTCTTGAAGGCCAGGATCGTTGCCATCTTGAATGCCATCTCTGAGGAGTCTACCGGATGATAGGATCCGTCATAAAGAGTAGCCTTCACACCAACTACAGGATATGCAGCCAGAGGTCCCTTTAATACGCATTCCTGCAGACCCTTCTCAACTGCCGGGAAGTAGTTCTTCGGCACTGCACCGCCTACAACTACCTGCTCAAATACATAAGGAGTCTCCAGATCACCGGATGGCTCAAAGCGCATCTTTACATGACCATACTGTCCATGTCCGCCGGACTGTTTCTTGTGCTTGCCTTCCACATCGGAATTCTTGCGGATAGTCTCGCGGAACGGAACCTTCGGTTTGCTCAGCTCTACGTCTACTTTGTAGCGCTCTTTCAGTTTATTCATTGCAATATCCAGATGCTGATCGCCGATACCATAGATCAGACTCTGGCGGTTTGCACTGTCATTTACTACACGGAGGGTCTTGTCCTCACTCATCATCTTAGCCAGTGCCTGGGAAATCTTGTCCTCGTCTCCCTTCTTCACTGCCTTGAATCTCTTACAGGTATATGGTGTGGAAATCTGTGCCTTTGGATACATGATCGGTGCAGTTTTGGTTGCAAGGCTGTCTCCGGTCTGTACACTGTTTAATTTGGCAATGGCACCGATATCACCGGCATGAAGCTCAGGTACTTCAATAGGCTTGGAGCCTTCCAGTACATACAGCTTGTTCAGACGTTCTTCTTCGCCCTTCTCTACATTTAACAAGGTATCATCTGATTTGATAACACCGGAGCATACCTTGATCAGAGAATATTTTCCAAGGAACGGATCTGCGATTGTTTTCCATACATATGCAGATTTTGTTTTTGCAAAGTCATAATTTGCCTCGAAGATCTCATTTGTTTTTACTGCAATACCATTGCAGGAACGCTTGTCCGGACTTGGGAAATATCCACAGATATCATCCAGCAGATTGGATACGCCACGGAGATTAATAGGTGAGCCCATGCATACAGGTACAATAGCAGCTTCCTGTACGTTGGTAGCCAGTGCTGCGGAAACCTCTGTCACAGAGAAGGTATCTCCCTCAAAGTAACGATCCATAAATTCCTCGCTGGTCTCAGCTACAGATTCCATAAGGATCTCATGATATTTCTCCAGGTATTCATTCAGATATTCAGGAATCGGGCATTCTTCCTTACCTGCCTTATCAATGAATCTACGTCCTGCCTGTTTTACTACATTAACATAACCTACGAATTTACCATCCTCACGGATCGGGAAATGGATAGGTGCGATCTTCTTTCCATAGAGCTCTGTCAGCTGCTCTACTACCTTACGGTAGCTGACATCATCTACGTCCATATCTGTAACGAAGATCATACGCGGAAGTTTATATTTCTCACATAATTCCCATGCCTTCTGGGTTCCCACCTGTACGCCTGCCTTGCCGGAGACTACGATCACTGCTGCGTCTGCTGCACTTACTGCTTCCTCTACCTCTCCTACAAAGTCAAAGTATCCGGGAGTATCCAGTACATTGACCTTCACCTTATCCCATGGTACCGGGATCAATGTTGTGGAAATGGAAAAATGTCTCTTTATCTCTTCTTTGTCAAAATCGCTGACAGTATTGCCGTCCTCAACTCTGCCAAGCCTGCTGGTCATTCCTGCCAGATACGCCATTGCTTCAGCCAGTGTAGTCTTGCCTGCACCCCCATGCCCTAAAAGAACTACATTTCTGATTCGGTCAGTTCTAAATACATCCATGTTGTAATACCTCCCTGTTTGTCTGATATGCGCTGCTGTTGTGGGAGCTTTCCTCTGTTTGAGCCCCGAAATAGTCAGATTGTTCATCTTTTTCATTTCTGCCTCAGCAACTATATGTTTATATATTACTAAATTTATTTGTAATTTTCAAGCATTTTATGTAATTTTAACAATATTTTTTATTATGTTTCAAAATACTATCTGACATTTTTATCATCTGGTTTTTTTCACCATTCAGAGAGGCTTTTATTTACTGTATTGCTTTAAATTATTTATGTGCAAAAGTATTGCTGCTGATTGACTTTTTTTCCTATCTATCTTAAAATATATGCAGACTGTTTCTGTATAAATCATACAGAATGACAATTGCTGCACACCCTGTGTACGCAACTGATAAATTGCTATTTGAAAGGATGCAGAGAAACTTATGAAAACCATCGGTTTTATCGGACTTGGTCTCATCGGCGGTTCCATCGTCAAAACCATCCGGAAATACCATAGCGATTACAGGATCCTGGCTTACGATCAGGACCGGGAGACCCTTGCCTCAGCAGTAAGCTCCAATATGATCGACGCTGTATGTGAGGAACATGATGAGCGTTTTGCAGGCTGCGATTATATTTTCCTGTGTGCCCCTGTGGAATTTAATGTCCAGTATCTGGAATATTTCAAGGATCACCTGGGCCCCAACACCATTCTCACAGATGTGGGCAGTGTAAAGGGCATCATCCACAAGGAGGTAGAACGTCTGGGTATGGAATCCTGCTTTATCGGCGGACATCCCATGGCCGGCTCTGAAAAGACCGGTTTTGAATCCTCCAGCGACAGACTTCTGGAAAACGCCTATTATATCATCACACCGGGAGGAGAGATTCCTCTGGACCGTCTGACAGACTTTACAGAGCTGATTTCTTCCCTGGGTGCCATTCCCATGGTACTGACCAGTGAGGAACACGATTTTATCACCGCAGGTGTAAGCCACCTGCCTCATATCATTGCTTCTGCCCTTGTAAATCTGGTAAGCATGCTGGACAGTGACCAGGAATATATGAAGACCATCGCAGCCGGAGGTTTCCGGGATATTACCCGTATTGCCTCCTCTTCCCCTATCATGTGGGAGCAGATCTGCGTGGAAAATAATAAGAATATTTCCAATGTGCTGGATGACTATATCCGTCTTCTGATCCAGATTCGCTGCTTTGTGGATAACAAGGATTCCCAGAGCCTGTACCAGATGTTTGCAAGCTCCAGGGATTACAGAGATTCTATTGATGTGGTTGACAGCGGTCTCCTGAAGAAAGCCTATGTGCTCTATCTGGATATTGCAGATGAGGCCGGAGGGATTGCTACTATCGCCACTATTCTGGCTCTGGAAAAGATCAGTATCAAGAATATCGGCATTATCCATAACCGGGAATTTGAGGAAGGTGTCTTAAAGATCGAATTCTATGACGGATCCTCCATGGAAAAGGGAGCCGCTCTCCTGAAAAAGCGAAACTATATTGTATACGAACGGTAGGTAACATAAATGGAAATCAAAAAACAGACAAGACTGAGAGGGGAACTGACTGTACCGGGAGACAAATCCATCTCCCACCGGGCAGTTATGTTTGGCTCTCTTGCCCAGGGAACTACCAAGATCACACATTTTCTGGAGGGCGCAGACTGTCTCTCCACCATCTCCTGTTTCCGCAAAATGGGCGTAGACATTGAGCGCAATGCTTCTGAGATTCTGGTTCACGGCAAGGGTCTGCACGGTCTAAGTGCTCCCTCAGAAATTCTGGATGTAGGCAACAGCGGCACTACCACCCGGCTGATCTCCGGCATTCTGGCAGGCCAGTCTTTTACCAGTGAGTTAAACGGTGACGCCTCCATCCAGTCCCGCCCTATGAAGAGGATCATGACTCCCCTTCAGTCCATGGGGGCAGATATTGTCAGTATCAAAGGAAATGGATGTGCACCTTTGCGTATTACAGGAAAGCCTCTTCAGGCTGTACATTACCAGTCACCGGTTGCTTCTGCCCAGGTGAAGTCCTGCGTACTTCTGGCAGGTATGTATGCAGATGGGATCACCAGGGTAACAGAGCCCGTACTTTCCAGAAATCACACGGAGATCATGTTGAATTATCTGGGGGCCAAAGTTACTTCACAGGGTACTACCGCCTCCATTGAGCCGGAACCTGTGTTAAAGGCCAGGGAAATCCAGGTGCCTGGAGATATTTCCTCTGCTGCCTATTTTATTGCAGCAGGGCTTCTCACCCCGGACAGCCAGATCCTTCTCCAGAATGTAGGGATCAATCCTACCAGAGACGGAATCCTGAAGATATGCAGGGCCATGGGTGCAGATATCACCCTTCTGAATGTTAATGATGAGGGAGAACCGGTGGCAGACCTGCTGATCCGCTCCAGTCAACTCCACGGTACAACAGTAGAGGGCTCTATTATCCCCACTCTCATCGATGAGATTCCTATGATCGCTGTAATGGCTGCTTTTGCAGAGGGTACCACTGTAATCCGCGATGCTACAGAGCTGAAGGTAAAGGAGTCTGACCGTATTGCAGTCGTCACCGAAGGGCTTCGCCGTATGGGTGCAGATATCCAGCCAACAGAGGACGGTATGATCATCCACGGAGGCAAACCGCTCCAGGGTGCCAAGATCAATTCCTATCTGGATCACAGAATTGCCATGTCTTTTGCTGTGGCAGGAACCATCTGTGACGGAACTATGGATATTGTAAACGGAGACTGCGTAAATATTTCTTATCCTGGCTTTTACAAGGATCTGTATTCTCTTGGAGAATGCTGATCTGCTGCAAAAAAAGGATTGCTGATCCACAATGGACCGGCAATCCTTTTTTAACATTCTCTATGTATTTTCATATATTTTATGTGCCTGTTTATTCTATACAGGTGATCTCCAGATAATCACTGTCATCTGCCGCATCTCCCATGACCTCAGACATACGTTCCATAGCGTCCAACAGCTCGTCATCTGTTACCCCGGACATATCCATGGTGATCTTTGTATCATCACTTACAGCTGTCAGTGCATCATAAAGGGTATTGATATTCTCTGCATCCAGACCAATCTCATCCCTCAGATATTCCAGAATCTCCTGTTCACTATCAAATTCGCTTCCATTCACATATACTTCCTGCATAATTACCTCCACATTACGTATGATGTATCTTTTTCAATACTTGATAATTTTTATCCTGTTTCCTCTTTTCATACTGTCTGAAATAGTATATAATTATCATGTCAGGGGCAGACTTTTATTACTGTCCTGATGTTCACGGTGAGTATATCACACCATTATCTATTTTTCCAGAGAGGAGCGAATATTTTTATGAAAATTTTGTTTTACGGCACAAAAAACTACGACGAGGAATTTTTCGAAAAACTTCTTCCCTCTTTCCCGGGAATCACAATCAAATTTACAGAAGCAAATATCCATGAGGAAACTGCTTCCCTTGCCAAGGGCTATGAAGCAATCTGTGCTTTTGTAAATGCAGACCTGGGTACTGAAATCATTGAAGAACTTCATAACCAGGGTGTTAAATTAATCCTTATGCGCTGTGCAGGCTACAACAACGTAGATCTGGAAACAGCCCATAAATATGGTATAAGGGTGCTCCGTGTCCCGGGATATTCTCCGGAGGCAGTTGCTGAGCATGCCATGGCTCTGGCTCTCACAGCCAACCGTCACACTCACAAGGCATATATCAAATGCCGCGAGAATAATTTTGCATTAAGCGGTCTGATGGGTGTAAACTTCCACGGCAAAACCGCCGGCATCATCGGAACCGGAAAAATCGGTCAGGCTATGGCAAGAATCTGCAGAGGCTTTGGTATGAAGGTTATCGCTTATGATCTTTTCCCAAATCCAAACCTGGATTGCGTGGAATATGTATCTTTGGACGAACTGCTGGCTCAGAGTGACCTGATCAGTCTTCACTGCCCGCTTACCAAGGAAACCAGACATCTGATCAATGCAGAGACCATCGAAAAAATGAAGGATGGTGTGATCCTTGTCAATACCTCCAGAGGTGGTCTGATCCGCACAGATGACCTGATCGCAGGCATCCGCGAGCATAAATTCTTTGCGGTAGGTCTGGACGTATACGAGGAGGAAACAGATTTCGTATTTGAGGATATGTCCGAAATGATCCTGCCAAGCTCTATCACCCAGAGACTGCTCTCCTTCCCAAATGTAGTTATGACTTCCCATCAGGGCTTCTTTACCAGAGAGGCACTGACCAATATTGCAGAGACTACTATGGAAAATGCCAGGGCTTATATGAACGGCGAAGAACTGAAAAACGAAGTACTGTCATAAATTACAGAACCAGACAGAAAGATCTGTCATAAATATTCTTTGAATCTCCCACAAAAAAGCTCCGTAAAGATACTTCCCCTGTATCTGTTACGGAGCTTTTTATTATGAATTTCTGTTCTTATTCTGCTGTATTTTCATCCTCAGAGGAATCATCGGCTACAGTATCTGTACTCTTGGAATCATCGGCTGAATTAGTTTCTGCTATAAAGGTAGTTCCCTCAGCAGTGGAAATTTCAGCAGTTCGCTCATTAATCTTTGAGAGGATCCTGTCAGCCTCATCCCCCTCTTCCGGAGTGGGCTGATAATTGTTGTAGCCCTCATAGGCTGCAGAGGAAATGGAGCAGGGAATGATATTGGTCACATTGTCCGTCTTTACTCCATTCTGGTCAATGGTGAAGGTCTGCTGGTAGATCATGGTGTCCATATCACTGGGGGAGCTGTTTCCACCGAAGCAGAAATTGCCCAGGCTGTACACAATATTTTTCCCCTTGTAGGTCTCAATTCCCTGAAGAACATGGGGATGATGTCCGCATACCAGATCTGCGCCCTCATCTATAGCCAGACGGCCCAGAGTTGTCTGATTGCTGTCAGGACAGGTCTCTTTCTCATTTCCCCAATGGAAGATCACTACGATCAGCTGGGCGCCCTCAGCCTTTACCTTGGCAATATTATCTTTCAGCTGCTGTTCTCTCTCCAGGTGATCCTTCAGTTCATATATTCCCACCAGTCCCACTTTCACACCTTTTACATCCATAACAGCAGTTTTATCATAACCAAAATTTACGATCCCTGCAGCATCCAGCGCTGCAATGGTATCCTCATAGCCCTGATCGCCATAATCGTGGCTGTGGTTATTGGCTGTGGTAACTGCTTCCACAGAACCTGATGTGAGAATTGAGGTAAACTCTGCAGGGCCTTTAAAGGCAAAGGTTTTGTCCTCCCTGGCATCTGATTCTGTGAGAGTGCCCTCAAAATTGGCAATGGTCAGATCATCAGCTGCAAAAATGCTCTTTACATTCTGCAGAAAATAGGCAGCTCCATTATTTTCGTAGTATGCATTTAAGCTGGTGCTGTAATCAAAGGTCTCATCTGTTCCCAGGGTACAGTCGCCCACCACACTCAGCGTAAGAGTCACAGGTGCAGACATTGTAACTGTATTCTCCGCTTCTTTTGTATCTGCACTGTCAGAAGCTGAATCCTGGGTTGCTTTCATGGAAATCACATTATCTGAGGCTGCTTTTTTTGCATGACGGTAATTACCACATCCTTTGATTCCTGCCAGGATTAATATAAAGACAAAAACAAATATCCCAACCCCTGCTGCCAGGTACAGCTTCTGGCAGGACTTCTGGTAATATCTGGATTTTCTCAGAAGCTTTCTTTTTCTTGAAGCTGCTGATCTTCCCCTTATAGGTTTCTTTTGTATAGACATATACTTTCTCTCTTTCTGTCCGGAAAGCTTTCCGGAAATTATGTATAACAGAAGCCACCCGGAAATGGGTATAGCTATTAAAAGTATATAAAGAATTCACACAATCGTCAATAAATAAGTCTTTTCATAAAGGCACATTTTTGTTATAATAATATGACAAAAGGTTACATTAATATTACAGACAGCAAAGAATTTCATAATCGAATAACTGTACCCCAAATGGAAAGGATGAAATTTATGAAGAAATTCAAATATTTTTTGCTCACAGGAATGCTTCTGGCTGCCATCGGCCTGTCCGGCTGCGGTAAGAAGGCAGAGGATGATATTACAAACAAGGAGGTTTTCGAGGATGATCTGCAGCCCCTTACAGAGGACGAGCTGAATGCCATGGATGCAGATACTTCAGATGACGATATGAAAGCCATCGATGATCCGGATGATGCCGAAGACGTAGAAAACACAGATAATGATAATTAAAAATTATTTAGCTCAAAAATAACCAGGAAGCGTTTTGCCTCCTGGTTTCTTTATGTTCTTTGTATAATTTCTCCACCCAACAAATGTTGGATATTCCTGTCAGATCAAAATACAGGCATCTCCAAAAGAAAAGAAACGGTATTTTTCCTGCACTGCCACTTCATAGGCATGCATGATCGTCTCTTTTCCTGCCAGTGCGGATACCAGCATAAGAAGGGTAGATTCCGGAAGGTGGAAATTAGTGATCAGTCCATCAATCATTTTGAAATGATATCCCGGATAAATAAAAATCTCTGTCCATCCGCTGCCTGCTTTCAAAATTCCATCCTCACCGGTTGCGGATTCCAAGGTTCTGCAGCTTGTGGTTCCCACGGAAATCACACGGCCACCGGCTTTCTTGGTGTCATTGATCAGTTTTGCCTGATCCTCCTCCACAATATAGAATTCTGAATGCATATGATGCTTTTCCACATCATCTACCTTTACAGGACGGAAGGTTCCCAGACCTACATGAAGGGTCACGTGGGCAATGTTAACCCCTTTTTCCTTTACCTTTTCCAGAAGCTCCTCTGTGAAATGCAGACCTGCAGTAGGTGCTGCGGCAGAGCCTTCGTGTTTGGCATATACGGTCTGATAACGGTTCTTGTCTTTCAGTTTATGGGTGATATAAGGAGGCAGAGGCATCTCGCCCAGCTGATCCAGGATCTCCTCAAAGATTCCCTCATAGTAGAACTGGATCAATCTGTTACCTTCATCTACCACATCCAGGATCTCGCCCTTCAAAATCCCGTTTCCGAAAGTGATCTTTGCTCCAGGACGGGCCTTTTTGCCAGGCTTGACCAGACACTCCCAGATATCATTTTCCCGTCTCTTCAGGAGAAGGATCTCAATCAGTGCCCCTGTTTCCTCCTTATGTCCGTATAATCTGGCAGGAATTACCTTGGTATCATTGATAACCAGACAGTCACCCTTGTTCAGATAATCCAGAATATCTGTAAAATGTCTGTGCTCTATACTTCCATCCTTCAGGGAAATATGCATCAGTCTGGATGAACTTCTATCCTCCAGAGGATCCTGGGCAATCAGTTCCTGAGGAAGATCATAATAAAAATCTGCTGTTCTCATTTTGTCTGCTCCTCTTCTTCCTTCATCTGTTTTCTTAACTGGCGTACATAATTCCATTCTTTATTTGTCAGGTCTGCTTTTTTCAGCAGATCCGGCCGTCTCTGGACAGTGCGGAGAATGGACTGCTCTCTGCGCCATTTTTCTATATTTGCATGATGTCCGGACATTAGCACCTCCGGTACCTTTTTTCCGTGCCACTCCTCCGGACGGCTGTACTGAGGGTATTCCAGAAGATTTCCGGCAAAGGATTCTGTCTCCCCGGACTCCTGGTTATTTAGTACTCCCGGTACCATTCTGGATATGGAATCCATCATTACCATAGCCGGCAGTTCCCCACCCGTAAGTACATAATCTCCAATGGACACATAATCTGTTACAATTTCCTCCAGCACACGTTCGTCAATTCCCTCATAATGTCCGCAGAGAAAGATCAGATCCTCCTCCGCTGCCATTTCCCGGGCCATATTCTGGTTAAACACCTGTCCCTGAGGGGTCACATATACCACCCTGGGCTTCTTTGCCGTGTGGCTGGCAATGGATTCATAGGCCAGATATACCGGTTCTGCCTGCATCAGCATCCCTGCACCGCCGCCATAAGTATAATCGTCTACCTTCTGGTGCTTGTTAAAGGCAAAATCCCGGATATTAATGGCTTCCAGAGAAAGAAGTCCTTTGGCAATGGCCCGGCCTGTGATACTGGTATTCATACCATTTTCGATCATTTCCGGAAACAGTGTTAAAACATGAAAATTCATTTAGATTAATCCTTTCATCAGATGGATGGTCATCACATTTTTCTCCACATCCACATCCAGAATGCATTCCCTGATGGCCGGAAGAAGAATCTCTTCCCCTTCTCCGTTCTCTACCACATATACATCATTGGCCCCTGTTTCCATAACATCTGTCAGGGTTCCAAAGCTGCTGCCATCCTCCAGGACTACCTTCATACCGATCAGGTCTGCAATATAATACTCATCCTCTTCCAGATCCTGTCCCTCTTCTCTGGGAATCCACAGCTCTCTCTGTTTATACATTTCAATATCGTTGATATTATCAATGCCTTTAAATTTCAGGATCACCAGATTCTTGAAAAATCTTACTTTTTCAATTTCCAGTTTTCTTTTTTCTCTGCCTGTGTCAAGGAGAACATAATCCAGCTCCGGAAAACGCTCCGGATCTGTTGTAGGATAAACCTTAACTTCTCCCCGTACACCATGTGTGGTGGTGATCACACCTACCTTTAATAAATCCTCCATCTGCTGACTCCTCTTTTATATATAATGCTGTCAGGCTACAAAGCTATCTGTCCTGACATTTATGGTAAAAACAAGGAGCTATGGCAACCACAGCTCCTTTCCCTTTTATTTTCATTGCAGAATATCTACAATCACTTTTTTGCTGCTTTTTGAAGAGGCCGCTTTGACTACAGTACGGATTGCCTTGGCAATTCTTCCCTGGCGTCCGATCACCTTGCCCATATCGGCAGGTCCAACTTTCAGTTCTACAATAACTGCATCTTCTTTTTCAGTCTCAGTAACGACTACTTCATCCGGATTTTCAACAAGAGATTTTG
>OLNE01000446.1_pt1 | contig 40326 bp, 39 predicted proteins | sample 1672431 | NCBI WGS metagenome assembly OLNE01 (sample SAMEA3136685, study PRJEB25190) | human gut metagenome | reverse complement strand
TTCTCACGTTCTCCGTGATCCGATGCCATGGCTCCGTCTGACCCGAAGGCCAGCCTGTCCAAGGCCCGCCAAAGCCGGAGCCGAAGGCCCAGCAGACGGCCCAGAGCCAGCCTGCGCCAGAGGGTCAGCCTGCGCCGCAGGCGCAGCCGACCGCGCCGAGCCAGCCGACCGAACCGAGCCAAGCAGCGGCGCAGACCACGCCAACGGAACCGGCCCAGCCCGCCGCCCAGGAGCAGCCCGCTGCGGCCCAGCCCCAGACCGGCGTCCCCCAGGACAACGGCCCGGATCTGATCGCCTTCACCCCCGACCCCAACGCCAAAAAGCCCGGCCCCGCCCAGGCGGCGGGCCAACCCGGCCAGACCGCCCAGCAGCCCCTCAAGGGCTTCGGCCCCAAGGCCCAGATGGGACAGTTCAGCAAGGCCTTTGAGGGCTTCCACCCCTTTAAGGACCGCAAGGCCAGGGCCCAGGCGGCCCCGCCCCCCGATGCCCCCCCGGCCCAGCTCTCCCTAGAGTACGGCGTGGGACTCAAGGCCCTGAAAAACAAGACCATTGGGGCAGCCGTCCTGGCGGTGGTCCTATTGGCGCTGGCCTTTCTGGACACGGGGATCCTCTCGTTCCTCACAGACCTCGTCCCGGAAGACATCCTGCTCTACGCCAGCCTGGGCGGCTTTGTGGTCTGCTGTGCGCTAGCCTGGGATGTGCTGAAGGATGGCTTGGTCCAGCTGACGAACTTCACACCGGGCAGCAGTACGCTGGCCCTGTTTGCCGCCGCGTTCACCCTGGCCGACGGCGTGACCATGGTGCTGACCCCCCTGCGGGAGAGCGCCGTGCCCTTCTTCGCCCCCTGCGCCCTGGTGCTGCTGTTCCAGCTCATCGGGCAGTACTGTGATCGGGCCTCGAAGTTCCAGGCCTGCCGGACGGCCTCGTCCGTGGCGCGGCCTTATGTCGTGACCCAGGACCCGGACGTCTTAGCCGGGAAAACCGGCTTCCGCAAGTGGCTGGGCCTGCCCAAGGGATTCGGCAGCCAGATCCGCACCACCAGCCAGGCCGACGAGAGGTTCCAGAAGCTCACGCCGGTTTTGATGACGGCCTGCGTGTGTCTGGCCCTGCTGACGACGGTCGCCCACCACCAGCCCAAGCTGGTGCTCTGGTCCCTGTCGGCGCTGTTTACGGCGTCGGCCACGTTAGGTGCGTCGTTGACGCTGAGCTTTCCCCTGCAAATTCTGGGGAGCAAGCTGGCCACCCTGGGCGTGGCTCTGGCCGGTTGGCCGGGCATCGCCGCGGCCAAGGGCTGCCGCGCCGCCCTGCTGACGGACAACGACCTCTATCCCCCCGGCACCGTCACCCTGGCCAACTCCAAGCCCCTTTCCAATTTACCCATGGACCGGGTGGTGGCCTACACGGCCTCGGCCATCCGGGCCTCCGGCTCCGGGCTGAGCTATCTCTTCGACAAGCTCCTGCGCTCGGAGGGGGCCAAGTACCTGCCCATCGAAAAGATCCTGCTCCAGGACAACGGTCTCATCGCCCAGACCCAGGGCCAGCAGATCTTGGTGGGCAACAGCGACTTCATGAGCAAGCAGGGCATCGCCCTGCCCACGGGCATCAAGTATAAAAACACGGTCTTCTGCGCGGTGGACCGGGAGCTCATCGGTATGTTCGGCGTGAGGTACGCCCTGCACACCACCATCGTCCCCTCCCTGCAATCCCTGCTGGGCCACCGCATCGCGCCGGTGCTGGTGACGAGAGACTTCAACATCAACCCCAAGCGGATGCGCTTCTCCGACCGGCTGAACAAGGATTCCCTGACCTACCCGGACTTACAGCGCCGGGTGACCCTCTCCGGTCCCAACCAGGCCCACGGCCAGACCATCGTGGCCGTCCTCTGCCGGGAGGGCATGGCCCCCTTCACCCTGGCCCTCATCGCCGCCAAGCGGGTGCGCCGGGCCGCGGGGCTGAGCAGCTTTTTCGTGCGGTTGAGCGCCTGCGTGGGTGTGATCTTAACGGCAACGCTCTCCAGCGCGGGAGCGCTGGGCGCCATGTCCGCGTGGCACATGGCCCTCTTCCTGCTGCTGTGGTTCGTGCCGGTGCTCTTGCTGTCCCTCTGGACAGAGCAATACTGAGTAAACTCAACTATTTTCTAAAAAGGACTTGCTGTGCATGATCTCGCAGCAAGTCCTTTTTGGAACGTCCCTTTGACTTCCCCTGACGGATATGGTAAAATGCGTCCATCCTATTTTGATCGCTCTGCGATCTCACGACCTGCGGGAGGGCGACGCCTATGACCAACCTCACCCCCAAACAGCAACAGATCTATCAGTTCATCCGAGCGTCCACCCAGGCCAACGGCTATCCCCCCACCCTGCGGGAGATCGGCCAGCAGGTGGGGGTGCGCTCGCCGTCCACGGTGAAGTATCATCTGGACAATCTCCGCACCCTGGGTCTGCTCCACTGGGACGGCGGCAAGACCCGCTCCATCACCCTGCCCAAGGATGAAATGGTGCCGGAGCCGGACCAGGTCCCCGTGCTGGGCAACGTGGCCGCCGGGTCACCCATCCTGGCCGAGCAGTGCATCGAGGAATACATCCCTTACCCCACCGGCGGGCACCCGGAGGACTTCTTCGCCCTGCGGGTGCGGGGGGAGTCCATGCTGGGTGCGGGCATCCACCCGGATGACATCGTGGTGGTCCGCCGGCAGGGCGAGGCCGTAAACGGAGAGATCGTCGTGGCCCTCTTTGAGGACGAGGCCACAGTGAAGACCTACTCCCGGAAAAACGGCGAGGTCTGGCTCCTGCCCGCCAACCCCGACTACGCCCCCATCGACGGCACCTATGCCCAGATCATCGGCAAGGTGGTCGAGCTGGTCCGGCGGTATTGAACATTGAAACAGACGAAAAACGAGCGGTTTCCCTTTTTAACATGGAAGGGAACCGCTCGTTTTTCATTTGCTTGCTGCTAAGATTTGTGGGATCTCGTTGAGATTCCGAATGGTATGGCGGATGGGCAGATCCTCCGGTACCGGCAGGCCCTTGGGGTCATACCAGCAGCAGGGGATGCCCGCCCCGCAGCCCCCGGCCATGTCGCTGGTGAGGGAGTCGCCGATGAGCAAAAGCTCCTCCTTGTCCACCGGCCCGATGGCGGAGAGCACGGCGTCGAAAAACGCCCGGCTGGGCTTTTCCGCGCCCACCACCTCGGAGATGAACACGCCGTCAAACAGCTCCCCCAAGCCGGAACGCTGGAGCTTCCGGGTCTGGGCCTGCAAGCTGCCGTTGGTAACGAGGTATTGCTTCATCCGGTCCTGGTGCAGCTTCTTGACCAGTTCATAGCCATTGTCCAGAAAGACGATGGTGTCGCCCAGATGGTGCTGATAGGCGGCATTGAAGGCATCGTACTCCGTGCAGGCAATGCCCTCGGCGGCAAAGAACTCCCGGAACCGGCCGGGGAGCAGCTCGTCCTTGGTCACTTTCCCCTCCTCCAACCGCCGCCACCAACGGGCGTTGAGGGCAGAGTACCGAACCAGCAGGTCGGGGGAACAGGGGCCGAGGGTGAAATCGGCAAAGGTCGCGATGAGCGCCTGGCGCTCGGCAGAGGGGAAATCTAATAATGTGTTGTCTAGATCCCAGAGCAGGGTGGTGATCATGGGGTGGCCTCCTTAAAAAACTCTGCTGGGCACTCCTCCACGGTCACGCCGGTGTAGTAGTGCTGTAAGATCTCGGAATAGGTCTTGCCTTCTTCTGCCATGGCGTCGGCGCCGTATTGGCTCATGCCCACGCCGTGGCCGAAGCCGGTGACGGAAAACGTGAAGGTACCGTCGGCGTAGGTCAGGGTGAAGGTGGCCGAGCGCAGGCCGAAGATGGTCCGGGCCTGGGCGCCGGTGACGGTGACGCCGCCGATGGTGACGCTGTGGACGCTGCCGCCGGCGGTGCGCTGGGTGTCCGTGACCCAGGCGGCGGGGTCGTCGCCGAAGACGGCGTCGGGCTGGGCGGCGGAGAACTTGTCCTTGAATTCCTGGCTGGAGAAGGTCACTTGGCTCTCATAGTCGGGCACACCGTCCCCCTCCGGGGAGGTGACGCTTTGCAGGTAGGGGACACTGTTGCCCCAGACCTCCACGGCGTCCTGGGTGGCACTGGCGGAGGAGGAGTGGAAGACGGCGTCGATAAGCTGACCATCGTAGAGGATCACTTGGTTGGCCGTGTCCGCGACGGCGGCGGTAATTTTATTCGTGTACTCGATGGCCTTGTCCCCCCAGTTGCTCTGGGCCTGGTCCTTGGCGATCCAGGCCTGGCAGCAGCGGTAGTCGGTGCAGAGGTCGGCGTCGGGGTGGTTGTTGGTTGTGCCCCGGTGGAGGGCATAGGTCCGGGCGGCCACGGCCTGGGCCTTCAGGGCCTCTTCGTGGAACGAGGCGGGCATCTCTGCTGCCACCACGCCCCAGAGATATTGGTTCAGGTCCATCTGGGTGATCTGACCGTCGCTGCCCTGGATCCTGAGCGTGTGTCCGCTGTCGGGCAGGGCGACCTCCTGCTGCGTCTCCACTTGCGGGTCCTGGTTCTCCTGCTTCTGGCCCTGGTGGATGAGCGCCGCCAGGACAAATACGGCGGCCGCCGCTAAGATGGCCACGCCGATGATCTTTTTCATGGTTCTACTTCCTCCTTCTGCGCCGGGGGGAGGCTGCAATAGACTGCTCCCGGCTGTGGGTCCTGCCCGCGCTGGGCGAACAATTCTTCCACCGTGACGAGCCGATAGCCCTGGGCCAGCAGTTGGTCCACCGCGGCCAGAGCCGCCGTCACGGAGGTGTCAAAAATATCGTGCATGAGAATGATGTCCCCGTCCTTCACCTGGCGCAGAATATCCGCCGTGATGCGGGACGGGGTGGGGTCTTTCCAGTCCTCGGTATCTAAGGACCAGCAGATGATGGGGGCCTTGGCCCACTGCCGCAGGGTGTCGTCCACAAAGCCGTAGGGCGGGCGGAGCATCAGGTCCACCGGCCCGACGATCTCGCGGATGGCGGCGCGGGTCTGGTCTAATTTGGATGTGATCTGGTCGGGCGTCATGCCCTTCAAGGAAACGTGGTGCCAAGTGTGCAGGCCGATCTGGTGCCCCTCGTCGGCCATGCGGCGGACGGTCTCGGCCCGGTCCGCCACCTGCTCGCCCACCAGAAAAAACGTGGCCTTTACGCCCCGCTGGGCCAGGCCGTCCAAAAGGGCGTTGGTGGTACCCGGCCAGGGGCCGTCGTCAAAAGTCAGGGCCACATAGCTCCCGTGGGCTGCGCCGCCGACGGGCTGGCTCGTTTGGACGGGAGAGGCCGATATGGTCCAGACCGCCGTCACCGCCAGGGCCAAAGCCCAGCACAACCAAAACCTGCGTGTCCTCCTCGTTCCCATCTGCCGCGCCCCCCTCCGATCATACCGTACAGTCTATGCGCGGCGGCGGGTCCGTTAGACCCAGAGGGAGATCACGCCGCAGGAGACGGCGGTCACGATGGCCCCGGCGATGAGCACGCCGATCAGCAGGGCGGGCAGGGCTTTCCGAATGGGGATGCGGAAGATCGTCGCCACCAGCGCCCCCGTCCAGGCTCCCGTGCCGGGGAGGGGGATGGCGACCAAAATGATCAGCCCCAGGATCCGATACTTTCGGACCATGCGCCCCTTGAGATGGGCGCGGGATTCCAGGCGGTCGATCTTCTCCCCCCACCAGGGCCGCTGGCGGAGCAGGCGAAAGACCTTTCGCACGAAAAACAACAAAAAGGGCATGGGCAGCATATTGCCCACCACGGCCAGCAGAAAGACGAGATCTGCCGGCAGACCAAAGGCCAGCCCGAAGGGAATGGCACCCCGCAGCTCGACCACAGGGACCGCCGCCATGCCCAGGGTGGCGGCGCAGTGGAGTAGGTTTTCTTCCAAGATGAACTCCTTTGGAGAATCGGGTGACATCGTTTGCTCTATACAGTATAGTGTCCCCTACGACCCCTGTCAAGCAAAAGGGACTGCCGCAAAAACGGCAGTCCCTTGCATCCAATTCGTGCGGATCGTTATCCTTCCCCGTCCCGCAGCCGGGGGAAGGTCAAAATGGCTTTGAACAGGTCCCCGTCCACCGCCAGGGCAAAGGTCCCGTGCTGGAGCTGGGTGAGGCTCCGGGCAATGGAGAGGCCCAGGCCGCTCCCCTCGGTATTCCGGGAGGCGTCGCCGCGGACAAAGCGCTCCATCAGCTCATCGGCGGAGATGTTCAGCGGTTCCGCAGAGATGTTGCGGAAGGTGATGGTCACTTGCTCATCGGTGGCCTGGCAGGTGAGATACACCCGCGTGCCCGGCTGGGCGTACTTCTGGATGTTGCTGAAGAGATTCTCAAACACCCGCCACAGCAGACGGCCGTCGGCGGAGATAATGGGCGTTCCCTCCGCCGGGGTGAGGCAGAGGGCCAGCTGCTTGGCGGCCAGGCGCTCCTCATATTCCCCGGTGGTCTGGCCCAGGAAGACGTTCACGTCCGTGGGCTGGAGGTCGACGGTCAGGTTGCCTGTGGTGGCTTTGGAGGCTTCCACTAAGTCCTCCGTCAGCTTTTTCAGGCGGGCAGACTGGCGGTCCAGTACGTCCAGGTATTCCTTGGCCTTCTCGTTGGGCATCGGCTCCTGCTTGAGCAGGTCCACGTAGCTCACGATGGCAGTGAGGGGCGTTTTGATGTCGTGGGAGACGTTGGTGAGCAGCTCCGTTTTCATCCGCTCGCTCTTCATCTGTTCCTCCACGGCGTGTTGAATCCCCTGGCGGATGTTGTTCAGGGCTTCGCCGTGGGCGCGGAAGGGGCCGTGGAGCTTTTCCAGCGGGAGCTGGTAGTTCAGGTCCCCTTGGGTCAGCTTTTGGCCGCCCGCCTGCAAGTGGATCAGCTGCAACACCAGACGGATGAAGAAGATCAGCTCCACGACCTTCAGCAGAAGCCACAGAAGCGCCATCCCAGCCCCACTGTTCCAAACGCCCAGCAGACACAGCAGCTCCAAAAAGCCGAAGCCCACAAACAGCAGGCCCGCCTGCCAGAAGAGGGGCAGCTTCTGCACGGTCTCCCGAATGCCCCCGCCCATCCAGCGGAAGAACCGGCCGAAGGGGTGGAGAATGCGGCGGAAGAGCAGGTTTTCACCCAGCGCCCCCTCCCGCCCCCGGCGGACCAGGGAGCAGAGAGTGGGAAGGAAGACGAGGCTGCCCACCAGCGCCGCCGCGATCGTATTGCCCGGCATGAATTGGTAATTCAAATCGTCGGAGAGCGCCGCCGCACAGCACAGCAGGACGATCCCGGCCACGATCACCAGCAGGTCCGTGGGCACAGCCCGGTCCAGCCAGGGGCGACGGCGGCAAAGACCGGGCAGATCGCCCGCTTCGTCCGTCTCCTCCTCCACGCCCGGCCAAACGGGGTCCGGCCAGAGCAGGAAGAGCAGGCACAGCAGAGCCAGCACACCACCGAAGATCGTCCCGGCGACAAGAGGCGTTTGATACGCCAGCAAAGTAGCGAGGTTGTTCAAGGTTTCGTAAGCGTAACCCTCATCGATCAAATCAGAGCGCAGAGCACCGTCGACGGTCACGGTGCGTTCTGTCCCATAGGTAGTGCATTGTGCAACGAGAACATAATAGGTGCTTTCCGTGGCATCCTCCGTTGCCGTCTCCTCCATGACCTCAACATCGTCATAATTCTCATAGAGATTGTTCAGGAAATCCTGCATCTTCCGTTCGGAGTCAAAGGTCTGGCGGACCGTTTGAACATCCCGACCGTCGCTGATCTGGATCGTTTCAGACCAGGTGGCCTGAGAAGCACCCTCTGTCCCGCCGGAGGCCAGCACGTTATCGTTCTTGTCCTGGATGGTATAGAAGAAATTCTGATCCTCTATGATGTCGTTCAAACCAGTAAGTGGCATGTTTACACTATAGGCATTGGCAACATCCCGCGTATACTGCACTGTCAAGTCCTGCACAACATGGCGTTGCATATGATGTGCGCCACTGGGCCGAAACGCGCCACCTTGGGCCAGGATCACAACTTGGCTGCCGCAGGCGGCGAGCAGGGTCAAGGCCAGGACACAGACGAGGCCGACCACGATCCTGGCCCAGGGCCGCTGACGTAAGTTTGATTTCATGGTTTTCCCCCTTCCATCTTGTACCCCTGGCCCCAGACTACCTTAATATAACGGGGGTCGGAGGGGTCGATCTCCAATTTTTCCCGGAGGTGACGGATGTGGACGGCCACGGCGTTCTCCACCCCGAACGGCTCTTCGCCCCACACGGCGCGGTAGATGCGCTTGGGAGAGAACACAGTGCCGGGGGACCCCATGAGCAGGTGCAGGATGTCATACTCCCTGGGGGTGAGCGACACGGGGTCGCCGTCCAGGGTGACTTCCTTTGTCCGGTCGTCCAGGGCGATGCCCCCCAGGCACAGGGCCGTGGGGCGGACGGTGCCGCCGCCCAGCTGCAAATACCGGCGAAGCTGGGACTTGACCCGCGCCAGGACCTCCACGGGGTTGAAGGGCTTGGTGACATAGTCGTCCGCCCCCAGATTCAGGCCCTGAATTTTGTCCGTGTCCTCGGATTTGGCCGTGAGCAGGATCACCGGCACGTTGGACGCCTCCCGCAGGCGGGTCAGGGCGGCGATGCCGTCCAGCTTGGGCATCATGATGTCCAGCAGGACCAGGTGGATGTCCTCCCGGCGGAGCAGGTCCAGGGCCTCCGTCCCGTCGTAGGCGGGGAAGACCTGATACCCGGCGGTGGTCAGATAGATGGTCAATGCGGACACAATGTCCTTTTCATCGTCGCAGACTAGGATGTTGTACATGATCGTCACCTCTTGGGTCTAGCATAGCGTTTGAGGGATTAAGATACAAGGTGGGGGAAGGTTAAGATTTTCTTAAGACGGCAGAAGCTCCCACCGCCGCAGGGGACGGTGGGAGCGGAAAACCAGAAGAGTCAAAGCGAGCAGAGCTTACTTGTATTCTGCCGCCAGCTGTTCAAATTTGTGCAGGGCACGCTGGATCTGCTCGGTCGGCACGCAGTAAGAGATACGGACGTGACCGGGGCAGCCGAAGCTGTCGCCGGGGACCAGGACCAGGTCATACTTCCTGGCCCGCTCGCAGAAGGCGCGGGCGTCCGGCTCTAAGCTGCGGGGGAAGAGGTAGAAGGCCCCGTCCGGCTGGGCGCAGGTGTAGCCCATGTCCCGCAGGGCGTTGAGCAGCAGGTCGCGATTTTTGTGATAGATCTCGATGTCTGCCGTCTGGCCGGTGCATTCCGCCGCCACCAGCTGGAAGAGGCTGGGGGCGCAGACATAGCCCAGGGCGCGGCCCGCGCCGCACACGGCGGCGTAGACGATGTCCGCATCCTCCGCCTGGGGGGGCACGAGCACATAGCCGATGCGCTGGCCGGGCAGGGAGAGGGACTTACTGTACGAATAGCAGACCAGGGTGTTGGGATAGTAATTGGGCACCCAGGGCAGGGGGGTATCCCGGTAGACGATCTCCCGGTACGGCTCGTCGGAGATGAGCCAGATCGTGTGGCCGTATTCCTTCGACTTCTCGGTCAAGACCTGGGCCAGCTTTTGGATCGTGGCCTCGGAGTAGACGACGCCGGTGGGGTTGTTGGGGCTGTTGATGATGACGCCCTTGGTGTTCGGCGTGAGGGCTTGGTCAAAGGCGGCAAAGTCGATCTGGAAGTCCTCGATGTCGGCGGGGACCGTCACCAGCTCCGCCCCGGCGCTCTCCACGAAGACCTTATACTCCGGAAAATACGGCGCAAACGTAATAAAGGTATCGCCGGGGCAGGACAGGGCGGACAGGGCGCAGCACAGGGCACCTGCGGCACCGGCGGTGAGATAGAAGTTGTCGGCGGTGTAGTTCGTGCCGAAGCGGCGGTTTAAGTCCTCGGCCAGGGCCTGGCGGGCCTGGGCGTCGCCCTGGGCAGGGGTGTAGCCATGGAGCTTGATGGGGTCGATGGCGTCCACCAGTTTGTGGACGGCCTCGGCCACCGTGGCCGGGGCGGGGACGCTGGGGTTGCCGATGGAAAAATCGTCCACGTTCTCCGCGCCCACTTCCGCGGCTCTCGCCTGGGCAAAGGCAAAGGCCTCCCGGATCTCCGAGCGGGCCGTGCCGAGATTTAACATGCGTTGGGATACGTTCGTCATAGGGTAAGTACCTCCCGTCTTGGGGTAAAATGTTGTGTGAGGTCAGTATAGCACAAATCGGGGCGGGGAACAATGAGAGAAAGGCAGTTGACATCGGGTGGGGTATCGGCTATAATGAAAAAGGAGATAACCAGGATTCTCCAAAGAACTCACCAAACACGAAACCCCATCGGAAGCTGCTATCTTCCGATGGGGTTTCTGTTCCCTTTTGGTTTGTGTGTATACACGGGGTGAGGGCTTAGTTCACCCCAGGCTGGCTGCCATGCGTTTTACTTCTCGTCATCGTCGTCCAGCCATTTGCAGATGTAATAGGTTACGATTCCTGCCAAAACGGAGACGAGAAAAGATACCAGGATCTCCAAGTTCCTCACCTCCCTCCACTGCGAAGGGTTCGGCAGCACGGCCAGTATACCAGAAAACAGGAAATTCGACAAGTTCTTCATTTTAGCACTCAATAAGCAAGAGTGCTAACGTTTACAATTTAGACATAAAATCCTCGAATTTTTTTCATAAAATCGCAGTAGTATAGGCACCGTAGACAGGAGGTTCCCGGGAATACCTGGGAAAATGCCAAGCACTCCTGTGAATCGAGTGAAAAACAAAACGCAGGCCAGAGGCCTTGCGAGAACGTGTTTATGATAAAAAAGGAGCGGTTGCATTATGTTCGGTATGATTCCCTTTGAGCGTCACGATGACAATATGTTTGATATGTTCGATAACTTCCAGAAGAAGTTCTTCAATGATTCCAACGCCAAGCTGCCCGCCTTCCGGACGGACATCCGGGACCAGGGCGACAAGTTCTTGCTGGAGGCAGAGCTGCCCGGCTTTCAGAAGGAGGAGATCTCCCTGGAGCTGAAGGAGGGCATCCTCACCATCAGGGCAGAGCACAAGGAGAGCGAAGAGGAGCAGGCCAAGAAGGGCGAGTACGTCCGCCGGGAACGCCGCTACGGTTCCTTCGCCCGGACCTTCGATGTCTCCGGCATCGACGAGAGCGGCATCACCGCCGCCTATCACAACGGCATCCTGGAGCTGACCCTGCCCAAGCAGGCCCCTGTGGTGCCCCAGGCACGCCAGATCACCATTGGTTAAGTGCTAGGGTGGACCCCTCCACCGCCTAACGGCGGTCCCCCTCCCCTTTCAGGGGAGGCATATACTAACAAAAGGCTCCCCTGAAAGGGGAGCTGGCTGCGAAGCAGACTGAGGGGTTCTACCTATTATCCCCGAAACTTTAGGGCACCGGGTCTCCCGGTGCCCTTTCTCCCGAAAGGAGTGTTGACTTTATGAACGCTGAACGTTTGACTCAGAAATCCGCCGAGGCTATCCGCTCGGCCCAACAGATCGCCCAGGAATACGGCAACCCCCAGATCGAGCAGGTCCATCTGCTCTGGGCGCTGCTCCAGGACAGCGAGGGCCTCATCCCTCAGCTGCTCTCCGGCATGGGCGTCACCGTCCCCTCGCTGGAAGCCGCCGTGAAGAACCTGCTGGAGCGCCAGCCGCGGGTCTCCTCTTCCGGCCACGAGGCCGGGAAGATCTATATCTCCGCGGAGACCGAAAAGGCCCTGAACCGGGCCGAGAAGATCGCCGGGGAGATGAAAGACGAATACACCTCCGTGGAACACCTGTTCCTGGGCCTGCTGGAGACGGCCGGCCGGGAGCTGGGCAGCATCTTCTCGGAGTATCGCATCACCAAGGAGCGGGCCTTGCAGGCCCTGACCTCCGTCCGGGGCAACCAGCGGGTCACCTCGGATAACCCCGAAGAGACCTACGGGGCCTTGAAGAAGTACGGCTCTGACCTGGTGGAGCGGGCCCGGCAGAACAAGCTGGACCCCGTGATCGGCCGAGACGACGAGATCCGGAACGTCATCCGGATCCTGTCCCGGAAGTCCAAGAATAACCCCGTCCTCATCGGTGAGCCTGGCGTCGGCAAGACCGCCATCGCCGAGGGCTTGGCCCAGCGGATCGTCAAGGGCGACGTGCCCAATTCCTTGAAGGACAAGACGATCTTTGCCCTGGACATGGGCTCCCTCGTTGCCGGGGCCAAGTACCGCGGCGAATTTGAGGAACGGCTGAAGGCCGTCCTGAACGAGGTGAAGAAGTCCGAGGGTAAGATCATCCTCTTCATCGACGAGCTGCACACCATCGTGGGTGCCGGCAAGACGGAGGGCGCCATGGACGCCGGCAACCTGCTCAAGCCCATGCTGGCCCGCGGCGAGCTGCACTGCATCGGCGCCACCACCCTGAACGAGTACCGCCAGTACATCGAGAAGGACGCCGCCCTGGAGCGTCGGTTCCAGCCCGTCATGGTCAACGAGCCGACGGTGGAGGACACCATCGCCATTCTCCGTGGTCTGAAAGAGCGCTATGAAGTCTTCCACGGCGTGAAGATCACGGACAGCGCCATCATCGCCGCTGCTACTCTGTCCAACCGGTACATCACCGACCGATTCCTGCCCGACAAGGCCATCGACCTGGTGGACGAGGCCTGCGCCCTGATCCGCACGGAGATCGACTCCATGCCCACCGAGCTGGACGTCATCCAGCGGAAGATCATCCAGCATGAGATCGAGGAAGCCGCCCTGAAAAAGGAGAGCGACCACCTCTCCCAGGAGCACCTGGCCGAGATCCAGAAGGAGCTCTCGGACATGCGCGAGGAGTTCAAGGCGAAGAAGGCCCAGTGGGACAACGAGAAGGAGGCCATCGGTAAGGTCCAGCAGCTCCGCGCCGATTTGGAAGCTGCCAACGCCGAGCTGGAAAAGGCCCAGCGCGAGTACGACCTGAACAAGGCCGCCGAGCTGCAATACGGCAAGATCCCCGCCCTGAAAAAATCCCTGGAGGAAGAGGAGCAGATCGCCAACGAGGGCAAGGCCCGCTCCCTGCTGCGGGATAAGGTCACCGACCAGGAGATCGCCCGCATCATCGAGCGCTGGACCGGCATCCCCGTGGCCCGCCTGATGGAGGGCGAGCGGGAGAAGCTGCTCCACCTGGAGGACATCCTGCACAAGCGGGTCGTCGGCCAGGACGAGGCCGTGCGTCTGGTCTCCGAGGCCATCCTGCGCAGCCGCGCCGGGATCGCCGACCCGGATAAGCCCATCGGTTCCTTCCTCTTCTTAGGCCCCACGGGCGTGGGCAAGACGGAGCTGGCCAAGACCCTGGCCGAGGCCCTGTTCGACTCTGAGAAGAATCTGGTCCGCATCGACATGTCGGAGTACATGGAGAAGTTCTCCGTCTCCCGGCTCATCGGTGCCCCTCCCGGATATGTGGGCTATGAAGAGGGCGGCCAGCTGACCGAGGCCGTCCGCCGCAAGCCCTACTCCGTGGTCCTGTTCGACGAGGTGGAGAAGGCCCACCCGGATGTGTTCAACATCCTCCTGCAGGTGCTGGACGATGGCCGCATCACCGACAGCCAGGGCCGGACCATCGACTTTAAGAACACCATCCTCATCCTGACCTCCAACCTGGGCTCTCAGTACCTGCTGGACGGCATTGATGAGGGCGGCGAAATTTCCCAGGAAGCCAAGGACCAGGTGGACCAGCTGCTCAAGCGGTCCTTCCGCCCGGAGTTCCTGAACCGTCTGGACGAGATCGTCTACTATAAGCCCCTGACCAAGGAGAACATCACCTCCATCGTGGACCTGCTCATCGGCAGCCTGAACAAGCGCCTGGCCGACAAGCAGCTGACCGTGGAGCTGACCCCTGCCGCCAAGACCTACGTCATCGACAACGGCTATGACCCGCTGTACGGTGCCCGTCCGCTGCGCCGGTTCTTACAGCACACGGTCGAGACCCTGGTGGGCCGCAAGATGATCGCCGACGAAGTGCTCCCCGGCACCACCCTGGTGGTGGACTGCGAGAACGACCAGCTGGTCGTGCGGTGAGCTTCTTCCCCGGCAGACCCTAAAACAACAAACGGATCCCCCTTGCCGCGGCATGGTTCCATTGCCTGGGCAAGGGGGATCTTTTTTTACAAAACGACCCCGGAAGTGTGAAAAAACTCTTCCGGGGTCTTGCGTTTATGACAATTTTAAGGGAAAACTTTCCATCAATCGAAGCCCAGGCCCAGGTAGGCGTCTTGGGTGCTGCAATACTTGGCGTGCAGGTCTTGGTCGTACCATTTGATCATGCCGAAGGCCTGGGTGTAGCTGCCGGACAGGCCGTCCCAGAAAGCCGGGGTGCGGATGTGGTAGCGGGAGGCCTCCATCTCCTTGGCGATGGTCTCCACGGCCTTGCCCATCTGGGCGTGGGGGATGAGCAGCTCTTTGGTCAGCAGGCGGCGCTTCTGGACATACTCAATGGCCGCGCAGCCGACCACGCCGTCCACCTCGATCTTGTACAGGTCACCGTAGGCCATGTGGCTGCCGATCTGCTGGAAGGTGATCATGTTGTCGCTGTAAGTCACGTGGAACGTGTCTTTGAGATAGCTCTCGCGGATCTCGTTGTACTCGCGGGGGGGCACGGGCGTCATGACACCGCCGCCGGTGTCACCGGTGAGGGAAGAGGCGAGGAACTCGACCTTCCGGGTGGCGAAGCACTCGTCCATGCCCACCGTCTCGAAAAAGCGGTGCAGGGAGGGGGAGGCGGGGACCAGGATCATGGCCTTGTCGCCCCGCTTCTGGAGGTATTCGTCGGCATACTTGAGCAGCTGGCGGGCGTGGCCCTTGCCCTGCATATAGGGGTTGGTGGCCAGCGCATAGACGTAGCCCACGGGGATGTCGGTGCCATCCGGCAGGTGAACGGTGCCGGGCAGCATGGCGGCCATGGAGTCCAGCTCCCCCACTTCGTCTACCACCAGGACCTGCTCCACGGGGCAGAACTTCTGATAGAAGATGTCGACATAGGTGCTGGGATCGCCAAAGCATTTGCGCCAAAGGTCCTTCAGCTGGGGCAGTTCTTCGGGAACTGCGGGGCGAATGGTGATCATGGGGATTCCTCCTTCTCCGTATTCACTGGGCCGCCGGGATCAGCTGACAGGACGGTCCGTTATCCTTCCGTCTTGGGACGGGAGGTCAAGTCGCAGCGGATCTCCACTGCGCTAAAATTAACTTCCAGGTAATCGGGATAATAGGATTCCTTGGCCTTGCGCAGGCCGGGCAGGCCCATATCATCCTCCCGGTCCAGGTAGCGGACCTGGGGATACTTCTCCCGGATGTACCGGGCAAAGGAGCGGTTCACCGCCGGGTAGGCCCCTTGAATGTCCCCTCTGGCCCGCTCGAAGTGCACGTCGAAGACGTTCTCCGTGAGCAGGGCGCCCAGGGTGAAGCCCAGGATCTCCTCCTGCCAGCGCAGGACGATGCCGTCTAGGCCCAGGGCCTCCCGGTTTTCCAGGGCCAGGACCAGGGCGCGGTGCTCGTCGTCCAGGGTGGACAGGCCGCCTTCGGCGGCTTCGCGGGTCAGGGCCTCCTGGTGCCAGGCGGCGTCCATGGCCAGGCAGGGGGCGATGTCGGCCTGGGTCATGGGGGTCCAGTCCCAGCCGGGATAGGCCTCGTCCAGGCGGTGGATATGGTTGCGCTTGGCGTGGAGCTTCTTGCCGGGCAGGTCGGCCAGGCGGTCGATGTCGTAGAGATAATCGAAGCCGTCCCTCGCCTCCTCGAAGGCGAAACGGTCGGGGTAATTGGCTTCCAGCCAATTCTTGTGGTACTGGGTGAGGGCGATCAGGCGCAGGGGCTGGCCCTCCTCCCTGGCGTCCTGGGTGATGGCATCCAGGGCGGGCTTGGGGTCCCCTTCGCCCACGGGCCAGAGATACGAGTGGCCCAGGGAGCTGGTCAGGCGGGTGAGCAGCCGGTCGCCCTCGCGGGCGTACCGGAAGTCGTAGGCGTGCTGCCAGCAGAAGAGGACGGGGAAGCTATAATTGCACAGGGCCAGTCCCTCTGCGTTGAGCAGGGGCTTGACCCAGGCAGCATCGGTTGCTTTGGGAAATTGAAATGGTGTCATAGGCGCGTTATTTAATATAGTCAGGTCAAAGGGTGATGGTCTTTACATCGTAGCGGTTGTTGCGGATGATGCCGTCCAGGCGCACGTCGTCGGTCACGGAGGAGATGAGGTTATAGGCCTTCCCCTGGTGCTTGGCGCGGCCGGTCCGGCCGATGCGGTGGACGTAGTATTCCCCTTCTTCGGGAATATCATAATTGATGACGCCGTCCACATCGTCGATGTCCAGGCCGCGGGCGGCCACGTCTGTCGCCACCAGCACCCGCAGGCTGCCGGAGCGGAAGTCGGACAAGACCTTTTCCCGGACCTTCTGGCCCAGGTCGCCGTGGATGCACTGGGCGGCGATGCCCTTCATCTGGAGCAGGCCCGTGATGCGGTCGGTCGTGTTCTTCGTGTTGCAGAAGACGATGACGCGCTCCAGATGCTCCTTTTCCAGGATGTGGGCCAGCAGGTCGACCTTGCCGCCCATGTCCACTTTGATGCGGAACTGGCTGATTTTAGGCTGGTTCTCCTGCACGGGGCGGACGACGATCTCCACCGGGTCCCGCTGATAGACCCAGGAAATGTCCATGACCTCGCGGGAGATGGTCGCGGAGAACATGCCCAGGTTCTTCCGGTGGGGGATCTGCTTGAGAATATGGGTCACGTCTTTGATAAAGCCCATGTCCAGCATCCGGTCGGCCTCGTCCAGCACGACGGTCTCGACCTTTTGCAGGCGGACGGTACGGCGCTTCATGTGATCCATGAGCCGGCCGGGGGTGGCCACGACGATCTGGGGGCGTTTTTTCAGGACGTTGATCTGCCGGTCGATGGGCTGGCCGCCGTACAAGCAGGCCACCCGGATGCCGGGCAAATAGGCGCACAGCTGGCGCAGCTCATCCTGGATCTGCATCGCCAGCTCCCGCGTGGGGGCCAGGACCAGGCCGGTCACGTCCGTCCCCTCCGGGTCGGTGTGCTCCACCATGGGGATGCCGAAGGCAAACGTCTTGCCGGAGCCGGTGGGGGCCTTGGCGATCACGTCCTTCCAGTCCTTAAAGCAGGGGATGGCCCCGGCCTGGACGGGGGTGGCCATGGTGAAGCCTTTTTGGTCCAGGGCCTTCAAAATGCCCTGGGAGAGATTCATTTCGCTGTATCGGAGGTCAAGCTCGACCTCAATGCCATTGATTTCCATAAAACTACGTTCCTTTGCCCACTGAGCAAAGGCCAGCGGGTCCTACTTAAAATACTTTATGATTAGATTCCATCATATCACAACCGGGGGTAGGTTGCAAGAGGGGAGTGCGGGTCTGTCATCGGGTTTTCGTCCGGGACGTCTCACGACAAAAGGACCCGCCGCAGGAAAAGGAAAGCGGATAGAGCTTCAGCCCCAGGCTCAGGCGGTCTTCAAGCACTCTCTCGTTTCATTGACTGCTTTACACAGAAGTCTCCTTGACCACAGGGAATAATTCCGATATAATTCAGGTAGAATAAAGTACTCGGAGGTGTCGTGCTATGATGATCCGTTCTGCAACGTCCTTGCGTAATGACTACGACGGCATGGTCAGATTATCAAAAGAAAAGCAGGAGCCGATTTATCTGACCAGAAATGGCGAAGGCGAAATGGTATTTCTCCCCATTGATCTTTGGGAAAAGCGGGAAGCCGAGCTGTCGCTGCTGGCCGAACTGCTCCGGCGGGAACAAAATCGCTTAGCCGGTTCCAAAACATACTCTGCCGAAGAGATTCGGGCTGATGTGGAGGAACTTCTTCGTGAAGATTGAATGGCTCAGTGAAGCGCGCAATGAGCTGCGCGAACTCCTTTATTATTATCGAACAAACGTAGGAAACTCCTATGCACAAAAGTTTGCAAATAAAATACTTCGTGCCATTGAACGGCTGGCAGATTTCCCTGAAATGGGTGTCTTAAAATATGACACTCTACTGGGGAAATACGGTTTTCGCGCTCTGTTTATCGGTCAGTACGTCTGTATCTATAAAATTGAAAACAACACCGTTTTCATCTATCATCTGGCCGATGCCAGAAAGAATTACATCTACCATATCTTCGGCTTGGAATAAACAAGGAAACCCATCAAAATTCCCCGCCAAGCCTTGAAAAAGTTGACGATTCGTGCTATACTTGTAAACTGTATTGTTATCTACAAATCCTGCCACGCAGAGACCCGGAGGAATCGACTTTGAGACAGACTGTGACCATCCCGCCGGCGGAGATCGACCGCCAGCTGGCCCTTTGCGACCAGATCCATACCCTGCTGGAGGACCGCCCCGGCCAGAAGCTGGCCTTTGTGGACACCTACGGCTGCCAGCAGAACGAAGCCGACTCCGAGCGTCTGCGGGGCTATCTGGCCCGGATGGGGTACGCCTTTTCCGACACGGAAGAGGGGGCCGATCTGGTCCTGCTGAACACCTGCGCCGTGCGGGAACACGCGGAGCAGCGGGTCTTCGGCAACGTGGGCGCCCTGTCCCACACGAAGCGGCGGCATCCGGGGCAGATCATCTGCGTCTGCGGGTGCATGGCCCGGCAGGAGCACGTGGTGGAGCGGCTGAAAAAGTCCTTTCCCTATGTGGACCTGGTCTTTGGCCCGCAGCTGCTGTGGCAGTTCCCCGAACTGCTGCTGAAAAAGATGACCGAGGGCAAGCGCGTCTTTGCCGCCGGGGATGAGATCGGCACCGTGGCCGAGGGCATCCCAACGGTACGCCAGAACCAGCTCAAGGGCTGGGTATCCATCATGTACGGGTGCAACAATTTCTGCACCTACTGCATCGTCCCCTACGTCCGGGGACGGGAACGGAGCCGCCAGCCGCAGGAGATCCTGGACGAAGTGAGATCCCTGGTGGACGCCGGGTACAAAGACATCACGCTTCTGGGCCAGAACGTCAACTCCTACGGGAAAGACCTGGACCTGGGCGTGGATTTCGCGTGGCTGCTGGAGCAGGTCAACGCCATTCCCGGCGACTTTTTGATCCGCTTTATGACCAGCCACCCCAAGGACGCCGGCCCCCGGCTGTTCGACGCCATGGCCGCCTGCGAAAAGGTCGCGCCGGTGCTGCACCTGCCGTTCCAGTCGGGCAGCAGCCGGGTGCTCAAGGCCATGAACCGGGGCTATACCAGAGAACATTATTTAGAGCTTATCGCGCAGCTGCGCCAGCGCATCCCCAACATCGTGCTGACCTCGGACGTCATCGTGGGATTTCCTGGGGAAACCCAGGAGGAATTTGAGGAGACGCTGAGCCTCATCGAAGCCGTGCGCTACGATGCGCTGTTTACCTTTATCTTCTCCCCCCGCCGGGGGACCCCCGCCGCCAAGCTGCCGGACCCCATGCCGAAGGAACAGAAGAGCGCCAATTTCCAGCGCCTGCTCCGGCGGCAGAATGAAATTTCCGGGGAAAAGCACCAGGCCTACATCGGCAAGACCTACCGCTGTCTCGTCGACGGCGAAGGGGAGGACGGCCTGCTCACCGCCCGGACCGACGGCGGGCGGCTCATCCACCTCAAAGCCGACCCCAGCTGCATCGGCACCTGGCAGCAGGCCAAGATCACCGGGGCCTCCACCTGGGCGCTGTTCGGTGAGCTGGCATAAAAAGCCTTCCCCGAGGGGGAAGGTGGGCCGGCGAAGCCGGGTCGGATGAGGGCCACGGACCGAACGGTATCGGTCGTGTACTAAGGCAGAACGACCCCCCGCGGAACCACCGATCCAATCCATTTTGCGAAGCAAAACTCCTTCACTCCAACCCCCCCAAGGTCATCTCCGCCCAGGAGTAGTTGCTCATATACTCCCCTCGGAACGCCCCCTCGTCGCCATCCAGATAATGGTAGTAATCGCAGTCCACCCGCTCCGGGTCCACGGCGATGAGGTCCCGCTGCTTGCGGATGACGGCGGACTGATCCAGGGCGGCCAGGGTGGTGCGCAGGTCGGCGATGAGGCTGCGGAGCTGGCTGCGGACGCTGGGGGTGTCGGGGCGGCCCTCCCAGAGGATGGAGACCAGCTCCCCCATGGTGCTGCCCGCGCCCCGGCGGTCGATGAGGTAGGCGAACAGCTCCCGCGTGCGGGTGCGGTGGAAGCGGACGGGCTGGCCCCGGTAGAAGACAGCGAAGTTGCCGAAGGTCTGGACCCGAAGCTTTTCGGGTGTCTCCGCCGGGGGGTAACGCAGGTCGGACAGCTCGGCGGCCACCCGCTCCTCCGAGACCGGATGGAGCAGGTAGCCGCTGGCGTGGAGGGGGAAAGTCTCCCGAAAGGCGCCGGGGTCGGACGCCATGAAGATGAGGTTCGTGCGGGGGCGGCGCTGCCGCAGCGTCCGGGCCAGGGCCAGGCCGGGGCCGTCGGCGGGAAGAAAGACGGCGTCTGCCGCCGGGCCGTGCCGGTCCAGCCAGGCTTCCAGGGCCTGGGGGGAAAGGAAGGTGTGCAGCTCCCCCGCAGGGCAGACCCGGCGGAGGAGCGCCGTCAGCGCCGTCAGGCGCGTCCAGTCGGGTTCGGCGGCGAGGATACGCATGGGTTGATGCCCCCTCTCTTATTTCAGCCAGGCGGAGTTCGTGTCGCTGACGAGGTTGTCCACGCCGTACAAATACAGGATCTTATCCACGCGATGCTCGGAGACGAATTTCGTCAGGTCGTCCCGGTAATAGCGCAGGTCCACCAGATAGATGCTCTGGTAGTTGGCCGCCAGGAAGGTGCTGAAGCAGTGGGCATAGGAGTCCCGGATGACGAGGACGCTCCCCTCCTCCGCGTTGGGGTTGGAGATGTTCACCAGGCTGTGGTTGCCGTCCAGGAAGACGGGGTACTTGTCGATCTCCTCCAGGTGCTTGGGGAAGTACAGGCTGTCGGAGTAAACGGGGGCGGCGCTGCCGTCCCGGAGGGTGACCTTGGTCTGGATGCCGCTGTCCCAGACCTCCACGGTGTCGGGCTTTGTGAACCAGTAACCGCTGCCGGACCAGGTGGTGCCGTAGAAGCCGTCGGTCGCGGCGACCTGGTAGGCGTCGCGGGAGAGATAGGCCCGGCCCTGGTCGATCTGGTAGGCGCGGTAGAGCAGGTAGTTGCCCAGGGACGTCAGGTGGTGGTCCGTGCGGTAGCAGACCTGACCGCCCTCGGCGATGCCCTCTTTCAGGGCGTCGCGCACGTCGATGAGCTTCGTGTAGTGCAGGATCTCGCCGGCCTTTTCATACAGCATGTCGTCGTCATACTCCCCGTGGAAGGCGGGCAGCTCGTTTTCCATGAGGTAGCCCGTGGAGGGGACCATGATGATGTCGGCGGGGAGGCCCAGGCTCTGGGCGAACTGGTCAAAGCGGGTGAGGTTATTCGTAAAGACCTCTTCGTTGTAGGGCTTGGGGGCGTTGATGAGGTAGCCGTCCTTGCCGTGGTAGATGCTCTGGGCGGCGTTGCGGCCGGTGGCCAGGTTCCAATAGGCGTTCACGCCCACGAAGAAATCCCGGCCGGGGATCTGGTCGGCGGTGAATTCCTCCAGCTCCTCCTGGGTCTTGCCCTTGAGGATGTTGGAGACGCTGACCTCCGGGCGCTCGGCGAGGTACCGCTTCTCGTTGACGGAGTAATCCTTGTCCGGCCCGAAGAAGAGCAGCAGCGCCAGGATGCCCAGCACGATCAGGAAGACCAGGGAGGGCAGGAAGTGATAGAGTTCTTTTTTGTTCATAGGAAACAGCCTCCCTTAGAAACGGAAATACAGGAAGGGGTTGTAGCTGCTGCTGACGAGGCTTGCGATGCACAGCAGCAGACCGGCCAGACAGAGGACGCCCTCGGCCAGGGGCATGGCCTTTTTGCCCTCGAGCTTGTCCCAGACTTTTTTGGCCAGGGGGGTCGAGCCGACCACGCCCAGCAGGAACATCCCCACCCAGGGCAGCACGGCGTTGGCCCCGCCCATGGTCCCCGCGCCGCCGGTGAACATGACCTTGAGGTAGGCCAGGGCGGTGGAGAGGTCCGGGGAGGCGAAGAAGACCCACCCGATGATCACGATGACCATGGCGTAGAGATGCTGGAAGACGGCGGGCAGGCGCTTGATATACTTGCCCAGGACCAATTTCTCGATGAGCAGGAGCACGCCGTAATAGAACCCCCAGAAGAGGAAGTTCCACCCGGCCCCGTGCCAGAAGCCCGTGAGCGCCCAGACGATGAGAATATTCACGCACTGGCGGATTTTCCCGCAGCGGTTGCCGCCCAGGGGGATGTAGACGTAATCCCGGAACCAGGTGGACAGGGAGATGTGCCAGCGCCGCCAGAACTCGGTCACGCTCTTGGAGATATAGGGGTAATCGAAGTTGATGCAGAACTCGAAGCCCAGCATCCGGCCCAGGCCGCGGGCCATGTCGGAGTAACCGGCGAAGTCGAAGTAGATTTGCAGGGTGTAGGCGCAGGCCCCGGCCCAGGCCCCCAGCATCCCGGCGGCCACGGGGTCGGCGGACATGGTGTCCCAGAGCATGCCGAACTGGTTGGCCAGCAGGACCTTTTTCGCCATGCCGACCATGAACAGGCGCACGCCGGAGTTGAACAGGGTGGGCGTCTCGTGGCGGGAGATAAGCTGGTCGTTCACGTCCTTATAGCGGACGATGGGACCGGCGATGAGCTGCGGGAAGAGGGAGATGTAGCAGGCGAAGTTCACCAGGCTGTGGGAGGCCTCGCAGTCGTCCCAATACACGTCGATGAGGTAGGACACGGCCTGGAAGGTGTAGAAGGAGATGCCGATGGGCAGGGCGATGCTCACGTCCGGCAGGCCAGAGAAGGCGGGGATCTGCTTCAGGGTGCCGACGAACAGGCCCGCATACTTGAACACGCCCAGGGCCGCCAGGTCAATGACGATGCCGAGGATCAGAACGACACGCTTGCGGGTCCGGGTGGGCTGCTTTTCGATGAGGACGCCGCCGAAGTAGTTGACCAGGATGGACCCGATCATGATCAGAACATAGACCGGCTCGCCGTAGGCATAGAAGACCAGGTTGGCCAGCAGAAGGAAGAAGTTCCTGAACTGGAAGGGTAGGATGTGGCTGACCAGCAGGACCACCAGCAGGAACAAAAGCAGGAAGGGTAAGCTAGAAAATACCATAGATGTTGATTTCTCCCGTGATATTCATGTAGACTGCAAGACTGCCGGGCCACCCAACGGGGCACCCGGCAGTCCTCGAATCATTCTCTCTGGTCAGAGCGCCAGGTCTCGTTAGCCCACAGCGTTCTGGAAGGCAGACACCATCTCGTCATAGTGGGAAGAGAAGAACATGCCCACATAGTTGCCGCTGGTGACGACCTCGCACTTTTTGGCCAGGGCTTCGCTGTCGGGGTCATAGGAAGCGGCCTGGTCAGCGATGGCAGACAGACGGTTGGTCAGCTTGGACGCCACGTCCTGGGCGGCAGCGGCGTCGGTGGCCTCGACCATGACGATCTCGTCGGGGAAGGCGGTGCCGACGGTGGCGTTGAAGCTGGCGGAAGAGGTCACCTGGTCGGCGGTGATGCCGTAGGTGCTCTCCAGGCCGGCGGTCTCCACGGGCAGGGTGTCGGTGTAGCCGCAGTCGGCGATGAGCTGGTCGCGCAGGGCAGCCAGGTCGACAGAGCCGGTGGTGGTGCCGTTGGTCTGGGCCGCGTCGCCGTTGTCGGCGGGCTGGGTGGTGCTGGGCTGGTCGGTGGTCTGGTTGTCGTCGGCGGTGTTCTTATCGCCGCAGGCGGCCAGGGACAGGACCAGCACCAGGGTCAGCAGCAGGGCTGTTAGAGATGCAAAGCGTTTCATACTTCCTTATCCTCCTAGTAAATCAAATACTGGTATATCTTACTTCAGCGCCTCCGGCACATGGGTCAGCAGATAGTTGGCCCAGGCGGCGGCACCGTCGTAATTGAAATGGATGCCCATGGCCTTGTCCCCGCTGTACTCGGCCTTGAGCGCGCCCTGGTCGCCGGTGACGGCCTCGGCTACGTTGACGTAATACCACTGCTTTTCCTGGCAGATGGCTTTCATCTTCTCGTTGAACTCCTGGATCGTGAAATTGTTCAAAGACCCGTCGGCACGGGGGCTGTCGGCGGTCATGGGGGTGACGGATTCGATGAGCACGGCGATGCCGGGAGACTTCTCCTGGATCTTGCTCACTAAGGTTACCAAATCTTGGGATACTCTGTCAACCCCTGAAGCGATACAATTCATGCCCAGCATCAAATAAACTTTTTTGGCACCGGAGGCGGCGATGCCGTCCTCGATGCGGGGGTGCTGCCCGGACCCGGCGGGGTATTCGGGCAGACGTTCGTTGCCGGCCTGGTAGGACAGGGCGTTGGTCTGGCTCAGGCTCACGGAGCAGAAGAACTTGGCCTTGCCCAGCGTGCCGTAGCTGCTGTTGTAATTGGCCAGGGTGACGGAGACGGAGTCGCCGACGAAGGCGGCGTCGTCAAACCAGCCGGCGTCCACGGGGGCAGATTCCGGGACGGAGACGGTGTCTGCCGCGGCTTCCCCGTTCTGGCCGTTCTGGCCGTCCTGGCCGTTTTGATTTTCTTGGTTTTCTTGCGTGGTTTGGGTATCTTCGGGCGAAGTTGTCTCGCCGGTCTGGTTGGTGGTGCTGTCCTCCCCTGTCGGGTCGGCCGCGTCCTGGGCGGGGCCGCAGGCGGCCAGGGCCAGGAGAAGGGAGAGGGTCAGGACGGCGATGGTCCATCGGTTCCACTTCATGTTGCTTTGCTCCTTTCGCGCATCGCCGGGTCAGCAGATCACAGGAGCCGCGCGGGGATGTGGGTCAGCAGGTAGTTGACCCAGACCTTGGCCCCTTCGTAGGTAAAGTGCATGCCCATGCTGTTGTAATCGCTGCAATACTCTTTTTTCAGGAAGCCGTTCTCGTCCCGGAAGGCCTCGGCGACGTTGACGTAGTACCATTTGTTCTCTTCGCAGTAGGCCTTCATGGTCTCGTTGAACTCGTTGATCTTGCCGTTGTTGAGCTTTTCGGAGTAGCTCTTGCTCTTGTCCGCCATGGGGGTGACGGACTGGATGATGATCTGCACGTCCGGGTTCTTGTCCAGGATATTCTTGAGGATCGTCATATAGTCGTTCGTGGACCGCTCGATGCCGTAGGCGATGTTGTCCATGCCCAGCATGACGTAGACGTACTTCGCGCCGGTGGCGGCGACGCTGTCCTGAATGGCGGGCTTCTGGCCGGACCCCTTGGGGTACTCCGGCAGGATCTTGCCGGTGAGCATATTGGTGGGGCTCATGCTGCCGGCGCAGAGGAACTTCGCCTGGCCCAGGGCGCCGCTGGCACCGCAGTAGGCCTCCAGGGTCATGGAGATGGAGTCGCCGATGAACACGGCGTTGTCAAAGAAGCTCACGGGGCCTGCCTCGGATGCGGGGACCAGGGCCTCGAACTGGATGTCGATGTAGTTGTCATAGAGGCTGTCGTAGGCCCCGGCGGTGAGGTCGACCGTTTCGCTGCCCTTGGGGATCTCCCGGTCGGCGGCGGTCATCACCCGGTAGACCACGGCGGCGACCTCCTGGCGGCTCATGGTGTTCTGGGGGTAGAAGAAGCCGTCCTCATAGCCCTTGACGATGCCGGCCATCTGGCAGGCGGTCACGCCGCTGCGGGCGTAGTCGTCGATGTAGAGGGAGTCCTGGAACTGGTCCGGCTCCACGACCTTCAGCAGGGTAATTTCCTCCAGGGCGGCGAAGCGGGCCATCACCGTGCAGACCTGCTCTCTCGTCAGCGCATCGTCCGGGGAAAACGTCGTCTCGGACGTGCCGCCGATGAGCCCGTAGGTATAGGCCCAGCAGACGGCGTCGTAATAGGCCGCATCGGAAGCGATGTCGGTAAAGCCGGGGGTCTGGATCTCTTTCAGCTTCCGGTCTTTCTTCCGCTGCTTCTGGCGGTCTTTGAAGACGCCGTTGTCCATGTTATAAAGGTAGAGGACCAGGTCGCCCCGGGTTTCCAGCTGCTCTCCCTCGAACTTTTCGCTGGAGGGCAGGACACCGGCCTTGTTCAGTTCTGTAATATACTGGTAGCTCCACAGGTCCTGGGTCACGTCCACGTAGGGGTTCTCCCAGGGCTCTTCCTTGGCCGGGCCGAGGCCCCGCAGCAGAGACGCACAAGAGAACACGATCATAAACACCAGAAACCAACTGATGGTCTGTTTCACCCGTCATCACCCTCCAGAAAAATCCTTCGCATTGTTGTTTTTTCTCTCTCAAACACTGCCCTTTGCGCAGGTAATTTATTGTACGTCATCTTCTGCACCAAAAGTGCATCAAAAGTGCGCCAGAATCCCTCTTTTTCCCCGCTTCCTGCAACTTTCTTTTGGGGGCGTTGTTCTTCTCTCCCGGCTTCCGTGGCCCCCGTTGGCCCAACGGGGCCTTGGGGGCCCATCGGGCCGGGTTCTCCGGCAGGTCCCTGCGGCCCCATCGGGCCGACAGGACCGATCAGCCAAGGCCCGATCTCCGGCCGCGGGCAAGGTCTGGGACCAGGCTCCGGCCGAGGCGGCGGACAAGGCTCCGGCGGACAAGGGGGCGGGCAAGGTGGCGGACAAGGGGGGCAGGGGGGCGGACAAGGCGGCCGACCGAACTGGTCAAAGCCGCCGCAGGAATAACGTTTCATAGGGCGTCCTTTCTCCGCAGAAAGCGGGATGCGGATTTTCGCAGGCTGAAGGCCCGCAACCCACTCTATGCGAAGGTGAGAAGAAGGGTGTCCGGCGAAGCAGGCGGATCGGATTCGCCGTGCGGTGTCGCCTTAGTACACTACGGACTGCTTGCACAACGTAGCCCTCATCCGTCCGCTTCGCGTCCACCTTCCCCCTCGGGGAAGGCTCTCGCAACGCCGTATAAATTTGTAGTGTTGCGTCTTCCTGTGATGAATGATATAACGCAAAGCCTTCCCCGAGGGGGAAGGTGGCCCGGCTAAAGCCGGGTCGGATGAGGGCCACCTAGCGCATCTGAGCCGCAGTGTACTAAGGTAGCACCCCAAGATTTCGTACCACCAATCAAATCATTTGGCGAAGCCAAACTCCTTTACTTCCGCCCGTCGATCAGCACATCGAACCGGTCTCCCCGCAGAAGATAGACCGGGTACAAACAATCTCCCTCCGGGTCGGCATAGTAGGCCGTCTCCGCAAACTTGATCTCGGTGCCATCCGACACATCGCCGCTGACACTGCCCTCCCCGTTGGCGGCGGCCTGGACGAGGTCGGCGCGGCTCTTGCCTTCGACAGTGACAGCTTTCCCGATGGGTGCGGTGTAGTTGTCCACCTCGATGAGGTTCCCCTGGGGGTCCAGGCGGAGGATCCAGCGGAAGGTGCCGGTCACGGTTTTCTGGTCGACCATGGGATAGAAGTAGACGATTTTCTCTTCGACCAGCTCTGGTGTGTTCCCGCCGCCGCTGGTGGCGTCGGTGGCGATCCCGTCAGAAAATTCTCCGTTCCAAAGCTGGGCCTCGGTCATAAATTGTGTGGCAAGGTCAATGGCCTGCTGGTCAGAAATGGCTTCCTCCGGGGGCACGGCCGGTGCAGGGTCTTTCGTGGTCTGATAGGTCCAGTGCCCGGTCTGGCTGTCCAGGGTGACGGAATAGTCCTCCCCGACGTAGGCCCCGTTGCTCAGGGCCGTGCCCAGGGTGATGCCGAAGGCCCGCTCGATGTCCGCCTTGGCCTGGTCTGCATCCACGGTCAGTGGATAAACGGTGAGCTGGTCCGGTGTATCTAACCGAACCGCCTCCCCCAGCGTGACCGATACCCCGGTCCCGTCCTCCAGCGTGGGGTGCTCCACACCGCAGGCGGCCAGGGTCAGCAGCAGGGCGGGCAGCATGAGGATCGTCCAATGCTTTTTCATCGCAATACCTCCTTATTTCACCGGCCGGACCGTCTCGGCCAGGGCCAGCAGCTCGTCTGCCGGCAGGTCGCCGGTCACGCTGAGAAGCGCTGTGGTCTCCGGGTCCATCCAGACGATGATGCTGGTGCTGTCCTCGTCCTCCCCCACGTAGAGGTCGGCGGAGACGCCGTTGACGGTGACCTTCTGCACGTCCTCCTCGTCGGCAAAGACGCTGAGACTGCCGGAGGAGTTTTCCGTCTCATACTGATAGTCCAGGGCCAGGATGCTCCCCGCGTCGTTTTCATAGGTCAGGGCCGCATACTCCGCGGACTGGATGGACTGGTCAGCCACATAGTGGTATTCCTCCGGCACATCCATCGTGTAGGCGGGCAGGTCCCCGCTTGGGATGGGCGTGCTCTGGAAGGAATAGTTTTGGCTGTCCTCAAAGGAATCCCGGATCCAGCCCCACAGGCCCTCCCGCGCCTGGGCGTTGCTGCCCAGGAAGCAGCCTCCGCAGGCCACCACGGCGATGGCCAGGCAGGCCGCCCGGTGGGCCAGCTTGCGGCGGCGCTCTTTGCGCTCCCGCTTCTCCCCCATCTCCCGGATGAGGGCCTGCATCCGGGTCTTAAACTCCGGAGAGGGTTCATAGGTACATGCCTCCGGGTCGGGCAGGGAGCGGTCCAAGGCCTCTGCCGCCTCGTGGACGGCTTGCTTCAACCTCTCTTCACTGATCATAAAAGTCCCTCCTCTCGACAAAGCCGTTCCAGGCGTGCCCGGATGCGCTGCTCCAGCTTCCGCGCCGCCTCCCAGCTCATTCCCATGAGGTGGGCCGTCTCCCGGTTGGAAAACCCGTGCTCGTGGCGCAGGCGCAGAAAGAGCTGGTCCCGCTCCGGCAGGCGCAGGATGCACCGGGTCAGGGGGCTTTCCCCCCAAAATTCCTCCGGCAGGGTCTCCTTGCTCTGGCTGTGAATGGCTTCGTCAAAGGTCTCCCCCGCCCGGCGCTGGTTCTGCCGCCAGATGTCGATGGCTTTGTTCTTCACTATAGTAACGATGAGAGACTTCCAATTGGGACACTTTTGCGAAAAATATTTGGAAAAATTTTCGGCCAAGGCGAAAAATGCGTCCTGAACGGCATCTTCCGCGTCCGAATCGGACAGGTGATAGCCCTTCGCCACCCAAAACGCCAGGCCCCGGTAGCGAGTATAGAGCTGGTCAAAGGCCTCCTGCTCCATCTCATGCTCAATGAGCCGGAGGGCAAGTGCGAACATTGGGGTCTGCCCCTCCTCTCTTTCGGGACAGCATCACAGCATCCCGCTGATGCGGCGGTGCATGGCGTAGAATTCCTCCACCATGTCCTGAATGATCTGGGCGGCGGGCTTCACGTCGTGGATGCGGCCCAGGACCTGGCCCATGGCGATCTGGGCCTCCTGGGGCTTGTCATTTTCATAGGCCGCCTTGGTCACGGTGCCCCGGATGAGGGGATAGAGCTCATCAAACGTCGGGTGATGCTTCTCAAACTCGATGATGTGCAGGGCCTCCTCGGTCTTGAGGGAGCGCAGGGCGTTGCGGATGCTGGTCTGGGTCAGCACCGTGTCGGTTTCTTTCGCGTCAATAACGGCCTGGCGCAGATGGGGGCCGATCTCCGTCTCCTCGGCCATGAGGAAGCGGGTGCCGACCATGACGCCGTCCAGCCCCATGCCCAGGGCGGCATACATCGTCCGCCCGTCGCACACGCCGCCTGCGCCCACGACCGGCAAGTTGCAGCGCTCCAGGGTCAGGGGCCACTGGACCATGGACCCGACCCCGGCCATGCCGGGGTGACCGCCGCCCTCGTAGCCCACGATACACACCGCGTCACAGCCCACTTCCTCGGCGGTGTGGGCGAAACGGGAGTCGGGAATTTTGTGCATGACCACGCAGCCCGCCCCCTTCAGCAGGTCCATGAAGGGCTTGGGGGAGCTTCCTGCCGTCTCAACGATGCGGACTTTCTCGTCCACGATGGCCTGCAAAAAGCCCTTGATGGGGCCGTCGGGCTTGGTGTCGGGCAAGAGGGACAGGTTCACGGAAAAGGGCTTGTCCGTCAGGCGCTTGAGCCGCTGGATGTCCTTCTGAAAATCCTCCGGGTCAGCATAGGTCGTCATATTGATCGTACCCAGGCCCCCGGCGTTGGAGACGGCAGCGGCCAGGTTGGGCTTGGAAAGCCACTGCATGGCGCCTTGAACGATGGGATACTCGATGCCGAACAGCTCTGTAATGCGGGTCTTCATGGTGCAGGTCTCCTTTTATTTCCGGTGGGCAGCAGGCCCACTTTTTTGTTTTGTAACCCATTTATAGTAGCAACTTTGGCCCGAAAGGTCAATCCAAACCAAGCCCTCTCCGACATTTTTCCGGCTTTTGTCTGTTTCTTTCTCCGTAAGAATTGACAAGAAGGGAAATGGGTTTTATAATCAACTTGTGAGTATTCCACACAACAAAGGAGGAACTGTGCGTATGGAATTCAAAACCGCAACGATGGCCGACTTCGACGTCGCCTTCGACTACATCGAAAAACTCTGGGACTACAACACCTATGACAAAGACGTGATCCGCAAGGTCTACGCCGACGTGCTGGCCGATGAGAACAGCTTCGCCTTCTTCCTCATGGACGGCGACACCTACCACGGCTTCTGCCACGGGGCCTACTTCAACACCTTCTGGCTCTCCGGTATGACCTGCTACGTCTCCAGCATCATCACCAACGAAGACGAGCGCGGCAAGGGCTGCGGTGTGAAGCTCATGGACCACGCCAAGGAGCTGGCCAAGGCCCGCGGCTGCAAGGCCCTGGTCCTCGACTCCGGCATGCCCCGCAAGCAGGCCCACCGCTTCTATGAGATCTACGGCTTCGAGAAGAGCTGCTACGGCTTCGACTACTATCTGGAGCCTTGACACCTCCAAAGCCTTCCCCGAGGGGGAAGGTGGCTGCGAAGCAGACGGATGAGGGCTACGTTGCAGATAGAAGGCGTATCGGTAAAGAGGTAGAACCTCCATTCTTCACCTATACTGTTAAGCACTAATTTTCCTACACGCAGGCCCTCTCAGTCAGCTTCGCTGCCAGCTCCCCCGGAGGGGGAGCCAAGGATGATGTCCCTACAAACGAAAAACGCAAAAGCTCCCCCCAAGCAAGAAAATTCTGTTTCCGCTTGGAGGGAGCTTTTCTATTTTATATTACTTAATGTCAATATATTCTGCGGAAAACGACGGAACTGTAATACTAGCACCCATCACAGAAGTATAGGTATAGTCTCCCATCAGAACACCGTACATTGTTATAATATCATCCTCTAAAATATTCGACTCACTGCTATCCTGTTTTGTATAAGAAACCAGGACAGTATCATCCCAGACATAGCGTCCCTTCGTAACATTGACACGAAGGGTATAGCTATCGCCATCCGGCATAGCTTGGATAACTTCTCCTGTAAACTTAGCTTTTTTGCCAATGTAGTTATCTGGATTCCGTGCAACTTCATTGTATGTATAGGATTTGCACTCCGCAACATACTCTTGCTTCACTTCCGCCGCAGTCATGGTATAGTTCTCACTCTCCAGTTCTTTTCCACAAACTGTGCATTTCTTCACACGGGTTCCACTGGAAGAAGAGGTCGCTTTCGTCTTGATCTCCCAGTCTCCAGGCGTATGCTCTGCCAATGGCAAATCTTTCGTCACGGTCTCTCCGCATCGAGTGCAGGTTCCAACTTCCTTTCCCGCTTCCGAGCAAGTCGAAGCGCTCTCTTCCTTCCACTCCTTCACGTCATGTCCCAGAGGTTCTCCACTCTCTTCTCCGCAGCGGCTGCACTCCTTCGCTTTTGTGCAGGTTGCTTCTGTCCACTTGTGTCCCAGGGCCTCGCCCTCGGTTTCTCCACATTTTGTACAGGTTTTCGGCTCTGTACAAGTAGCCTCTTTCCATTCATGCTGGCAAGCACAGCTGGACAGGCAGAAGACCAGAAGCAGGCCCAGGAAGATAGCTAGGGTTCTCTTTTTCATGTTACGCTCTCCTTCTTTCTATTGGTTGCTTGGGAATTGGTTTTGCTCGCTATCCAAAAACAGTATATAACATTTTGTTTTATAAGTCAATATAACAAAACGTTATGCATATACTTCTGTTCATCCCAACGAACAGGAGATGATGCGTTTTGTATCGAAGGATTCGCGACCTGAGGGAAGACCGAGATTTGCTACAAAAAGACTTGGCAAAAATACTCAACTGCACACAAGTGTGCTACTCAAACTATGAGATGGGAAAACGAGACCTCCCAACAGAAGTCTTGATCCAGCTGGCCCGCTTTTATCACACCAGCACAGACTACCTGCTTGGTCTGACAGACATTTCCACCCCTTACCCCTAACATACTAATTGTAACCACACAACCTTGCCAGCACTCTGTTTTCCCTGTATGATAGACCACGACCCCAAATAGAGAGAGGAGAATGTTCTATGAAACGCAGAACCAGCTTCCTGCTGGCCCTGGCTTTGGTGTTCGCCCTGGTGCTGTCCGGCTGCTCTGGGGCGCCGTCGCAGGCGGCCACGGACCTGAGCGGCGTCAGCATCAGCCAGTTCCGCAGTGAAAGCCCCTGGACGGAGCTCAACGGCAATGCGCCGGAGTTTGACGCCGGTGAGCTGACCCGCACGGACCCCTTTGAGACGTATTCCGACCTGGACTCCCTGGGCCGATGCGGGGTGGCCTATGCCAACATCTGCATGGAGCTGATGCCCACGGAGGAGCGGGAGCCCATCGGTCAGGTCAAGCCCACGGGCTGGCACACGGCAAAGTATGACGGCGTGGACGGCAAGTATCTCTACAACCGCTGTCACCTCATCGGGTTTCAGCTGGCAGGCGAAAACGCCAACGAGAAGAATCTCATCACCGGCACCCGCTACATGAATACCCAGGGGATGCTGCCCTTTGAGAACAAGGTGGCCGACTATGTGAAGTCGACGGGAAACCATGTGCTGTATCGGGTCACGCCGGTGTTTGAGGGCAGCGATCTGGTGGCCCAGGGCGTGCAGATGGAGGCGTACAGCGTGGAGGACCAGGGCGAGGGCGTTTGCTTCAACGTCTTCTGCTACAATGCACAGCCGGGCGTGGGCATTGAGTATGCCAGCGGCGAGTCCTGGTCGGACCCCACGGTGGGGACTGGGTCGGATTCTGTGACGACCTCGTCCGGCTCGGACACGCTGGAGACCTATGTGCTGAACACCAACTCCCACAAGTTCCACAAGCCAGATTGCAGCGGGGTGGCCAGAATTTCCGCGCAGAACAAGCAGGAAGTGACGACCAGCCGCTCGGAGCTGATCGAGCAGGGATACAGCCCGTGTGGGACTTGTGATCCTTGAGGTCGGGGGAGCGGGCCGCAGGGGTCTGCGGCCCCTACGGGGTTGACCTTGGTTTTTGGCAGGGGTCTGCGGCCCCTACGAGGTTTGCCTTGGTTTTTGAGAGAATTGCGAACAAGGACACGGCATACGCCGTGTCCTTGCTCGTTTCAGAGTGAAAGATAAGAAAGATAAGAAAGATAAGATGTTGGTCAGAAGGGTGAATGACCGAAGGATCAGTCCCCGTCGTATGCTTTTTGGAAGATCGCAATGATCTGCTCTTTGGTGGCCTTTCTGGGGTTGGTGGCGGCGCAGGCGTCCTGCATGGCGTGCTCGGCCATGATCTCGAAGTCCTCCGGCTTGACGCCCAGGGAGCGCAGGTTCTGGGGGATGCCCAGATACTTGCCAAAGGTCTTCAGGGCATAGACGCAGGCTTCGCCGGCCTCGAAGGGAGACATGCCCTTGACGTTGATGTCCATGGTCTCAGCGATGACAGCGAACCGCTCCAGGTTGCCGATCAGGTTGAACTCCTGGACATAGGGCAGCAGGATGGCGTTGCAGACGCCGTGGGGCAGGTTATAGAAGCCGCCCAGCTGGTGGGCCATGGCGTGGACGTAACCCAGGGAGGCGTTGTTGAAGGCAACGCCAGCCAGATACTGGGCGTAAGCCATTTCGGAACGGGCCTTCATATAGTCGCCGTTGGCCACGGCCTGGGGCAGGTAGTGGACGATCTTGTCAATGGCCTTGATGGCAGCCGCGTCGGTCAGGGGGTTGGCGGCGGTGGAGACATAGGCCTCGACTGCGTGGGTCAGCGCGTCCATACCAGTGGCAGCAGTCAGGGAGGCCGGCATGCCGACCATCAGCTCAGGGTCATTGATGGCGATGGCGGGGGTGACTCTCCAGTCCACGATGCACATCTTGACTTTACGGGTGGTGTCCGTGATGATGCAGAACCGGGTGATCTCGGAGGCGGTGCCGGCGGTGGTGTTCACGGCCACCAGGGGGGGCAGGGCCTCGTGGGCCTGGTCCACACCCTCATAGTCGGAGATCTTGCCGCCGTTGGTGGCGACCAGACCGATGCCCTTGGCGCAGTCGTGGGAGGAGCCGCCGCCCAGGGACAGGATACAGTCACATTCGTTCTCATGGTAGAACTGCTCACCCTCGACCACGTTGGTGTCCTTGGGGTTCGGCTCAGCCTTGCCAAAGACGGCGGACTGCACCCCGGCGTCAGCCAGGATCTTCTGGATGCGGGCGGTCATGGGGTTTGCGGCCAGGAAGGCGTCGGTCACGATCATGGCCTTGGTGCCGCCGATGCTCTTGATGAGGTGCCCGGTCTCCTCGACGGAGCCTTCTCCGAACACGTTTCTGCTGGGTACGAAATAATAGGTAGACATACTCTGTTCCTTTCCTTTCTGACACGAAGTCACGAGGCCAGCCACGGCGGTGGGCCGTTGGTCAGGGCTGGCGGATATGGGGAGGGCGGAGGAGCGTGGCCCCTCCGCCCGCTGCATGCGTTCTTGGAAACGGCTTCTGCTTACTTCTCAGGATAGAAGCCGGAGGGAGTCTCGTTGAGGTTGATCATGATATTCTTCTGCTGGGTGTAGTGCTCCAGGATGACCTTATGGGTCTCACGGCCGATGCCGGACTGCTTGTAGCCGCCGAAGGGAGCGCCGGAGGGGATCTGGTTGTAGGTGTTGACCCACATACGACCGGTCTCGACCCCGCGGGCCACACGAATGGCGCGGTTGATGTCGCGGGTCCAGACAGCGCCGCCCAGACCGTAGACGGAGTCGTTGGCCATGGCGATGACCTCTTCCTCGGTCTTGAACTTGATGACCACGGCCACCGGCCCGAAGATCTCTTCCTGAGCCACGCGCATGTCGTTGGTGGCATTGACGATCAGGGTGGGCTTCATGAAGCTGCCGTTGGCGCAGGAGCCGTCGGTGTAAGGCTCACCGCCGCAGGCGATGGTCGCGCCCTCTTCCTTGGCCAGGTTCACATAGGACATGATCTTACGCAGCTGGCCCTGGTCGACCTGGGCGCCCATCTGGGTGTTGGGGTCCAGAGGATCGCCGACGTTCACGCTGTTGAAGGCCTTGACGGCAGCCTCCACGAACTTATCGTAGATGCCCTCCTGCACGAACACGCGGGAGCCGGCGCAGCAGACCTGGCCCTGGTTGAACAGGATGCCCAGCTGCAAGCCGTCGATGGCCATGTCCCACTTGCAGTCGTCGAAGTAGATGTTGGCGCTCTTGCCGCCCAGCTCCAGGGTGGCGGGGATGAGCTTGTCGGCAGCTGCCTTGGCCACGTCCAGGCCGACCTCAGTGGAGCCGGTGAAGGCCAGCTTCCGGAAGCCGGGGTGGTCCAGCATGTACTGACCGGAGCGGGAACCGCCGCCGGTGACGACGTTCAGCACGCCGGGGGGCAGCAGGTGGCCGATGAGCTTGACCAGAGTCAGCACGCTCAGAGAAGTGGTGGAGGAGGGCTTGAAGACGATGCAGTTGCCGGCGGCCAGGGCGGGGGCCAGCTTCCAGGCGGCCATCAGGAAGGGGAAGTTCCAGGGGACGATCTGGCCCACAACGCCGATGGGCTCCCGCAGGATCAGGCTCATCATGTTGCCGTCCAGCACAGAGGCCTTGCCCTCTTCGACCCGGATGGCACCGGCGAAGTAACGGAAGTGGTCGGAAGAATAGGGAACGTCAATGGCCATGGTCTCACGGATGGGCTTGCCGTTGTCCATGGACTCGATGGTGGCCAGCAGCTCGGCGTTCTCGTCGATGATGTCAGCGATCTTTTCCAGGATACCAGCTCGCTCTGCGATGCCCATGTCCCGCCAGGCAGGGAAGGCAGCCCAGGCGGCCTTGACGGCGGCATCGACATCTTCCTTGGTGGCCTCGGCACACTCGGCCAGCTTCTCGCCGGTGGCGGGGTTGTAAGCGGTGAAGACCTTCCCGTCGGAGGCGGGGACCCACTGTCCATTGATGTAGAGGTCATATCTTGCATCCAGGTTGGCTTTCATAGTTGGTGCTCCTTTCTATCTTGGCAGGGGTTTCCACGTACCCTGCATATCAGCTCGTTTATCGTTGAAATTCTGTGGAGGATCGGTTTGATCCTGCAAGAGGAAGTTTCTTTCCTTGCTTTAAGTTATACCACAGCCGAGCCGAAATGGGAAACACCGAAAACTGATGGAGCCTATCACAAAAACTTATCACTTTTTCTTATGGCTGATTTTGGGAGGTCTCAGGCCTCGTTCTCCCGCGCCTCCAAGTCCTCCCGGATGACCTGGAAGAAGTGGTCTGCCGCCACGCTCACGGGGGGCATCTTCCGCAGCGCCAACGTGCGGATGCGGAACGAATCCCCCTCGATGGAAAACACGCTCACGTCACGGGCGAGCTTCTGCTCCATCCCCCCCGGCAGCGGGGCAATGCCCAGACCGGCCTGGACTAAGATGGTCGCTTCCAATAAAGTATTGACCCGCTGGACGGGATTATTCGCCAGCCCCAGGCGGGTGTAATACTCCGGCAGGGGCTGGGACTTGGCGTCGTCGCTCTGGTCCTCCACGCGGAAGATGGTCTGCCCCGTCAGCTCCTCGGACGAGACGAACTGCCGCCCTGCCAAGGCGCTGTGGGGGCCGGTCATAAAGCGGACCTGCTCACTGCTCAGCTCCAGTTCCTCGTAGCCCTCGTCCAAATGCAAGCCGAAGTCCGGGACGATCACCACGTCCAGCTCCTCATCGGCCAGGCCCTGGAGCATGGCGTCCCGGCTGCCGTCCTTCAGGGTCAGGTTGGCCTCCGGGTGCATCTGCTTAAACAGCCTGAGATAGTGCGGGATGCCCTCCTGGGCATACGGCCCATGGATGCCCAGGCGCAGGTCCCGCTTCTCCCCATCGGCGATGGAGCGGGCCTGCTTCACCGCCCCGGTATACTGGGACAAAATGCTCTGACACTGCCGGGCAAAAAACGCCCCGGCGGGAGTGAGCTTCACGCTGCCGCCGCCCCGCTCGAAGAGCTTAAAGCCCAGTTCCTCCTCAAACTGTTTGATCTGCTGACTGATGGCCGCCTGGGCCACAAAGCACTCCCTGGCGGCTTTGGTAAAGTTCAGGTGTTTGGCCACGGATAGGAAATACTCGATCCTACGAAAGCTGCTCATAGAGCGTGCCTCCCCTCTGATAAAATACAATTTCTTGCCCTTATTCTAAAAAGAATTTCGTGGTTTGTAAAGGGTGCTTCTCTCCGCTTCTTATGGAAGCTCAAAAAAGAGATTGACAGAGCACTTTCCAGCCCGTTATAATAGCAAATAAGAGGTGATCATATTGAATCATGAAGAAAAGATCCTCGCGCTCTTGTCGGAACTCCACACAGGAATGACCGACCTAAAAACTGACATGTCCGATTTGAAATCTGATGTTGCCAGTGTAAAATCCGATGTTGCTGACTTAAAGGCTGAAGTTGCTACCGTAAAATCTGACGTTGCCGGCCTAAAGTCTGAAGTTGCTACCGTAAAATCTGACGTTGCTGGCCTAAAGTCCGAAGTTGCTACCGTAAAATCTGACGTTGCTGGTCTGAAATCTGAATTCACAGCAGTAAAATCCGACGTTGCTATCTTGAAAGAAGAAGTTGCCGCCATCGACCAGCGCTTTGCGCATCAACTAAAAATAGTAACCGAAGCAGATATTCTTCCTAAGTTTAACCTCTTAGCGGAACAACTGGAATTCTTGGAAGAAAATATGGTGTCTCGTGCCCACGTAGACAATTTATCTGACGAAGTAAATGTTCTAAAACTCATGGTCCGCCAAATGAACGAACGCATCAACAATTTAGAAAAAGCCAATTAACTAAAAACTGCTAACCTAGACTAGGCCAGCAGTTTTTAGAGATAGAAATTTATAACTTATTCAAAAATAACCTTTATTTTTGATATAGTCTTTGTTCTTCGTTCTCTTGTATAACATAATTACTTTCATGGAGGTGTCTCTATGCTAGATAAAAAAGATCTGGATGCAATTGATCAATTAATAAATCGTCAATTAAACGCTGTTCTTAAGCATAAATTTGAAGAGGCCGTGGAAGTCATGTTTGCGAATGACAATACAGATGATATCCCCACTTCTTCACATCGTAAATACGAGAAAGGCCTAGATCGTCTTCGGAAAACTACATACATCACCGCAGAATTGGAAGACGCACTGAAATATAGAACCTATCGTGATCGAAGCAAAAACGAGTCGGGACATATCCGCGCTGCTCTCGAAGCATATCTTGTGGATGATATTAAATTTATCAAGGCATCTAAAAGCAAATAGTTGAAAGGTAGTCCATACAGTAGTTTAGCGTTCTGTATAGACTACCTTTTGTTTTTGTTAAAAATTTCTAAATAAAACTATCCTAGTTACACCAGATCTTCCTCGGTGATCTCCGGCTCCGCCTGTTTCTTGGCCTTGCGCTCCTCCCACTTTTTGCTCACCTGCTCCAGCAGGTCCGGGATAAGCTCCACCAGGCGGTCGGCGGGGCTTTCGGTGGCGGTGTCTACGGGGAGCATTTTGACGCTCGTGCCGCTGACCACCAGGAAGCCCACGGGGATGACCTTCAGGCCCGCGCCGCCGCCGCCGCCGAAGGGGTTCTCCCCCAGGTTCTTGGGGGCCTTGCCGCCGAACTCCGAGCCGCCGGTGCCAAAGCCCAGGGAGATGCGGGAGACGGGGATGATGGTGACCTCTCCGGCGGTGATGGGCTGGCCCACCACAGTGTTGGCGTCCACGGCTTCCTTGATCTTCTGGATGGTCTCGGCCATCAATTCACTGACAGGATGATTCTTTTCCATGGGTCTCTTCCTTTCCTTGGGCGGCCATGGCAGCCGCGCATTGCTTCGTCGTTCTTGGGGATGGGCCTGTTTTTTTCCGCTTCCACAGGCCCCGGATCGCTTCCTTTAGGGTGGGCCAGAGGATCGACAGCAGCTGGGCCACGGAAATGGAACAGGCCGCCACCACCGTGAGCCTGGGGCGCTCGATCTGATAGTCCAGCGCCACCGACAGGTCCCGTTTCTTCACCGTAAAGTTGGCCTCCGTGAAGGCCAGCAGCGCCTCCAGCACGCCCCAGGCCTGGCCGTAGTGCATGGCCGCGTCCGCCGGGTCCGGCTCCCCCCACACCAGATGCAGAGAGAGGGTGTCGATGCGGATGGTGTGGCGCAGGTCCCCGGCCATCTCTTTGAGCTTCGGCAGCAGGTCCAGCGCCAGGTCCAAGGCCCCGCCGGGGGAGAAGGCGTTTTTCAGGGTTTTGCGGCGGGACGTTTTCTTGTTCTCCTGCGGCTCGGCTGTCCGCTTTTTCTTTTTGGCGGCTTTCTTCTCGGCCTTTGCCTCCCGCTTTCTCTTCTTCTCTTCGGAGAGGGGATAGAGCGTAAGCCAGGCCGGGCCGACCCGGACCTTCACCCAGCCCCCGGTCTCGTCATACCCTGCCGCCGCGCCCAGCCGCAGAAAGGCCACGGCCAGCACCAGCAGGATCAGGACGAGCAGGATCACCAGCCCGATCATGGCGCACCCCCCGCTTCCGCCGGGATGCCCTCCGGCAGGGGCGGCAGGTCTGCCAGATCAGGCAGGCCGAAGCTCCGCAAAAACGTCTGGGTCGTGCGGTACAGCGTGGGCCGCCCCGGCGCGTCCAGCGTGCCGCACGGCTCCACCAGCTCCCGGTCTAATAATACCCCCAGGGAGTGGGCGCTGTCCACCCCCCTGGCCTGGTCCAGATACACCCGTGTCACCGGCTGGAAATAGGCCACAAGGGCCAGGGTCTCCAGGGCCGAGGCCGAGAGTTTGTCCGGCTTTTTCCGGGCCAGCAGCCCCCGGATGACCGCCCCCCACCGGGGGGCCGAGACGAGCTGCCAGCTCTCCTCCAGCTGCACCAGACGGATGCCCCGCGCCTGGGTCTCATAAAACGCAGCCAGGGCCTGGCAGGCCGCAAGGACCTGGTCCTCTTCCGCATCCAGGGCCTGGGCCAATCGCGCTGTGGGCACCGGCTCTCCCAGGGCGAAGAGGATGGCTTCCACGGCCCGTTCCCGTTCTGCCTGTTCCACAGGGCATCCCTCCTTCCGTTGGTTCGTTGGTTCAAGTGGGGATCAAAGATATTTCCGGGTCCTCCCGGTCCCCCGACAGATGGACCCGCCCGCCCCGGCACAGCTC
>OLNE01000441.1_pt1 | contig 40715 bp, 43 predicted proteins | sample 1672431 | NCBI WGS metagenome assembly OLNE01 (sample SAMEA3136685, study PRJEB25190) | human gut metagenome | reverse complement strand
CAGGTGGATCACGCAGGAAGCCGTTTCTGCCATGTCGGAGGTCAGATACCGGCTGCCGTGCAGTGCATCTTTTATGCCCGGCGCTCGACATCGATAAAACGGTCGAGACGGATTTTTCGGCGGAACAAAAGGCGTGCTTCCCGGAGCTTTTTCAATGAAAAACACCCCGCAGCTTTAAAACTGCGGGGTAGTCCATATCAAGTGAAATTTTACTCCACGTCCGTATGGATGAGGCGGTCTAACAGTGTGATGAGTAAAATGCGCTCTTCATCGGAAAGGTCGCGTGTGACGCTTTTGGCCCAATCCTGCAAAATCTCGCGGATGACGGGCACGAGCTTTTCGCCGCTTTCCGTGACGTAGAGGTTGTTTTCGCGGCGATCTTCCTTGCCGGTTTCGCGCGAAATGTAGCCGAGCTCTTCAAGGCGTTTTGTGCGGCGTGCTACGGTGCATTTGTCGATATACATGTGCGAGACGATGGCGTCCTGCGTGGTGCCGGGGTGGCGGTTGATGTAAAGCAGGATCATCGGCATGCCACCCACAAAGCCGTAGCCGCGCAGACGGTCATCCATATATTTTTTACGCTGGCGGTGCAGATAGGTGAAGCTGCGGCTTAGATCACGCGGAAAATCCGCAAGGCGCTCCTGATCGGTTTCTGCTGTTTTCTGTTCTTCCGGCATGCTTACACCTCCGTATGGTTTATGGCTTTATTATATGGCTTTTGTGCGAAAAAGTCAATTCAAAAATCCGCCTATTCCGCGATAAACGGGTGACAGACGCGCTTATACAGTTCGTCGTCGAACATAACGTGATAAATGTTTTCGAGCTCATGCAGCACGACTTTCGCTTCCGGCACGGGCTGCGCGATGGGCAGCACGAGTATGTTGAAATCCACGCCGTACAAAAGACTTTTGGCTTTTGTCATTTCGCACCCGCAGCGCTCATAAAACGCGATGCGGCGGCGGCGGATGTTGACTTCTTCTTCGGCTTCGGCGCTCTCAACGCTTTCCACTTCGAGCAAAAGGCCGTCACGGTCTTTCATTTCTGTGCGCAGCAGGGGAAAAGTCTTGCTGCCGATACCCGTGCCGCGCAGGTCTTTTTTGACGGCGAAATAATCGAGCAGGGCGTATTTGCCGTTTTCCGTGCACGAAAAATAGGCGTAGGCGCAGAGTGAATCGGTTTCGTTGTAAAAGCCGTAGCACGGGTAGCAGTTTTTATTGTAGAGCATTTCCATGCTTGCAAAGGGGCGCAGCTCGCTCGGCGGGAATGCCTCGTGCATATATGCGTTGTAAATTTCGCGAATTTCGTCTAAATTCAGCTTTTTAATGTGTAACAAATACTCAACTCCCGTTTTAATTTTGGACCAAGCAAAGGAGCTTTACTTTGAATCCATTTCCGTATACGTTTGATAACAAACGGTATCATACATTAGCTTATCACAACCGGGTGCAGAATTGCAAGACCCAAAAGGCTGTGATCGATGCCGGGCTGAGCTGCCCGAACATAGACGGCACGTGCGGCGTGGGCGGGTGCATCTTCTGCGACGGCGGCAGCGGCTATTTTACGCAAGATAAGGCATTTTCCGTGACGGAGCAGCTGCAAGCGGAAAAAGTGCGTATTCATAAAAAGTCGCCGGAAAGTAAAATCATCGCGTATTTTCAGACGCACACAAACACCTACGCGCCGGTTGAAAAGCTCAGGACGTTATACGAAGAAGCGCTTGCATTCGGCGTTTACGGCGTGTCGATTGCCACGCGCCCGGACTGCATCGGGAAGGAGGTTTTGTCGCTTTTAAAAGAATTGAACGGCAAAACGCACCTCACCGTGGAACTGGGCCTGCAAAGCAGTAATGATGAGACGGCTGCGCGTATTCACAGAGGATATAAATATGAGGTATTTAAAGAGACATTCCTGCGCCTGCGCGAAAACAATATTCGCGTTTGCGTGCATATCATAGACGGCTTACCGGGCGAGACGGAGGCGGAGATGATAAAGACCGCCGAAGACCTTGCACAGCTGCGCCCGGACGGTGTGAAAATTCATCTTTTACACGTCATTCGCGGCACGCAGCTTGCGGGCTTATACGAAAGCGGCGCATACACGCCGATGACGTTTGAGGACTATGTGCGCGTCGTAATCCGTCAACTGGAGGTGCTGCCGCCCGAAACGGTCATCGAGCGCATTACGGGCGACGGTGACAAAACAAAGCTGCTTGCGCCCCTGTGGAGCCGCGATAAAATCCGCGTACTCGGCACGATAGACCGCGAGATGGCAGTGGGAAATACTTGGCAAGGCAGACTTTATTCGCCGAATGGCTTGCAAAAAGGACAGAAAATGCGTATAATAGAATAAGTCCGAACACGGTGTGCAGTTTACGCTGTGATTTCGTTTATGAAAGGTAATTTTACTATGAATAATAAAGCTCCAAATAAACATAGCGACGCGCGTTCTTTTGAAATGCGCCGTTTGATTTTCCTTGGCGCGGCCGGCGTGCTCATTCTGGTCGTGGTCATTTTATCGCTCCTATCCGCGTTCGGTGGGAAATCCGACGGTCAGAGCACCGGCAACGACACGTCTTCCGCGGTGACGGAGGACGGCAAGCTTGTCATTCAGGACCTTTACGAGGGTGAGATCACCATTCCGAAGTTTAATGTGCCGCTCAATACATACGACCAGTCGAAGTTTAAAAATGACAACGGCCTTGTGACGTATGACGACGCGAACGCGAGCCTCGGCATCGACGTTTCCGACTATCAGGGCGACATCGACTGGGCAGCCGTCAAAGCGAGCGGCATCGATTTCGCGATGATCCGCGCAGGCTACCGCGGTGCAACGCGCGGCAAGCTGAACGAAGACAGCAAGTTTGCCGATAATTACACCGGTGCGAAGGACGCAGGCGTAAAGGTGGGCATCTACTTCTTCTCGCAGGCAACTTCTGTTACCGAAGCGGAGGAGGAAGCGGGCTATGTGCTCCAGCTTTTGCAGAATAAGTCCGTCGATTACCCCGTCGTCTTTGACTGGGAGCAGACGAGCGTAGACGGCTCTCGCACGGCAGATGCCACGGGCGAGCAGATCACGAGTTATGCTTCGGCGTTCTGCAAAAAAATCGCGAAAGCGGGCTACACCGCAGGCGTGTACTTCAACCGCAGTCTTGGCTATAACTATTACGACTTAGAGCAGCTCAAGGACTTTGAGTTCTGGCTCGCGGAATACCGCAGCGTGCCGGCGTTCTACTATAACTTCGGCCTGTGGCAGTATTCCGACAACGCGCAGGTGCAGGGCATCGACGCGGCAGTCGATATTAACGTCAGCTTTAAGAACTACGGCTGATTTTAAAAGTAAAAACGAAAGGTGCTTGATCATTTTGGTCAGGCACCTTTTTGTTATTCTTCGTCTTCGCCGAACCAGCCGCAGGCTTTCATGTCTACGCGGCCATCGGGCAGAAACCGCACGCCCTCGGCTTCGAGCTTTTCGCGCTGTACATCGGGGCCGCCGAAAACGTAGCCCTTGCACAGAGAGCCGTCTTTGAACACTACGCGGTGGCATGGCGTATTTACGGGGTCCGTGTTGCGGTGCAGCACAAAGCCCACACCGCGCGAAGCACGCGGTTTGCCCGCTGCAAATGCCACGAAGCCGTAATTTGTCACTTTGCCGCGCGGAATCTCGCGCACCACCTGAAACACGCGCTCGGAAAAATCGTTCATCGTATTCAACTTCCTTTGCTTTCAAACCGTTTGGTACAGTATAGCATAAAAGTAGTCTTTACAAAAGGGTTTTTATTGATTATAATGAAATATAACGAAACTAAAACCGAAACGGAGTTGTTGATATGGCAATTATTGAAGTAAATTTTATCTCGAAATGCCTCATGCGCGTGGTGACGTTCAATGCAATCATCCCGGTGGATAAGTTCGGCCCACAGGCGGAAAATGCAGAGCAGAAGCCGCTGAAGACGCTTTACCTTTTGCACGGCATTTTCGGAAATTATACGGACTGGGTGAACGGCACGCGCATTCAGGCGTGGGCGGAGGCAAATGACCTTGCGGTTATCATGCCTTCCGGTGAAAACCGCTTCTACCTAGACGGCGAAAAGAGCGGTGAACTGTACGGCGAGTTCATCGGCAAGGAGCTTGTAGAGTTCACAAGAAAGCTGTTTCCGCTTTCCGACAAGCGCGAGGATACGTTCATCGCGGGTCTTTCCATGGGCGGCTACGGTGCAATCCGCAACGGCCTGAAGTATGCGGAAAACTTTGGCTGCGTCATCGGTCTTTCCGCCGCGCTCGTGCACGATACGTGGAAGGACGCGGATAACTCCGCGCCGATTTTCACATTCCGCCGCAACTACTACGAGGCAATCTTCGGTGAATATGACAAGGTGAAGGGCAGCGACAAAGACCCGAAGGCGCTGTTTTTGAAGCTGAAGGAGGAGGGCAGACCCGTACCGAAAATGTACCTGTGCTGCGGCACGGAGGACGGCCTCGTCACCGCAAACCGCGATTTCCGCGATTTCCTCAACGAAAACGGTGTTGACCTCACGTATGTGGAGGGCCCCGGCAAGCACGACTGGGTATTCTGGGATACGTACATCAAAAAGGTGCTCGACTGGCTGCCGCTTAATAGAACAGGCGCGGGCATCAACAGCGGAAACGTGAAATAAAGCAGAACGGAAAACAGGGGAACGGATGATGCAGAAGAGGAATCTGAAAAATTCCGCAAGATCATGATGAATGTGCTAACGATGCAGCTCAATTCCATCACGATTATGGATCTCATCTATCGCCAGCTTATAAATTCGTAAACATAAATCAAAAGCCACCGAAACGGAAAAGCGCAAGGCTTGCCGCAAACGGTGGCTTTTACTCTATGGCAATTTAATTCTGCGTTTTATTGCCGGGCAGGATATTAAGGTTTTCCGGGACATTCGGGTGGGGAATGTTGTGCAATGCAAAGCCCGCGAGCTGACGGATGATCTGCAAAACAAACGACCGCGTTTCGGGGTCGAGGTGCACGGCGGCGTTGTAGATAGCGCCGATGTTCTTTTGAATGTCGCCAGCGTCAAATACGTTTTCAATATTGCCGGCGGTCAAAAGGCCGTAGAGTACATCGACAAGGCGTATGCGCTCGTCGATGCTCATGCCGGTGATCCAACTGTTGAGTGTTTTGTTCATGTATTTTGCGCCGCTGGAAATTTCCTCCAGCGTATGGAATGCACCGTCCGTCACCTGCCACGAGAACGGGTCGTGCTGCATAATGCCCATTTGGTTGCTTTCCACAACGGAGTATGCACCGTGGTTTTCAAGCAGCATGCCGATGAGCGAGCCTTTCGGAATGACCTTATGTACGCGGCTTTGAATGCGCCCATATTCTTCGGATTCGAGCGTGTTGCCGATGAAGCCGGGGCTGTCGAGCGGGTAGACGCGCTCAATACGCTTTTGAATTTCCGGGTCGCAGAACATGCCCGCGTAGGCTGCAAGGTTGCCGCCTTTGGAGTGGCCCATCAAAAGCAGTTTGCCGGGAAAGCTTTTGCCGAGCTTTGTCACATAGTCTGCCGCATCGGCCTGCGAGGGTATGACGGGCAGAAATGCCATGTTAAAATCCTCTTTCCAGCCGACGAGCGTGGCGTCCGTGCCGCGGAATACGGCGCAGGCGTGGTCGTCATCGAGGTACACGGTGATGGCCGCAAACTGCTCCTCTGACTGGTCACACAGCTTTTCAACGAAGTTGCCGATTTTTATGTTGCGCCAGCGCGGGCTTGACGCCATAGCGTACAAAAGCCTCATGTTGCTTTTGGTATCGCGTACGTGGAACATCAACTTTTCAAAGCGCTCTGCCTTTAAAAGCTCTCGAATTTCTATTTTGTTTTCGCATTTAAGCTCGTCTTCAAACGCGCTTAGATTCATGTAGGAAAACTGTGATAAAAGCAGGCTGTCTACATCCGTAAACGGTTTTTCTGCCAAAAGCGAGAATTCGGTTTCTGCATATTCAAGGATGCTTGGCATAGTACGCCGCCTTTCTGAGAAAGTTAAACGTAATAATAGGGACCGGGCTTACAGAGGATTACGATGAGATCGACGAACGCGCCGATGCCGAACAGGCCGCCGGTGAAGATATACAAAACACCCATGCCGATCTTTCCCTCATAAAATTTATGCGCGCCGATGAGTCCTAAAAACAGGCACAGGAAAAACGCTGCCCATTTGCTTTTTGCCACACCACCGTAAGTGACATTGTTGTTTACATAAACAGGCTGGGGCTGTTGGGCAGACTGCAATGGCTCTACCTGTCTGCCGCACGCGGGGCAAACCACGCAGTCGGCACCGATGACCGCGCCGCAGTATTTACAGAATTTCGCGTTTTCGGTGCACGTGCCGCAGTTTGGGCAAAAAAGCTCACCGTTCGGAATATTTGCACCGCAGTTTTTGCAGACCATAAGAAAATCTCCTTTGCATATTTGAATATTTGTCCACCGAAATCATAACACAGATTTTGACATTCCGCAACGTGTTTCACCGCTTTTTCTGATTGCCGCGCACAAAAGCAGCGCGTCTGTCATAGTATGCCGCGGGACAAAGCGCTGTGCATGTCCCAATATGCAGGGAAGGAGGGTAAAGGTTTGATGAAACAGACGGTTTTAAAGACGACGGCGGCCGTGCTCGGCGCGGGACTCGTATCGTACCTCGGTACGCTTGCGGTGCCGATGCTCGTGCTGCTTGGCGTGATGTTGCTCGATTATATCACCGGCATGATCAAAGCGTATATCCGCGCCGAGTTAAATTCCAAGTTCGGTATTAAGGGGATACTCAAAAAGCTTTGCTATATGGTCATGGTCGCAGTCGGTGCGGCGGTGGATTATCTTTTGCGCGGTGCAGTCATCGGGGCCGGCATCACGCTCGATGTAAAGCTGTTTTTCGGCATGCTCGTCACCGTGTGGCTTACGATCAACGAGCTCATTTCCGTCATGGAAAATCTTGCGGCGATTGGTGTGCCGGGGTTCCCGCGTTTGCAGCGCATTTTAAAGCGGCTCCGTCGCACCGTGGCGGATGAATCGGGTGCAAGTGATGAGAAGAAGGAGTGATCTTATGGTACCGATCCGCGAAAATCTATTATCTTCTGCAAAATACGATTTGAAAGTCCCGGTGGAGTCCTGCGCAAAGGACATGAAATATATCGTCGTGCACAATACGGCGAACGATGCTTCCGCCGCGAATGAAGTCGCGTATATGATTCGCAACGACAGCTCTACGTCGTTTAACGCGGCGGTCGATGACAAGGAAATCGTCATTGGTATCCCGCTGAACAGAGGTGCGTTTGCTGCGGGGCAGCGCGATGGCAACGCGCACGGCATCCACATTGAAATTTGCTATTCGCTTTCGGGCGGCACGCGTTTCGATAAGGCCGAAAAGAACGCCGCAGAGTATATCGCAAAGCTGCTCACCGAGCGCAAGTGGGATATTTCGCACGTGAAGAAGCATCAGGACTTCGACGGCAAATATTGTCCGCACCGCACGCTCGACAAGGGCTGGGCGCGGTTTTTAAAAATGATCGAAAGCGAAATGAAAGATGACAAAAAGACGGAGACAAAGACCGATGCGAAACCCGCGCCAAAGCAGCTCTATCGCGTGCGGACAAGCTGGTCGGACGCAAAAAGCCAGATCGGCGCGTATGCAATGCTGGAAAACGCGAAAAACGCATGCCCTGTGGGTTATAAAGTGTATGCCTCAAACGGCAAAATTATGTATGAACCGTTCAAAGCGTATACAGTGCGCAAGGACGCTGCAGACGCGCTCAATATCCGCAAGGGTCCGGGCACGAATTATGACGTGCAAGGGCAGATCACAGACACGAAACGCTATACGGTTGTAGAGGAGAGCGCAGGTGTGGGTTCTGCAAAAGGCTGGGGACGTCTCAAAGCCGGCGGCTGGGTGGCGCTTGACTGGGTGAAAAAAGCGCAGCGCCGATGATAAGGCATAATATAAACAGAAAACACAAAATGAATTTGTGAAAGCAAGATATTGCATTTTTGCGGCCCATGTGGTATGCTGAACGTATTGATGCAGCACGCCGGTGAAACTGAAGGGGGAAAACGGTTTCACCGGCGGCTGTGTTTGAATATTTGCAGAAAATAGGTGGAGAAGTAATGAAGAAACATCACAGTAATCGCAGCATGTTCTCGGGTAAGCTCGGGTTCGTGCTGTCTGCGGCCGGCGCTTCGGTCGGTCTTGGCAACATTTGGCGATTTCCGTACCTTGCGGCAAAATACGGCGGCGGCATTTTCCTTTTGATCTACATTTTGCTTGCGCTGACGTTCGGTTACACGATGATCGTGGCAGAAACATCGCTTGGCCGCATGACGCGCAAAAGCCCTGTGGGTGCATTTGCATCGTTCACAAAGTCGCATACATTAAAAGCCGGCGGCTGGATTAACGCCATTATCCCAATCCTGATTGTGCCTTATTATTCCGTTATCGGCGGCTGGGTCATCAAATATCTTTTTGAGTACATTTGCGGCAACGGAACAAAGCTTGCGGAGGACGGATATTTTTCGATGTTCATCTCGGACGGCGTGTCCGCCGAAATTTGCTTTATCGTTTTTGCACTCATCACGCTGACCATCATTTTTGCCGGCGTGCGCAACGGTATTGAGCGTGTATCGAAATTCATGATGCCGATTCTTGTCGTGTTGTCTGTCATCATCGCAATCTATTCCGTCACACGTCCCGGCGCACTGAAGGGCATTCAGTATTTCCTTGTGCCGAACCTTGAGAATTTCTCCTGGATGACGGTCGTTTCCGCCATGGGACAGATGTTCTATTCGCTGTCCATCGCCATGGGCATCCTTGTTACGTTCGGCTCTTATATGAAGAAAGAAACGTCTATTGAGAACTCTACGCGCAATGTAGAGGTTTTCGACACCGCCATCGCCATTATGGCCGGCCTTATGATCATCCCGGCGGTCTTTGCGTTCTCCGGCGGCGACCCGAACACCTTGCAGGCGGGCCCGTCATTGATGTTCATCACGATTCCGAAGGTGTTCGCCAGCATGGGTCTCGGCACGGTGGTTGGCATTCTGTTCTTCGTGCTCGTGCTGTTTGCGGCGGTCACAAGCTCTATTGCGCTGACGGAAAGCGCCGTTTCCACGTTTGAAGATGAACTCCATTGGAACCGCAAAAAGTCGACCGTTGTCATCGGCATCATCATGCTCGCGCTCGGCACGCTGTCTTCGCTCGGCTACGGCCCGCTCGATGCCGTAAAGATTCTCGGCATGCAGTTCCTCGATTTCTTCGATTTCTTAACGAACTCCGTTATGATGCCGATTGCGGCTATTGCGACTTGCCTGCTCGTTTCCCGCGTGATCGGTGTAGACCGTATTGAAGAAGAAATGACGCAAGAAGGCGGCACGTTCCGCAGAAAGAAGATCTTCGTCATGATGATCAAGTATCTTTGCCCGGTCTTTGCAGCCATCATCCTTATCAGCTCTGTCATGAACGCATTCGGCCTGATCTCTATGTAAGCATTTTGACCGGCGCGACGAAAGCCGCGCACTTCGATGATGCCGCAAGGTGTCATTTTACCGGACGAAAGAAATAACAGAATAAAATGAGCGAGGCCCCGGCGAGCGTTTTGTCATGCTCGTCGGGGCCTGTGTCTGTTGTGCGTTATTTCAGAACTTTTTCATAGGCAAAGCGGTCTGCGCCGTCCGTAAGGTGAATGATGCCGCAGCGAATGTAACCGTTCTTTTCGAGCGTGTGCTGCATGATGATGTTGCCGGGATGCGTATCGCATCGCATGGAGGTGACACCCGCTTCAAGCGAGAGTTTCGCGCAGTAGGTCATCAAAAACGATGCCGCGCCGCGCTTCTTCGCATTATTTGCCGCCATAATGCGGTGTACGATGCCGTAGATTTTGTTTTCTGTCTGCCACGCGCCGTTATAAATTTCGTGGTATGTCGGCTCGTCGCCCACATACACGGCGGCACTTGCAAGAATATTGTTTTCGTCGTCTATCACAACACGGCAGATTTTATTTTGAATGTCCTCACGCAGGGTGTTTTCGTTCGGGTAGCCGTTTTGCCACTGGTCGATGCCGAGCGCCCGCAGCGAAGCTTTCGCGTTTTCCAGCATCTCAAGCAGATAGGGCAGGTCACAGAGCTCTGCATTTCTGATCTTCATTTTCTTTCATCCTTTCCCGTTTTGCCGCGCAGAATCTGCAAAAAATCCCATGTGCGCGTTACAAATATGAACATATACAAAATTATACGATTTTTTGCTTGCCTTTTCAAGGGAAAACGTGTATAATACTAAAGTACGCGGTCAAGTATGTTCCGCGCACGGAAAAAGCCAAGGCGGTTGGAATATACCGTGGAATATGCGAGCGGACAGGTCTGCGCGGCGAGACACCGTGAACCATGTCAGGCGGGGGACCGAGCAGCATTAAGCGGATCGTCTGGTGCGATGCAGGCTGCCTGTCCGTTCACATATTCTACGTTCCAATCGTCTTTTTCTTTTATCACCCACAAAGAAAGGAGCGCCGCCGTTTGTATAAAGCGTTATACAGAAAATATCGTCCGCAGCAGTTTTCCGATGTCGTCGGTCAGCCGCAGGTGACGGTCACGTTAAAAAACGAACTGATGGCCGGGCGCATTTCGCACGCATATCTGTTCACCGGATCGCGCGGCACGGGAAAAACGACCTGCGCAAAAATTCTGGCGAAGGCGGTCAATTGCATGGATCCCCAAAACGGCGATCCATGCGGCAAGTGCGACGTGTGCAGAGGACTGGATGACGGCTCTGTTTTGGACGTTGTAGAGCTGGACGCCGCGAGCAACAACGGCGTAGACAGCATCCGCGCGCTCATTGAAGAATCCAACTTCACGCCGACTACGGCGAAATACCGCGTATATATCATCGATGAGGTGCACATGCTCTCCGTTTCGGCGTTCAATGCCCTCTTAAAAACGCTCGAAGAACCTCCCGCACACGTCATTTTCATTTTGGCGACGACCGAAGTCCATAAGCTGTTGCCGACGATTTTATCGCGCTGTCAGCGTTTTGACTTCCGCCGCATCGCACCGGAGGACATCGCAGGGCGCCTTGAGTGGGTCTGCACGCAGGAAAATGTGACAATCGACCACGATGCCGCGATGCTCATCGCCGTTACGGCAGACGGCGGCATGCGCGACGCGCTTTCCATTTTGGATCAGTGCATCGGCCGCAGCGACGGTCACGTGACGTATGGGCTCGTTGCGGAAACGGCAGGCCTTGCGGGGCGTGGGCACTTAATTGAACTCGCCGAGTGCATTCGCACGGGCGACCGCACCGCAGCACTCGAAAAGATCGACGCGCTGTATAAGTCTTCCAAAGACATGGGCAGGCTGTGTGAGGAGCTTGCGGGCTTTTTCCGCAATTTGATGCTCATCAAAACGATGAAGGACGCAAGCGGGCTTGTAAATGCCGTTGGCGAAGAGCTGGAAGCCATGACCAAAACGGCGCTTTCCATGGAGCTTTCAACGATTCTGCACGCACTCGATGCGTTCCAGTCCGCGCAGTCGCGCATGAAGACTATGAATAAGCGCACGGAAATGGAAATGACGTTTATCCGTCTTTGCACGCCGGAAATGGATACCTCGCCCGCAGCACTTTTGCGCCGCATTGAAGCTTTGGAGCGCGGCGGCCTGCGCCGTCCCATCACCCCGGCACCGAGTGTACCCGCGGCTGAAGCACCGGCAGCACTGGTACAACAGCCCGAGACACCACAGAACAACGCACCTGTGCAGCCCACAGTAAAGGACAAGCCGCAGTCCACAGAGGAGCTTGCAAAAAATGCGCAGCCGTTCGACGGCTGGTCGGACATTATCGGCTATATGGAAAATTACTCAAAGTCGGTGGCGTCGGCATTCAAGGGCTCAGCGGCGTACATCAGCGGCGACTACATGCTCATCGAAGCACCGCAGATTGCGTTTGATCTCTTGAAACGTGCCAGCCAGAGAGAAAAGATCCGCGAGGCCATTCAGCAGGTGACCGGGCGTGTGTATAAGCTCGGTCCTTATAAGCCGCCCGCAGCGGACGGCGAAAAACCGAAAGATCCGCTCGACGCCTTTTTGCACGATATGCGCGAAGCCGGCGTGGAGATCGAAGAAAAATAAATTTAAAAACCACACAGTAAGGAGTCTTAACTATGAAAGCACGTTTACCGCAGGGTATGGGCGGCGGAGGAGCCGCAAATTTGCAGCAGCTTGCACGCCAGGCACAGAAGATGCAGGAGCAGATGGAGCAGATTACCACGGAGCTCGAAGCGAAGGAATACACCGCGGCCGCAGGCGGCGGAGCCGTTTCCGCAACCGTAACGGGTAAAATGGAAGTAAAGAATATCGACATCAAGCCGGAAGTCATCGACCCCGATGACGCCGAGATGCTCGGCGACCTCGTCGCTGCTGCTGTCAACGAAGCACTGCGCGCAGCCGCAAACGAGAAAGAGGAGAAGCTTGGCGCAATCTCCGGCGGCATGAGCCTTCCGGGCATCCTCTAATGGCCGGTTATCACGTACCGCCGCTTGAACGGCTCGTCGATAAATTTGAGAGCTTGCCGGGCGTGGGGCATAAGTCTGCACAGCGCATTGCGTATGCCGTGCTCAACATGGATAAAGCGGATGCCGAAAGCTTTGCGCAGGCGATCATCGACGCGCATGAGCAGATCCATTACTGCTCCGTGTGCTGCAATTTGACGGACGGCGACCTTTGCCCCGTGTGCCGCGATGAAAGCCGAGACCGCTCGGTTATCTGCGTGGTGGAAGACCCGCGCGACGTGTTCGCACTGGAGCGCACAAATGAGTTCCATGCGACCTATCACGTGCTGCACGGTGCCATTTCGCCGCTTGGCGGCATCGGGCCGGATCAGCTCAAAATAAAAGAGCTTTTGCGTCGCGTGCAGGACGGCACCGTGCAGGAGGTCATCATGGCGACGAACCCGACCGTTGAGGGCGAAGCGACCGCCATGTACATTTCGCGCCTGTTAAAGCCGCTCGGTATCCGCGTAACGCGTCTTGCGTACGGCATCCCGGTCGGCGGCGACCTCGAATATGCCGATGAAGTGACGCTTTCCCGCGCCATTGAGGGCAGACAGGAGCTGTAAAATCGGTTTCGCGTTGACAAAACCGCGAAAGTGGTGTATAGTAAATCACACACAGAGCAGAAGGAGGCAGGCCAAGTGGCAAAAACAGAATTTAAAACGATTGCCCAGAACAAAAAGGCCTACCACGACTACTTTGTGGAGGAGACCCTTGAAGCGGGCATTGAGCTTTGCGGCACAGAGGTGAAATCGCTGCGGCAGGGCAGATGCAACTTAAAGGACGCGTGGTGCTCTGTTGTGGACGGTGAAATGCTCTTAAACGGCTGCCATATCAGCCCGTATGAGCAGGGCAACATCTTTAACCGCGATCCCATGCGGGTGCGCCGTTTGCTCATGCACAAGCGCGAGATCATGCGGCTTTTTGGCCTTTCCAAAACCGTCGGTTATTCGCTCATTCCGCTTTCCGTGTACTTTAAGGGTTCGCGGGTGAAGGTGCAGGTCGGTCTGTGCAAGGGCAAAAAGCTCTACGATAAGCGTGCCGATATGGCCGCGCGTGATGCCCAACGCGATATTCAGCGTGCGCTGAAAGAGAAAAACAGATAAAAGCGGTAGCAATATCGCTTTTTATATGGGGATGTAAAGGTTTCGACGGGGACTGGAAGCCCTGGTAAGCGAGTAGCGGTGCGGGACCGCTATAAAATCCGCAAACTTAAAATTAAACGACAACAATACAGTTGCTGTTGCTGCTTAATTAAGCAGCCGTTCTTACCCGTAGGACCGCGGACGGGATAAGAGCGTCACTTAGCGGTGCACGTGAACGGACCCACGCCTTTAAGCCCGTCATGATCTAAAGGCTACTGATGCGCAAAGCCTGCTGTTCGGCGGTGCGCGGAGGGAATGTCAAAAGAGCCGCTACACTCGTAGAAAGCCCCGGTAACCGGTTTTCGGACGCGGGTTCGATTCCCGCCATCTCCACCAAACAGGTATTGGACGAACACCTATTTCTTCAGCGGCGGTTTCGCCGTAAAATGTTCGCTCTGATCCACAACAGAAAAGCGCCGTCTTGGGAGTGATCCCGAGACGGCGCTTTTTCTTCGGCTGGTAAAGCAAATGGCAGATGCGGAGGGCATCTCCGAAATGCTGAAAGCCAGCAACCAAATGGAATGGGTCGGGCGGAGGAATTCCTGCCGAGACCGTGCATCCGAAACTGTCTATCACCAAGTGATCTATACAGTACGACCACACAGATAAATGTTAATCGTATTGCAAGATATTTTTGACAGTTTGATATCATACAACATCCCAATTTTCATTATGATTTTTATATATTTATTGTTGATTTTATCGAAAGTTCATTGTATACTACGAAGTTTTATTCTATATATGGACAAAGAATTTTTATGGGTGTATACTATTATAGTATTTACTAAAAATATAGTATTTACTAAAAAGCAAAGGAAGGAGGAAATAATACTATGCGCGATGTTCTGCGGGAAGAAAAAAAATTTCTGCTTAATCAGGCAGAAGCATTAAAACTTCGGAATTATTTGTCAAACGTGGTTCATGCTGACGCACATAATGGACCGAATGGTTATCCGGTACGTTCTTTGTACTTTGATTCTTTGTCAAATCGGGATTTTCAGGAAAAGGAAGATGGTCTGGAGTTAAGAAGGAAGTTTCGTTTGCGGGTATATAGTCCTGATGCGGATTTTGCACTGTTTGAAATGAAGCAGAAGCAGGGACCTTATCAGCGGAAGCGATCATTAAGATTATCCAGAAGGGAAGCGCAGGCTCTCATTGAGGGTGATTATTCTGTACTTTTAAACAGTGGCAGTGAGTTTGGACAGGAATGTCATTCAATTATGGAAATGTGGGCATACCGTCCTAAGACAGTTGTAGAATATGACAGATTTGCATTTATCGCGCCGGAAAATTCTATTCGAATAACTTTTGATTCTGGAATACGGGCTAATGAAGTAAATTTCAATATGTTTGATAGAAATCTGGTGTTAAACAGTGTAATGTCTCCTTTTGCTACAGTGTTGGAAGTAAAATATAACGGTTTTTTGTTAAGCTATATCAAGCATATGCTTCTGCCCGTTCAGAAAAGCGAGCTTTCTGTGAGCAAATACTGTATGGCAAGACAAATTGGCTGTGACTACAGATTTTAGGAGGAAAGGAAATGAAAGAGACAATTTATAACCTGCTTACCCAGCAGGGGGATATGACCTGGCAGCAAATTACAATGCATATTCTGGTAAGTGCTGTCATTGGTCTGTTTATTTTTATTTCATATGTGATTTCACATAAGGGAACGATTTACAGCAAAAAATTTGGAGTAACACTAATCGTTCTGACGGTTATGACAGGAACAGTTATGACTGTCATAGGAAACAATATTGCATTGTCGCTTGGTATGGTCGGTGCATTATCTATCGTGCGTTTTCGAACTGCAATAAAAGATTCCAGAGATACTGTATATATTTTCTGGACGATTATTGTGGGAATATGCTGTGGAGTTGGAGATTATCTGGTTGCTGCAGTAGGCAGTTCTGCTATTTTTCTTATCTTTCTTATCGTGGGAGCAATCCGCAGTGATAACCGTATGCTTTTGATCATCCGTGCAAAAAGAAGCCGCTGTGAAAATATAGAATCCCAGGTCTTTCGTTATTTTGGGACCGGTGCCGTTCTTCGGGTAAAAAATACGACAGACGAGAATGCTGAGTACATTTATGAATTATCCAGAAAAATACTGGGAAAAGTTCAGAAACAGCATCCGGCTTTAACAGATGATTTCTATAACCTTGGACAAATCGAAAGTGTTAATATTGTAGCTCAAAGCGATGAGATTTATAACTGATATGAAATATAAAATAATAGGATTTACATGCTGCTTTGCGGTTATCCTGATTGCTGTTTTTGCGCCACTGCTTTATCAGGACTATCGAAATACAGAGAGAATTCACCAGCATGAACAGGAAATTCCCCAGGAACCATGTACGGATCCTGCGGATGGCGGTCTGTGTACATATCTTCCGATTGTTAAAATTGATACAGATGGGGTGGTAATCCCGGGAAGACCCATTAAGGATGATGGAAACAACCGCATTTATACATGTGCTGCTGATGGGGAAACTACAATTGCTGCTCAGATGGATATAATCGGAAATGACAGCAAAGAGTACCATCATGCAAATGGAACGGCAGATGTATCTTCTTCAATCCGCATACGAATGAGAGGTAATTCCTCAAGAGCGTTTGATAAGCCAAGCTATGCCATCAGACTTGTAGATGAAGAAGGGGAAAACAATCCGCTTTCCATTATGGGAATGGATGCGCACCATGAATGGGTATTATACGGTCCCTGGCTCGATAAAACAGCCATACGAAATTATATGTTTTACAATCTTGCCGGAGAAATGATGTCTTATGCGCCAAATGTAAGATTCTGCGAAGTAATTCTTAATGGTGAATATGAAGGTCTATATGTAATGACTGAAGTGATAACCGGCGGAAAAGATGGCGCCAGGCTGGGACTTCGTGTAAATGCCAAGCGCAGCACATTTTCCGGATACCTGCTTCGCCTGGATCATCAGCATGCGGACGAAGAAGCTTTAAACAGCTTTACAACGTATACCTACAAAACCCCCTTCCAGCTGCAGATAGAATATCCCGGAAGCAGGAACAGGGATGCCGGACTGACAGAAGAAATCCGGCAGGATTTTTCAGATTTTGAAAAAACTCTGTATTCATATGATTATGACAGGGAAAAACATGGCTACACTTCTATGATAGATGTAGACAGCTTTGTAGATTACTTTATAATCAATGAGCTTTCCAGTAATGCAGATGCCGGAAACTATTCCACTTATATTTATAAGGGAACAGATAATCTGTATCGTATGTGTGTATGGGATTTTAATAATGCCTGCAATAACTATTTCGAGGAGGAACTTCCTTATACAGGATTTTTCCTGAACAACCGATTATGGTTTGAAATGCTTATCAAAGATGAGGATTTTACTGAACGGATCATCCAGCGATATCATTCCTTGCGAAAAGGTCTGTTAAGTGAGGAATCACTTTATCGTTATATCGATGAAACCCTTGATTTTATCGCACCTGCTCTTGAAAGAAACGATGCACGATGGGGAAGTGTGGAACAGCAGGCAAAGGGACTTCTGGTTCCGGTATCGAGAAATTTGGACAGCAGATCTGCCGCTGAAGGACAGTTAAAAGGTTACTTGCGAAACAGAGGAGAATGGCTGGATGAAAACATTGAGACTCTGCGGCAGTATTCAGCACCCTCCCGTGTAAAGCAGTATAATGAGGTTAATGATTAAAATATGAAACGATTTATTATCGGCATATCTGCCATCATTCTGCTTCTATTTATTGGATTTGTAGCTGTGTTTTATGGCGGATTTTATGTAGACTTAGGCCGGGACAATCATGTAAACACATTTGTCCGGACTGAGAATAAAGAGATACTTATAAAGGACAAAGATAAGTGGAAACCATTTGAAGTCAGGGGAATGGATATGGGAAGCGGTATTCCTGGTGAATGGTCTACAGATTATGCGATCACCAAAGAAACCTATCTGCACTGGTTTCAGCTGATCCAGGAAGCAGGAGCAAATACGCTGAGAGTCTATTCTGTCCAGAATCCGTCTTTTTATAAAGCGTTCTATGAATACAATTCCCAACATGAGGAGCCGTTATATTTACTTCAGGGAATCTGGGTAAATGATTATATACAGAACTCCCGAGTGGATGCATATGCCGACTCCTTTGCAGGAAAGCTTCTGGATAATTGCCTGGTCACTGTAGATGTGATCCATGGAAAACGACTGATCATCAATAATGATGCAGATACAAGTACAGGACTTTATTTACACGATGTCTCGAAATGGGTGCTGGGATATATTATCGGAAATGGATGGGAAGATACAACAGTTGCATATACAGATGAGAAATATCCGGATATGGAACCTTATAAAGGAACCTATCTTACTGCTTCAAAAGATGCCTCTGCCTTTGAATCCCTGCTTGCAAAAACAGGTGACAGGATGCTGCACTATGAATCAACAAGATATGATGAGCAGCGTCTGATCTCCTTTTCCAGTGGAAATGCAACAGATCCCTTTGATTATCCTAAAGAGATTGCAGAATATTTCCGAAAATGTGCCCGGATCGACACAGAACATATAACTGCAACTGATAAATTTATATCAGGTCAGTTTGCCAGCTACAGTGCATCTCCATATGATCAGGATTACTTTTCCTGTATGGAATACACAACATGGAACAGCTTGTCTGATAAAAAGATTGACTTTAGTGACTGTATCACTCCTGACGGAAAACGGAATACTTATCGGGCATATTTAAGACTTTTAAACGAACATCATACAATGCCGGTTTTGGCTGTTGAATTTGGTGCAGCTACAGGACGAGGTGAGATTCAGGAGAATCAGGTGACCAGCAGAGGACTTGGATACTATTCTGAAAAAGAACAGGGAAAGATTCTGGTAGATTGTTATGAAGACATTATGGCTGCCGGACTTTCCGGAGGCTGTGTCTATTCCTGGCAGGATGAATGGTTCAAGCATACCTGGAATACCATGTATGCTGTAGATTTGAGCCGTAATATTTACTGGGAAGATGCTCAGACAAATGACCAGCATTTTGGCTTGCTGGCATTTGACTGTGGGGAAAAAGAAAGTGTTTGTTACGTGGACGGGGATACTTCCGAATGGACGGATAAAGATATGGTGATCCAATACGAAGACGGCTCTTTCATCAGTGTGAAGTATGATGCCTCCGATGTTTATTTATATCTCCATAAAAAGGACTTTGATCTGGAAAAGGACACGCTGTATGTTCCGGTGGATACGACCCCTAAAACAGGCAGTACCCGTATGGAAAATTGTACAGCAGAATTTGAAAGACCTACAGATTTTGTACTGATCTTAAATGGAAAAGATAATACTCGTCTGTTGGTTCAGGATCGGTATAATCCCATTCATGCCAATTATGAGGAAGATATTACAGGAGAAGATCCTTATATTGATCCACCAGCCAAGGACAGCGCTGTATTCGAAAATATCTGCATGGTATTACGGGATGTTATTGGTCAGTATCAGGATGCTGCCACACCGTTAAAAACCTTTGAAAGCGGAAAGCTGTATTATGGTAATGGAAATCCATCTGCATCTGCTTATGATTCCAGGGCAGATTTTATCTGTAACGGAGATGATGTGGAAATTAGAATCCCATGGCAGCTGCTGAATTTTTCTGATCCGTCCCGAATGCAGATCCATGATGATTATTATGACGGAAATTATGGCATTGAAGCAGTGGGGATCAAAGAGATGTTTATAGGTTTTGGCAGTGAAGGAAATACAATCGAGATGGGATGCCTTAAACTGAAAGGATGGGAGAATACAGTATCCTACCATGAAAGATTAAAAGAAGCATACCAGGTTCTGAAGACATACTGGACAGGAAAGGAATACGAATGATAGCACAGCTTGTGATTGCTTTTTATTTTATTGTCTGTGTGGGGATTATCATGTTTAACTGCTTTACAGAGATAATCTCAAGATATCGTTCCTGTGTTCTGAAAAGGAGGGAACAACGATATTGCGAAGAATACAGACAGTTGTTTTTAGAAAATATAACGGAAAATAAAAAGCAGGAAAAAAGGCTGGTTAAAGAGCTTCATTCAACCAGTAGACTTCTGACGTTCAGTGAAGCATTATATAAAGTTGAAAACAGTATGCCGGAACAATTCCAGCAGGGAATAGCATCTGTGAGTCGGCTGATGGAAGAACTGATACCGGTTTATGAAAGAAAATCGGATATGGAAAAGGCCTGCTTGGCTTATGTATTTGCCATATTTCATATGACGAAATTCCAGGCTAAGGAAATTGTTTTCCCATTTCTTTTTGACCTGCTTGGAAATAAAAGTCTCTATTGCAGGGAGAATGCTTTGCGGGCATTATACAGTTCAGAAGATATACACGCGGTTATGCAGGCATTGACATTTCTGGATGCAAATGAGCAGCTGCTTCCGCATGAAAAAATACTTGCAGATGGACTTCTTTCCTTCGATAAAAAAGAAGAACTGATACCACTCCTTTGGAAAAAAATGAGTGAATTTCATCCAAGGATGCAGGTAAGCTTGTTGGATTATATTAGATATGCATCGTCAAACTGGAAGGATGAAATGCTGTCTATGTTGGAAACAAGCCAGGATATGGAAATTCAAATCGCATGTGTCCGCTATTTTGGCAGATATCAGGATGAAAGAAGTGTTCCTTTTTTGCTTCATCACGCTGAAGAAGAAAAGGAAGGGTTCTGGGAATTGCAGAATGCCTGTATTTCTGCTCTTGCTGTGTATCCCGGACCACAGACACTGGAAATCTTGAAAAAAGAGACTTCCAGTAAAAACTGGTATATCCGTCGTAATGCTGCAAAAAGCCTTGCAGTTCTGAATACAGATAGGGATGCATTAGCTGATATTTTACAGGGAAATGACCGCTACGCAAAAGAAATGTTAGAGTACCAGCTGGATGCAGTAAAAGCACAAAGGGGGGCGGGTTTATGACCGATGCATTTCGTTTTTTTCTGGAATGTATCAATCTGTTTTTTATTATATACCTGATTGGATATTCCAGCTTTTTGTTTTTGTCGGTTGTAGCAGGCGCAATTGAGCTGCACAGATCATACCGCCTTGAACAGCTGCACAATAAACTGTGGCAAAGCTATTACATACCGGTTTCCATTCTTGTTCCGGCTTATAACGAAGAGGTTACGGTGAAGGATACAGTCACTTCACTTCTCAACCTGGATTATAAACTATATGAAATTATAGTAATAGATGATGGTTCTAAAGACAAAACATCTCAGGTTCTGATTGATGCATTTCATATGGAGCGAGTGGAACGCCCGATCCGTCATCTGATCCAATGCCAGCCTGAGGAAGAGGTTTATGAATGCCCGAACCAAAAAGTGCCCATTACTTTGATCCGCAAGAAGAATGGCGGAAAAGCAGACAGCTTAAATGCCGGAATCAATGCAGCCAGGTATCCTTGGTTTATCTGTATGGATGCGGACTCTGTTTTACAGTATGATTCGCTGGAGAAAATCGTTCGCCCGGTTCTGGAGGACGAAAATGTAATAGCCGTTGGTGGAAGTGTCCGCCCGGCCAATGGTGTTGTCATAAAAAAAGGTCATGTGATAAAATATAGGCTGCCCAGGAACATAATAGCAAGAATGCAATCCCTGGAATATGACCGTTCTTTTCTGGCAGCACGTATCCTGTTGGATAAAATCAATGCAAACATGATCATATCCGGAGCTTTTGGATTATTTGAGAAAAAAACAGTGATTGCCGTAGGTGGATATGACAACAGTACAATGGGCGAGGATATGGAACTGGTAGTCAGACTTCATGAATTCAGCCGCATGAATCGTAAGCCATATAAGATTCATTTTGCACAGGATGCCATCTGCTGGTCGCAAACTCCGGAAAAATTAAGTGAATTGTGCAAGCAGCGGAAAAGATGGCAGAGAGGATTGTTCCAGTGTATGTGGGGACACCGTAAAATGCTGGCAAACCCACGGTACGGGGCTGTAGGACTTTTATCCTATCTTTATTTTCTGCTTTATGAATTATTGTCACCATTTATTGAACTTTTGGGTGTACTTACAATGGTTTTATCTGTGGCGATGGATATGCTGAATGTGAAATTTATGCTGGTATTTCTTGCCTGCTATGCCCTGTATGGTATTTTGCTCACATTAACTGCATATTTTTCAAGAATCTATACCATTGACCAGAAGCTTTCTTTTCGAGAACTGATCCTTGCTATTATTGCTTGTTTTTTTGAAACAACTTTTCTCCGCTTTTCTCTGGCATTTGTCCGTGCGACTGCATTTGTGGGATACAAGAAGAACAAACTGAACTGGGGTAAACTGGAAAGAAAGAAAATGAACAAAATATAGCTTTATTACTATGCCAATTTATCTAGTGCGACGACAAGCTGATTTCTAACGCAAAATCTGTTACCATAAATTATCCAAATTCATTTATCAAAATCATAGACAGATTGCTTCCGCATTGAATACAACGGTAACAACCATTGCAGCAACTGCACGCGATTGTTTTCAAAATGGACTGGAACATATCCCGCTGGATGATATAGAAACGGCATTTGAAGGCGAAACCGGAGCTTTGGAGAGGTGTTCATCCTTGGACACTCCTGCTCCACCAGAAAAAAGGTCTTTGTCATTTTTGACAAAGACCTTTTTTCTGTGAAATTCGTCTTGCAAGAATGAGATTGCTTTCGGCAGTTTAAGGGCGGATTGTATTTCACTTGGTGCGTAGCATCAAATTTCACAAGTGTGGTAGCACGCATTTGAGCGCTTAAAATATTTCGTGAGGTTTTCCTAAAAAGGAAAAGCTTTGCGGGAAATATTCACTATTAGTTAGTAGGAATTTACTGCTGCGGTTGTGGGAGTAAAAGTGAAATGACTAAAAGCACCCAAGCCGGTGCAAACGCGGCCTGGGTGCTTAGAGTGTTATGGTGAATTATGCTTTTAGCTCTCCTCAACCATCGCTCTCAAAAGTTCAATTTCGGCTTTGTAGCCGGGGAGTTCGTTTGGGGTTTCGAGATAAAAGGGGAGGCGGCGCAGGATAGGGTGGTTGATGATGCGGCGGAACGCTTCCGTGCCAATCTTGCCCTCGCCGATCTTTGCGTGGCGGTCTTTGTGAGAGGAAAGCCCGAAGATGCTGTCGTTAATGTGTACCGCTTTCAGGCGGTTAAGCCCAATCACGCGGTCAAACTCTGTCAACACACCGTCGAGGTCGTTTACAATGTCATACCCGGCATCGAACACGTGGCAGGTATCGAGGCACACGCCCATGTGGTCGGAAAGCGTTACGCGGTCCAGGATTTCACGGAGTTCCTCAAAATGAGAGCCGACTTCCGTGCCCTTGCCCGCCATGGTCTCGAGTAAAACCGTGGTAGTCTGTTCGGGAGATAAAATGGCGTTCAGCGTTTCACTAATCTGTGTGACGCCGGTCTCGATGCCTTGTCCAACGTGGCTGCCGGGGTGGAAGTTATAGAGATTGTGCGGTGTAGCTTCCAGACGCTTCAAATCATCCTGCATCGTTTCGCGGGCGAATGTGCGGGTGTCTTCGTTTGCGGAGCAGGGATTGATCGTATACGGTGCGTGGGCGAGCAGCACGGCAAAGTGGTTTTCCGCCGCCAACTCGTTTAACTTCTGTGCGTCGTTCAGATCAAGCGGCTTTGCGCGGCTGCCGCGCGGGTTTCGCGTGAAGAACTGGAACGTATCCGCACCGATGGAAAGTGCCGTTTTGCCCATGGCGTAGTAGCCCTTAGAGGCAGAAAGATGACAACCGATGTGCAGCATGGCTTATTCCTTGGAATTCCAGTTTTTGTAGATCTCTTTTGTGGAACGCACCATTTCCTGCGCAAAATCGGAAACATATTTGCGGTTATAGAACGCCTTTGTGCGGTCGTTTGGCATCATTTCGAGCAGCTCTTCTTCAGAAAGCTCACGATACCGGTTCTCAAACACGATGGAGCTCTTTGCAAAACGAGTTGTCAGCTTTCTTTCCTTTTGCTGCTGGGTGGGATAGCCGAAGACCAGCATGCAAAGCGGCGCGACCTGCGGGGGCAGGTTTAAAAGCTCTTTGTGAATCTCGAAGTTCTCCACAATGTCGCCGATATAGCAGGAACCGATGCCGAGGCTTTCCGCGGCGATGCAGGCTGTGTGTGCGGCGATGACGGCATCTTCTGTTGCAAGTACCATGTTGCTGAGCTCCGGCGCGGGAATGTCCTCGCAGCCCGCCATTTTGAACTTTCTGTACCAACGGTGGTAATCTGCACAGAAAATGAGCACCATTTTCGCCTGTGCAATGAACGGCTGATGATCACAGGTTTCGGCAAGCTTATCCTTAATGGACTGATCCGTCACGTCAATGATGGAGTACGGCATGCAGTTGCCGCCGGTCGGTGCGCGCATGGCAGCGGCGAGAATAATATCTTTGATTTCGGGTGTGATCTCTTTATCCTCAAAAACACGGACGGACTTGCGGTTCATCAAAACCTGAATCGTTTCATTCATTTTTAAGGCCCCTTCCAAATTGTCGTAATCAAGCTGCTAACAGTATAGCACAATAAAGCGTCTGTGTAAAGGAAAATATTGAACCGAAGTGCACGGGAAAACGGCACGATGGGTTGACAAATTTAACAGCGGGGTTATAATAATATCAAAGAGATGTATGAGGAGTGCGGCTATGGAATTGCATGAACTGATGAGAAAGTTACATAAGCTGGAGCTTGTGCAGCAGCTTGCACATCGGCGTGGGGCGCAGGAGCATGGCCTGTATTTCGGCCAGATGCCTGTACTGGATTTCATTGCGGCAAATCCCGGGTGCACACAGGTGCAGGTGGCAGACCATCTGCGCGTCAGCCCGGCCTCCATTGCACTCTCTACAAAGCGCTTGCAGAAGGCGGGGTATCTCACAAAAGAAGTGGATGCAGAAAACCTGCGCTGCAAGCGGCTTTATATCTCTGAAGAAGGGCAAAGGGTCTGTGCCATGTGCCGCGAGCGGTTAGACCAGATCGACGCGGTGGCGTTTCAGGGCTTTTCGGAAGAGGAGCTTGAAGCGTTTTCCTCTTTTTTGGACCGCGTGACGCTTAACATGACGGGCGAGACCGAAAATGTTGTGAGCGGCGAATTGTTCGGCCATTTGTGCCGGGAGCTCGATGCCATTGAAAAAGAGGCGAAGAAAAGCTGATTTTCTGGTAAAGTTGTGTTTTTTACCATCTGATTTGCAAAAAATATCAAATACATTCCTGCGCTCTTTCATTATAATAAGGGCGTAAACACAGAGGCGATACCACAATGCCGGTCAATCGGGCAAAATTTCACTTCGATAATACATACGCCGGTATGGATATGCTGTACGGGCCATATGTTCTGTATCAGATTGGGGACTTAAGCTGCGAAGCAGGTTACCAGACCTTTGAGCACGAGCAGGCGGTCTATGAGATTACATACGTGCTTTCCGGCACCGGGGCATTTTATGTAGATGATACGGTGTACACCATGCAGAAGGGTGACCTGCTCCTTGTGCGCAAGGGACAGATGCACAACATCATCTCGGCGGAGATCGAACCGCTGCGTTTCTTTTATCTCGGCTTTGATTTTGTGGAGCCGATCGTAAATGAGAAGATTGCACAGCTTAAGAGTTTTTTTGATACGAACGAGCAGGTGCAGTTTCATAACGCGGTCAGCTTACAGGACACGTTCATGCGCGTGCTTTCCGAATTCATTTCGGACGACGTACTCTCGAATCTTTTGATTGAAGCGTACATGCAGGAGATTATCTGCGGCGTATACCGCATTTTCAGCCGAAAGTTCTACAAAAACTACTTACTGAGCGGCAGCAATAATTCCGATGAAAAGCTCGTCTACGATGTCATCAATTACATTGATGTGCACCTTGAGTCCATGGAAAATCTCAGCGCGCTCAGTGCGGAGTTTGGGTACAGTTATACCCATATTGCGCAGAAGTTCTCTGCGTTTACGGGCGAAAGCCTGAAATCCTATCACACAAAGCGGCGCTTTGAAAAATCAAACGAGTATCTTCGCCAGGGATATTCCGTTACAAAAGTCGCCGAGCTGATGGGCTTCAAATCGATCCATGCGTTCAGCCGCGCCTACAAAAAATATGTGGGTATGGCGCCGCGTGAATATAAAAAATGGGCTGAGGAGGATAAAAAGAACCTTCCGCAGCCCGCAGAAAATTCTTAAAGGAGTTGTATTCCAATGAAAGTTGCTGTTATTGGTTGCGGTACGATCGCAAATGCAGCGCACATCCCGTCTTACATGAACAACCCGGAGGCAGAAATCAAGTATTTCTGCGACATCATCCCGGAGCGCGCACAGGCTGCCGTTGAAAAGTACGGCTGCGGCACCGCTGTTGTGGATTATCACGATGTCCTGGCAGACCCGGAAGTTGAAGCTGTTTCCGTCTGCACCCCGAACAATGTTCACCCGACCATTTCCATTGACGCATTGCGCGCAGGTAAGAACGTTCTGTGCGAGAAGCCGGCTGCAAGAACCTACAAGGAAGCCCTTGAGATGCAGAAGGTTCAGCACGAGACCGGCAAGGTGCTCAATATCGGTGTTGTTAACCGCTTCAATGACAGCGTTAACCTCATCAAAAAGTATATCGACGACGGCAAGCTCGGCGAGATCTACCATGTACATGCCAGCTTCCGTGCACACCGTTCCATTCCGGGCCTCGGCGGCGCGTTCACCACAAAGGCGATTGCAGGCGGCGGTGCTCTGATTGACTGGGGTGTACATTACCTTGATATCGTTATGTACTGCTGCGGCGACCCGAAGGTTAAGACCGTTACGGGTGAAGCCTTCTGCGAACTTGGCAAGGACATGAAGGGCTACGCATACACCGACATGTGGGCAGGCCCCCCGAAGTACGACGGCACCTACGACGTGGACGACTCCGTTGTCGGCATGATCCGTACCGAAGGCCCGGTCATCTCTCTGCACGGCGCTTGGGCGCAGAACATCGGCGAAAACGAGTGTTACATCGACTTCATGGGCGATAAGGGTGGCATCCGTCTCCAGTACGGCAAGGATTTCACCGTTTACAGCTCCGAGTACGGTGCACTCACGGAGTATAAGCCTGTCTTTAAAATGCGCGACCACTTCCAGAACGAGATTGACGCATTCATCGACTGCATCAAGACCGGCAAGAAGCTGCCGTCTCACATCGACACCGTTATCATCACGGCACAGATGATGCAGGCGATTTACGATTCCTCCGAGCAGCACAAAGAGATCACGCTGGGCTAAGCTCCCTGTGCATTAAGAAAGGAAATTGCTTATGTATCCCTTTTCTATCGGCGTTCTGATGGACGGCTTCCGCACCGATACGCTCACGGCTCTCGATAAAGCTGTTGCAGTCGGCGCGACCGGCATTCAGGTTTACGCAACAAAAGGCGAAATGGCGCCCGAGAATATGAACGCAGAAGCACGCCGCGAATTTTTGAAGCGCGTGAAGGATCACGGCCTGACGATCTCTGCGCTGTGCGGCGACCTCGGCCACGGCTTCAACGACCCGAAGCTGAACCCGGAGCTCATTGAAAAATCCAAACGCATCGTAGACCTTGCAAAGGACCTCGAGACCGATGTGATCACAACGCATATCGGCGTTGTACCGAACGACCCGAGCCACCCGCGCTATGCAATCATGCAGGATGCTTGCGGCCAGCTTGCGGCGTATGCAGACTCCATGCAGGCACACTTCGCCGTGGAGACCGGCCCGGAGATTGCAACGACGCTGAAGGGGTTCCTTGACAGCCTCCATTCCAAGGGCGTTTCCGTCAACCTTGATCCGGCAAACTTTGTCATGGTCACGGGCGACGACCCGGTTCAGGCGGTCTACACGCTGAAGGATTATATCGTGCACACACATGCAAAAGACGGCAAGCGTCTGCATTATGTCAGCCCGGAGATCCTGTACGGCATGGAGGAATCCGACATGCTGAACGACGCTTCCTTCATTGAGCTTCCGCTCGGCGAAGGCGACGTTGATTTCCCGGCGTACTTCAAGGCGCTGAATGACATCGGCTACAAGGGCTTCCTGACGATCGAACGCGAAGTCGGCGACGACCCCGAGGGCGATATCCGCAAGGCGGCAGATTACATCCGCAGCCTGATTTGATTTAAAAAGCAAAGAAGGAGAACGGTTTCGACCGCTCTCCTTTTTGCATCATAAAAGCCAAAAGGAGGAACGGAAAATGGCCAAAAAACGTGAGGTGTGGGACGCGGTGGACGAAAACGGGGAACTGCTCGGCTTTGACCTATACCGCGATGAATGGGGCAAAAAGCCCATACCGGAGGGTGCGCACCACCGTGTGGTGGAGATTTTCACCGTTACAAAGCAGGGCGAGGTTTTGTGCACGCAGCGCGACCCGAAAAAGCGGATTTTCGCGCTGAAATGGGAGGTGACCGGCGGCTCCGTTGTAAAAGGCGAAAAACCGCTTGCAGGCGCGGTGCGGGAGCTTAGGGAAGAGACCGGCATCGTAAAGCAGCCGGAAGAGCTGACCTTTTTGCTGCGTCTGACGCACGGCCCGACGGTGTTTTACGAGTATGCCGCAACGGCTGAAAGCGCGGATATCCCAATCACGCTGCAGGCGAATGAAACGATCGATTACAAATTTCTGCCGTATGACAAATTCTGCGATTTCGTACAGTCCGAGGCGTTTGCCGCTTCCCTTCGGGAACGTTTTCCGGCGTATCAAAACGCGCTCGAAACATATGTAAAGCAAGTTTTGAAAGGCGCAACTTGCAAAAAATGACGGAGAAAAAATCAATTATTCATTTGTGTGCTTTCCTGTTGAATTTTGGTGTTTGCTGTGTTAAAATCTCAGACGGACTAAAAACAGGCGGCTTGCCTGCAATGAGGAAAGTTGGCGTAGTATGAATAACCCAATCCAAAACGTTAAAGAAAAGCTTACAAAACAAAATCTAAAGACATTTTTGCTCATCACGTTTGGCACCTTTATTTTTGCCATCGGCATTTATTTCTTTAAATTTCCGAATAATTTCTCCACCGGCGGCGTGAGTGGTATCTCTATTCTGCTCGGTCGTATTTTTCCGTCGTTCTCCACGGCGGATATCATGTGGATTATCAATATCATTCTGCTCATCGTCGGTTTTATCATTTTAGGACGCGGTTTTGGTGTGCTTACCGTGTATTGCAGCATGCTGCTTTCGTTTTTGACGTGGCTGTTTGAAAAGGTCATTCCGCTTTCCAAGCCGCTTACCGATCAGCCGTTCCTCGAGCTGTGCTACGGCATGATGCTGCCGGCGGTCGGCTCGGCGATCCTCTTTAATTGCAACGCTTCGAGCGGCGGCACGGATATTGTTGCGATGATCCTCAAAAAGTACACGAGTCTTGATATCGGCAAAGCGCTGCTCGTCAGCGATGCGCTCATCGCATTTTCCGCGACGTTTGTATTCGATATCCGCACAGGCCTGTTTTCGCTGCTCGGTCTTGCTATCAAAGCGTTCATGGTCGATTCCGTGATTGAAGGTATTAACCTCTGCAAATATTTCTCCATTGTCACCACGCACCCGGAGGAGATTTGCGATTACATCATTCACAAGATGAACCGCAGCTCGACCATTGTGGATGCCACAGGCGCGTATTCGCATGAGGGCTGCAAGGTCGTTATGGTTGCGTGCAGACGCGGTGAAGCTGTGAGGCTCCGCGCGTATGTCCGTTCCGTCGATAAAAAGGCATTTATGTTTATCACGAATACGAGCGAGATCATCGGCAAGGGCTTCCGTTCTGTTGAATGACCGTACATAAAAGTTTTTGGCAGCGCATCGTTTCGGTGTGCTGCCTTTTTACAGGCGAAAATTTAATTTAGTATTGACTTAATTAAAATTCGTGCTATAATTTAATTTAGCAAATACTTAATCGGGAGGACGCTATGGGGTCAACAGCTATGATGTTCAAAGCACTGGCAGATGAAAACCGCCTTTTGTTGCTGCGCCTTTTGCTGCGCCGCAACTGTTGCGTGCGCGCACTGGCAAGACAGCTGGATATTTCGGAAGCGGCGGTTTCACAGCATTTAAAAGTTCTGCGTGAAGCGGGGCTCATTTTCGGCGAAAAGTGCGGTTATTTCATGCACTACACCGTCAATCGCGCGGCGCTTAAAGAACTCAGCAGCCAGCTCTCTCGCATGGCGTTTTCTGCAGAGCAGTTGCCCTGTACACCGCAGCATGGCGGGTGCAGCCGTGCGGAATATGACAAATGCCGAAACGCGGCACAGCCGCAGACGGAGCATATTCTGCACGTAGCAGAAAATAGGATATTTGATTTGAAAGGAAGCATGAACATGAAAATCGCGGTAACGTATCAGAACGGACTGGTTTTCCAGCATTTCGGCCATTCCGAAGCGTTTAAGATCTATGAGATTGAGAACGGCGAAGTTAAAAATGCAGAGGTCGCGCCCACAAACGGCAGCGGCCACGGTGCACTGGCTGGCTTTTTGAAGCAGCACGGCGTGAATGCGCTCATCTGCGGCGGCATCGGCGGCGGTGCGCGCACGGCGCTTGCAGAAGCGGGTATCGAGTTGTATCCCGGTGTTTCCGGCAGCGCGGACGCGGCGGTCAATTCGCTGCTGAACGGCACACTGCTCTATAACCCGGATACCGTCTGTGCACACCATCACCACGAGGGCGGTCATGACTGCGGCAGCCATAGCTGCGGGGAAGATAAGCACGGCTGCGCGGGCAATCATTGATTTACCGGAAGGGTCATTTCGGCATTTGCTGCGATGACCTTTCTTTTTCTTTACAAACCGCGAAACTGTTTGAAAACACGCGATTTCTGTGTTATACTATACGCAGAGTTTGAAATATATCTACGGGAGGACAAGCATGTCGAATCCGTACAGAGAGGAATTTATCTCCATTTATACACAGAATATCACGCGCGAGGGCTCGCAGAAGCTTTTGGCGTGGCTGGATACCACCGATTTTTACACCGCGCCGGCAAGCACAAAGTTCCACTGTGCCTGCGAAAGCGGTCTTGTGATGCACAGCCTGAATGTCTACAAGGCGATGCGCGAGCGTTGGTTTGACGAGGGCGACAGTGAAGAAAGCTTTGCGATATGTGCGCTGCTGCACGACGTGTGCAAATCGCAGTTTTATAAGACCTCCACGCGCAACGTGAAAAATGACGAGACCGGGCAGTGGGAAAAGCGTCCGTTTTACACGGTGGACGATGCATTCCCGTTCGGTCACGGTGAAAAATCCGTTTACCTCATCGAGCGTTTTATGCGTCTAAAGCCCGTGGAAGCCATGGCAATCCGCTGGCACATGGGTGGCTTTGACGACGCGGCGAAGGGCGGCAGCTTTGCCATCAGCCTGGCATTTGACCGCTATCCGCTCGCCGTGAAGCTGCACATGGCTGATTTGGAATCAACCTATCTGCGCGAAAAAGGCACCTCCGATGTGCGCTGAGAGGCGGTGAGCAGATGATCGCGATACAAACTGCAAATTTAACGAAAAAATACGGCGACATCATTGCAATAAATGGCGTGGACCTTGAAGTGGAAGCCGGGGAGATCGTCGGCTGCCTCGGCCCGGAGAGATCCGGCAAAACGACGCTGCTGCGCCTTTTAACGGGTCTTGTGCGCCCGACGCTCGGCGACAGCACAGTGCTGGGACTTTCTTCTGTGAAAGAGAGTCGCAAACTGCGCGCGAAAAGCGGTATCGTTACCGATACGGCGGCCTGCATTGGAAGCATGAGCGCTCTGGAAAACCTGCTGATGTTCGCTTCCATGTATGGCATGCGCAAGGAGCAAGCCCGTACACATGCGGCGCAGCTTTTGAAGAAGCTTGACCTTTGGAACGCGCGCGACCGCAAGGTCTACACGTTTTCCACAGAGATGTGCCGCCGGCTATCGCTGGCGCGTGCGCTTGTGCATCGCCCGCAGATCGTGTTTTCGGACGGTTTGCCCGGCGGCGAGCAAGCGGTATCGGACGCAATGGTGCTGCGTACACTTTCGGATTACGCAAAGGAAACCGGCGCCACGGTGCTGCTTTGCACCGATCATCTTGAAAGTGCGGAGGAGATCTGCACAAGCTTTGCGGTGCTGGAGCACGGCTTTTTACGGGCGAGCGGCGACCTTTCGATGCTTACGGGCGCTTCTAAATTGACGCCTATGGCGGTAATCCGCGTGAGCGACACGCAGAAGATGCCGGAGGACTTCATACTGCATGATGGCGCGTGGGAAAAGCCAATCGAATCCGAAGCCGATATGCCGGAGCTTATTTCCGGGCTTGTGCGGGAGAATGTCGGCATTTACGAAGCATCCGTGTGTACGCCCACATTGCAGGATGTTTATTATGCGTTTGTGAAAAAGCCGGGAGAGGAGACACCGCATGAAGAAGCTGTTTTATAAGCTGTTTTCCAAAGCGGAACGTGCACTCATGATGAAGGACCTTTCCGCTTTGTGCCGCCGCAGGCTGATCTTGACGCTGCTCATCGCACTGCCGCTCGTTTTTGCGGTGGCGTTCCCGCTTTTGTTCCTGTTCGTTTCTGCTATGGTCTCACCGAAATCCTCCGGTGTGGAGCAGTTTAAAAACCTGCTCGATAACATTCCGCAGGGGACGGACGAGCGCGCGCAGATGTTCTACATTTTCACGGCGTTTATCTCACCGATGCTGTTCATGCTCATTCCGCTTTTATCGGCAATCATTACGGCTTCGTACACGTTTGCGGGCGAGCGGGCACACGGCACAATGGAAACGCTTCTGTTTGCGCCGTTCAGCGTGCGCCGCTTTTTGCAGGTGAAGGCGGCAAGCAGTGTTTTGGCTTCCGGGCTTGTCACGGCGGTTTCGTTTATTCTGTTCTTTGTCGTCACGGCTATCGGCGATATGGTTTTGAAAGCGCCGTTTTTCTTTGACCTTTCATGGTTTGTTCTGGTGTTTTTGCTCTCGCCGGCCATCACGGTGCTGGGCGTTACGTTTGCTGCGATACTGACCGTGAAAGCACGCTCCACAGCGGAATCCATTCAAATTTCCGGCTATATCGTGCTGCCGATTTTGCTCATTTTCATCGGGCAGATTATGGGCCTGTATCGCTTAAACGGTATTGCGCTTTTGATTTTGACAGCGATCATCGTTGGAATCGACCTGTGTTTATTCAACTTCGGGTTCCGGCGCTTCACAGCCGAAAAGCTGCTGACGCGTCCGCCGGAAAAGCCGCGAAAGGAGAAAACCAATGTCTATTGACCTGCACTGCCACACAAGATATTCGGATGGCTCCACGCCGCTTGAGGAGCTTATACAGCTTGCTGCGCTTCGCGGCGTGACGACGTTCGCGCTCACCGACCACGATACCATGGCGGGCTGCAAATGCGCGTCGGAGCTTGGGCGGGAAGCGGGCGTGACGGTGATTCCCGGCGTGGAAATTTCTGCTGCAGACCCGAAGCGTCACGGCAAAGCGCATATCCTGTGCTATAAGCCGAAGAAGCCCGAAGTGTTGCTGCCGCTGCTGCAAAAAACGACGGACAGCCGCCATGCGGCGATGCTACGCTCCGTTGATAAAGTCTGCCGCCTGTATGCGATTCCGCGCGAGATGATTCTGCGCCGCGCGGAGGGCTCGACGAATATCTACAAGCAGCACGTTTTGCAGGCGTTAATGGACGCCGGCTACGCGAGTGAGATGTTCGGCGAGGTTTTTAAGAAGCTCTATGATTCCAAAACGGGCATCGCCTACGAGAAGGTGGATTATCCCGACATCGATACCGTGATGGATGCGGTTGACGCCGCAGAGGGCATCGCGGTCTTGGCGCACCCGAGTGAATACCACAGCATGGATCTTCTGCGCGAGCTGTGCAGAAACCACCGCATCCGCGGCATTGAAGTTTATCACCCGCGCAACACGGAGGAGGATAAAGCGGAAATGCTGCGCTTAGCCGAAAAGTATGACCTTGCCGTCACCGGCGGCACGGATTATCACGGCTTTTACACGACGAAGAAAAATCCGGTCGGCACGTTCACGACGGCCGAATCCGAATTTGATAAATTATTTTCTGAATGAAAGGGAAATGCAAAATGAAGTATGATTTCACACCGAAAGGTGTATGTTCCAGAGGCATTCATGTAGAGCTCGACGGCGACGTTATTCGCTCCGTGAAATTCGACGGCGGTTGTAACGGCAATACGCAGGGCGTGGCAGCGCTTGCGGTCGGCATGACCGTTGACGAATACGTAAAGCGCTGCAAGGGCATCAAGTGCGGCTTTAAGAACACCTCCTGCCCGGATCAGCTCGCGCTCGCACTGGAAGAAGCGCTCGCAGAGCAGAAGAAGGCATAAGGAATTTGCTCAAGAGAAATTACCCGGAGAGAAACTCTTTCCGGGTTTTTCTCTGTTTGGGCTTGATTTTTCCTCAGAATACGGTATAATAGTTTAGTCAACAAAATATGCGGGTATGGCGGAATTGGCAGACGCGCCAGATTTAGGTTCTGGTACCTCGGTGTGCAGGTTCAACTCCTGTTACCCGCACCATCAAGAGGCTATAAAAAAAATATAGCCCGTGGAAATCCCGATTTTATCGGGGTTTCCACCGTTTTATACGGCAAAATTTTAGCGACCGATTTTGTAGATGTAAATCGGTCGTTTTCCCTTTATATAAGGTTTTGAACTCTCACACAACCGAACACCCGATACGCAGGCAGATAGAAATCAAAAATCTATAAGTAAAACAACCTCTTTTGCAGCTAAAGCACACAATGAACGGAGGTGAAATACTGTGCAGCTTCTTTATGGCGTACCTGAAGATATTGAAAAATGGATGGACTTAATAACAGAGGTTCGATGGAATTTTCCGGGGCTTGAAACACAGGAAAAGCTAAATGAGCATAAAACCAGCGTCCTGAAATTTATGGATAAGCGGCAGGCTGTTTGTGTAAAAGAAGAATCCAAAATTGCGGGAGTTATATTGTTTTCACGAGCATACAACATGATTTGCTGCCTTGCAGTTGCACCCCAATACCGCCGCCGTGGTGTGGCTACAATGCTTATGGATGAAGCACTTGCCAATTTAGACAAAACAAAAGAAATAACGGTTTCTACATTTCGGGCTGATGATGAAAAAGGAATTGCACCAAGAACATTGTATGAGAAATTCGGTTTTGTTGCAGATGAACTTATAGAGGAATTCGATTACCCAAATCAAAAATTTGTCCTTTTCCCCGTCGGCGCAGAACGAAAAGCCCGACAGATGTCTATTAACGGTATGGTTCGGGAAATCAGCCGTATTCTTGCAGACTGTGACCCTACAATATATTTGTACGGTTCGTCTGCATTGAATGATTTCAGATTGGGTTGGAGCGATATTGATATTTTAGTCCTGACGGAGAAGCAAATATCCGAGTCACAGGCAAATTTGCTTGTAAATCTCCGCCGGACTATGCTCGCAGATGAACCCGATAATCTTTATTACCGTTCTTTTGAGGGCGCTATGCTCACCAGAAGTGCCTTTCTCGCAAACGCTGATGACCGAGTGGTTTATTGGGGTACAAGCGGAGAGAGAATTACCGACAGGTATTTGCTAGATGGCTTTGGCAAAACAGAACTGATTGAGAGCAGTATTCTTTTGTACGGGAAGGATATACGAAAAGAACTGAGATATCCGGATTTACATGAGTTGTATGCCGATGTGAATCGTCACTATAAGACTATAAGAAAGTACGCACAAAGCACCGGAAGAAATTTTTATTCTTTCGGTTGGCTGTTGGATATATCTCGTTGCATATACACACTTCGCACAGGCAAGATTATTTCTAAAACAAAAGCGGCAGAATGGGCGCTTCAAAACAACCTCTGCCCGGATGTGCACGCTCTAACAACCGCATTAAATGTCCGCAAATGCCCGTTAAAGTACCGATATGATAAAGATACATTCGACTATGCTGAAACACTTGGCGAGGTTGTTCAGCATTTTGCAGATGCGTTAGAAAAAGAATTGAAAGCAATTGAATAAGAAAAGGCGAAAAAATCTATTTTATAGTTCTCCCACATAAAAACGAGTGTTGGAAAATCCGTTTCCTTTTGCATACTTCGTGAGCATTTTGCGCTGATTGACAATGGAGTTGCTGTCGCCGTCTCCTCCGCCATCACGGGACAGGCGGCAATAAAGCGCCGTTATCCCTGTTTGTTTGTTTGTTTTTCTTTTTCGACTGCATAAGTCCTCCTTCCCGGCAGTCGAACACACATATTCCGCTGCCATTTTATCTCTGAAAATTTCGCCGGTCAAATCTGTGAAATCACCGGTGATCGTCCGTTCAAAGCGATTTTTAATTGTTACGCCGGATATTTTCGGCTGAAACTCCGAAAGCACCGTAAAGGTCACATTGCCGATTTTGTATTCGTGCGGATTGCCGTCGGATATGCCGACGATCCAATTTGTTTGATTTTTCATTATTTCGTCCTCCTTACCTTTCGTCCCGATTACGCTGACGGATTAAGAATTTACGGTAATGCTCACAGGCTTTGAGGATAAAATCCTCAAGCTGTTTCGCATCAGCGTTCGGTGCGTATTTTCGTATTTTTTCGGTTGGGATTTTAATGGTTTCCCTCTGATTTGCCTTTTCACGGGAGAGAATTTCGCTAATATTCTCAACTGTAAGATTTCCACCCTGATACCACTTTTTCATTTCAATGGCTTGCGCATAAGACGGTGTGCAATCGTTCGTTTCACATTGCTCCAAGACGGCATATTGTTCTTTGTCGCCGAGATAGGACAAAGCCTCGCCGACCATAAGCGCAATTTTGCCCTCGTCCATCAGGTCAAGCAGTTCGGGGATAAGGTGGGTCAGGCGGATATATCGCTTAACGGTATCCTTGCTGATTCCTTCTTGCTCTCCGATTACCTCCGTGGATAACTTCGGTGCAATTTGCTCCGAAGTTATGTCTGTTCTTTGTCCCTGATGCTTCAGGGCATCAGCTTTCAACTTATACACAAACGCCTTTTCAGAGGGCAGAATATGTTCCCGGTGCAGATTACTGTCCACCACCGCAATGGCGGCAGCATCCCCGGTCAAGGGCATAAATTAAGGCAGGGACTTCTGAAATCCCTGCCTTTACTGCTGCATGCAAGCGACGGTGGCCGCTTATGACCTCATATTCCTCTGTATTTTCTATCGGTCGGACGATCAATGGCGAGAGAATGCCTTGCGTCTGTATGCTTTCGATTAGCGTATTCATCTCCGCATCGTCCCGGACCTGATAGGGGTTATTTTCAAAGGGGCGCAGCTTGGAAACTGCAATGTTGGTTTGTTTCATCGTTCAATCTTCCTCTCTTTCTTTCGTGTCAGGTTGTTGTGTTCCATTTCGGTTTTATGCTCGGCATCCAGAAGCTCCTGTATTTTGGAAATGTGCTCTGCGATACGCAGAACGGTTTTCCTCTCCCGTCGCAAAGGCGTGAGCTCTTTTGTAATCTTTTTGCAGTGTTCCTTCAGGCCAACTTCTTCCTCCGGAGATTTCACTCGGCGCAGCTTCAGGCGCAGGGCGTAGCGCTGTTCCTCCAACGCCGAAATCCGGGCGGTCAACCCCTCCTGAAATGACAAAAGCTCCTTTGGCGACTCAATGCGGTGGTCGCAAAGGAGCCTGTATTCTTCCAGATATTGATCCAGCTTCCGTACCTCCGCCCGCATGGCCGGTGGTAAAGGGCGGAGGTCGGTGTTTTCAATGTTGCTGCCGGTGCAGATTTTCAGCAGTTCAATGAAAATCTCGAACAGCAGCGTAACGTATCTTGCCTCTGTGCTTGCCGCAGGTGATACTCAATAGCTAGCAACGGTGCTCGTTTTCGCTGCGGATAGGCGTATCCGTACAGCTCCGGCTTCCGCTGGTTTTCAAGGCACCGCTCCCGGATGGCTTCTCTGCTAAACTGTGGCCCAAGGCTGTCAATGCGAATAGGGCGCTGCCAGTCGTCGATGATGACGGAGGGGTGGGCATAATGGAAGTCCCGCTGGAAGCGATAGCCCAAACATTTTAGGTAATATTCAATTTCACGGAATGAACCGCACCTAGCCAGTGCCTCCTCCACATCCCGGTGCAGCATATCCCGGTGGGTCTGCTTGCCGGCCTTGTGAACCCAATATTCCTTTTTCTTGCCTTTGCTGTAAAACTCGCTGTTTTCCAATACTGACAGCTCGTGCTCCCGGCAGATTTCGTCGGAGATTTTACGCAGCTCCTTGTGGCCGCCGATTTTGTTTTTGAACTTTGCGCCGTCCTTGAAGGACACGGGGTTCACCACAAAGTGGCAATGCACATTGTCGGTGTTCAGATGGACGGTGACCAACACCTGATACCGGGGTCTCGCCTGCCGGCTCGGTCGGTGCTTCTGATTGCTGTTGCAATCAGAGGCCTCCGCCGGAGACCCGCACCCCCACATCTTTCTTGCTGTCTCCTTGCCGATGGCAAACGCCTGCTCCGGCGTGACCTCGCCCTCACGAAAGCTCTGAATACCGTGGTAGCCCACCACCTTGCCACGCAGCCCGAACCGCTGCTGTACGGCGATCATCTCGGCATAAGCGTTCTGTGCCGAGCAGTTGATGCCGCCGGCAAACATTTTGCGGTCGGTCTTATCGTCGTTCTCTGCGTAACGCAGGGCAGCGTATAGATCCTCGTCGAGATATTCCGGGGCAGTGGTCTTGCCGGGATTGTCGGCGTAGTCCAGCGTGGCTTTCAGGTTTTTGAACACAGGCCAAAAGCCTGTCACCGCCATAGCGCATCACCCCTTTCCGGGAAGAAGAAACTCTGCTGTGATCTGCTTCAGCACCGTGCAGATTTCTTTGTCCAGCTCCGGTGAACTGGCTTTATCCGCAAGCTCGCCCAGCTTTTCAAGGCAAGCAAAAAGAGCGTCAGGCGGAACCGCTCTCGGCTCGTACCCCAACGCTCTTTGCTTCACATATTCGGTCGTACTCAGCCCGCACTTGCGGGCCTTTGCTTGAATCTTCTCTTTCTCCCTTACCGTCACACGGACGGCAATTCGTATATCTTTCCCCATACACATCTCTCCTTTCGGGGGATTGGGGGCTGCGCCCCCAAAGAGTCAGCCGATTCTGGCTGTGATGGGGACTTCTGTGGCACACAAAGTCCCTGCTTGTTATACCGTGAGACGCACCCCGCAGGGCATAGAGAAAAGCGGATGTCAGATACCGGGATTTCAGCGTATTTCTACGCTGCACGATGCCGAAAACCGCTTTCTTGTCCCTGGGGATACATCTTGTTTCTGAGCCAAAATGGCTCTGCTTCTGCTGCAAATACCGCGATTTGAGCCACATCTCGGCATTTTGGCTCAGCCGAACATTTCAAGGTCATCCAGCACACTCTTTTCATTTTCAGTTTGCTGCTCCTCGGTCAGCTCCGGTTGTACCTGCTCAAAGACAGGAGGTGCCGCAGCAAACGACACCTCCTGCAATTCCTCCCGTATGACCTGCCGAATATCATCCAGCAAAATCCCATTTGTGGATGTCTGCCGCTGCACCTCATTCAGAACCGCCGTTATCATAAAAGCGTTGCGGGATTTGTCCAGCGACTGTAAATACTGTGCGGCTTTTGCCTCTGTCGGCTTGTCCAAATCAAACCGCACATTGATTCGATACTTGCTCATTTCTTCGCCTCAGCTTTCATCTGCGTCTCTGCCAGATATTCATATCCCTTTGCGGCGGCGCAGATATCCTCAACGAATTTCACACGGTCTGCGTTTACCTTGCTGAAATTTCTAATGAGACACCCGCCGCCACCGGTCACATACAAGGTCATCGTGTTCTCATCATAGCCGTGCTCGCGCAGCCTGCGGAAGATGTCCCGCACATACTCGGCAGCGACAATCTTGATGATTTTCAGGTCGGCAGGCGCAATACTTGCCGTGCCGGTGATCAGCACCTCGTTGATGATGGCATCGTTGATCTCCCGCTGTGTTTTCTGCATAAATGCCTCACGGACGGCAAGGGTACACTGGTAGGTCCCGAATTTCTCGGTGAACATTTTGCCCTGCTGCGGCTTGCCGTTGATCATATACAGCGTGTTCATTGTGCCGTTGCCGATGTCGGCGATCAGGTTGACGCCTTTCAGTGTGGTGGCAAAGCCAGCAATAGCGGAGTACCCCTGCGGATAGATACGCACATCGTCAATATAGAGGTGGTAGTCCGCCTTTTTGTAGGAGAACTCCACCTCGGCATTTTTCATCAGATATTCCTTGAAGTCCGCCTTTTGCCCGCTTGTCCAGGTCAGGGGCAGACCGGCGGCAATCACAATGTGCGCCTCGGTAAGATTTTCGGCTTTCAGCTCCTTGACGATTGCCGCAAGGGTCAGCACATAATAATCCTCGTCCTTGATTTTGTCCGGTGCAAATTCCTTGTGCCCCTCGCCGATGAGATAATACCTGCCGCCGTAGACCAGCATATCCGCCGTGAACAGTGGCTCGTGGTCATAGGCGGTGATGCCGGTGGGAAAACAGAAATTGGCCGTTTTCATATTCCCGTACCCGTGGTCGATGCCGATGATTTTCGTGTTGTGGATCGTTTTCATTTCCTTATCCTCCTCATTTATTCTGATCTCTGATTTGTGCGTACAGCTCACTATCGGACGGCAGTACCGCCTTGCGGAAATAGTTGCAGTAGATGCCGCTCCGGCTGATGATCTGCACACAGCGATGCGGCTCTCCGTCATCCAGCAGAATGCAGTTGCCGTGGTCATAGCAGCAGCATCGCCGGTGCACCAGTTTGTTGACCCGCCCTCGCTGAGACGGGTATATCCTCCATTTCATAATCTCCACCTCCGTTTGGGCATAAAAATAACACCTACCGTTTTCCGATAGGTGTTATCCTGTGATCTTGACATTCTCAAAGCCGTAGTCCACGCCGGTATAGGCTTCATAGGCCTGTCCGATCTTTCGGATGCGCTTGAGAACGCCGCTGTGATTTTTGTAGCCCAGCTTTTCGGCAATCTCCTCCAGCGTGTCGCCGCTCATACGCAGTTCAAGGATCTGCATAT
>OLNE01000440.1_pt1 | contig 40742 bp, 28 predicted proteins | sample 1672431 | NCBI WGS metagenome assembly OLNE01 (sample SAMEA3136685, study PRJEB25190) | human gut metagenome | reverse complement strand
GCTGCGGGGAGATCTTGGGCTTGCGCACGTCGTTGTGCGTGAGGAGCAGCATCTTATCGAAGTTGGGGTCGGGATCCATGCCCGGGACCCAGTAACCAACGGGGTTGCCGGAAACCTGGTAGTCATGATGCTGACGAGCGCTCCAGTAAGGATCGCCATCGTCGACAACTTCCTGGTTCTTATTGAAGGTCCACTCGACGTTGCCATCGATATCGATCATGGTAAGGTCGCCCATGTCCTGATAACCGAAAGCAGCACCACGAGGAGCGCGGGTGACGATTACATGGCCGCCGGGAAGAACGCGGGGCGGGAAGCCATTAACGTCTTTGTAAAAACGAACGATCTCGCCATTCATGTTGATGATAGCGACGCCCTTGCCAGGTGCGGTGAAAACGGTGTAGCCGTTCTGGCACCTCTCCGGATCGTAAATGGTGGTGCCAGTAGGATAAATAGTCGGCCTACCCATAGTGCACTCCCTTTCCCTAAAGCGATTAATATTGTTGCGGCGGACTCTCCACCGCCCATTACCTCTCAATCATACTCGAACCAAATCGTATTTTTCATAGGGATAACCGATGGCAGTGCAGCCGCCATCATAGGAAAAATCGATTTGCAATATTTGGAAGACATGCTTTGTCGAGGCCAAGGAATCTAGCCGAAGCCCTGCCGAATCTAATGTTTCAACGCCGCTGGTTCAACTTGCCTTCAATTCGTCCTCACATATATATAGGTTGATGAAAAAGAAACGCCAGGTCGATTCGGCCTGGCGTTTCGGTTGATTGACCTGCAATTATGCGAAGCACTACTGGCAGTCGGGACACAATCCCTCGAACACGACGAAGTGTCCCGAAATCCGATAGCCCGATTCCTGTTGAGCGATTTCGTCTAGTGAGGAATCGTAGTCCATGATGGCATCGGCCATGCAACCGCAGCTAGTGCAAACGACATGACTATGACCGTCGGTCCGGAAATCATAATGATTTCCACCGGGCGCCTGAACTGATAGGATCTCGCCGCTTTCGGCAAGCAGATTCAAGTTGCGGTACACCGTGCCCATGCTGACCTTGGGGTCGTGCTCGTGAACGTATTCAAACACCTGGTTGGCATTCGGGTGGTTGTGAAGCGATTTGACTGCGTTCAACACCAGTTCGCGCTGGTGCGTGTTTCGGCGAAGAACCATGAGTGCGCCTCTCCTTCCATGCTGCCGGCAAGACAGCGAGCTGCGGAGCCGTCGTTGATTACTACGCAGTATAGCAGATTTGTCAGTAATGAGAATTGTTCTTAGTAAAGAAAGATAGCCGAGCGCAACTGCCCAGGTGAACGGGACGGGTTAATCCAACAGGCGCCCAACACCGCTCAGACAAGGGGCGCGGCACTTTCTCCCGCAAATCCATCAACCCGCCAAATGGCTCCGCGACCATGCTAAACTTCCCTCAACTACACGACCGAAAGGGCGGACGCGATGACCCAGCCTTGCAACAGCAACGAGAACGTTTACGACGTGGCGATTATCGGCGGCGGACCCGCTGGACTAACAGCGGCGATCTATCTAGGCCGCGCACGCTATCGCGTATTGGTCATCGAAAAGGAGCGTTTCGGCGGTCAAATGGCAACCACAACCGAAATCGCCAACTACCCCGGCATCGCCAACGTGTCGGGCGAACAGCTCGCACGAACCATGTTCGATCAAGCCGCATCGTTCGGCGCAGAGTTCCTTGTCGCCAAGGCAACCGCGCTCGACATGAACGAGCCAGTGAAGACGGTTCATACCGATAGGGGCGACATCCATTGCCTTGCCGTTCTTTTGGCAACTGGCGCGGCTCCTCGCCGCATCGGATTCGGCGGCGAAGACGATTTCGTGGGTCGCGGCGTCTCGTACTGTGCAACTTGCGATGGTGCCCTGTTCGCTGGGAAGGAAGTACTGGTTATCGGCGGCGGCTACCAGGCTGCCGAGGAATCTATCTTCCTGGCAAAATACGCCAAGAAGGTCACCGTTATCATGCGAAAAAGCGACTTCAGCTGCGCGAAGTCGGTTGCCGAAGCAGCCTGGAAACACCCGAAGATCGAGGTCTTCCCCAGCACGCGCGTCACGCGTATCACAGGCGACACCGCCATCCGCGCTGCTGTGCTGGAAGACACCATCACCAAGGGTCGCGAAACCTGGCGCCCCGAAAACCCCGATGAATCGTTCGGTGTGTTCGTGCTAGCAGGAAGAAAACCCGCAACCACGCTGATCAAAGGCTTGGCGGAATGCGACGAGGACGGCTCCTTGCTAGTGAACGAGCACTCAGAAACGTCGTGCCCCGGCCTTTTCGCAGCAGGCGACGTATGTAAAAAGGAACTTCGCCAAGTGGCAACCGCCGTCGGTCAGGCAGCCGCTTGCGCCACCCAGCTAGAGCGATTCCTTGAGGATGCGCGCAAAACAACGGGCATCACGCCTGAGCAACCGCCGAAGAACGAACGCACTACCTCCGTTGCGGCATCCGAACGCCAAACCGCAGCAGGCTCCGACGATGCCGAGAACAGCCTGCTTACGGCAGAAATGCGCGAAATCCTTGCCCGTGCCGCCCAGCTGATGAAAGCCAAACTTGTGCTCAAGGTTTCACTGGACGAGCGCCCGGTTTCGAAGAGGCTCCGCGAATTAATGAACGAGCTAGACGCCTGTTTCGACCCCATCGCCGTTGAGGTGGAAGAGAGCCCTTCAGCCCAGACGCTTCCGCGCATCGACATCTGCCGCGAAGACGGCGCTTGGACAGGACTTGCGTTCCATGGTGTACCCCTTGGACACGAGTTCGACCCCTTCGTTGAAAGTCTGATCAGTGCCGCAAACAAAAGCGATTCACTAGATGAAGCGGACAAGCAGCGCATCTTGAGCATCGAAGGCCCCATGCGCCTGCAGGTTGCTGCGGGTCTTGACTGCCTTCGCTGCCGCAACACCATCATCCCGGTCGAACAGGCTGCCTCGCTGAACGGCAACGTTACCGCCGAAATCTACGACATTGCGCACTTCCCTGCCCTACAGGAGCGCTACAACATCATGAGCGTGCCGTGCCTGATCGTGAATGACGGCGAGATCGTAAGACCCGGCGGCACGGTGAACTCGATGTCCGATCTGCTAGCGCTCATCTCGTAGCGGAATCGCCCGCCCCTCAAGGGCGGCTAGGGGGGACCTTGGCTGAGCAGATTCCGACTGGATGCTCAACGGGAGGCGAGCACTGTCTGAGCGAACGAAGTGAGCGAGTTTGCGAGCCTTTGAGCATCAAGTTGGAATCACGTATGCGAAGCCGGTTCGCCCGTCGCCATCGACGGGGCAAATCCAATTCATCCGCCGCCCCGACAAAGCAAAAAGCCGCTATTTGATAACGCTGAAGCTGCTGGCCTGACCGGCCTTCTCTCGCCTGTTCACCGTCAGCGTGACAAGCATACCCACAACAATGGGGAAGTAGAACGTCAAGAAACGCCAAATGAACGTGGAGAGGGCAACCAAAGATGCGTTCGGATAGATGGCGCCGAAGAACAGCGCGTAGCTGGTTTCAGCAGCGCCCATGGCACCTGGCGTGGGAACGAACGACGAGATCATGTATACGAACGCCTGGCATGAGATAACGGTGAGGTAATCGCCGTTGCAGCCAAGACCGCGCATAATGACGTAACTGATGGTGAAGTACTCAAGCAACTGGAAGAACGTGACGCCCATGCTTTTGAAGAACAGCTTCGGTTTCTTGAACAGGTAATGCATTTCGGCGTAGGCATCGTCGATGGTCTTGGTGGTCTCGGCGATCTTGACCTCGGGATCTTTCACGATGTGCAATTTCGCACCAAGATTGAACCCGAAACGTACCAGCTTCAGAATGCCGCTGCGCCAAAATGCAACGGCCAGCAGCATGGCCAACAAACCCAATCCACCAATGAACCCGATGACAACCAACACCATAAGCGCCGGGTTCTCGTCCATGAAGTAATGGAAGCGGAACAAAAGCACGAGCGCGCAAAACGTGCTGGTTGCGACCTGGTACGTGACGAAACGGCACAGCAACATGGGCATGCTCTTGGAAAGCGGCATGCCGAAGCGGCTGTAGTAATACGCCTGGAAAGGCTGACCGCCGCTGGACAGCGGGGTAATGCAGTTGAAGTACTGGCCGATAACCGTGCAAGTGAACGTTTTCGAGAACTTGAACTTGGGGAACGTGTCGGACGAGAAAACCTGCATGCACACAGATTCAAGCACCCAGTAGCCAACCACCATAGCCACGCTCAGCAGCAACCATTGCCACTGCATGGTGGAAAGCGCGTCGGCAAGGTCCTCGCCTTCGCCGGCGAACACCAAGTAGCCAATCAGCATGCCGAAGGCGAAAATGCACAACACCATGTTCAGGAAACGACCCTTCACATGGGGACGCTCCATAGCCGTCTCGGGCGCGATCTCGTTCAAGAGATTGGGCTCTAGAAGGACGTCCTCTGTCTTTTTCTGATTGGAATCGGGCATGTCTGCTTCTAATCGACGGCGCGTTACGCGTACTTGAAGATCTTAGCACCAACGTTGTAGCCGAACTTCGCGACTGCGCGACCAAATGCCGTCTTCCTGTAAACAAGACCCGCAAACGTGGCATGAAGCCTTCGGTACAAAACGGGATCGGTTGATTTCAGATACGCCCACAGCTCATCGTTGGCGGCGATGGACTCGGGGGTGTTTATCTGGAACAAATGAATGGACGAAACGGTCATCATAGCCGAGAGATAACGCAAGCTGCAGCTAGCAAGGCGCGGGCTGATAGCCTGCAGTCCGGCGTAGTCGAACCCGTCAATGGCAAGGTGCGTTGCGTGAATCTGCTCGTTGATGTGCTTCTTCAGCACGGCAGGCTCAACCGATTGCCCCTCGCGACCGATGGTATACCAATACAGATCGCAGTCGTGGTAATACAGCGTTTTCACGAAACGCAGCGGCTTAAGCATAAGGAGGCTGTCCATGTACGACTCGCCTTCGGGAAGCACCAGACCGCTTTCGCGCACAACACTAGTGCGGTAAAGCATGCTGTGAATCATGAGGTACTGGTCGATTTTCGGTTGGGAAAGATCGTCCCAAGTCACAACTTTGTCATGAGGGATAAGCTTGCGATACTGAATGGTATGGCGCGCGTTTTCCTCAACCTGGTTGTACACATAGTTGACCACGAACAGATCAACCAGCGAATCGGCCGCATCAAGCTCTGCCAGCTTCGCAAGGACCTCTTTCAGGACCGCCGGATCAAGCCAGTCGTCAGAGTCGACAACGTAGAAATACTCGCCTTTGGCAAGCTCCAAAGCATGGTTGATAACGCCGCCCCAGTTACGGTTTTGCTGGTCAACGGCCACAATAACGTCAGGGTATTTCTGCTGATAGGCGCGAGCAACCTCAAGCGTGCTGTCTTTGGAGCCGTCGTTGACGACAAGAACTTCCAATGCGCTGCCCGCATCAACCAGGGTATCCAGGCACTGATGCAAGAACGAGCCCGCATTGTAAGCAGGCACGGCAAGCGTGAGGAGTTTGCGATCGGGCATATCTCGTCGTTTCGGTCGGTGATAGGGCCGCCGAGCGCACAGCACGCACTCGGTCGTAGACATCCATATTAACGCAGTCACCAACCTAATTCCCACCGATCGCCCTACTGCGCATAATCTACGATCCCAAGCGGCGTCCGTCGGAATCGCCGTCAGATCAGCCGCGCAGGGGCTTGTGAAAGTCGACCCCCAATGGAGGCGGAAACGCAGCCACACCGGCTTCCCCAGCAAACCGTTTCCGCAGGTAAAACTTTGCAAAAGCAAAACAGGCTGCAGACGAACCCGCACAAGATACGGTTCGTTTATGGAGCGAACCGCGATTCTCTAGAGAGATAGTTTCATTTGTGGAACCCTAGGCAGTGGAAACCCCACCAACTTGCTACCAAGCAATATGGGGCCGTTTCATCAGGAAGATCGACCAATGAAGGAAATCAAGAACGAGAACGTCGAAACCGTCGGCAATGCCGACACCGCAACCATCGAAAGCAAGGGCCTGGGTGCCTGGCTTTCCTGCGATCAACCCCGCCTTGGCGCAGTTGGAACCCTTGCGCTGCTGGTAATCGCATCACTCCTTACGCCTTTGGCACTTGACATGTACACCCCGGCCATCCCGCACATGGTTCAGTACCTGAACACCGATGCGGCTGCCGTGAACCTTACGCTTGTGGGCTTCTTCGCCTTCAACGCCATCGGTCTGTTGCTTTTCGGCACGATGAGCGACAAATACGGACGCAAGCCCGTGCTTCTTGCCGGAGCCGGCGCCTACACCCTGGGCAGCGCGCTTTGCGCCTTCGCCCCCACCATCGAATTCCTTATCGCCATGCGCGTTATCCAAGCGTTGGGAGCCGGCGCCGTGGGCGCAATCGGCACCGCCGTGGTCAAAGACGCATTCAAACCCGCCTATCGCGAGAAGGTCCTGTCCGTCGTGCAGGTCATGTTCGTCGTCGGTCCCGTGTTCGCCCCCGTTATCGGCTCGTTGCTGCTGCAAGTCCTTGACTGGCGCGGTATCTTCGTCACGCTAACCGTGATCGGTGTGCTTATTCTTGCCATGGGCCTGATGTTCTCGGAATCGCTGCCGAAGAACCAGCGCACGCGCGACAACATCCTGCCCACCATCGGTCACCTTACCTGGGTGCTGAAAAGCAAGCCGTTCGTGCTGTTCCTGCTGACCATGGCGATGTTCAACCTGCCGTTCATGGCCTACATCGCCGTCGGTTCGTACATCTACATCGATGCATTCGGCCTGTCCGAGCTGGGGTACAGCGCGTTTTTCGCCGTTGGCGCCGTGGCAGGCAGCGTCGGTCCGTTCATCTGGCTTTTCGTTCAGAAATTCATGAGCGCGAAGACGTTCACCACCGTGCTTTTGACCGTCAGCGTCGCTGCAGGTTTCGCCCTTATGGCGTTCGGCGACATTTCGGAGTACACGTTCTGCGGCTTGTTCTTGCTGTTCATTCTTGCAGAATCGTGCGCACGCCCGTACAGCACCAACATCCTGCTGAACCAACACGACGGCGAGACCGGCGCCGCAAGCTCGGTGATCAACTTCACGCACACGGTATTCGGCTGCTTCGGCATGCTGCTGGCTGTGCTCCCCTGGCCGAATTACATGTTCGGCGTGGGCGCGATCATCGTGATCTCCACCGCCATCGCGTTCGTGTTCTGGGCTTTCATCCTGAAGGGAACCGTTGTCGTGCGAGGGCTCAACGACTAGCGGCAAAGGCGCAGCGAAGCCACAACCGGCACCATCACACGACGCACGCATCCGAAAACCAGCTCGTCGCGCAAGGCGGCACGTGCTATTGATGCTCGTGGCGTTCGCTCAGAACTTTCATCCCCTCAACGTAAACGAAGTCGGTGATGCCACGTTTCGACGTGGCTCCCGTCTTCTCTAGAATATGCTTGATGTGCGTGCGCACGGTGTTCTCGGAGATATAGAACTCGTTGGCGATGAATGACGCACTGCGCCCCAGCGCCAAGTACGGCAACAGCTCGGCTTCGCGACGCGACAGGCCAAACTTCTCGCTGACGGCCTCAGAAGCGCGCCAGATGAATGTCGAGCTCAACTGAACGCCACCAGGAGCTACGCCACCTTTCGCGCTGCCGCCCACCTGCGGCGCAGCCTGCAGCTCGGGGCCCTTCGTAGCTTGCGTTCCGCTTTCTGCCTGCTTTGCGTCGGCCGACGCCACCAACACTTCCGCATATTTCTCACGGGCAATGGCAGCCTTGCTGTGGCGGTCTTCCGCTTCGCGAGCGCCCTTGTTGGACATAAGACCCCACACGATGATGGCGCCCACGGCCATAGCCGAGAACATCGATGACGACAATCCGAAGCTGATGGAAAGCTCGTTGACGAAGTACGCGATAGTGACGCCGGCCAGCCTGAATAGAAGGAACACCGAACGGGCAATGGCGCCGATGATGACGCCGCTTACGCGTTCGTCATACGAAACCGTTACCACCATGATCCAAACAAGGATCTCCAAAATAGTGAAGCCCGAGTCCATAACGCTGCCAACGACCAGCGGGCCCTCAACGAAAAACAGCGGGAACAAGGCGCACGACAAAACGATGACCGGCGCCGCAACCTTGTACAACAAGTCAACGTCGATGCGTTTGCGCGCCAAGATAGTGAACAGGAACAGCAGGAAACCCACCACAGCCGAGATGGCCAAGGGAACACGATGCGTCTCTTCCACCGACGCCAAAGCAATCAGGGACGACTCCCAAAGATACCCGAACAAGAAGCTGAACAGCGCCGATGCAACCAAGATGTCGGCCATTTTATGAACCGCGACGGAAAGCCCCTCGCGGTGGTCCACCATTTCACGGCACTCGTCCTGACTTTGGCACCGAAGAAGCAGAACCCACGAAATCGCAGGCAAAAACGCCATGTAAGCGAAGTCGGGCAGAATGGTGATCTTATCCAAAAGGCCCACGAAGAAGTAAAGTCCCACGGTCAGAACGAACGTCAACGGAAGCGCCACCGTAGTAACGTCGGGGTGAAGGCGTCCGTAAACGCGCGCCCAAGCAACCCAAAGATAGCCGTACGATATGCCCGTCATGAAGCACCCAATGAAGAACGCCGTCGGCTCGTCAACGATGCCGTATGCAGGCGACTTCATGGCCAAAATGCCAATGATGGCGCCCGAAACGAAAAGCCAGTCGGGCAGCTCTGCGAACGAACCGGGCTTGCGGTACTCGTTGATGGCAAGCAGCACCATGGTAAGGATGCTCACGCCAAACGAGAACACCAATAAAGCCGTGGACATAACCTGAGGGTCGGAGCCTTCAGGCAACAAGGTTGAAGTGCGCATGGTGAGCATGGTGCAAGCCCACGCGAAGGCCATTCCAAGGTGACGCAAGCGAAGCTGCGAAAGCAGATACACGGCCGGCGACACGCGTTTGCTCGCCAGCTTCGAACCCTTCACCTCATTCGAAGCAAGCGGTTTCGTCGAGTTGTTTTCCTTCAACGCACCCACGTGCGATAGCACCTTTCTCGGGGATGTCTTCGATGCCCCGAACCTTAAGAATCCCCAGGTTTTCCTTGTGCGATCCGGGAATCACCAGTCTATTAACCTGCGGTTTCGCATTCTATCACCAGTTTCTGATGATTTACCTGAAAGCCTGTTCAACGGCGCGAATCGCGAGAACCTGATGATTCGGCGGGGCGGAAAACACGCCAAAATCAAGCCACGCAAACGCAACCGCAGCGAGGCAGCGAAAAGCCAACCCCCCTAGCAGCCTCTCTCACCGATGCGGGAGCGAGCGAATTTCACAACGAGATGAAAGGGGACTAAACTCGAAGAATCGACCAGAATCTCGCAACTGCATGCTCGCCGAAATGCGCTTCGATCGAATCGTTTAGCAAGAACAACAAGCACCTTCGGCGCATCCCGACGAGCAGCGAAGCATCACCGACATTAAACGTATTCGAATGAGAGAAAGGGGTACGATATGCCAGCAAATAACACCAAGACGAACGGCGTTGGCCTGAAAGCCCTTTATCTGAAGGAAGACTACTGGGCGGTATGGATCGGCTTAGCCACCATTGTCATCGGCCTGATCGTGTGGGCCGCAGGCGGCAATCTGAAATGGCTGTCCGTTTCCATCCCCTCGTACACCAACTTCGCGGACATGCCTGCACTGGTTGCCCCGGTCCTTCCCAAAGCCCTTGTGCTTTTCGTAGTGCTCGCAACCGTGTTCAGCTGCGCAATGAAGATCATGGGGCATCAGGTTTCGACCTTCCTTAGGGGCTTCACCCTGCTGTTCGTCATGGCAGTCATCGTGCAGATCCTTGGTTCTTGGAGCGTTGCGAAGACCCTGAACCTTGAAGCACCCGTTATGGCCCTTATCGTCGGCATGATCATCGGCAACTTCGTGAAGATCCCCGATTGGTTCGACGAAGCCATGCGCACTGAGTTCTACGTGAAGACCGGCATCGTCTTCATGGGCGCCACCCTTCCCTTCACGCTGATCCTTCAGTCCGGCCCGGTCGCTTTCGGCCAGGCAACCGTGATCGCCGTTTCCACCTTCCTGGTTATCTACTTCGTGGGCGCGCACGTCTTCAAGCTTGAGAAGCCCTTCGCTGCTACGCTGGGTGCAGGCGGCTCCATCTGCGGCGTTTCCGCTTCGATCGCCATCGGCTCGTCTGTTAACGCCAAGAAGGACCACGTCTCCATGGCTATCTCGATGGTCGTTGTTTGGGCAACCGTCATGGTTTTCCTGCTCCCCATCGTCTGCCGCGCTCTGGGCCTTTCCGCCGGCGCTTCCGGCGCGTGGATCGGCACCTCCGAGTTCGCTGACGCCGCTGGTATCGCAGCCGCCGCTCAGTTCGGCGACGGCGCCCTGACCACCTTCACCCTTATGAAGGTCGTCGGCCGCGACATCTTCGTCGGCATCTGGGCCTTCATCCTGGCTATCATTTCCGTCACCCTTTGGGAAGCCAAGAAAGGCGGCGGCGAGAAGCAGAAGCCGTCCGCAGGCGTTATCTGGGAGCGTTTCCCGAAGTTCGTCCTGGGCTTCTTCATCGCCTCGATCATCATCACCGTTGTCAACCTCAGCGTTTCCGCAGGCGACGCAAGTGCCATTAACTCGGCCGTCGTCTCGCCCATCAAGAACCTCCGCGGCTGGGCATTCGTCCTTTGCTTCCTGTGCATTGGCATGACCACCCGCTTCAAGGATCTTGCCGCTACCGGTTGGAAGCCCGTCGCCGCATTCACCACTGGCGTTGTCGTGAACGTCGCACTCGGCTTCCTGTTCTCGACCGTCATCCTGAACGACTACTGGACGGCCGTCGGCATGTAAGCAGCTTTGACCGCCGAAATCGCCGAAAACGAAGCTTCACAAGCGTTCGACTAGGCAATCGGGGCGCAGGCCCGCTCATAGAGCTTGCGCCCCGCTATTCAATCGCGCGATTCGGCTGCAAGCGGGACACGATGAACTTGGATAACGTCCATCGATCCCGACCGGTTCCTTCCCCTTCGCAACATCTCCCTCCCGAATAGGATCGACCCGAGAACGCGTTTCTCGCTTGCAACCGCAATTGAATCGAGGTTAGGAACGAACATGCTCGCAATCGGAAAGAACGTTAAAGAGACCTGTATTCAAGAAGCCTGCTTCTTCCTTCCGTTTTTCGAATCGGGCGAGTGGCGCACCAAAGGCAAATCACCCTGGCAGAAGTTCGTGAAACAGGACGTTGATGCGCAAACCGTTCGCGACCTTGCCGAATACACGAACAATCGCATGACGCGCAGCGCCGCGATCATCGACTTCCTTACCGAGCTTCACGACGATTGGGAAATTTCTCCCCGTAAAGACGGCGTGTTCTTGGAAACGGCCACGATGAGCGCCGAGGACATTCTCCCGAAACTTGAAGCCGCTGGCTTCAACGGATCCGACTTCGTGCTGTACACCGAGTACACTCGGAAATGGGGAATGCTGTAACCACCGCACATTTGCGTGCGAACTGCCCCAAATAGCTGGTAGCTCCGCAAAACGAGAAGCCCAGGCTGGCGTTCTCCCACTCCTACACAGCCTGCGGATCCCTTCCTCATAGGGGCGCGACGTCAATCCCTTGTCGGGCGTCGCGCCCTCTTCATTTTGCCACCTCTTCGTTGTTTGGAGCCGAAATCGGCTTGCAACGCAAAATGCGCGTCTTGCACAAAGACATCGGCGCAAGTCGATGCCTCTTTCCCGTCCGTTTGAATTCGCGCGATTTTCTGTGCGATTATCTGGGCGTTCACAAAAAGTTGCTTGACTAAAACAAGCAGCGAGTTAGCATAGGCTAATAAGAAGCGAGAACATATGAGGAGCAACCATGCCATACATCGCAGGAATGAGCCTGGGCAGCTGGATCCTTATCATCGCCATTGCGATCTGGGCCTTCATTGCCATTAAATGCTATTTCTTCGGCGGATTCAAAAAGCACGGCGATAGCAGCAGGCCGCACGTCGGTTCGTGCTGTGGCGGAGGCGACCAAGCCTACGTTCAAAGCGCCTGCGCCGGCTGCGCCAAGCGTAACGGATGCCATTCCGCGGCCACCGACAAAAACGCCGTCGCGCCCATCATCAAGGAAGTGAAATAGCCCAACAGAAAAGCGATCCTATAATCGGGTCGCTTTTCTGTTGACGTAGAGCAAGAGACGCCCATTGACTTCGTACGTCTGTTCGCATAGTATAAACGAACAGACGTACGAAGTTTGGATGCTCTCATGGATTTGGTTGAAAAGCTCGACATACTCGCCGACGCGGCGAAATACGACGTGGCCTGCACCTCGTCCGGCTTGTCGCGCGGCTCGAAGAAGGGCCAGCTGGGCAATTCCATGGGCGCAGGTTGCTGCCACAGCTTCACGCCGGACGGTCGCTGCATCACGCTTCTGAAAGTGCTCCAAAGCAACGTCTGCATTTACGATTGCGCCTACTGCGTCAGCCGTGCAAGCAACGACGTCCGTCGCGCCACGTTCACCCCTGAAGAGCTCGCCAACCTTACCATCGGGTTCTACCGTCGCAACTATATTGAAGGGCTGTTCTTAAGCTCGGGGGTCATTCGAAACCCCGACTACACCACCGAGCTCATGATCAGAACGCTCAAGCTTCTGCGCGAACAGCACGGCTTCCGCGGCTACATCCACGCCAAAACCGTCCCTGGCACCTCACCAGAACTTGTCGACCAGCTTGGGCATTTGGCCGATAGGCTTAGCGTGAACCTCGAGCTTCCCAGTCAAAAAAGCCTTGCCCTGTTATGTCCTCAAAAGAACAAGCAGCAACTTATACAACCCATGCGTCAGATTCGCGACAACATCGCACAAGATGCCGAATCTCGCGGGCTCGCCCGAAAGAAAAACACCTACATCCCCTCGCAGCGCCCCAAAACGCGCTCGAGGGCTTTTGCGCCAGCCGGTCAGTCAACTCAAATGATCATCGGCGCAACGCCCGAATCCGACTTCCAAATACTCAATCTGTCGCAAGCTTTGTACAAATCGCTCGCGCTTAAGCGCGTGTTCTTCAGCGCCTACCTGCCCGTCAGCGGCGATGAGCGCCTGCCGCAAAACCATGCAGTTCAGCTCAACCGCGAGCATCGACTGTACCAAGCCGATTGGCTATTGCGCTTCTACCAATTCGACGTGTCGGAAATCATCAGTCAAGACGCACCCAACCTCGAGCTTGACCTCGACCCTAAGGCCGGATGGGCCATCAATCACTTTGACGTCTTCCCCGTTGAAGTGAACGCCGCCCCGCTCGAACTGCTCTTGCGCGTGCCTGGTATCGGCCCGCGAGGGGCGCGCCTTATCATTCGCGCGCGCCGAACCAATTGTCTGCGCGAAAATGAGCTCCGCAAACTTGGCATCGCTTATAAACGAGCGCGCTATTTCATAACATGCAACGGCAAGTACATGGGCGCTGGCGTGCAATTCGACCCTGCCACCATACGCGCGCAAATCGCGGAACCTATAGACGGCGGAAAACACGGCGCTCGCGCCGCGAAAACGCTTCCCGGACAAATGAGCCTGTTCGGGGACGAGGTTGATCGCGCAAGCATCGGAGTCGGCGACAAACGCAGCGAGCAGCAAACGGCTATGCCCAACCAGCAAAACGCTTCGCACGCGCAGCCCGCGCTTCCCCAAGCAACGTCCATCGACGGGCTGTTCGGTTGGCAAAACGCACTCCAAGGGCCGAACCGCGAGAAGGTGCCTGCATGAGCAAGGAAGATGGAACGCCAAACATTCTTCCCGTCAGCAACATCGCCTATGTCTATGACGGGTCGACCGAAGGATTGCTGTCAGCCGTGTTCCTTGCGTACGCAAATCACGAAAACCCGCAAGACATCATTCGCGAGGGGTCCTTTCAGCTACGCCTTGACCAAAGCGTGGTTTACATCGAAACAAATACTCAGCATGCCGAGCGTGTTCGCAAAGGAGTCATTCGCAAATCGAATAAAATAGCGTGGGAGATCATCCTTGATGCGTCGCTTTCCGACGATCCCCAGGCAGGAACAGCTATCTATCGGCTTATTCGACTTATCATGAGCCGCCCTGCCAAGCAAAACGCATACATTCGAAACGAACTGACGGACCCCATTGTCGGCCCCGTTTTGAAACTGCATCACACAGTGCGCAATGAACGCCATTTCATGCAAGAGCTCCTGCGATTCGAGCACTTCGATAACGACCTTTGGTTTGCCAAATGTAATCCCAACGCCAACGTGGTACCGCTTCTGATGGACTGGTTCCCAGCCCGCTTCAATACCCAACAGTTCGTCATCTATGACGAGGTTCACAACATCGCGGGCATCTACAATGGGGAAAGCTGGGTTCTGGCCGAAACAAATGAGCTTGATCTTCCCGCTCACTCCAGTGACGAGGCTGTTATGCAAAGCGCCTGGAAACGTTTCTACGACGCTGTCTCCATCCCAGCTCGTTACCACCCCGAGCTCCGTCGACAGCATATGCCCAAGCGTTTCTGGAAGAACATCCTTGAAGTGCGCGACGAAGCACCGCTGGCGGGCACATGTCGCAGCCTTCCACAACAAACGCGCCGGATTTTGACAGAAGCGGGCACCAGGAAAGCCGTTCCAACAGCGCAGTCCAAAAAAGCCGTGGCCGCACCCAAGAGGGTGCGGCCACGGACAAACTGAACTGTTAAGCCTAAGCTCGGTTGTTACTTAACCTCAAGCTTGCCTTTCTCCTTGGGAGCCGGGCGGAACAGCATATACAGAATGCCGATCGCGCAAGCAATTGCCAAGACGAAGCAAGCATCGAAGCTACCGCCAGCGGCCACACGGCCAAAGTTGTAGAACATCAGCGCCACAACGTAGGCCCACAGCATCTCGTAGCCGATAGCCGCCCAGAACCACTTGCCGAAACCGCCCATCTCGCGCTTGATGGCGCCCATTGCGGCGAAGCACGGTGCGCACAGCAGGTTGAACACCAGGAAGGAAAGGGCTGCCGCTGCGCCGAAACCACCAGAGACTTCCTCCATGCTGGCGATAAGAGCCGTGGTCCAAGCGATGGTCGGATCGCCGCCGAACAGAACAGCCATGGTGCCAACCAGGTTCTCCTTGGCCATGAAGCCCGTGACGGTTGCCGCGGCAGATTCCCAGTTGCCCCAACCAAGCGGAGCGAAGATCCAGCAGAAGGCATTGCCGAACGCTGCCAACAGCGAGTTGTCCATCTCGGAAACCGCGCCGAACACGCCATCCTCGAAACCGTAGCCAGACAGGAACCACACGATGATGGTTGCCAGAAGGATGATCGTGCCGGCCTTCTTAATGAACGCCCACGCACGCTCCCACATGCTGCGCAGCAAGTCAACGAAGCGCGGCATACGGTACTCGGGAAGCTCCATGATGTACGGAGTGGTCTCGCCCAAGAACGGCTTGGTCTTCTTCAGCATGATGCCCGAAACGATGATCGAGCCGATGCCCAGGAAGTACGCCATGGGGGCAACCCACCAAACGCCGCCGAAGAACGCAGTGGAGATAAGGGCAATCGGAGGAAGCTTGGCCGAGCACGGCATGAACGTCGTGGTCATGATGGTCAGCTTACGCGAAGACTCCGACTCGATGGTACGGGAAGCCATGATGCCGGGAACGCCGCAACCAGTGCCGATGATCATCGGGATGAAGGTCTTGCCGGACAGGCCGAAGCGACGGAAGATGCGGTCAAGGATGAAGGTGACGCGAGCCATGTAGCCGCAGCCTTCAAGAATGGCCAGCAAGAAGAACAGCACCATGATCTGGGGCACGAAGCCAAGAACCGCGCCAACGCCGGCGATGATGCCGTTGATGACCAGGTCGCTCAGCCAATCAGGCGCGTCGATGGCCGTAAGGCCGTCCTCAACCACGACAGGAATGCCGGGAACCCAGGGGCCATACTCGCTCGGATCGGCCTCGGGGACCTCAAGGGCAGCCCGGAAGTCTTCCAGGGTCACCTCGTGCTCGTCGACTTCGCCGGTCTCCTCGTCAACGATATGGGTCTCGGCTACAAGATCGGCCGCATCCTCTTCGAACGCAGCGAGAGCAGCCTGGCCCTCGTCAGAGTCAAGATCGCCTTCGGCATCCTCGCCCAGATACTCGGAAATAGCATCAACATCGATGCCGGCCTCTTCAGCATCAGTCAAGAACGCGCTGATGTCGTTCTGAGCATCGTCAAAAGCGCCCGAGTCCTCGTCGAAGGCCTCGCGACCCTGAGAGGCAACGAACCAGCCGTCGCCGAACACGCCATCGTTCATCCAGTCGGTGAAATAACCGCCGACGGTGGAGATGGCGACATAGTAAACAAGGGTGATGATCACGGCGAAGATCGGCAACGCAAGAATACGGTTCGTGAGAACGCGATCGATCTTCTCAGAGGTGGTAAGACCCTTGATAGAGCGCTTCTGAACGCTGGGGATGAAGTTCACGATGAACTTATAGCGCTCGTTGGTAATGATCGCGTCGGAACGATCGTCGAACTCCGACTCAGCAGCGATGATGGTGTCGCTGCAGTTCACCTGACCGCCGATTTTCTGCTCGGCAAGCTCATCGCGCTCGAACAGCTTAATAGCGTCATAGCGCTTCATCTTGTCGGGGACGGAAGCGGGGAGCTTCTCCTCGATCTGCTTCAGGTAAACCTCGACTTCCTGACTGAAATGCGGCGGAATCGGCGCCTTGCCGGTGCGGGCCTCTTTGACCACAGCAGCGGTAACATCTTCAAGGCCATCGCCATGAAGGGCCGAGATCTCGACAACCGGAACGTTCAGCCTGCGGCTGAGCTCCTCAGATTTGATGGTATAACCGCGCTTCTTAACGATGTCCATCTGATTGAGGGCAACGACCATGGGAAGGCCGAACTCCATCAGCTGGGTGGTGAGGTACAGGTTGCGTTCGAGATTCGATGCGTCCACGATATTCAGGATCGCACCTGCGTCGCCGCTTGCGAGGTAATCGCGTGCGATAACCTCTTCATTCGTGTAAGGCGAAAGCGAATAGATACCGGGAAGGTCGACGAATTCGACTTCCTTGTCACCTTTGAGGGTACCCGTCTTGCGCTCGACCGTTACGCCCGGCCAGTTGCCGACATACTGATGGTTGCCGGTGAGCTGGTTGAACAACGTCGTCTTGCCCGAGTTAGGATTACCCACCAAAGCAATTTTCACTGACATATGCTTTGTGCTCCACTCTGCGCGAAATCGCGCCCAAATCTCATGATTTTGCTTGACGTTCAATACTTGTTTCCCGCATGCGCACCGTTCATGCGCCGCGGGCTTGCGCGCCCGTTTGCTTGCGCTAAGGACTTGTGGGGCGTTTCCCACATGCCCGCAAACACGCCGGGCTTACCGCTAGATCTTCTCGACCTCGATGCCGCTCAGGTCGGACCTGCGCAGCGACAAATGGTAGCCGCGAACCGTCATGTCCACGGGGTCGTCAAGCGGCGCCACGTTCGTGATGGTGATCTCGGCGCCACGGGTGATGCCCATGTCCATGATGCGACGGCGAGTCTCACCCGTATCGTTCAGGCGAATGACGCGACCGGTCTCACCCGGCTTCAAATCGTTCAGAGTCATTTCGTTCCCTCCTCCCCTGCTCTTCAGGGTCTCGAACTTGCACTCAAGCCTCCTTCGAAATCCATCTGCTTCGAGGGGAGCTTGAGGTAACACAAAGCTAACTTTGTGTTATTAACTGAGGATAACTTATTTGCATCTGAATCAAAATGAGTAACGGTAGATTAACAGTTATCGACACATTTCTTATATATCCCCAGCTGACTGGATTCTTTCGCTCTCACTAACTTCTTTTCCTTAGACTAATTTGTTTAGATTGTTCGAACTTTTCAATGCATCAGCATCATCAATTCGCAAACTTGAAATGCCAGCCACTCTTCCCTCATTTGAAAAAGTCCCGGTTCACGCTGAAAGCCCCCGCTCTCCCCCACTCAAAATCGATTCGAGTAAAAAATCGTGCCTTCGACCTGCCAAGACAAGTAATCGAGAAATGGTGCGCTAGAATAAACGGGTTTGACACCCACCTAGGGTCGGCAAGCCGCCGAATCCCTCGAGCAATATTGAAAGGTTCCACGTCGTGGCAGATCAGAACAAGCAAGTAGCTACCACCGACACGGCGGGCGCTCCTCGCGAGCACTTCGCCTCCCGCATCGGTTTCCTCCTTATCAGCGCGGGTTGCGCAATCGGACTGGGCAACGTCTGGCGCTTCCCCTACATCACCGGCCAATACGGCGGTGCCGCATTCGTCCTGATCTACCTGATCTTCCTGGTCATCTTGGGCCTGCCCGTCATGGTGATGGAGTTCGCCGTCGGCCGCGCAAGCCAGAAATCGTCTGCGAAGGCGTTCGACATCCTGCAGCCCTCGCGTAAGTGGCACTGGTTCACCTGGTGGGGCTACATCGGCTGCATGATTTTGATGATGTTCTACACCACCGTCTGCGGTTGGATGCTTGCCTATACCCCCAAGATGGCATCGGGCGAATTCAACGGCGCGCAAGCCGACCTAGCGGGCACCGCCTTCGGCAGCATGCTGGCCGACCCCACCATGCTCATCGGCTGGATGCTGGCCGCCGTCGCCATTGGCTTTTTGGTTTGCAGCCTTGGCCTGCAGAAGGGTGTCGAACGCATCACCAAGTGGATGATGGCAACCCTGTTCGTGGTCATGCTGGCCCTGATGATCCGCGCGGTCACGCTTCCCGGCGCGGGTGAGGGCATCGCGTTTTACCTGGTGCCCGACTTCGGCAAGCTGTTCACCAACGGCTGGTCGACGTTCGGCGAAGCGGTCTACGCCGCCATGGGCCAGGCGTTCTTCAGCCTGTCGCTGGGCATTGCGGCAATGGAGATCTTCGGCAGCTATATCGGCAAAGAGCGCAGCCTGACCGGCGAGGCCGTCTCGGTCACCATCCTGAACACCGTCGTCGCCATCCTGGCCGGCCTTATCATCTTCCCTGCCTGCTTCGCCTACGGCGTCAACCCCGACGCGGGTCCGTCGCTGGTATTCATCACCCTGCCCGTCGTCTTCGGTCAGATGCCCTTGGGCAACGTGTGGGGCGCGTTGTTCTTCGTGTTCATGAGCTTCGCGTCGCTGTCCACTGTCATCGCCGTGTTCGAGAACCTCATCAGCTGGACCATGGACAAATGGGACATGCCCCGCAGCCGCGCTGTTGCCATCAACGGTGTCCTGGTTGTCGTTCTCAGCCTGCCATGCGCACTGGGCTTCAACGTGCTTTCCGGTGTCACCCTGCCTGCCATCGGCGACATCCAATCCATCGAGGACTTCATCGTTTCCAACAACATGCTTCCGCTTGGCAGCCTTGTCTTCCTGCTGTTTTGCGTGACGAAGCGCGGTTGGGGCTGGGAGAACTTCCTGGCCGAAGCCGACGCCGGCGAGGGCATCAAATTCCCGCGTTGGTCGCTTCCGTGGCTTAAATACGGCATTCCCGCGCTGATCATCGTGATTTTCATCATGGGTTATGCACCTAAACTCGCCGTCTGGTTTGGGATGGCGTAAAATCAATCCACTGTTTTCACGTCGGCGGGCGCGCTTCTTGAAAGCACGTCCGCCGCACTAGTTTATGGGGAGCAACATGAAACTACTCGAGGAGCGCATTCAAGCGGACGGCGTGGTTAAAGAAGGAAATGTCCTGAAGGTCGACAACTTCCTGAACCACCAGATGGACGCAAAACTGTTCAAGGAAATGGCCGAGCAATGGAAGGCCGATTTCGCCGGCGCTCCCATCAACAAGATCCTGACCATCGAGGCAAGCGGCATCGGCATCGCCGCCGTTGCGGCAAGCGTTTTCGAGGTGCCCGCCGTCTTCGCCAAGAAGGCCAAGAGCATCAACATCGACGGCTCGGTGTACTGCGTCGACGTGGAATCGTTCACGCACAAGAACATCTCACAGGTCATCGTGTCCAAGAAGTACCTGGGTCCCGACGATCATGTTTTCATCATCGACGACTTCATGGCAAACGCCTGCGCCATGGGCGGCCTGATCGAGATCTGCAACATGGCAGGCGCCACCGTCGAGGGAATCGGCATCGCCATCGAGAAGGGCTTCCAGGGCGGTGGCGACAATCTGCGCCAGCGCGGATACAAGGTTGACTCGCTGGCTATCGTCGAGTCCATGGACCCCGCCACGGGCAGGATCGAGTTCCGCGCATGAGCAACAAAACCAATCTAAGGAAGCAGCTGGGCGACTATTACGGAAACGTCTCTATCGCACAGGCGCTTCCCTACGGCATCCAGCATGTTCTGGCCATGTTCGTTTCGAACCTGGCCCCCATCGTCATCATCTGCGGAGCAGCCGGCCTTGGCACCGAGGACTCTGCGATGCTTATTCAGAACGCCATGATCGCCGCCGGTATCGGCACGCTCATCCAGCTATTCAGCGTTTGGCGCATCGGCGCCAAACTACCCATTGTCATGGGCCTGAGCTTCACATTCGTCACCGTGCTGTGCGGCGTTGCCGCCACCTACGGCATGGGCGCAGTTGTCGGCGCCGTCATCGTCGGCGGGTGCATCGAGGGCGTGCTGGGCTTGTTCGCCAAGTACTGGTACCGCTACATCGGCAGCATCGTGTCGGCCGTCGTGGTTGTCTCCATTGGATTCTCGCTGCTGTCCACCGGTGCCGAAACGTTCGCCGGCGGCTCCAGCGCAGCCGACTTCGGTTCCTGGCAGAACCTGTTCCTGGGCACCGTTTCTCTTCTTGCGTGCCTTCTGTTCCAGCGCTTCGCCAAGGGCAGCTTGAAGCAGCTCTCCATTCTGTTCGGCCTGGTGTTCGGCTATATCGTGGCGCTGTTCATGGGCCGTGTGGACTTCAGCAGCTTCCAGAATCTGCAGGTTGTGTCGCTTCCGCACCTCATGCCCTTCGTGCCCGAGTTCCATGCGGGCGCCATCATCAGCATGACGCTGCTGTTCCTGGTTAGCGCCGCCGAGACCATCGGCGACACCGGCGCCATCGCGCGCATCGGCTTCGAGCGCAACCCGTCCGAGCGCGAGATTTCGGGCGCCGTTGCAGCCGACGGCTTCACCAGCGCGCTTGCAGGTGTCTTCGGCTGCTCGCCGCTTACCTCATTCGCACAGAACATCGGCCTTATCGGCATGACAGGCGTCGTCAACCGCCGCGCCATCGCTTACGGCGCAGCTGTGCTGATCGCAGCTGGCTTCGTCCCCGCTATCAGCGCCGTGTTCAGCTCGGTGCCCAGCGCCGTTCTTGGCGGCTGCACCATCATGATGTTCGGCACCATCGTCACCAGCGGCTTCCAAATGGTTGCCGCCGCCGGCTTCTCACAGCGCAACATCACCATCGCGGCGACGTCACTGGCTATTGGCATCGGCTTTTCGCAGATCAGCGTGATCTTCTCGGCCTTCCCCGAAATCGTGCAGAACATCTTCGTGGGCAACAGCATCGCTCTGACGTTCTTGGTTGCCCTGGTCATGAACCTGCTTATGCCGAAGGAAGCCACGCCTTCCGTGGTGGCCGACGGCACGCCCGAAGACGAAGCCGAACAGCAGTAAACGGCGAGTTTTTCGACAAAACTGCACCCCATGCAAACGAAGCGGGATGAGCAAACGCTCGTCCCGCTTTTTCAAAGTATTCAGTTTCGCACGCCTGTCATAGCTTCGATCTATTCCCGAGCGAACACCCCGCGCAAAGCGCGCGACACCTGTGTTACCCGCCGCTTACGGTCTTATCGTCGGCAAAACCCACGACCCGTAACAAACCCGCAACAATGCGTGTACCATAAGCACTGCAAATTCAGGCAGCCGGATGCTTGCGCATCCGCATGCACAACGGTCATCAAGGAATCGAGACTATGTTCACTGCAGACGACCTGCTTACTCAGAACGCAGCGCGCGTTTACCACAACCTTACCCCTTCCGAACTGGTTGAAAGCGCGCTTCAGCGCCAGGAAGGCATCCTTTCCGATCGCGGTGCCCTTGTCGTGAAAACCGGCAAGTACACGGGTCGTGCCGCCAACGACAAATTCATCGTTGACGTGCCCAGCATCCACTCCGACGTGAACTGGGGCAGCGTCAACAAGCCCATCTCACAAGAGAAGTTCAACGAGCTTTTCGAACGCGCCCTTCACTACCTTGAAGACAAGGACGTCTTCGTCTTCGACGGTTTCGCCGGTGCCGACGCCGATTATGCCCGCGGTTTCCGCGTCATCAACGAGCTTGCCTCGCAGAATCTGTTCATTCACCAGCTGCTGCGCCGTCCCACGGACGACCAGCTCCAAGGCTTCGCGCCCGACTACACCATCGTCGCCGTTCCGCACATGAAGGTGAACGGCGCCGCCGATGGCGTCAACAGCGAAGCTGCCATCCTCATCGATTTCGAACAGCACAAGGTGCTCATTGCCGGCAGCGGTTACTCCGGCGAGATCAAGAAATCGGTGTTCACCATCATGAACTTCGAGCTTCCCAAGCAGGGCATCCTGCCCATGCACTGCAGCGCCAATGTCGGCGACAACGGCGACGCGGCCATCTTCTTCGGCCTGTCCGGCACGGGGAAGACCACCCTGTCCGCCGATCCCAACCGTCAGCTTATCGGCGACGACGAGCACGGCTGGGCCGACGACGCCGTCTTCAACTTCGAGGGCGGCTGCTACGCCAAATGCATCAACCTTTCCGCTGAAGGCGAGCCTGAGATCTACAACGCCATCAAGTTCGGCGCCATGGTTGAGAACGTGGTCATCAACCCCGAAACCCGCGAGCTTGACTTCGACGACGATACCCTTGCCGTGAACACGCGCGTGGGCTACCCCATTGACTACATCCCCAACGCGCTGGTCGAGGGCGTGGCGCCCGTCCCGAAAACAGTCATCTTCCTGACCGCCGACGCGTTCGGCGTTATCCCGCCTATCTCGAAGCTCAGCATGGATCAGGCCATGTACTACTTCATCTCGGGCTTCACCAGCAAGATTGCCGGCACCGAGCTTGGCATCACCGAGCCCGTCCCCACGTTCAGCACCTGCTTCGGCGAGCCGTTCATGCCCATGGAACCCAGCGTTTACGCTCACATGCTGAAGGAGAAGGCCCTTGCCGCCGGCGCCAACGTCTACCTGGTGAACACTGGCTGGAACGGCACGGGCGAGCGCACCAAGCTGAAGTACACCCGCGCAATGGTCGCCGCCGCGCTTTCGGGCGAGCTTGAGAAGGCCGAATTCGTCACCGATCCGCACTTCGGCGTTCAGGTCCCCACTTCCTGCCCCAACGTGCCCAGTGACATCCTTATCCCCGTGAACACGTGGGAAGACAAAGCCGCTTACGAAGAATCGGCCCGCAAGCTGGTCGAGATGTTCCAGCACAACTTCTCCGAGAAGTACGCCCACATGCCCGAGGAAATCGTCGCTGCCGGGCCCACGGCGTAGAACCGCAACACGCGAAAGGAGCGCGAAATGCGAAAGGAACACCTTATGGATAGATCCACCCGCACCATGCGCAGCACGGGAGCTTGGTCCATCACCCTAGGAATCATCACCACCACCGTGGGATTGTCCGTTGGCATTGGCTGCTGCATCATCGGTGGCAAACTGCTGAAGCAAGCGAATCGCAACCCACGCTAAGCGGGCCGACGCGCGGCAGAAGAACCGCGCCAACCCACGCTAAGCAGATCGGAGGGCGACACAAGGTCTGTGTCGCCTAATCTCGTTCAACGCGAAAGAGCGTTCCCGGCAAATGAACTGCCTCCCATTTCTTGAACACGAGAAATGGGAGGTTTTCTTATGCGCATAGACCTTAGGGTGAAGCACGGTGTCGAGACAAGGAGGCCGGCGGCTGATCTCTTCGCGGATGGCTTAGGGTGCGCGGCGGCCGAGATCTTCTCACGCGCGCCGAACGGCTGCGGCCACCGGCAGATGGCCAATCCATTTGCAAAGACAGGTAAAGTATTGCAACTAATCCAGGCGCGGGCGGACAAGGGGCAAGGAGGCTCCCGTCAACGGGCCGCGAGGTCGTACTTGGCGACGACGCGGCGGATGGCGCGGCCCCACGGAAGCCAGATCACGGCAAGAAACCCGGTCGTCGCGATGCCGTGGACGATGTCGAGCGGGGCGCCCGCGGCGTAGGCGGCGGCCACGGCAGGCCAGGTGAGCGGCCGCACGAAGCCGAGCACGTAGTACCCGTTGAGGATCGCTCCGTACATGAGCGCGCTCACGAAGCCCCAAGCATACAGCGCCCACGCGCGCTCGAGCGCGCCGTGGTCGGAAAGGACGCCGCCGAGGTATCCGACGAGGCCCCACGCGTACATCTGCCAGGGCGTCCACGACCCCTGCCCAAAAAAGAAGTTCGAAACGAGGGCGGCCACCGCGCCGACCACGAACCCCGAGCGGCGCCCGAGGGTGGCGCCCGCCACGATGGCGATGGCGCTCACGGGCTTGACATCGGGGATCGGCGCGAAGAGCACGCGCCCGGCGGCGGCCGTCGCCGCGAGAACGGCGGTGGGCATGAGCTGCCGCAGCGGCGGCCGCGACGCTTCGAAGCTCGCAAAGAGGAGCCCAACCGCGAGCACGGCCACCGCAAGCGTGAGGCCGGCCGTCACGTCGAGGCCCGCCGCGGCGGTCGTCACCATAACCGCAGGCACGGCAAAAAGGGCAGGCAGCTCGAGCGCGCGGAGCGCGCGCGGGGCCGCCTGGGCGAACGCGCGCCTCATCGCGAGCCCCTTCCATAGAGCCACGACGCCGCGAAGAACTCCGCCGTGGTCTCGGTCGAGGCCAAGCAGCCGTCGAACAGAAGCGAGACGCGGTCGGCGACGGCCTCGACGAACGCCATGTCGTGCGTGGCAAGAAGAACCGTCGCATCGGCGCCGCGGGCGGCGCCGACAGCGCGGACGACCCACGCACGGGCCGCGTCGTCGAGCCCCTTGGTCGGCTCATCGAGGAACAGCAGGCTCGGCTTGCAGAGCAGCAGCTTCTGCAGCGCGAGCATCTGCTGCTGGCCGCCGGAAAGATCGTACGGGTGGCGGTCGGCGGCGTCCGCAAGCCCGAGCTCCCCGAGCGCGGCGTCGACCTCCGCGGCACCGTACCCCGCGCCGGCCGCCCACTCCGTGAGCTCGTCGCGCACGGTCTCGCACGCGAGGACCGCCTTGGGCGACTGCGGCAGGAGCGCCTGCGAGCGCGCGAGGGCATTCTTCACACGGCCCTTCTGGGCTCGGGCGACACCGGCCGCGAGCGAAAGCAGCGTCGACTTGCCGGAGCCGTTGCCGCCCACGAGCGCACGCACTTCTCCTTGAATGAGGCGAAGGTCAAGGCCACGAAGCACCCAGTCGCCGTCGCAGTCGTAGCGAAGCCACGCCTCACGCACGTCGACGGCGGCGGCACCTGCGAGCGCCGGGCGCGCAGGCAGCGCGGCCAGCGGCCGCGGCTCGGCGAGCGCAGAAAGCTCCACCTCGCGCACGCGTCCCTCCCCCACCGCGAAGGCGCAGGTGGCGTACTCGACCATCGCCTGCGGCGCGTGCGTGGCCACCACGACGGTGATGCCGAGCTCGCGGTTCGCGCGGAAGAGCAGCCCCAGGAAAGCCTTCTCAGCTATGGGGTCGAGCATGCTCGTCGGCTCATCGAGCAGAAGCAGCCGCGGGCGCATGGCGAGCGTCGCCGCGAGGGCGAGCGTTTGACGCTGGCCGCCGGAAAGCTCAGAGGCCTGAGCGCGGAACCACGGTCCCATGCCGAAGAAATTGCAGGTCTCAGCCACGCGGCGGCGCATCTCGTCGGCGGAGACGCCGAGATTCTCGAGGCCGAACGCCATCTCGTGCCAGACGGTGTCGCACACGATTTGGTTGTCGGGGCTTTGGAACACGTAGCCCACCGCGGCGGCAGACTCCGTCGGCGAGAAGGACCGGACGTCGGCACCAAAGGCGAGGACCTCGCCCGCGCGCTCGCCTGCCGGCGCGATCTCGGGCTTGGCAAGGCGCAGCAGGGTCGATTTGCCTGAGCCCGTGGCGCCTGTGAGCAACGCGAACGCACCGTCCGGAACGACGAGCGACGCACGGTCGAGCACGGGGACCGCGCCACCGGGGTAGGTGAACGTGAGGTCACGGACCTCGAGCGCGGGCATGGCGGCAGACTCCTGCGCGGGCTTCTTTCCTGGCAGCGTCATTCCAATCCCCTCCAACGGATGCGCTCGGCGACGGCCGCGGCGGCGGGCAGCAGCATGAGCGCGGCGTAGGGCGCGTAGCCCCACCAGCACACGAGCGCGGGCATCACCGGGTAGAAGCTCCACTGCCCGCACGCGACGGCGGCGAGAAACGCGCAAAGAAGCGCGAGGACCACGACGCCGCAGGTCTTCGCCGCATCGGATTCGCGCAGGATGTCGGCCCGGTAGCTCGTGCGGCGCGCGCCCGACTCCCAGCCGCGGGCGCGCATGGCGTCCGCGCGCTCAAGCGAGTCCTCGAGCGCCCATGTCATCAGCTGGCCGGATTCCCGGGTCAGGCGCTCGCGCAGGTCGGGCCGCGGGCCGGCGGCGCTACATGCGGAAAGCGACGCCTCGACACCGCGGCTTCGGCGCAGCAGCTGGGGCGCGAGCTGCGAGGCCATCGATACCACGAGCGCGACCGAGGACGAGCCCCCGCGCCCGAGCGACAGCAACCGATCCTGCGTGAGCACGGCCGCCGCGTCCTCAAACCACACGACGACGGATACCATGAGGGCGCCCATGACGGCTCCGTACGCGAGGCTCTCGGCGTACACGCACACAGGGCCGAGACGCACAAGGAGCGTCGAGCCGGACGCGGAGAAGAGCGGGTTGGCGAGGCACACGAGCGCGAGCATGGGCAGCTGCCAGCGCAAACCCAGAAGCGTCGCGCGCGGCCCGCGGGCGAGCGCCGAGAAAGTGAGCGCGCCCGTAAGCGAGAGCGCCACGAGCACCGGCTGCACGGAGAACATCGTGAGCAGCAGGATCGACGCAAAGAGCGCCGCCGGCACGCACGCGTGGCACGCGTTGAAGGCTATGTGCCTTATAGTTCGGCCCACGCGTCCGCCTCGCTTCCGTTTTCAGCCTTCGGCACGCCAAGCACTTCTCGCCATGTCTTAGGGAAACCCATCGGCGCGAGGTCGACGCTTGGGTACCTGTCGACGATTCGTCCCAGCTCAGAGGCCATCTCAGCCCAGCGCTCAGGCCATGAGTGCTCATAGAGGCGCTTGATTACCAGAAACGTCGGAAATTCCTTGTCCGATGCCCACTGGGAGTCTTGGCGAAGCATCTTTGGGCGAATCTTCATCACTCTGTTATAAAAACGCGCATGATGCCCACAGATATTCCTAATCATTGATAGATGCTGCATCCAACTTTTTGCAATAGACGGACGGACACCGAATGAGCGTGCGATGTCGCCGACCGCCTTCGAAGAGCCAGGGTTGAGATTCCCGTCGTTTATCAGATTGCCATAAAGCGAGGACAGAGTTCCGAAGCTCATCACCTCAACCGCTGACCATATCGGCAGCTCTCCATAGCGATGTAAGTTATGGATTACACAGGGAACTCCGTTTTTCTTTTCTCTCGCACATTCGCGGGCATAATTTGAATATGAATGTCGATAGGCGACCTCGTCTCGGAAATTATCAGCGTGCAAATGCGCATCAGGCCCGCAATTCTCTCCAAGGCAATAGGCAAATTGTGACCTAAGTTTGAGCTCAATCGGAGCAATCGAGCTCCAGAGCCACAGTCGGAAAGCGTCATCAATCATTGAAATGTCCAACACCATTCGAAAAGGAATCATGTCGCTAGCTTCCGCCGAAACATCGAGGGTCATCCAATAGCCTCGAAGGCGGTAATAGTTCAACGACGACAGCGCTTCTACCGCGGACTTACGATTGTCAATCGAGAAGCCTTGTTCAATCAAATGCTCGACTTGATCATCAAAAGTCAAAAATGGCTTAAAAAGAAATGAGCCAGCGTGGTTCGCTTCATCATTGCTGAGAGAGGCGTGCTGGCTACTGTTCCTTGTTATTCTACCCTTATCATCGTGCTTGTCAACAAAGCCCATCGCGAGCCCCCCTCCTCATCCGAATCTCGTGGCGTTCATTGTATAGAAGCGCGGGCGCCGACGAAGTTGCCGGCGCCCGCGCGCGAATTGCGTATGACGCCAAACAATCTAGTACTCGACGTTGGCGTACCACCAGTAGATGGACTCGCCGCCAGAAAGAACGTAGCTGGAACACGCAACGCCCGCGGTGGAGCCGTTGACGGAATACATCCACCCGCTCATGCCGCCGTGCTCTTTCTCGGCGAGGCCGGCGATCGAGCTTACGTACATGCCGTAGCCGGTGGCCTTGGCATTGAACGAGACGCCGCAGCTCGCCAGGGCGTCGTAGACGGTCGCGCCCGCGGGAAGCGTGAGCGTGGCCGAGGAGCTGCCCGCGCCGGCGGACGAGCCGTCGACGGTGATGCTCACCGTGACGGTCGCGCCCTGCTGGGAAAAAGCACTCGGGGCCGAGCCGTCCGCGGAGCCGCTCTTTGACGAGACGTCCTTGCCGTTCTGGTCGACCACACGGTAGGCGGTCTTCGTCTTGGTCAGGGCCTCGCCGTCGACGGTCTTTTTCTGGACGACGGTGATGGCGGAGTCGTCGGGAAGCGTCGGAGCCTCGCCGCCCTGCTGGGCGAAGGCGGGGGCATCGCCCAGCTGCGCGTAAGCGTCGCCGCTGATGGCGTAGCCCTCGGCCGCGGACAGAAGCGCGGAGGCGTCGCCGGAGGTCGGGGCACCGTCGCAGCCGTAGCGCACAACGAGGCGCACCGCGCCGTTGGCGTCCTCCGAGATCCAGGTCACGTCGGACAGGCCCACGTTCTGCTCGGATGCCCACTTGGCGAGCGCGGCCGCGCGGCGGGCGGTTGCATCCACCATGGCGGGCGCGTCGTCGGCCGTGGCCTGCTCGACCCAAACACCGTTGGCCGTCAGGACGGCCTTGACGTCGTCGGCCGCGACCGAGACGTCGGAGCCGTCGAAGCTGAGCCCCGTGCAGGCAGCGGCCACGTCGTCGGCGGTCACCGTGTTCGAAGTCATGGTAATCTGCGGCGTCACGACGGCCTGACCGTCGGCGGAGGCAGGCTCGCTCACGGTCTGGAGCGCGTCGCCGGAGAGGAACGCGAGCGGGTCGTTGCCCTGGGCGTACTGCAACGCGGACCAGGCGCAAAAGACGATGGCCACAGCAGCGAGGACGGCGACGACCGGGCGCCAGACGCGGTCGCCCTTCCTGCCCTCGTCACCGGGGATATTGAAATTAGGCTCGGCCATTACTCCTCATCCCCTTTCCTGCGCTTGCCCGCGAGCACGATTACGAGCGCCGCGGCGGCCACGGCCATGCCGATGAAGGGCCAGATGGGAAGCTGGTCGCTGGACTCGGAAGAGCCGAAACCCGCATCGGCGCCGAGGTCGGCCGCGCCCTCAGCGGCAGCGCCCGTGGCCTCGCCGGACGTGAAGCCGGAAAGAAGGGACGCCTTCTCCTCGGACTCGGCGGAATCGGCCGAGACGTTCGACTTGAGGGCAATGGCGAGCGTGGTCTTCTTGCCGCCGTTGCCGGACGGCGAGATCTGGCCACCGGAGGCGTTGTCCTTCTTTGCGTCGTCGGTCTTGCTGTCGTCCTTCGCGCTCCACTTGGCGTAGAGCGTCATATCGGCAGTCACGACGTCCTTGGCGAAATCCCACTTCTCGCCTTCGGCAGTGTACCAGCCGAGGAACGTATATCCGTCGCGGGTAGGGGCGGCCGGATCGGAAACCATCTTGCTCTTGGCAACATAACGCGGTGCGACGTACGAACCACCCTGTGCATCGAACGCAACTCTCCAGGACTCGGCACCCGCTAGCTTAAAGAGGCGTCCCGAGTCATTGGCGTAGTACAGGTTGCCCTTCTCATCACAGATGATAGAAGCGGTGCAGTATTCACGATACTTTGCGTCGGGCATGAATATCATTTGCGCCGCATCGTCGCCCAGTTTATAAGCGTAAAGGCCACCGGGCAGAGCGTTGCAGGTGAAGTACACGTACGTGTCGTTTCCCTGAACCGAGACGAGCGGGGTACTCTTGGATTCGCCCCTGTCTGCGCGGATGCTCTTTTTAACGCTCATAGTGCTCAGATCGATGACAGAGAGCGTTCCGTAACCCTCCATGTCCATGCCACAGACATACGCCAGACCGTTGCTCACTGCCGGCGTAGAGGTGGAGATGGCCGCGAAGGCAACGGGCTTGCCTTCGCGGGTCAGCTTATCCCCGCTGCGACGAATCTTGTAGAGCGTTCCGTTATCGCGGGAGACCGCGAGATACGTGCCGTCGCCGTTCTCGCCAACCTCGACGGCGACGATGCCGGAGCGAACGGGCGTGCCTACGCTTACGCTCGAAAGCTCTTTGCCGTTTGAGCCATCAATGAGGGCAACCTTACCGGACTCGTTACCGATGATGATGTCGTCACCGGAGGCCGCAGCGCCCGCCCAGTAGTAGCCCTCGTTCTCGTTGGTCTCGGATTTCTTTTTGTCTGTTGTCCAGTCCACTTTGCCGGAAGCCAGGTCTACGCACACGAGCGCACCTTCTGAACCGTCGACAACAGTGAAGCCCGCGTAGGCCTTGCCGCCGGAGATGGTCACGGACGTGAGAGCCTGGGTATCTTTGATCCCGAGCGAGGGGGTCTTGTATCGACAGGCTATCGAGTACTGCCCGTCCTTCTTGTCCAGAACAAAAATGCCGAGCGAGCCGTCCTCAAAAGGAACGACCAGATAGCCGTCTTTATAGGCGGGACGGCAGAAGTAGCCAATGTTCGCACCAATAGAGCAGCTCGCAAGCTCCTTCTTTCCGGTTTCAGAATCTATGAGCACAATGCGGTCGCCCTTAACCGCGCAAATATTACCGTCGATAATGAGCAAGTCCGAAACGCCTTTTGCACCGCCCTTGATATCCGCGGGCTCATCCCACGCAGATTCAGCTGCACCAGACGGAGTCGGCGCTTCGACAACCGATCCATTGGCTTTGCCGCCGGCAAACGCAGACCAGGCAGAGTCGAAGTTAGACTTAGGCGCGTTGGGGTCGGTCGTGAGGGCATCGGGGTCAGGCAGCTTGTCGTCAGCCGTATAGACCCAGGCGATAGACTTCGCGTCCTTCAGCTGGACGCTGCCCGCGCCCAAATCGGAAGGCTTGCCATCGATAAAGAGCTTCCAGTAAGCCCCAGTCGTGGAGTCCCAAGCGAGCGTTCGCCCATCAAACGGCGATGTAATTGAGTTGAGGAACCAGCCCCATGTACCCGTACCATAATCCGCAGAGATGCCGCTCTGCTTGAAGGCAAGTTCAGTCGCATCAGCCACGGTCGCGGTATCAACCATGGTGTAGTCAGCTGCAGGCGCCCACGTCTGAACATTACCGCCGCTGTCGACACCGATAATCTGCAGGGAAGCCTTTGTCTGCCCAGGCATAGTACCGTCAGAGCCGTAGACCCAGGAAACTTTGTCACCGGCCTTGAGCGTGTAGTTACCGGCGCCCACATTTGCGAGCTTGCCGTTGACAAAGAACTGCCAGTAATTCCAAGTGGAAGCGTCAACCTGTTCGGTCGAGAGCGTCACGTTCTTATTGAACGGTGACGTCAGCGAATTGAGGAACCAACCGTACGAGCCCGTACCCGTGTCGGCGCCAATACCGGCCTGCTTAAAGACCTGCTCGGAAAGATCGGCGGCAGTTGCGCCCTCTTCCACCAGTGCAGTCGTAGGTTGAGCCCACGTCTGCTGAACACCCGAAGCGTCCTGGCCGATAACGGTGCAGCTTACCGAAAGTTGGTCGGTGGGCGCCGGGTCGCCGTACTTGGAGTAGCACCAGACGACCGAGTCACCGGCCTCGAGCGTGTAGCCGCCTGCGCCAACCGATGCGGCCGTGCCGTTGATAAAGAGCTGCCAGTACGCTCCGGTCTGCGAATCATAGCCAAGCGTTCGGCCCGCGTCGACGGGCGAGGTGATGGAATTGAGGTACCACCCCCAGGTTCCCATGCCGTAATCGGCGGTGAGGCCGTTCTTCTTGAAGAGCGCCTCAGAGAGGTCGGCGGCGGTAGACCCCGTTTTGAGCGTATACGGCTCGGCGGCGGTCCAGGTCTGCTGGTTGCCATCGGCGTCGATGCCGATAACCGAGCATGTTGCTGTAACCTCAGGAGCGACCTGACCGCTCGTTCCAAGCACGGTCACCGTCGCAGAGACATCCTGGTTGGCGAGCTTTGCGTACGTGGCGTTATCCGGATAGCGCTCGGCGTAACGCGCGTACTTCTCACTGGAAAGGCGAGAAGTGATAGTGACCTTGGTGTTGTACTCAGGCTGAGTGACAAGAAGGTTCTCCGCAGAGACGACACTGGTGTCGCTCGACTTGAAGAGGCGCCACTGCTGGCCGCTCATGTCGTCGTAGCCCTCGAGCTCAACCGGGACAATGCCCGAGCCCGCGGCGTCGGCAGTCGCCTTGTCGTAGCTCCACGCGAGCTTACCGTCGGCGTCGAGATACGCCTTCTGGAAGGCGTGCATATTTGCGGTCACGCCGGCGGCGTCCTGACCGTCGAGGATGGCCTCGGCGTAGCCCGCCTTGGCGGCCTCCATGAGCTTAAGCTCGTTGTCGAGGTCGGCCTGATCCTGCGGCGCAACCGTGAAGTCAAGCGTCTTTGTGGCGGTAACCTCAGGGTTGTTCTTATCCGTAACCGTGCAGGTGAGTTTCGTGGAGACGGCACCCTTACCGGCCTCGGGACGGAAGACCGTGCCCTTGTAGCCGTTGAAGGTCACGTCATCGGTGCTCGCGGAGTACTCGACCTTATAGTATTTGCCGTCGACGCCGAGCGTGCTCGTGCGCGGCATCTGGAGGTCGTCGGTTAGGCCGTCCTTATTGGCAACCGTATCGGTACCGGAGTACTTGATGTTGTTGTAAGTAAAGGCCGCGTCGACCTTCTCCTGAAGGGCCTTCTTGTCGGCAGCGACTTTCTCGGGATCGCCCTTGACGGTCACGGTGAAGTCGTGCGTGCCCTCAACGCCAGACGGGCCGCCGCTCACGAACGAGACCGTCGCGGTTAGCGTAACATCGCGATCGCTCGATGCGCGCGTCACCTTGCCGGTGTAGTCGTTCCAACCATAGCCAGAAGGCCAAATGGCATCGCCGTCGGAGCTTTTCCATTCAACCTCGAACTTGCTCTTGAAGCCTGCGCGGTACGGAAGTGCGAGATTCGACGTGACGGACTCGGCCGAATCACCCGCAGCGTAACCGATGGCAACCTGCTCAGCTGCATCGTCGAGCATCTGCTGAACGCGGGCCTCGTCCCAAGCCACCTGAACCGTCTTGCCGGGCTGGTAATACTCGGTCTTGCCATCGCGCGACAGCTCAAACACGACGTCGGCGCTGCGCAGGCCGTCGATGTTGTAGCCGGTGTAATCGTTGGGGTCGATGCAGAAGAACGTCACATCGCCATTAGTCTCGTCCTGGGCGTCGGAGATGCCGATCGTCGCCTTGGCATCCTCGGCCTTAAAAAGCACGCCGTCCTCGGAGACCTTAACGTCAACGTCATCGAAACCAAGCTCAGCGAGTTGGGCTTTCAGGACATCGTTGACGTTGCCGCCATCGGCGCTGTAATCAACTGCGATTTGCTTGTTGGCGTCGTTGAGTTTCTGGACCGCGGCCTCGAGCGAACCGGCGGCGATAACGGTATTGGCAGAGACGAGCTCGACCGTCGAGCTCCCGCTCGTGGCAACAGCCTTGAGATACTTACCGGCAGCAGAAGCAGAGACTGTTGCCGTGCTGCCCGACATGTCGGGCAGCAGCGTCCAGTCAGCCGCGGGGGCCTTCGCGTCATCGGCCGCATACCAGGCAACAGTCGTCTGAGCGGTGACGTCGATGCCGTTGGTGGTCGAGCCGTCAGCGCGCTTAGCCTGCACCGTCGCCTTGACGCTGTCGCCCGAAACAAGGTGGGTCGAGTCGCTGTTGATCTGCGGGATGGCAGTCACGCGCAGCAGGTTGTACTCCCCCGCCGCCGTAACGCCATCGGACGAAACCCACTCAACGGTATTGTCGAGAGCGCATGCGGTGAGCTTGATGAGCTTTCCGACGAGAGAATCGTTGAGCGTCAGCGCGCCGGTCTCGGCGGCAATGCCTTCGGTGAGTTCCGTCCAGTCCGAATCACCCTCGCCCTTGGCATACCATGCGAGCGTGAGCTTAGCGTCCTCGGGCAGATCGGAATCGGACCAGCTCGAGGAGCCGGGAATCTTCACGCGCGGGGTGAGCACCGCGCCGACGGAAAGCGTCGTCGAAGACGCCTCGTTGGGCGCAACGGATTTGAGCTCGTATTGCCCGGCAAGCGTCACGGGGCCAACGGGGTCGACGGACTGCGCACCGCCGTAGGTGCTCTTTTTCTCGGTGCTCTTCACCGAGTTTTTGCTCGTGGCGATTACGCGAATGTACTTGCCCACCATATCGGCCGTGGGCGTGTACGTTGCGGAGTCGGTCGCATCGGGAATGTTGACGAAGTGGCTGTCGTAGGAGCTCTTGTCGTTGGAGTACTGCCACTGATAGTGGACCGTGTCCGTCGCGGAGACGTTGGTGTAGTAATTGCCCTTGGTCGCCTTGGCCGTCAGAACCTTGCCTGCGGCAATCTGACCAGATGCCAGCGCACCCTCAACCGTCACGCCGTAAAGTTCAACAGAGCCGGCCTCGACAACGAGAACAGCACTCGACTTCTCGTCGCCAAAACCGCCGTTAGCACATGCCACGACATATTTACCGGCGTAGGACGCATCGGGTGCAAAGGTATTGGCGGCCGCGCCATCGATCTTCGTCGTGCACGTCTTCGCCGTATCGCCGCAGTACCACGACCACGCAACGTGCTCGTTGGCGGTCACATCACCCGAAGCCGCATTAGCGGTCGCCGTGATGGCCTCGCCCACGCTGGCCTCGCCCGTCTTGTCGAGCTTAACGCTCGTGATATTGACCGAACCAGCGGCACCAATGAGGCTCGTGCCCCTGGTAGTGTAATCGCTGCCGCCGATCTTTGCGGTTACATGGCAACGGACCGACTTGCCCTCGTAAGCCGCGAGCTTAAGGGTACTCGATGTCGCACCTTCGATATCGGTGTAGTTACCACCCTTAGCATCCGTGATCTGCCACTGATAGCTCAACTTGGACGCATCGATGTACTCGGAGGCGCCCTTCTCTTTAGCAAGGGCTTGGACGGTGTCGTCAACGGTATAGACATAGGTGCCGGAGGTGGAGCTTTCGAGAGCCAGGATGGCGGAGTGGATGTCCACAGCACCGGCTTGTTTGAAGGGACCCACGCCATAGCCGGCCGACCAGTTGCCGAACGCGACATCGTTCGCGCCCGCATTGGCGGAAACGCTAACGTAGTAGCCCTCGAGGTCGTCGGTCACCGTGAGCGTAGGGCCGGACTCGCCCTCGATGGTCTCCCACTTCGTGGAACTGCTGGGGGCTGACGTACCCTTGAACTTCTTCCAGGTGTAGGTAACCTTAGAGTTGTCGACGTAAGAGGGGCTGTAGCTCGAGCCGGTGTACGCCTTAGCCGTGAGGGTCGCGCCGATCTCCGTGGAGGAAGCGGAGAGCTCGACGCCTGCGAGCTTGACCGCGCCGGCCTTGAGCACGGCGTCGTTCGTTGTGGCCTCGACGTCGTTTACCCCGGCGTTGGCCTTGACCTTGACGTACTTGCCCTCAAGGGCATCTGTTAGCGTGAGGGAGGCGGTCGCCGCGCCCTCGACCTCGGTCCAGCCGGAGTATTTGTTGGTCGACTCGTACCAGGTGTAGGTCACCTTGGTGTCGCTCGCGGCGGGCGTGTTGTACGCAGTGTACGGCGTAGCGGTCAGAGTGTCGCCCACAGCGGGAGACGAGCTACTCAGCTTGACGGAGTAGAGGTTTGCCTGCCCGGCGCCCAGCACGGGACCGGGGATGTAATTGGCATTGATGCCCGTACCGTAAGCGGAGGGGCCGTAATAGTCCTTGCCACCCGCCGTCACCTTACAGATGAAGTACTTGCCAACCATGGCGTCGGTGACGGTAAGGGACTGCTCATGGCCTACGATCTCAGCGTAGTCGGAGACGTCGTTGCTTGCCTTAACCGTGCCGGCAAGCCAGGTGTAAGTCCAAGTGCCGGGGTCGGCAACGGACTGGGTTTCGGTGGTGGGGTCACCCCAATCGTCCTCGGTCTCCACCTCGTCGTACATATTTGCCCAAAGCGTCTCACCGGCCTTGAGCGCGCCCGACTTCGTGGAATAGGATTTGTCTTTATCTTTGGAGTCCTGGATATAGACCTTGGCCTCGGAGGTCAGCGTGTCGGCAGAGGCGACTGCGGGGACATCGGCCTTTCCTGTAGCGGTAACCGCAGTGGGCGCAGCAACCTCCGACTGCCCAGCAGCATTGTCCGCTGCGGGCGCGGCCTTCTCGGCCGGCTCCTCGTCGGCGGCAGGCTCCTGCTCGGCGTCGGCCGCGGCGTCATCGGACGCGGCGGCGTCATTTGCTGCGGGCGCGACCTTCTCTGCCAGCTCCTCGTCGGTCGCAAGCTCCTGCTCGGCGTCAGCTGCAGCGTCGTCGGGCGCGGGCGCGTCCTCGGCAGACTGGTCCTCGGCAGCGGCCTCGACCTGCGGCGTCGCCGCGAGCTCGTCGACCGCCTCTGCGAGCGCGGGCACTGGCACGAGGGCCGTCGCCGTAACGAGCGCGAGCAGCAGCGCGAGCACGCGTTCCGCCAGCGTTTTTTTGGGTTTCATATACCCCGCCTCCTCCCCTTTCGGGGTCCGGGAGGGCAGGTAAAATCGGCAGGGTGCGCCCCCGCCATTCGCCCCTCGCAACGCGCGGACGCGCGCCGCCGCAAGCAGGCGAGCCTTGAACACAGTCGTTCAACTGATCCGGAGTTGAACCGGAATCTTTTTTCTCTACTAGGCGTAACAGCTGTTCGAACCGTGCCCTCAGTTATTCATATGGACCTAAGTTTAGCAAATCAGACGTTCGGCGAGCCGACGGCGCGGCGGTCTTTTTGCATGCTAGAAATAAACGGAGGCAGGCTCATCACGTACCAGCGGTTCGTGTCCCACCACAAATACGTCTGGTAGCCGCCGAACCACACGATAAAGCGCGTGCGACGGGCCGGCGCCGTCACGGCCGCGACGGTGGCCTACGCGAGCTCGAGATGGGGAACGCCCTTTCTTCATGCAACCATAAGCAAACCGCTTACCCCGCCTACTCCACCTCCGTTGCAGACGCCGTCGGTACGCGAAATCCGATCAGCCAGAACAAGAACACCGCGACGCACCCGAGGATCGCCCATACCAAAGGACGAGCCACCACAACGGCGCTTATCGCCATCACCGCATACGATAAGCTCAGGATAGACACCTTCTTGCGCATAGGGATCCCGTCACCGGAATTGATCGGCTCAACATACGCCTTGTAGACCTCGGTCTGAGCCAGCCAGTCGTTCAAGCGCTGCGAACTGCGCGAGAATAGAAACGCGGCGGCAAGCAACAACGGCGTTGTGGGCAGAACCGGCAAAAACGCGCCGCAAACGCCCAGAACGACGCATAAACAGCCTACAGAAACAAAAATCGCTTTCTTCAAGGGGTTCATGGGCAACCCTTAGCCTTTCTTGCACGTTCTCCATCGCGCAAGAAACGATATCGAACGACGCTGCGTCATCGTCAACGGAAACCCACACAGAAAAATGTCAAAGGCAAAGTTATCTCCGAAAACAGCAAGCGAATCGCGACAAACGACCGCCTTATCACAGCGAAGGGCTGCATGTTTCTGACGCACAGGAAAAAAGCTACTCGATCCCGAAATGGTTCGAAGCATCTTGAAGAAAGCTCAGCGTACGTCGCTGAATGCCAGCATAAAAGTCACGTCCGTACTGCCTTGGACCCGCTTTTCGCTGATTTGCCAATCGTTTCAGTCCCGCCAGCGCATAGGACATGCCGCCCAGCTCGGAGAAGCGAACCGCAAGCTCACGTGCCCGCTCATCGGAAATCAACACACCATCATGCATTGCCTCGATTGCATCACCCATCAGTCGATGCCAATTCGCAACATCATCTTTGGAAAGCTCAGGCACAGCGATATCGCCGACGGATTCCCCGGCGATAGCGAACCAAAGGGTGTCCTCGCGATCTTGGGCAGCGCCAACGGCATCTGCAACGGCGCCCCAATCAACGCTTTCGTCGCTTTCGACCTGGGAACACAACCCGCGAACCGCGTTCATATCACGCAAGATCTCCGAGCTTTTGCGCTCGAGTTCTTCCTCGCGCTTGGCAAGCGCAGCGGTTAGCTCCGCTTTGGCGTCCCGACTCTCGCTTTCTTGAATCTCCGACAATGAAAGGCCCAGCTGTTTCAATGCCACGATGCGATACAGGCGCTCCTCATCAGCCGCCGAATACAAACGGAGGTTTTGCTCCCCCTTGCATGTGGGATGGAGCAAACCGCGCTGATCGTAATACTGAATAGTTCGAACCGTCACGCCAACACGCGCAGCCAGTTCGCCTACCGTCATTAAATCCTGACTTGATTCGTTGTTCGATTCCTTCACAAGCCCACTCGCATCATCCAACCGAAAGATCAGCGATTATTATCGCATGACGACGCTACGTCGTCGTCAATGACACTTCACGAAGAAAAGCACAGAAACATCGAACCAACGAAGGTCGGCCGCGCCCAGCACTAGTTCAACTTGAAGGTCATCAGCACCGGGTTGTGATCGCTGTAGGCGAAACCGCTGTCGACGTTCTGTGCCGCGGCGACAACGTTATCGGAAACGATGAATCCGTCGATGGTCGAGCAGAACGACACGCCCTTCTCGTACGGAATGTCAGCATCACGACACGTCGGCACACCCCAGATATTGTCCGCGCGAACGATCGAAAATCCTTCGGGCAGGTCATCTTGATCAAGGACGGCAAGCCAATCGGGCATCTTCTGATCGCTGGGGTACATGGTCTCGCTGCCCCAAAGCGCGTGGTTCCAATCGCCGCCGGCGATAACCCAGTTGCCCGCCTCGAACTCGCTCTTCATAAGGCTCGTGATCATCTCAAGCTGCTTGGCGCGCGAGACACCGCCCTTGTCATACGCCGACATATGGCTGTTGATCAGCACCAGCTGCTTGTCAGTTCCCTCTACAGGCAAGCGCAGCACCTGGAAGCAGCGATCAAGATCGAACAGCTTCTGGATTGGGTCCTCGCTAATGGGATAGCTGCGACGGACCGCGGAATCGATGGTCTGGGACGACAGCGTAAGAAGGCCGCTGTTCATGAACCCGATGGGATCGGTTGGCGGATACACGAGATACGACGAGTGCAAGTTCACGGCATACACACTGTTCATCTGAGAAAATACCGAAGTGATGTCGGAAACCTGGTTCACATGCCAGCTTCGGTCGGAGTCGGTGTCCACCTCTTGCAGAAGCGCGAAGTTGGGGTTCAAACCCCGAACCAACGAAATCACTCCGTCAGTGGAGAAATGAACGGCGTCGGCGCTCAGAGCGCGCGCATGATCGCCGACTGTTTCGGTGCCGTCGTTCATAACACCCTCGTCCATGAAGAACGAGAATTCGGGCAGATAGGCGCCGAAACCGATGTTGTACGTAAGCGCCGTGTACGAGCGCCCCGTGATAAGCGCGGTGTCCTGCTGGGCACCGACGTTGTCGGAGGCCGGGGAAACGGCCAACTCTTGGTTGTCGGCGATGCGGCTGTACGTCAATTCAAGGTAGGCAACATAGCCAGCCAACACGACAAGCACCGCCGCAAAAACGATGACGATGGCTTTCAGAACTTTTTTCAACAAATCGGGGCCTCCTACAATGTGCTCAAGACGCAAGCACACTCAAGACGTAAAATAGCGTCGAAATGGTCGATTCAGAATCGTACCAGACCTCGCGTCTCAATCATGAGAGGAGCCACCTATGAACATCAACGATTACCTGCAGTTAATGAGCGATCGCTATTCCGTCCGCAAATTCTCGGACGAACCCGTTGCCCAGGAGCAGATCGACACTATCTTGGAAGCAGCGCAGCTTTCCCCCACCGCTTGCAACGCGCAGTCGTTCCGCCTGTGCGTGGTTCAAACCCCCGAAGGCCTTGAGAAAATCGACAAGGTCTCGAAGTGCCGCTACGGCGCGCCCGTCGTGATCATCGCCGCCTTCGACACGAAGGTTTCCGCCAAGGGCCTGGGCTTCGAGTCCGGCGACTTCGGCAACGTTGACGCCACCATCGCGCTTACCAATATGGCGAACGCCGCAACCGCAGCCGGTCTTGGCAGCTGCTGGGTTGGCGCATACGATCCGAAGGAAGTACGCAAAGAATTCAACGTCCCCGACGACTACATGCTGGTTGACATGCTGATGGTAGGCCATCCAGCGGCCGACTGCGCGCCCGGCCCGCGTCATACCGCAACCGTCGATATGAGCACGTTGATTGTGAACGAATCCTTCTAAGCGCCTTTTCCTAGCGAACGCGCAGGGCGGCGCCACGCGAGCAACTCGCAGGCACCGCCCCTTTCGTTTTCTTGTCTGGCTACGCAAGCAACTTCTTGCCCGCGCCTGAGATCACTGCCGAACGCGCAACCAGATACGTCGACACCAAGTAGATTGCATACACTGCAACCACCAGCGCAATGCCGACGAAAAGCATGCTGGTAACAGCCCCTGCGCCCCAAAGCGATAGCAGGTTCTTGTACAGAACCCTGATAGCACAGGCCGAATGGCATCCTGCAACCAAAAGCGGAGCCACGAAGTAGATGCCGATCTGCGTGCGCA
>OLNE01000439.1_pt1 | contig 40786 bp, 40 predicted proteins | sample 1672431 | NCBI WGS metagenome assembly OLNE01 (sample SAMEA3136685, study PRJEB25190) | human gut metagenome | reverse complement strand
CGTTGGTTTTCAAGACCTTTGATAAGGCTGTAAAAGCCAATCCGGACGCGCATCCCCTCTTCCACAGCGACAGAGGGTTTCAGTATACCAACCGTGCCTTCCACCACAAGCTCGTACAGGCAGGTATGACGCAGAGTATGTCCCGCGTAGCACACTGCATTGATAACGGCCCGATGGAGGGCTTCTGGGGCATCTTGAAGCGGGAGCGCTATTACGGCAGACGGTTTACCTGCAAGCGGGAGCTTGTACAGATGATTAAGGCCTATATCTATTATTACAATACTGGACGGGTGCAGCGTAATCTGGGTGTGTTGACCCCGATGGAAAAGCACAAACTCGGTCTTGCCGCATAAAAAGCGGCCAGCAGCACATGTGGCTGCTGACCGGAAAAACTTTATATTTTTTCACTGTCCTCTTGTCGGGTAGCGGTTCATACGGCCCCGCATGGCCTTTTCTTTTTTCTCGGAAGCGCATTAAATCACGCAAAAGGTCGTCTATGACATCTGTTTCTGTTCTCTTCTCTTTAGGATGTTTTAATTGAACAATCGCATCATCCAACGTTTTAGCCAGGCTGACCATTGTCTGCAGTATGAGTGCAGAGTCCAGTTCTTTCAAATGGTCTCTCACTACTTGAATTCTCGGCTCAACTTCCTGTTTCCAAAATTCTGGAAGCAGAATATTTTGAACACCAGCTCCAAAATTCTCCTGCCATTTTTGCATCACCACACGTTTTCGGATGTTTGCATGACCTATTTTCGATATCTTGTTGTTGTTTGCTTCACGAAGTTCCTCCTGTGTATAATCGATCGGATAAATCTCCTGCTCTCCAACGCTCCACTCAAACTTATCTGTCTTGTCCATCTGTTAGCCCTCCATCATAAATGCTATGATTTTGCCCTGTTGGGGTCAAATTGGGGTCAACATTCCAGAATTTTCAAGTTGATCCCCTACAATTTTTCCTTATACGTAAAGAAAACGTCCCATTTTCCTACGAAAACAGGACGTTTTATGGTTGCGGAGACAGGACTTGAACCTGCGGCCTCCGGGTTATGAGCCCGACGAGCTACCAACTGCTCTACTCCGCGATATGGTGCCGGAGACCGGGGTCGAACCGGCACGGGATTGCTCCCATGGGATTTTAAGTCCCAGGCGTCTGCCAATTCCGCCACTCCGGCATCTCTAGCGCTGCGCTCTCTCAAGTGCTTAATCACTATACCACGCACCCCACCGATCTGTCAAGCACTTTTTTCAAATTTCTCAAAAAAGTTTTTGGCATACTCTCCCCCGCCCTGCATAGAATGGTCTGGATGAGCATTTTCCATCAGAAAGGGGAAGAAATTTCCATGTGCTACACCAGCAACAACACCACAAACGAACGCAAACCCATCGCCGCTCTTGTCCAGGCCGAGCCGCTCTGCCGCTCCCTTCCCGCAGCCCCCGACGAACGGCGGACAGAAGTCCAGGACCTAGACGATTTCATTTTCCGCTGGGAGGCCCAGGCCCCCACCGTCAGCAACCGCTGAGGGGGCTTCGTCGGGCCTCCCGGCGTTTTTTCGGGGGAAGTCAGGTTTTTCCTTGTATTTCGGTTGCTTTTTTCCAAAACTTCGGATATAATGAACCAGCTAATTATATCAGAATGTGAGTGATCGTAACGATGCTTCAATTTGACGAATATAAAGTCAAACTCAACAACCTGCTCCCCCAGCTGGATGATCTGGAGCAGGCCCTGAACCTGGACGAGGCCGCTCGTCAGGTCGATTTCTTAGAGGCCCAGTGCGCTGCCGACGGCTTTTGGGACAACCCTGAGAACTCCCAGAAAGTCCTGCAAAAGCTCAAGCAGGAAAAGAACAAGCTGGAGTCCCAGGCCAAGCGCCGCTCCTCCTGGGACGACATGATGGTCCTGTGCGAGATGGGCAACGAGGAAGAGGACGAGTCCCTCCTCCCCGAATTGGAGGAAGAATACGCCACCCTCATCCAGAGCATGGAGTCCGCCCGGCTCCAGACCCTGCTCACCGGCGAGTACGATGCCTCCAACGCCATTCTCGCGTTTCATGCCGGCGCAGGCGGCACCGAGGCCCAGGACTGGGCGCAGATGCTCTACCGGATGTACACCCGCTGGGCCGAGCGCCACGGCTTCACCTATAAGATCATGGACTATCAGGAGGGCGACGAAGCCGGCCTGAAATCCGCCACCATTATGATCGAAGGCGAGAATGCCTACGGCTATCTCCGCGGGGAACACGGCGTCCACCGTCTGGTCCGCGTCTCTCCCTTCGATGCCAACGCCCGTCGGCAGACCTCCTTCGCCTCTGTCGAGGTCATGCCTGACCTGCCGGAGGACGCCGACATCGAGATCCGGCCGGAGGACATCGAGATGCAGGTCTACCGCGCCAGCGGTGCCGGCGGCCAGCACGTCAACAAGACCTCCTCCGCCGTGCGACTCATCCACCTGCCCACCGGCGTGGTCGTCTCCTGCCAGACCGAGCGAAGCCAGTTCCAGAACAAAGACAACTGCATGAAGATGCTCCGCGCCAAGCTCGTCGAGCTGCAAATGCAGGAAAAGGCTGAGAAAATTTCTGACCTGAAGGGCGTCCAGCTCAAGATCGAGTGGGGCAGCCAGATCCGCTCCTACGTCTTCATGCCCTACACCCTGGTCAAAGATACCCGCACCGGCTACGAGACCAGCAACGTCAACGCCGTCATGGACGGCGACTTAGACGGCTTCATCAACGCCTACCTCACCGCCATGGCCACCGGCAACTGGGCCACGAAATAACCCACCCAGACCAAACAAGCTCCCGCTTCGATGTGTGATCTCGAAGCGGGAGCTTTTCAATTTGCAATGCTATTTTTTAGAATACTCGCCCAGTTGCTCTTTCCATAGAGAAAGCGAATCACATAGATCATCTCTCTGGCATCGTCAATCAGATAAAAGGCAATATAATTCTTGATGCGCAGGAAGCGAATTCCCCAGGCCGCCAATATCTCATCTCTTGCCAGCGGATAGCGGGCAGGGAAAACAGCCAGGTCATTGACCTGTTGGAGAAACGCTTCCAAAAGTTCATCTGCGGCCTTGGGATTTTTTAATACCTGGTCAATATAGTCTGTGGCATTGGCCACGTCCCGCTCGGCCGCTGTGGTGATGTGGACAGAATAGGTCATTCCTTCCGCTCCCTCCGGGTGCGGAGGTCTGCCATCGCCTCAGCAAAGGGGCGGGTATTCCCCTCCTTTACGTCCTGCATCCCTTCCATGAGCTGATGGTAAAGGTCAAAGCGCCCCATCATCTGCTCATAGACCTCAATACTCATCACAGCCAGGTCCCCCTTTCCGTTCTTGGTGATAAAGACCGGCTCTGCGTAATCATGGCAGAAGGAGGAAATTTCACTGTATTTATTGCGCAGGTCCGCGCTGGATCGAATGTTCGGCATCGTCTGCACCTCCTTGAAGATACCAAAATTATATACGAATTTTTGTATCTATGCAAGAAAAATCCGTCTCTTCTCCCACAAATTTTACAAGTTAGGGATTGACAACCTATTTTTTCCGCGCTATACTATCTGCGATTTCCAAGCAGGCATCGTTTGGTGGGCCTGCATGAGCGAAGGAGGGAGTTCCATGACAAAGCGCAACCGTTTTCTGACCACGCTGCTGACCATCGCCGTGGCCTTTGTCATGCTGACCTCCGTGGCCTATATTGCCAAGGAATCCCACCACGACTGCGTGGGGGACAACTGCGCCATCTGCCACCAGCTCAACGCCTGCCAGCATTTCCTGAAGGACCTGGGCTTCGGCGGCGCTGCGGCAGCAGCGGTCCTTTCGCTGACCTGGTTCCTGCTGGAGCGCGTCAGAACGTATGTGGTTCGTACCCCGTCCCTGACGCTGGTCTCTCTGAAAGTCAAGCTCTCCAATTAAGCATAAATCGTATCAACAAGGGTATCCGTCTGCCTCATTCCAGTTCCTCTGGGGCAGGCTTTTGCGGCGTTCCCGCAGCCCTTGTCTTTTTGCGCCCATTTTTTACTTTTTATGCTTATTTTGGAGGTTACTTCCTATGAAAAAAATCATTGCTCTGGTTCTCGTTCTGGCCCTCGCCGTCTCCCTGCTGGCGGCCTGCGGCCAGGAAAACACCATCGGTGAAGCGAATGCTGCCGCCTCTCAGGACGACGGCAAGCTCCGCATCGTCACCACCATCTTCCCTGAATACGACTGGGTCCGCGAGATCTTAGGCGACCAGGCCGACCGCGCAGACCTCACCATGCTCCTGGACAACGGTGTGGATCTGCACAGCTACCAGCCCACCGCCGACGACATCGCCAAGATCGCTGACTGCGACCTCTTCCTCTACGTCGGCGGCGAGTCCGACGAGTGGGTGGACGACGCCCTGAAAGAATCCGCCAACCCCGACCAGAAGGTTATTAACCTCATGGAGGTACTGGGTGGCACCACCAAAACTGAGGAAGCCATGCCTGGTATGCAGGCAGAAGAGGGCCATAACCACGGCTATTCTCACTTTGCGGACAGCGATGTGCAGGATCGTACCCTGTCCGACTGGACGGGTGACTGGCAGTCCGTTTACCCCTACCTGGAAGACGGTACTCTGGATCAAGTCATGGAACGCAAAGCAGAAAACGGCGATAAGACTGCCGAAGAATATCGTTCCTACTATGAGACCGGCTACAAGACCGACGTGGAAAAGATCGTCATTGATGGAGACGCCGGTACCATGGAGTTCGTGAAAAACGGGGTTTCCAGCAAAGCGACTTACCAGTACAAGGGCTATCAGATCTACGACTATGAATCCGGCAACCGCGGCGTGCGTTACTTCTTTGAGGCCACCAGCGGTGACTCCGGTGCCCCCAAGTATGTTCAGTTCAGTGACCACGGCATTGCCCCTGGTAAAGCGGAGCACTTCCACATCTACGCTGGCAACGGCGGTTTTGATGCCCTGTCCGAAGAGATGGAGAACTGGCCGACCTATTACCCCTCCGACATGACCGGCGACGAGATCGCAGAGGATATGCTGGAGCACGAGGAAAAAGAATACGACGAACACGTCTGGCTCTCCCTGCGCAACGCTGAGACGCTCTGCACCGCCATCACCAACGCCTTGGGCGAGCTGGACCCCGACCACAAGGATGTCTATACTGCCAACGCCTCCACCTATCTGCAAAAGCTGGACCAGCTGGACCAGAGCTATCAGCAAACCGTGGATTCCGCCGTCCGCAAGACCGTGCTCTTCGGCGACCGCTTTCCCTTCCGCTATCTGGTGGATGACTACGGTCTGACCTATTACGCCGCCTTCGCCGGCTGCTCCGCTGAGAGTGAGGCCAGCTTTGAGACCGTCTCCTTCCTGGCCAAGAAAGTGGACGAGCTGGCCCTGCCCTGCGTGCTGACCATCGAGGGCACCCAGCACAAGATCGCCGAGACCATCGTGCAAAACACCAAGAAGAAGGATCAGAAGGTTTTGACCATGGACTCCATACAGGCCACCACGTCCGATGACGTAAAGGCCGGCACGACCTACCTCTCGGTCATGGAGAAAAATCTCAGCGTGCTGAACGAAGCACTGAACTAAGGGGGTGAGATCATGGCTCAGCTCACCTGCCAGGACCTTTCCGTTGGATATGAGGGAAAGGCCGTGCTACAAGATCTGAATTTCTCCGTCCGTTCCGGCGATTACCTCTGCATCGTGGGGGAAAACGGCGCTGGAAAAAGTACGCTCATGAAAACGATTCTCGGCCTCCAGCCGCCCATCCGGGGCAAGGTCCTGACAGGCGACGGGCTGAGACCCAACGAGATCGGCTATCTGCCGCAGCAGACCCAGGTCCAAAAGGACTTCCCTGCCTCTGTATGGGAGATCGTGCTCTCCGGCTGCCAGGGGCGCTGCGGCAGACGCCCCTTTTACCGCCGGGCGGAGAAGCAGCTGGCGGAACATACCCTGGAAAAGCTGCACATCGCGCCCCTGGCCCGGCGCTGCTACCGGGAGCTGTCCGGCGGCCAGCAGCAGCGGGTCTTACTGGCCCGCGCCCTGTGCGCCACCCGCTCCATGCTGCTGTTGGATGAGCCGACTGCGGGGCTGGACCCCAAGGCCACGGCGGAGCTGTACCAGCTCATCGCCCGGCTGAACCACCAGGACGGCATCACCGTTCTCATGATCTCCCACGATCTGACAGCCGCCCTCGATGCAGCCAGCCACATCCTGCACATCGGGCAGACGGTCTTTTTCGGCACGGTAGACGCCTACCGAACCAGCCCAGAGGGGCGGCTTTTCGCCGCCCGGAAGGGGGGTGCGGCTCAATGAACGCTCTGGCAGAAAAGTTGGTCCTGTACTGGGCCTATCCCTTCGTCCGCTACGCCCTGGTGGTGGGGCTGCTGGTGGCGCTGTGCTCCTCCCTGCTTGGGGTGACGCTGGTGCTCAAACGCTTCTCTTTCATCGGGGACGGTCTGTCCCATGTGGCCTTTGGCGGGATGGCCGTGGCCGCCGTGCTGGGCATGACGGATGACATGCCCCTGACCCTGGGCATCACGACGGTCTGTGCCATTCTTCTGCTCCGCACCGGGAACAACACGAAGATCAAAGGCGACGCCGCCGTTGCCATGCTCTCGGTGGGGGCGCTGGCCGTGGGCTATCTGCTGATGAATCTTTTCACCCCCTCCTCCAACCTCTCCGGGGACGTGTGCAGCACACTCTTTGGCTCCACGTCCATTCTGACCTTGACCCTGCGGGAGGTCTGGCTGTGCGCCGGGCTGTCCCTGGTGGTCGTGGTCCTGTTCGTTTTGTTGTATCATAAAGTGTTTGCCGTGACCTTCGACGAGGACTTTGCCAGGGCTGTGGGGACCAAGACCCAGCGGTACAATCTCTTCCTGGCCATCGTCATTGCCGTGGTCATCGTGCTGGCCATGAACCTGGTCGGCTCCCTGCTCATCTCCGCCTTGGTCATCTTCCCGGCCCTGTCTGCCATGCGGCTGTACAAGACGTTTCTCTCGGTGACGGTCTGCTCGGCGGTGGTGTCCGTCTGCTGTGCCGGGTTCGGCATCCTGCTGGCGATCCTGGCCGGGACGCCCGTTGGCTCTACCATCGTGGCCGTGGACATCCTTGTCTTTCTGGTCTTCTGCGTCCTGGGGCGTTTGTTGGGAGGTGGTCGGGCATGAAACCGGTTTTCTCCCTCTGGCTTCTGCTGTCTCTTCTCCTTTCCCTGGCGGCTTGCGGTGACGCATCTGCCCCGACACCGCCGCAAACAGCCCCGGAACAGGCAGCCCAGACAGCTCCTGCGCCGGAAGAGACTCCGCTCTCTTCTACTCCGGGGATCGACATAGACCTCACTGCCCTGAGCCGCACCATGGTCTACTCCGAGGTCTACAACATGATGATGACTCCCGAAAATTATATTGGGAAAGTCGTTCGGATGAACGGGCTTTGCAGTACCTTCGAGTCCGTGGCCGTGGACGGGCAGGAGGCCAGAGTCTACTATACCTGCATCATTTTTGATGCCACCGCCTGCTGTTCCCAGGGCATCGAGTTCGTCCTGGCCGGAGATCCCGGGGCGGAAGCCTATCCCCCGGTGGACGCAGAGATCACCGTCACCGGGACCTTCCAGACCTACGACGAAAACGGCATTTTGTACTGCCATCTGGTGGACGCGACCCTGGAATAAGACCATTTCGGCAAAAAACGCGGCTTTTCCAAAAAATCCGTCGGAACGCCTTGACTTTCTACCTTTTTGGTGTTAAAGTTTGAAAGCACTAAAGTTATCCCGAACGGAGGTATCCCTGTGAAAATCGCGCTTCTTGTGATCTACTTCGCAGTCATGGTGGGCATCGGCATTTACTGCCGCAAGCACACCACAGACGTGAACGGCTTTGTGTTGGGTGGCCGGTCGGTCGGCCCGTGGCTGACGGCCTTTGCCTACGGCACCTCGTACTTCTCCGCCGTGGTCTTTGTGGGCTACGCGGGCCAGTTTGGCTGGAAGTACGGCGTAGCCGCCACTTGGGCGGGCATCGGCAACGCCATTCTTGGCTCCCTGGTGGCCTGGGTCGTGCTGGGTCGGCGGACCCGCATCATGACCCAGCATTTTAACTCCGCCACCATGCCCCAGTTCTTCGGCCAGCGGTTCCAGAGCAAGTCCCTGAAGATCGGTGCGTCCATCATCGTCTTCGTCTTCCTCATCCCCTACACGGCCTCCCTGTTTAACGGCCTCTCCCGTCTCTTCGGCATGGCGTTTCACATCGACTACACCGTTTGTATCATCTTAATGGGCATTTTGACCGGCATCTATGTCATCGCCGGCGGCTACATGGCCACTGCCATCAACGACTTCGTCCAGGGCTGCGTCATGCTGGTGGGCATCGTCGCCGTCATTGCCGCCGTGCTCCATAGCCAGGGCGGCTTCACCGCGGCCCTGCACAGCATGGCCGCCGTCTCCGATCCTGAGGCGCTCAACGGCACCGTCCCCGGTATCTACGCCTCCTTCTTCGGCCCGGACCCCATCAACCTCCTGGGCGTGGTGGTCCTGACCAGTTTGGGCACCTGGGGCCTGCCCCAGATGGTCCAGAAGTTCTACGCCATCAAGTCGGAGGAAGCCATCCACAAGGGGACCATCATCTCCACCCTCTTCGCCCTGCTCATCTCCGGCGGCTGCTACTTCCTGGGCGGCTTCGGCCGGCTGTTCTCGGACAAGCTGGACATCGCCGCCGACGGCTACGATGCCATCATCCCCACCATGCTCTCCGGCCTGCCGGATATCCTCATCGCCGTGGTGGTGGTCCTGGTCCTGTCCGCCTCCATGTCCACCCTGTCCTCCCTGGTCATCGCGTCCTCCTCGACCCTGACCATCGATCTGCTGCGGGGCAACATCATCAAGAAGATGGACGACAGAGAGGCCGTGTTCATCATGCGCTGCTTCATCGTGGTCTTCGTGGTGATCTCCATGATCATCGCCATCGTCCAGTATAAGCACTCTATCAGCTTCATTGCCCAGCTCATGGGTGTGTCCTGGGGTGCCCTGGCCGGTGCCTTCCTGGCCCCCTTCCTGTACGGCCTGTACTGGAAAAAAACGACCAAGGTCGCCTGCTGGGTGTCCTTCCTGTTCGGCACCATTCTCATGTGCCTGAACCTGGTCTCCAACTCCACCGGGGCTTTTGCCTTCCCCACGCTGCTCCAGTCCCCCATCAACTGCGGCGCCTTTGCCATGGTGGCCGGGCTCATCATCGTGCCGGTGGTCAGCCTCTTCACCGCTAAGCCAGACAAGCAGATGGTGGACGAAGCCTTCGCCTGCTACGACAAGAAGACCCCCGTCTCCCAGAAAAACGCCCTGTCTGATTAACACTCTTCGCTGCACTTCGACACCACTTCCTATTTCTTTCTTCTTCGAGCTGCCCCCTGCCAAGTTTTCCAGACATGGCAGGGGGTAGCTCCTCCGGTCGGTTTACCATTTTTTTGAATTCCAGGGAATTACTCCTTGACAAAAAAGTGGCCGCAAGCTATACTTTTCGTAGATGCCGCATTCCCTTTCTTCCCCTTTCCCTGGTCCTTGTTTCGGAAGCAACCCCAGGGCCCGATCTGTGAGGTAAACAAGGATGAAACCCCAAAAAATCTTTCCCTTTCTCCTGGCTGTCGGCCTGTTTCTGCTGGTCCTCGGCCTTCTTCTGATGTTCCGCTACGCGCAGGCGCGGGGCAGCATGATGGTGCTGGCCTTTGTGTTCGTGGGTGCCGGTTGTACCGTCCTAGGCAATCTCCTGGGCAAGTGGGTCTCCCGCCAGGCCGAGGCCCACTTCTGGAAAAACACCTTCCACCATCCCCCTGAATAAATCAAGATCAAAACAGATACGTTCCCAAAAAGCAGCCGCACACCGAAGCAAATTTGCCTGGTGTGCGGTTGAATTTTGATAAAATTATGATAAAATAAAGCCATCAAAAGGAGGGATCGCTATGATCAACATTCGCCCGATCTCCGATTTGCGAAACCGTTTTTCTGAGATCGAACATCTGGTGTTATCCCAGGAAGAACCGGTTTTTCTGACCAAAAACGGGTATGGCTCCATGGTCGTGATGAGCCTGGAGCAGTACGCCGCGCTGACGGACCCCATCGAACAAAAGCTAGACGAAGCAGACCACTCCGCCGAAGCCTCCCCCATCCGCTACACCGCGGACGAGGTTTTTCAGCAGGTAAAGGAACGAATTCCAAAACAAAATGTAGACGAAAAATAAAATACTGAGTTTTGAACAGCAAAACGCACACCAAGCAAATTCCGCTCGGTGTGCGTTTTCACTTTCATCGTCTTATCGCAGTGGAAGATTCAGAAAATGGACTTTTTCTTCTTGGGTGAGACTAACATTTCAAACACATAGGCGCAACGCCCATTCCACCGAACATCTGTTGTTACCACCTGGCATTTTTCTTTCAGTGCATTTTTCAGTGCGTTTGTAAACGACTTTAATATATTTCGTTCAATATCTTCAAATCCTAACATATCAAAGGATAGCGTCGTACAGTAAAAGTCACTGCTTTCTCGTAAGTCACTCAATGTTTGATTGACATATTCATTCATCAAGTTACTTTTTGAGACAATCCCCATTTTTACCGACATACGATGCTCCATATATGATTCTTGCTGTTGCGCGATTCCGTACTCCACTTCATTATTATGGACTTTAACCCACTTAAGAGAATCCACAAAAGTGTTGTCCGGGTAGTTATTGACAGTTACTGTTTCTTCTGTAACGATAACCTGTCTGCAATTTGAATCCCAACTACCTTGAGATTCTCCCAGCCCAGGAATCTCCATCAGATGACTAACGATACATTGAATCATCTCTGTACCTTGTAGCTGCCTTTCAAATTCTTCACGTTGTGCTACAATCTCCGCAGATCGTTTTCTCTCTTCCTCTATCTTTCTATCGTAAGTTTCCTTCACACCCTTTAATACGTCAAGAAATCCCACAACAGTTCCTCCTTCTCTTCCTATCATTTTTCTAGCTCTTATTTTGTAGAAGAATACAGCTTCGCTGCCAGCACAAAACTAGCAGCGAGACTGTATTTGTTTGCCTAATCAGGTCTTTCTCAGCTTACCACCGCAACGGGGGCAGCGTCTTTCCAGAACCTTCATCCAATCCGGGACCAGCATCTTGACCACATAGTCACAGCCGGGCGTTTCGCACTTGAAGAATCCATCATTTGCCATGTTCAAATCCTCCTCATTTTCTTTCTGTGTAGGTATTCCCACAGTTCGTGCATTTATAATAATCGTAGTCCTTAGAACTACCAAGGACACGAGTATTATTAGAGCCACAACACGGACATGCCATATTAGTTATCCTCCAATCCTACGGTTTCCAGGTTTCCTATAATCCGATTATAAGATGGATTTAGGGATATGTCAAGATGATTATCCATTTTTACACCGGTTTTATTCTACGGAATGTCGGATAAGATAGAAAAATCGAGAGGTGATCCACTATGGAATTGGACTACAAAGCAATCGGGACCCGCATCGCTCAACGGAGAAAGCAGCTCGGTCTGAAGCAATCCGAAGTTGAAGAAGCCGCAGACATCGGCTTTAAGTATCTTTCCAACATCGAGCGCGGCATCTCCATCCCCTCCACCGAGGTCATCATGCGCCTGGCCCTGGCGCTGGACACGACACCGGATGAGTTTCTGGTCGGCACGGCGCGGCAGGGGGAGGAAGGTTGGAAGGACATTGCCGAGCTATTGCGGCCGATGAAGGGCAAACAGCTGGACTTGGCGAAAAACTTTTTGACGTGGCTGAGTGAACAGGATCTGGAACAGTAAAACGCACACCGAAGCAAGTTACAAACTGCTTGGTGTGCGTCTTCTTTTTATCCTTTTTTACTTTTCGATCAAGTCTTCCATGGTACAGCCCAGTGTTTTAGAGAGCCGATACATCGTTTCCGCGCTGGCCTGGTTGATGTCCTTGTTTCGTTGCTCGTACATCTGGATGGACCGCAAGCCAACGCCGGAGCGCTGGGCAAGCTCTGCCTGGGTGCAGCCGTAAGTCGTGCGGATGCGCTTCAAGTTGGTGTTGGAAAAACATTCTTTGAGCCTTGCTTCCGCAATATCTGCAAATTTTGTGACATCCGCTTCGTGGAGCGTGTAGTACATCTTTTGCAGCGCTTCAAAAGAGAGCGCCTGAAATATCTCGTGGTATCTTCTTCCAGAGTACCACTGATAATAGGCGACCGCCCACCCGATCCAATATTCTGCGGAACGGTCCATCCGCTCTGTCGGCTCGGTTTGCAGTTCCTGCCCTTTGGTCTCCGCAACGACCTCTAATGCGATCTCGATCCCGCTCTTCCCCACAAGATAGGCAGGCTCCCCGTTCTCCATGCGCTTACTGACGGAGCTGACAACAAACATCTGAATAAAGTCACGCCCCGTGATCCCGCAGGTGTTGATCGCATAATCAAACGCATCCCCAAGGGCTGCCTGGGCATGACACAGATAGATTTCTTGGTATGCGTGGATCATCGTTTGAAATACCCCCTCTCATAATATCCTGGATGTACAGTCCGTCGCTTTCCTCTTCCAACATCGTAAGATACAGCTGATTTGCTTCTTCGTTTCTGGCTTTCCGCAAAATATAGTATTTATCTTTTTCCGCATTTTCAAAACCTTCATAGTGCAGCTGAGAAAATGCAAACTTCGATTTCAGGACGATCTGCTCCCCCAGCTTTCCCAGCCGTATCGCCATGGCCAGCTGCTCCACGGAGATACCATTGTTTACAAAGGATTCCGCATAGTCAAAATAAGAATCATCCGCACGATAGCCTACGATCAAGTCAAAGGCATTGATATTGATCCCAAAATGATCGACCAAATAGCGCTTTGCCCTTCTTGCCACCGGTGTTTTGGTGGCAAATAGACGATGCTCTACCAAAACTGCGATCCAGTTCAAAATCGTATACTCTGCGCTATTCAAATGCAGGATGTTCAGATATTCTGTGTCCAAGGTGTATCGGTTGGCAAAACCATCGTGCAAAGAAGAGACCGCCCATTCTTTCGCGAGGTCTTTATCTTCCGTGCAGTAAAACCCGACGCCAAAGTCGTTGTTCTTTCTCCCCGCCCCAAAAACCGGGTGTTCTATGATCTCTTCCGAACCGTGGTATATTGTCATTCGTTTCTCCATGATCTTTCCCCCTCCTTTTCTTTTGATTATATCACCACAGTGATAGTAAAGTAAAGTCTAAAAAACTCCCGCCGCATCTTTTGAAGTGATGCAACGGGAGTTCTCTTTCATCTTATCTTTATCTTTTGAAAATAGGGCGCTTTACAGCTTACAGTAAGCCACCGCCGTCTGTGCGGCCAGCTTGGCGTTGTTGAAGACCAGCTGGATGTTGGCGTCCAGGCTGTCGCCGCCGGTGATCTCCTTGACCTTGGCCAGCAGGAAGGGGGTCGTCTCCTTGCCGTGGATGCCCTTCTCCTTGGCCTCTTCAATGGCCCGGTCGATGACGGCGTTGATGGCGTCAGCGTCCATGGAGTACTCCTCCGGGATGGGGTTCGTGACCAGCACGCCGCCCTTCAGGCCCAGGTCGTGCTGGGTCTTGAGGATCTTGGCCAGCTCCTCCGGGGTGTCGACCTGATAGTCCACAGACAGACCGGACTTGCGGGTGTAGAAGGCGGGCAGCTCCTTGGTCTGGTAGCCCAGGACAGGGACGCCGTGGGTCTCCAGATACTCCAGGGTCAGCTTCAGATCCAGGATGGCCTTGGCCCCGGCGCAGACGACCATCACGTCGGTCTGACCCAGCTCCTCCAGGTCGGCAGAGACGTCCATCGTCGTCTCCGCGCCGCGATGCACGCCGCCGATGCCGCCGGTGGCGAAGATCTTGATGCCAGCCATGTTGGCGATCATCATGGTGGTGGTCACGGTGGTGGCGCCGTCAGCCCCCTTGGCGACCAGCACAGCCAGGTCCCGGCGGGAAGCCTTGGTCACGGCCTGGCCCTGCTTGCCCAGGTACTCGATCTCGTCCTTGGTCAGGCCGGCCTTCAGGCGGCCGCCCAGAATGGCGATGGTGGCGGGGACTGCGCCGTTGGAACGGATGATCTCCTCGACCTTGAGGGCAGTCTCCACGTTCTGGGGGTAGGGCATCCCGTGGGAGATGATGGTGGATTCCAGCGCCACGACGGGCTTGCCCTCGGCCAGGGCCTGGGCAACTTCGGGATTCACGTCAAGATACTGATTCAAGTTATTCATGGTTAAATTCCTCCTGTTCCTGCATCCGCCGCTGGACTGCGTCCGCGGACATATCGGGGTTGATGGTCTTTTCGCCTTCCACCGCAATGGCGGCGGCGGCGTTGGCGGCGCGGGCGCTCCCGATCAGATCCTCCCCCTCCAGGAAGGACCAGGCCAGGGCGGCGGCAAAGGCGTCCCCCGCGCCGGTGGCGCTCTTAGGCTGGGCCGGGCAACAGGGCAGCCAAATGTCCTGCTCGTGGTCGGCGGCGAACACGCCCTGCTCCCCCAGGGAGATGAAGACGCGCTGCAAGCCCGTGCCCAGCAGCACCTTGGCCGCCTGACGGGCGCTGTCCCGGTCGGTGATCTTCACGCCGGAGAGGGACTCAGCCTCCAGCCGGTTGGGTTTCAGGGTGTGTATTTTGCCCAGAATGGGCCGGATCTTCTCCGACTTCACGGTGGACACCGGGTCCACCAGCAGCGGAGCCGTGCAGTGGCTGGCCAGATACTCCAGGGCTTCCGCCGGGAGATTGGCGTCGGCCACCACCAGGGAGGCACCGTTCAAAAAGCCCTGGTTGTGGGCAAAGTAGGCGGGGGTCAGTTTTTCATAGATGTCCATGTCGGACACGGCCAGGACCATGTCCCCCGTCTCGTCGCTGAGGAAGAGATAGGAGGACGTCGTCCCGCCGGGGACGTGCAGGGCACGGCTGAGATCGATGCCCAGGCGCTGGCAGGACTCCGTGACGAGGCCCGCGTTGGGGTCCTCCCCCAGGGCCGTGAGCAGGGAGACCTTGACGCCCAGCATCCGCAGGTTGTGGGCGATGTTCCGCCCCACGCCGCCCATGCTGACGGTGACGGTGCCGGGGTTGGAGTCCCGGCCCACCAAAGGCCCGGCGGAGCGGCCGCCGATGTCGACGTTCACTGCCCCGGCCACAGCCACATAGCCCACCTCCGGCAGGATGTAGCCCTTGCCGACGATGTGGCCCTTCTTCATTAAATTCGAGACGTGGACCGCCACGGAAGAGCGGGCGATGCCGGCCCGCTTGGCCAGGGTCTCCTGGGTGACCATCGGGTCCTGGATGATCCAGTCCAGGATCTGTCGTTCTCGCTTGGTCATGGGCTTCCCTCCGTAAACATGAGTTTATTTTCTAATCGCTTGTTTATTTTACCATACTTTTCCGTTCTGTCAAGCCCCTGGGGCAAGTTTTTCATAAAGTTAGCCCATACGATCTTTTCCGTCGTTTCAGGGCTAAAACGGATGCTTTTTCCCGTCTCCGGTTGATTCCAATTCTCGTTTCAGTTTTGCAACACGTTTCAGTTTTGCATCGATCGACTGCCCGAAGGAGCCTCCTAAGGTTCCCCGTTTTTTAGAAAATGATACTGTCCACTGCTTTGATTTTCCAGTTTTCCAAGCGATCTCCGGAAACGCAACGGGGCAAACCAACTTTTTTCGCGGAAATTCCGCGAATTTTTTTGTTTTTCTTTTTGTTTGGCACGGAAATTGCTTGTATAGTAAGGCGACAACCCCCACCGCACAAACCACAGAACAAGACAGACAGAACGAGAAGGAGGTCATTCGGATGACTTGGAGAACTTGGTACAAAGAGCATCTCTTCACCCCTGCGCAGGCCGTGCAGCAGATCAAGTCCGGCCAGCGGGTGGTGGTCGCCCACGCCTGCGGCGAGCCGTCCATCATCCTGGACGCCCTGGTCGCCCACGCCGCCCAGTATGAAAACGTGGAGATCATCCACATGGTCGCCATGGGCAAGGCAGCCTACTGCCAACCCCAGTATGACAAAAACTTCCACCACAACGCCTTCTTCCTGGGCGGCTCCACCCGCGCCGCCGCCGCCGAGGGCCGCGTGGATTTCACCCCAGTGTATTTTTCCGAAATTCCCGGCCTCCTGCGGGAGGACCTGCGGCCCAACGTGACCCTGCTCCAGTGCTCTCCCCCCGATGCGCACGGCTATGTGAGCCTGGGCGTTTCCGTGGACTACACCAAGCCTGCCGCCGAGGCCTCTGACCTGGTCATCGCCCAGGTCAATCAAAATATGCCCCGCACCCTGGGCGACAGCTTCCTGCACGTCACCCAGATCGGCTGCCTGGTGGAGGCCGACACCCCCGTCATCGAGTTGGCGCCCCCCAAGATCGGCGATGTGGAGCGGGCCATCGGCGAGAACGTCGCCAGCCTGGTGCGGGACGGCGATACCCTTCAGCTGGGCATCGGCGCCATCCCCGACGCCGTGCTGCTGTTCCTGAAGGAGAAGAACGACCTGGGCATCCACACCGAGATGTTCTCCGACGGTGTCGTGGAGCTGGTCGAGGCCGGCGTCATCACCAACAAAGCCAAGACCCTGCACCGGGGCCAGAGCGTAGCCACCTTCCTCATGGGCACCCGCCGCCTGTATGACTACGTGAACAACAACCCCGCCGTGGCCATGTACCCCGTGGATTACGTCAACGATCCCTACGTCATCGGTCAGAACGACAATCTGGTCTCCATCAACTCCTGCGTGCAGGTGGATATCATGGGGCAGGTCGTCTCCACCTCCGCCGGTCTGCGGCAGATCTCCGGCGTGGGCGGGCAGGTGGACTTCGTCCGGGGCGCAAACCTCTCCAAGGGCGGCCGGGCCATCATGGCCATGCCCTCCACCACCGGAAAGGGCAAGATCTCCAAGATCGTCCCCTTCCTGGACCAGGGCTCCGCCGTCACCACCACCCGGAACGAGGTCAACTACGTCATCACGGAATACGGCATCGCCAAGCTCAAGGGCAAGAGCCTGCGCCAGCGGGCCGAGGCGCTCATCCGCATCGCCCACCCCGACTTCCGGGACGAGTTGACCGCCGAGTTCCGCCGCCGCTATCCCAGAGACTATTAAGCACGCCCCGAACACCACGAAAGGAAGGATCCCTCTATGACGCAGTTTTCCGTACACCCCACCATCCAGCTCTGCGACACCTGTCAGGAGCTGGCAAACACCTATGACCTGGGTCCCCAGGACCTGCTCTTCACCAACGACTTTCTGTTCGACCCCTACTTTGCCCCCTTGGACCTGAAGTGTCCTGTGCTCTTCCAGGAGAAGTATGGCCTGGGTGAGCCGACCGATGAGATGGTCGAGGCCATTTATCGGGACATGCCCAAGGACATCACCCGCATCGTCGCCGTGGGCGGCGGCACCGTGCTGGACGTAGCAAAAATTCTCTCCCTCAGGCACGTCTCCCCCATCCTGGACCTGTATGACGGCAAGCTGCCCGTCGAGAAGGGCAAGGAGCTGATCTTAGTGCCCACCACCTGCGGCACCGGCACCGAGGTCACGAACATCTCCATCCTGGCCCTGCTCTCCCGCCGGACCAAGAAGGGCCTGGCCAACGACGCCATGTATGCCGACCAGGCCGTGATGATCCCGGAGCTGCTGGGAGGACTGCCCTTCCGGTTCTTTGCCACCAGCTCCATCGACGCACTGATCCACGCCATCGAGTCCAGCCTCTCCCCCAAGGCAAACCCCATCACCAAGCTCTTTGGCTACCAGGCCGTTGAGATGATCTTAAAAGGCTACCAGGCCATCCAGAAGGACGGTCCCGACGCCCGTCTGCCCCTGCTGGGCGACTTCCTGCTGGCCAGCAACTTCGCCGGCATCGCCTTCGGAAACGCCGGCTGTGCCGCCGTCCACGCCCTGGCCTACCCTCTGGGCGCTGTCTATCACGTCCCCCACGGCGAGTCCAACTATGCCGTCTTCACCGGCGTGATGAACCAGTACATGCGCCTCAAGACCGACGGAGCCATTGCCGAGCTGAACCAATTCATGGCCAACATCCTGGGCTGCGAGGTAGCCAACCTCTACACCGCTCTGGAGGACCTGCTAGGCTGCCTGATCCCCAAGAAGTCCCTGCGGGAGTATGGCATGACTGAGGCCGAGATCGAAACCTTCGCCGACTCCGTGGTGGAGAACCAGCAGCGTCTGCTGGCCAACAACTTCGTGCCTCTGAAGCGCGACCAGATCCGCGATATCTATCGCGCTGTCTACTAATTCTTCACACCTTCCAACAAAACACGACTATTTTTATTGAGAAAGGAACTGATTCTTATGCTGCGCACTGCTCTTCCTCAGATCGTCACCGGTACCCTGCCCGGCCCCAAGGCCAAGGAGATCATCGACCGCCGCGCCGCCTCTGTCCCCGGCGCCATCCGCTGTGCTTACCCCGTCGCCATTGAAGCAGGCGAGGGCGCCATGATCCAGGACGTGGACGGCAACATCCTCATGGACTGGATCGGCGGCGTGGGCGTGCTGAACATCGGCTTCTCCCACCCGGAGATCATCGAGGCCGTGAAGGCCCAGGCCGACAAGTACTTCCACGGCATGTTCAACATCGTCACCCACGAGGGGTACGTGGCGCTGGCCGAAAAGCTGGCCCAGATCGTCCCCGTGCAGGGCGAACGCAAGAAGGTCTTCTTCGCCAACTCCGGTGCCGAGGCCGACGAGAACGCCGTCAAGATCGCCAAGGCTTACACCGGCCGCCCCAATATCATCGTCTTCTCCGGTGCCTTCCACGGCCGCACCATGCTGACCATGACCATGACCGCCAAGAAGGCCTACACCACCGGCATGGGCCCGCTGGTGAATGGCGTCTTCCGCGCCCACTTCCCCGACCTGTACCGCGGCAAAGGCACCGAGGCAGAGATCATCCAGAACGCCCTGACCAGCGTGGAGGACCTGTTCGAGGACGCTTGCCCCGCCGATACCGTGGCGGCCATCATCCTGGAGCCTTTGCAGGGTGAGGGCGGTTTCATCCCTGCGCCCATCGAGTTTGTGAAGGGCCTGCGCAAGATCTGTGACGACCACGGCATCCTGCTCATCGCCGATGAGGTGCAGAGCGGCTTCTGCCGGACCGGCCAGATGTTTGCCTCCCAGTATTGGCAGGACGCCGGCTGCGCCCCCGACATTCTGGCGACCGCCAAGTCCATTGCCGCCGGTCTGCCCATCAGCGCCATCATCGCCCGCAGCGAGATCATGGACGCCGTGCCCGCCGGCACCATCGGCGGCACCTTCTGCGGCAACCCCCTGGCCTGCGCCGCCGCGCTCAAGACCATCGAGATCATGGAGCGCGACGACCTGGCCGCCCGTTCCCGCCAGATCGGTGAGAAGGTCATGGCCCGCGCCCGCCAGTGGCAGAAGAAGTATCCCGTCGTCGGCAACGTCCGCGGCCTGGGTGCCATGGTCGGCATCGAGTTCGTCGAGAACCAGGAGACCAAAAAGCCCAACAAGACCATCGTCCCCGCCATGGTCCAGGACTGCGTCCAGCGCGGCCTGATGATCGAGCCGGCCGGCCGCTGGAACCAGGTCATCCGCTTCCTGGCTCCCCTGGTCATCACCGAGGAGCAACTGGAATGGGGCCTGGACGCCATGGAGGCCTCCATCCTGGCCTGCATGGACAAATAAATCGGCACACAAAGCCCTTACAAAAGACTTAAAAGAGGTGAGGTATTATGAGTAACACACCCCAAACCAAAAAAGGACTCGGCACCTTTGACTTTTTCTGCGTCGGCTTCGGTGCCATTGTCGGTGTCGGCTGGGCCGTCTCCCTGAACAAGTGGATGGCCAGCGCCGGCGGCCCCGTTCCCGCTGCCCTGGGCTATCTGATCACGCTGGTCTTGATGGTCCCCGTGGGACTATGTTTCGCCGAGCTGGTCCCCATGCTCCCCGTGGCAGGCGGCACGACCGCATTCACCTACCGGGCGTTTGGTGAGAAAGCCTCCTATGTGGCAGGCTGGCTCACGCTGGGCGCGTTCCTTACCCTCATGCCCTGGGAAGCCATCTACGTGGTAGACATCGCTTCCATCCTCTTCCCCGCCCTGAAGGCAGGCGCACCTCTATATGTTCTGGCTGGCTCGGATATTTATTTGGGGCACATCGTCGTGGGGACCATCATTGCGCTGTTCTTTTTCTACATCAACTACAAGGGGGCCGACCTGGCTGCCGGCTTGCAGAAAGTGCTGTGCATTTTCCTCATCGGCGTGGGCGTGCTGTCCATGGTCTGCGGCCTCGTGAAGTTTGACGTCAACAACCTGATGCCCGTCTACGAGAACATCGGCACCAGCGCCCACAACAGCATGTTCGGCGGTATGTTTGCCATTCTGGCCACCTCCCCCTTCTTCCTGTGTGGCTTTGAGAACATCCCCCAGACTGTTGAAGATGCGGGCGGCTCCCACAAAAAGGTCGGTTTCACCGTCCTGCTGTCCATCATCATGGCCTGTCTGTTCTACGCCCTGCTGCTGTTCTGCATCGGCGCTGCCTGGCCCTGGCAGGACTTCTATCTGAACACCGAGTCCCCCGCCGCCGCCAACGTCTTTGCGAAGATCTTTGCCGGCAGCGCCATGGGCAACGTCATGTACATCCTGCTCTGCGCCGGCGCCCTGTGCGGCCTGCTGACCACCTGGAACAGCTTCTTCATGGGCACAGCCAACCTGATGATGGCTCTGGCCCGGACGCACATGCTGCCCTTTGCGCTCTCCAAGCGCTCGGCCAAGACCGGCACCCCCGTGAACGCGCTGATCGTCTGCCTGGTGGCCTCCATCGTCGGCCCCTTCCTGGGTCTGGGGCTGATCGACCCGCTGACAACCTTCAGCGCCGCAGCCTACGTCGTCTCCTGGAGTCTGGCTGCCTTCTGCCTGATTAAGCTGCGGAAGACCGAGCCGAACCTGCCCCGGCCCTATAAGATCCCCGGCGGCCTGCCCATGGCCTGGTTCGCCGCCCTGTCGATGGTCGCCATCCTGATCATGATGTTCATCCCCGGCACCCCGGCTTACATCGGCGGCATGGCCGTGAAGATGTTCCTGGCCTGGTGCGTGGTGGGCGTGGCCATGTTCCTGGCCACCGCGCCCAGCCGCAACCAAAAGTCGCCGGAGGAGCGCTACAACAACCTGTTTGCCAACGCGGCCCAGCAGCATCAGAAAGACCTGATGATGGACTAAGGCCAAACGAAAAAGAAGCTGTACGCCGAGCAGAGTTTGCTTGGTGTACAGCTTCTTTATGATCCTCTTTTTCTTCTTCGTTTCACTCCGCCAAGCTCTGCACCGATCCCTGGCGGCAGTCCATCGAGACCTTCATGCCGTCGTGCAGGGTCCGGGTCGCCCCGATGGCACCGACAATAACGGCCTTGTTCAGGCTCAGGCCGACCACGGCGGCGTGGCTGCCCAGGCCATTCTCCTCGGTGATGACGCCGGTGGCCTGACGAATATAGGGCAGCATCTCGTTGTTCGTGTGGGGCACGACCAGGATCATGCCGGGGTGGAACTTATGTCTCACATCCTCTAACGTGCGGCAGACACACAAGACACCCTTCACGTTCTCATCTCCGACCCCGGCGCCGTTGATGAGGCTGCTGCCGACCAGGTGGACCTTGATCATGTTGGTGGTCCCGGCGATGCCTGCGGGGACCCCGGCGGTGACCACAGCGATCTCCCCGTCGTGGATGAGTCCCGCCTTCTGGGCGGCAGAAACGGCCCCCTCGATCATCTCATCAGTGCTCTGGACGTAGTCCATGATGATGGGCTTCACGCCCCAGGTGAGGGACAGCTGGCGCTGCACCGGCTCGTCCATGACGCAAGCGACGATGGGCGTCTCCGGGCGGAAGCGGCTGATGAGCCGGGGGGTGGCCCCGCTCTTGGTGACGGTGATGATGGCAGAGGCGTTCGTGTCCGTGGCGGTGGTGCAGGCAGCGTGGGCGGTGGCGCCGCCGATGCCCAGGCGGATGTCCGGGGTCATGTTCCGCATCCGGCCAAAGTAGTTGATGTCCGCCTCGGTCCGCTCGGCGATGGCAGCCATGGTCTGGACGGCCTCCACAGGATACTTGCCCGCCGCCGTCTCGCCGGAGAGCATGATGGCAGAGGTACCGTCATACACGGCGTTGGCCACGTCGGTGATCTCGGCACGGGTGGGCCGGGGGTTCGTGATCATGCTGTCGAGCATCTGGGTGGCCGTGATGACATGCTTGCCGTAGCCCAGGGTGTAGGCGATGATGTCCTTCTGGATGACGGGGATCTCGGTAAAGTCGATCTCCACGCCCATGTCGCCGCGGGCGATCATCACGCCGTCGGCTACGGCCAGGATCTCATCGACGTTGTTCACGCCCTCCTGGTTCTCCAGCTTGGCGATGATGCGCAGGTCGGAGTGGTGCTCGTCCAGCAGGCGGCGGATCTCCATCACGTCCTGAGCGCTGCGGCAGAAGGACGCCGCCACAAAGTCAAAGCCCTCTTGGATGCCAAAAAGCAGGTCCTCCCGGTCCTGGGCGCTCATGTAGGGCATGGACAGATGCACGCCGGGGACGTTCACGCCCTTCCGGTCCTTGATGGGTCCGCCGTTCTGCACCAGGCAGGTGATGTCCGTCTCCGTCCGCTCCAGCACCTTCATGCTGATGAGGCCGTCGTCCAGCATGATCTGGCTGCCGGGGTGCACATCCTGGGCCAGGTTCTTGTAGCTCACGGAGCAGATGTCCTTCGTGCCGGTGACCTCGCGGGCGGTGAGGGTAAACTTCTGACCGGTCTCCAGCGTGACTTTGCCCTCGGCAAAGGTCTTCAGGCGAATTTCCGGGCCTTTCGTATCTAATAAGGCAGCCACGGGAAGATTTTTCTCCTTCCGCAGCTTTTTCAGCAGCTCCAACCGCACCTTATGCTCAGCATGGGTGCCGTGGGAAAAATTAAAGCGGGCCACGTCCATGCCGCTGTCCATCATGGCTTCCAAAATCTTGGGGTCGTCGGTAGACGGACCTAAGGTACAGATGATTTTTGTCTTTCTCATAAGGCAGCACCTCCAACTTGGCTGTCGTGTGTCATCAGTTTATGGATCCTTCGTACCCGTCTATTCTACACCTGCCGGCAGGAAAAGGCAATCATGACCTTCTGTCAGCGTTTGCGGGGATTCAAGGCTTTTCGTAACCCCTCCCCCACCAGCAGCAGGGCCAAGGCCGTGCCCACGATGCACAGCCCCGGCGGGATCCAGGCCCAGGGCCGGGTGGTCAGCGTGACCAGCTCCATGGCGTTCTGGGTCAGGTTGCCCCAGGAGGCCTGGGGCGTGCGCAGGCCCACGCCCAGAAAGCTCAGGCTGGATTCCGACAGAATGGCCCGCACCACCTTCAGCGGCAGCGCCGCCCACACCGGGGCAATGACGTTGGGCAGAATCGTCCGGAACAAGATCGCCCGGTCCGTCGCGCCCAGGGCGCGGGAGGCCTCTACATAGCCGGTCTGTTTGGTCGATAAGGTCCCGCTGTAAACAAGCCGCGCCACCGAGGCCCAGCCCAAGCCGCCGATGACCCAGATGATATTCCACACTGAGGGACCCAGAAGGGACACCATGGCCAGCACCAAAATAATACTGGGGAACGACTGGAACGTGTCGCAGGCCCGCATGATCCAGTATTCCCAGGCCCCGCCCTTATATCCCGCCAGCAGCCCCAGGGGGACGCCCAGGATCACGCCCAGGGCGGCAGAGGCAAAGCCCACCAGGAGCGACGTCCGCCCGCCATATAACAGGCGGGCAAACAGATCCCGCCCCACGTCGTCCGTCCCCAGCCAGTGCTGGGCGCTGGGCGCGGCCCAGAACCCGGCGCTCCGGTCGGTCAAATTGGGGTCCTGGCCCAGAAAAAGGGGCAGAAAGAGCACCAGGGCGATCTCTACCAGCAGAAACACGGCGGCCACTGCCGCCCGGCGGTCGGACCAGAAGGCCCGCCACACGGCATAAGAGCGTCTCACCGGGCCTCACCTCCCCACCCGACGCCGGGGTCAGCCAGGCGATAGACAAGGTCCATTAAAATGCCTGTCGCCAGCACCGTCAGAGCGATCACGACGGTAAGGCCCATAATGACCGTATAATCCCGGCTGGACACGGAGGTAAAGAGCAGGCTCCCCATCCCAGGCCAGCCGAAGATGCGCTCGACGATGAGGGAGCCGCCGATGATATGGGGGATGTGATTGAGGATCGTCGTCACCACCGGCAGCAGGGCCGTCCGGAATCCATGCTTCCAGACGACCGCCCACTCCGGCAGGCCCTTGGCGCGGGCGGTGCGGATGTAGTCCTCCCCCAGCACCTCCCCGCAGGCGGAGGCCGTCTGACGGACGAGGTTGCCCAGGCTGCTCAGGCAGACCACCCCCGCAGGCAGGATCAGATGCAGCAGCAGATCTCCCACGCTTCCCCCGCCGCCGGCGGAGTACATCCCCGCCGCCGGGAGCCAGCCCAGCACCACGGAGAAGAGAAAGATCGCCAGCACGCACAGGAAAAAGCCGGGGGCGCTGAAGCTCAGCAAGGTCAGTCCCCCCGCCAGCTTTCCCCAGCCGGACTTGGGCTTCCAGGCTGCCATGACACCCAGGGGGATGCCAAGGAGAATGGCTGCCGCCACCCCCGTCCCCGTCAGGATGAGGGACGGCACCACCCGCTGGGCGATCATGGTGACAACGGGCTGGCCCGTGCGGTAGGAGAGGCCCAGGTCGCCCTGTACCAGCGACTTGAGCCACAGGACATAGCGCAGGGGCAGGGGCTTGTCCAAACCAAGATTAGCCTCCAGCGCAGCCCGAACGGCTGCGCTGGAGGCTTCCCCACCCCCCGCCGCATCAGCGATGGTGGCGGGGGCCATGTTGATCAAAAAGAAGACGAAAAGGGTGATCCCGAAAAACACCGGGAGAGCGCCCAGAATACGTTTGCAAGTGTAGTGTAACAAAAGAACTTCCTCCTGCACTTCCGGCCTTTCGGCACAGGCCGCCGGAACCGGCGGTCCTTACGGAGGTCAAATCACTGGGGTAGAACATGAAAGTTGCGGACTTACTGCGCCTTGACCCACTCCCACACGTTCTCATTGCAGGAGGAGGAAGCGGCGTAGTCGATGCCGGTAACGGTCTTGGAATGGACGTGGAGGGCGTTGCTGAACCACAGGGGGATGAAGGGCATCTCCTCGGTCAGATAGGCCTCAAACTCGTCCACCAGGGCGATGCGGTTGGTCTCGTCCGTCTCCTCGTTCACGGCGGAGAGCATCTCCGTGTAAGGGGCCAGATCGGGCACGTGGAAGATGTTGTTCTCCTCGGTGAACCGGCTGGCGGTGAACCACAGGGGCAGGGTGGTGGGCGTGTGGCTGGCCAGGCCCATGTCATAGGTGCCGTCGCTCATGCCGGCGAACATGGTGGCGGAGTCCACCGTCTCGATCTCCACTTTGATGCCTACGGCCTCCAGGTCCTGCTGGACCAGCGCCGCGAGGCTGGCCCGCTGGCTGGTGCAGGCCAGGGAGAAGGTCTTGCCGTCGTAGCCGCTCTTGGCCACCAGCGCCTCGGCCCCGGCAGGGTCGTAGGTGCCGGTGACGGCGGGAGAGGAATAGGGCGTGGCCGGCAGGATACTGGAGCCGGTCACCGTACCGCGGGTGCCGGCGCTCTGCTGGCAGAGCAGCTCCTTGTCCAAGGCCTTGTTGATGGCCTGGCGCAGGTCCACGCTGTCGATGGTGGCGCAGTTGAGCATCAGCTCATAGAAGTTCGTGGGGGTGGTCCCCTCTTCCACGGTGAAGCCCGCCTGCTCGGCCACGGCCTTGTTCTCCTCGGAGACGTTGCCGCCGAAGGCGTAGTAATCCAGGTCGCCGGAGATGAGGGCGGTGAGCAGATTGCTCTTGTCCATCACGGTGATGGTCAAGGTATCGAAGCCGGGGGCACCCAGCTGATAGTTCTTGTTGGCCTCCAGCACCAGATTGCTGCCGGAGACCTCGGAGACGAACTGACAGGGGCCGGAGCCAATGGGCTTGCGCCAGAAATCGCTCTCCACCACCTGGTCGGCGGGGATGTCCTTCAGCAGGTAGGTGGGCAGGACGTAGATGTCTCGGTTCTTATCCACCAGGAATTCCTCCGGGATGGTGGGCTGCTTGAAGCTCAGCTTCAGCGTGTAGTTGTCTACGGCCTCCACCCCCAGGGTCTCCCCGGCCACGGCTGCGCCGGTGTCGTCCGTGCCGGTCAGGCAGGACAGGGCCGTCTTGCCCAGGATCTCGCAGGCGGGGTCGGTGATGAGCTGGAAGGTCTCCACCCAATGCTGGGCGGTGACGGGGGTGCCGTCGTGGAAGGCGGCCTTTTGGTTCAGGGTGAACACGATGGCGTGGCCGTCCTCGGTGCTCTCCCATTTCTCCGCCGCCCTGGGCAGGCAGGTGCCGTCGGGCTGGACGTAGGCCAGGCGATCATAGATCTTGTCGTAAATGATGCGGGAATAGTTGCTGCCGGATACGCTGTAATAGGGCATCAGGGAGTCCCAGGGGTTGGACAGGCCATAATTGACGTTCACGCCCTCCGCCGTCTGCTGGGGCTGGTCACTGGTCTGCGTCTCGTCGCCGGTGGGCTGGGAACCGCAGCCGGACAGGACCAGGCTGCACAGCAGCACGGCGGCCAGGGCCAGGGCCGCCAGGCGGCCAAACACACTTCTCTCTTTCTCCACGGAAATTTAATCCTCCTCGTCGCCGTTTAAGCTTTCATATTCGTCGTAGTCGTCCGCCGCATCCAGCTGGGAGCTGAGCATCATCTGCTCAAAGTGGGCATCCAGCTGCTTGGCAAACTCCTGGGCTGCGTTGTAGCCCATGCGCTTGTGGCGGTTGTTCATGGCCGCCACCTCCACGATGATGGCCAGGTTCCGGCCGGGCTTGATGGGAATGGTGATGGCCGGGATCTTCATGTCCAAGATCGTCGTGAACTCTTCGTTGGTCCCCAGGCGGTCGTAAAAGACCTGGTCGTTCCACTGCTCCAAATTGACCACCAGGTTGATGTCCTGGTCCTCACGGACGGCGGACATGCCGAAGAGCTGCTGAATGTCCACCACGCCGATGCCGCGCAGCTCGATGTAGTGCCGGATCAGCTCCGGGGCCGAGCCGATGAGGCGGGTGCCGATGTGGCGGATCTCCACTGCGTCGTCGGCGACCAGCCGGTGGCCGCGCTTGACCAGCTCCACAGCCGTCTCGCTCTTACCCACGCCGGAGTCGCCCATGAGCAGCACGCCCTCGCCGTACACGTCCACCAGCACGCCGTGCCGGGTGATCCGGGGGGAGAGGCGGGCCTTGAGCCAGTCGGTGAAGTTGGGGATGAAGATGGAAGTATCCTCCTTGCTGCCCAGGATCGTCCGCTTGTGCTTGATGGCCATTTCCATAAGCTCCGGGAAAGGCTCTAAGCTCCGGGTGAGGATCAGGGCGGGGATGGGCTTTTCAAAGAATGCGTCGAAGCATTTCCGCCGCTCCTCCGAGCTTTGGTTGCTCAGGTAGGTCCACTCCACTTTGCCGATGACCTGGATGCGGTCCGGGGCGAAGTAGTCGAAAAAGCCGAGGATCTGCAAGGCGGGGCGGTTGATGTCGTCGGCGCGGATGAGACACCGATCGTAGTTTTTCCCCTTGTTGAGCACTTTCAGCTCAAAGCGTTCGACCAGCTTGGTCAGTTTGATTGACGACTGAGATGCCATAATACCTCCTCTTCCATCGTCCGGAGCCAAAAGGGCGCCGGTTTTGTTGTTTCTGGTTGAAATATGGATACAGTATACCATAGCCCACACCGATGGGCAAGAAAAAAGCACAGGCATAAGCCTGTGCTTTTTTGTCTTAGCTGGATCAGACAGCGCGGGTAACTTTGCCCGAACGGAGGCAATGAGTGCACACATAGACGTGCTTCGGGGTGCCGTTGACGATCGCCTTCACGCGCTTCACGTTGGGCTTCCAGGGACGATTGGAGCGGCGGTGGGAGTGGGACACCTGAATGCCGAACACGACGCCCTTGTCACAAAATTCACATTTAGCCATTCGCTTGAACCTCCTCGCTGGTTTATGACTCCACTGAGCGGGGCAAGCCCCGGCCGGTGTGTTATTACTTAAAAAGCATCGGTTAGTATCATAGCAGAAACAGGCCAAAATTGCAAGGCCTATTTCGCAGATTTCTCAAAAAAGTGCAATTTAGAACCAAGTTTCCTCGATCTCATGGCGTTTTTCCCGACGCATGAGGGAGAGCAGGACCTCCCTGGGGTCCCGGTCCCGGTACAGGACATCGTAGGCGGCCAGGGTGATGGGCATTTCCACGCCCACTTGAGCCGCCAGCTCCCTGGCGGAGTCCACGGCGTAATAGCCCTCGACCACGGCCCCGATCTTCCGGATCGCCTCCTGGACAGGGGTGCCCTGACCAATTAAAATGCCCGCCCGGTAGTTCCGGGAGTTCATGGAGGTGCAGGTGACGATCAGGTCCCCCATGCCCGCCAGGCCCGCAAACGTGTCTTTCCGGGCGCCCAGGGCGGTGCCCAGGCGGGCCGTCTCGGCCAGGCCTCTCGTCATCAGCATGGCCTTGGTGTTGTCCCCCAGGCCCATGCCGGTGCAGCAGCCGGTGCACAGGGCCATGACGTTTTTCAGGGCTGCGCCCAGCTCCACGCCGATGACATCACTGCTGCTGTACACCCGGAAATGGTCGTTGATGAACAGATCCTGGACCACCTCCGCCGCCGTTTGGTCCGGGCAGGCAGAGACCACCGCCGTGGGGACCTGCCGGGCCACTTCCTCCGCGTGGGAGGGGCCGGAGAGGGCCACCACAGGCCATTTATCCTCGGTGACTTCCCGGATGATCTGGGTCATGCGCAGAGAGGTCCCCTTCTCGATGCCCTTGGAAACGGACACCAGGATGGCATCGGGAGCGAGCAGATCCTTCACCTGCCCGGCGGTCGACCGCACGCCGAAGGAAGGCGTGGCCATGACCACCACCGCGCAGCCCGTCACGCAGGCCAGGTCAGAGGTGTAGGTGAGGCCCTGGGGCAGCTTCACCCCCGGCAGCAGGGGGTTCTCCCCCGTCTCGGCCAGGTGGCGGGACTCCTCCGCCTGATAGGACCACAGCGTCACGTCATGGCCGTTTTCCACCAGCAGCATGGCCAGGGCCGTGCCCCAGCCGCCGCTGCCCAACACAGCAACTTTCATCTTCTGTTACCTCGCTTTTGCATTAGCCCGCCGCCTTGCGGTGGAAGCTGAATTTCGATTCCGTGCCTGAGATCAGACGGGCGATGTTGCTCCGGTGCTTCCAGAGGATCAGCCCGCCCATGATGCAGATGAGTACCAGCAGCACCCAGTCGCGATAGACGAACCAGGTAACGATGGGCAGGTCGATGCCCGTGGAGCTGGAGCCCAGGGAGACGTAGCGGGTCAGCAGGAAGAGCAGGATGAACCCGCCCCAGCCGACCAGCGCCACCCGCCAGTCGATCATAATGATGATGGTGCCGCCGGAGAGGATCCCCTTGCCGCCCTTAAACTGGAACATGCAGGGGAACATGTGGCCCAGCAGGCAGAACAGGCCGCACCAGTAATCCGAGTAGGCCTGCTCCGGGGAGTTCATCAGCATCGCCAGGGCAGGCAGATGCCCCACCAGCAGCCAGCGGCCGATGAGCAGGGCCACCACGGCCTTGAGCACATCCGTCAAAATCACCACGAAGGTCAGAGGCCCGCCGAAGGTCCGGTAAAAATTCGTCAGGCCCGCGTTGCCGCTGCCGTGGGTGCGCACGTCGTCCCGCAGGATATACTTCGAGACGATCACGGCCCCGTTAAAGCAGCCGCAGAAGTAAGCGATGACCGCCGCGGCGATCACGCGGATCCAAACTGCATCCATGTCCTCGTCAGTCCTCCTTGTCCCCTCTTTGGCGGATGGTCAGGCGAATGGGGGTGCCCTCCAAACCAAAGGTGCTGCGGATCTGGTTCTCCAGATAGCGCTGATAGGAGAAGTGGAAGAGCTTCGCGTCGTTGCAGAAGCAGACAAAGTGCGGGGGCCGGATGCCGGCCTGGGTCATATAATAAATTTTCAGGCGGCGTCCCTTGTCCGTGGGGGGCTGCACGCGGGCCGTGGCGTCGGCCAGCAGGCTGTTGAGCATGCCGGTGGTGATGCGCATGGCGGCCTGGTCGTCCACATACTTGATGAGCTGGAACAGCCGCCCCACCCGCTGGCCGGTCAGGGCCGAGATAAACAGGATGGGGGCGTAGGTCATGTAAGAAAGGTCCCGGCGGATGTCCTCGCGCATCCGGTCCATGGTCTTTCCGTCCTTCTCCACGGCGTCCCACTTGTTCACCACAATGATGCAGGCCTTGCCGGAGTCGTGGGCCATGCCCGCGACCTTGGTGTCCTGCTCCGTCACGCCCTCGTTGGCGTCGATCATAATGAGACACACGTCGGAGCGCTCGATGGCCATGGCCGCCCGCAGGACGGAAAATTTCTCGATCTGGTCATTGACCTTGGACTTTTTCCGCATCCCGGCCGTGTCGATGAAGAGGAACTTGCCGATCTCATTTTCAAAGTAACTGTCCACCGCATCGCGGGTGGTGCCGGCCATGTTGGAGACGATGACCCGCTCCTCCCCCAAAATGCGGTTGATGAGGGAGGACTTGCCCACGTTGGGCTTGCCGATGACGGCAACTTTAATGATGTCGCTCTCCTCTTCCTCTTCCTCCTCCGGGGGGAAGTAGTCAAAGCAGGCGTCCAGCAGGTCGCCGGTGCCGTGGCCGTGGACGGCAGAGACGGCGATGGGGTCGCCCAGGCCTAAGTTATAGAACTCATAGATATCCGGGTTGGTCATGCCCACCTGGTCCATCTTGTTCACCGCCAGAATGACCGGCTTCCGGGAGCGCAGGAGCATGTTGGCCACGTCCTGGTCCGAAGCCGTGAGGCCCGTCTTGATGTCGCACAGGAAGACGATGACCGTAGCGTTCTGGATGGCGATCTCCGCCTGCTTACGCATGAAGGAGAGGATCTCAGTGGTGGTGCCCGGCTCGATACCGCCGGTGTCTACGATGTCGAAGGTGCGGCCCCGCCACTCGCACTCGGCGTACAGCCGGTCGCGGGTGACGCCGGGGGTGTCCTCCACGATGGACAGGCGGCGGCCCACCAGTTTGTTAAACAGCATGGATTTGCCCACGTTGGGGCGGCCCACAATGGCTACCAAGGGTTTTGCCATAGGAGTTCCCTCCTTTTCTAAAATGGGAATCAAAAATCAAACAACGAACAGTAGAAGGGCATTACACCCCAAAAATGGCCTCAAACAGGTCGAACCCATCCTGATTCACCGGGATCACCGGCACGCCCAGGCCCTGGGACAGTTCTTCCAGGGTCATATCGTCCAGGAAGACCGTCTCCCCGTGGCGCAGGGTGTTCTGGGGCAGCAGGACGCGGGTGCCCAAGTCCCGGCCCTTGAGCTGGGCCAGCAGGTCCTGGCCGGTCAGCAGGCCCGCCACGGTGATGGTCTCTCCAAAAAAGCGGTTCACGATGGGATACATCTGATAGGTCAATTTAGTATGACATTTTGCGGCCGCCCTGTCAATGATTTCTCGCAGGAAGGGCGCCGCCGCCACGCCGGTGGCGATGGAAAACGGCTCCACGGGAATGTTCTCCGGAGCGCCCAGGGTCGCGCCGTGCAGCTCCACGGCCAGCAGGCGGAGCATCCCCACGCCGTTTTCCAGCTGGGTATACTCCTCATAAAATTCATCCGCAGGAAGGTCTAAGCCCGCCTGAAGATAAAACTCATCCGAACACCAGAACATCCGGCTGCCCAGCTGCTCCACGCACCGGTCCCCAAAGGCCTCTACCTGGGCCACGACGTTCCGGGCCTCGTCCTGGTGGTAGGGGCGCAGAGGGTATAACCCCTCCCGGTACCGGGTCAGGCCCACGGGGACGATGGAGACGCTCTTTACTTGGGGATACAGCGCCGCCAGCTCCTCCATGCTCTTTTGCAGGACCGGCCCATCGTTCAGGCCGGGGCAGGAAACGATCTGGGCGTTCATCACGATCCCCGCCTGGGCAAATTTCTGCATGATCTCCAGGCACTCGCCGCCTCTTCGGTAGTTCCCCAGCAGCTCCCGCCGGACCTCCGGGTCCGTGGCGTGGACGGAGATGTTGATGGGCGAGATATGCAGGTCACAGATGCGCTGGATCTCCCGCTTGCTCAAATTCGTCAGGGTAATATAGTTGCCCATGAGGAAGGACAGGCGGGCGTCATCGTCCTTAAAATATAAGGTATCCCGCATCCCCTTGGGCATCTGATCCACGAAGCAGAAGACGCATTTGTTGGCGCAGGAGCGGGCCCGGTCCATGAGATACGTCTCAAATTCCAGCCCAAGGTCCTGGCCCACGTCCTTGTCCAGAAAGACTTTGCGCTCCTGGTCTCCCTCCCGCAGGGTGAGGACCAGGTCAGGGTCGTAGGAATAAAATTTGTAGTCCAGCACGTCGATGATGGGGTGGCCGTTGATGGCGGCCAGGGTCTCCCCGGGGCGAACGCCGGCCCGGTGGGCGGGGCTGCCGGGAGCCACGGTCTGGATCTTGGTACGGGACATCCGGTCCCCTCCTTTCCTTTGGGCAGGTTCTACGCAAAAAAAGAAGAGGGGCTTCCCCCTCTTTCTTTTTCCCTATTAGTTCTCCTGCTGCACCTGGCCGAACACCTTGCCGTCATAGGTCATGCAGGCCTTGCACAGCCGGTGGGGCAGCCGATACGCGCCGCACTTGGGGCAGGTCGTGACAGCGGGAGCTGCCAGCTTCCAGTTGGCACGCCGCTTATCCCGTCTCTGCTTAGAGACTTTACTCTTCGGAACCGCCATTTCGAGACACCTCCTTGGTGATGCCCTGTCGGGCAAAGTGGATTGGGTACTACTCAGTTTTTATCAAGTAGCTGCTCGAGAGCGGCCCATCTAGGATCGACCTGTTTCTTGCACCGGCAGGGCTCCCTGTTCAGGTTGACGCCGCAGCCGGGGCAAAGCCCCTTGCAGTCTTCTGAGCACAAGTGTTTTGTATCCATGGCGAGTAGGAAGGCTGTGTAAGCCAGATCGCCCACATCGACCTCGCCGTTTTCCAGGAGAACGATGTCCTCGTCTTCCTCCCCCTCCAGCGTTTCCGCCAGCAGGGCGCTCAGGCCGACGACTTTTTCCTGCTGAAACGGCTCCATACACCGGTCGCAGGTATAGTCCAGAAGGGATCTCGCTTCTCCCTCCAGCACGAGCACATCCGCCACGTTTTTCACGCGCCCCTGGACCTGGACAGGCCGGGGGATGGGATGCTCCCCGAAGAATTCCTCCTGGCTCAGATCCAGCTGGAATGCAAAGGGAAGGCTGGCGCCTGGTACATGAATGATCTCTCGAAGATTCAGTCGCATAGCACACTCCTCACATGGTACAGGGGATATTGTAGCAAAAAAAGAAGCGCTTGTCAAATACTTTCTTCAAATTTTCTGCAAAATATGGTATACTGGTGGACAGTACGCCACAAAACGAGTCTGGGAAGAACGCATTTCCCCTTTGACAGCCGCTAAAATAGTAGGATACACCTCTGCTCCCCCGCCGTCAAGGGGTTGCTTTTATTTTTCTTTGGCATTTCACACAAATTTACGAAAGGTCGTGATCTCATGCGGGAATTTACCGTAGGCCAAAACGACGCCGGGCAGCGGTTGGACCGCTGGCTGGCCAAGACCCTCCCCCTGCTCCCCGCGCCCCTGGCGCAGAAATACATCCGCATCAAGCGGGTGAAGCTCAACGGCAAGGGGGCCAAGCGGGATACCCGCCTGGTGAAGGGCGATCTCTTGCAGCTTTACATCAATGACGAGTTTTTCGACACCCCCACCCCGGAGAATGCGTTTCTCTCCGTCTTCAAGCCTCAGTTAGATATTGTCTACGAGGATGAGAACCTGCTGCTGGTGAACAAGCGCCCCGGCCTGGTCGTCCACCCGGACGAGCAGGAGCGCGTGAACACCCTCATCACCCATATCCAAGCCTACCTATATCAAAAGAAGGAATGGAGCCCTTACTGGGAAAATTCCTTCGCCCCGGCCCTGTGCAACCGCATCGACCGGAACACCGGCGGCATCGTCATTGCCGCCAAGAACGCCGAGACATTACGGGTGATGAACCAGAAGATCCGGGACCGGGAGGTGGAAAAGTCCTACCTCTGCATCTCCTTGGGCACCCTCTCCCCCGCCGAGGGCAAGCTAGAGGGCTTTTTGCTGAAAGACGAAGCCAAGAAACAGGTCTCCGTCCACAAGCGCCCTGTCGAGGGCGGGCGCACCGCCGTGACGCTCTACCGCACGCTGGCCAAAAAAGGCGGGCTATCCCTGGTAGAGTGCCGCCTCATCACCGGCCGTACCCACCAGATCCGCGCCCAGCTGGCCGCCGCCGGACACCCCCTGCTGGGAGACGGCAAGTATGGCCGGGAGCGGGAGAACAAAAAGTTCGGCCGCACCGGGGGCCAGGCTCTCTATTCCTATAAGCTAGCGTTCCACTTCACCACAGACGCCGGGTGCCTGAGCGACTTAAACGGCAAGGTCTGGACGGTGGACCAGGTGGACTTCGTGGACCAGTATTTCCCGGGAACGACGATTTCTTGAGCGCCAAAGAAAAAACTTTTCCCGCCTTTTCCTCGCTATCTTGACAGCCTACTTTTTTTCTGCTAAAATGCACTCAATCTTAAATTGGAAAATCACGTTGTTTTGAGTCTTTCCAAAGCAAGACGCGACCGCCGGACGGGTCCCTTTGCTGCCTGCAAAGCCCCCAAGGCTAAGGCCACACGGACAGCCGGGTCGAATGCCGAGTTCCGCATGTGCGGCGGCAACTTCTGTTGCCTTATTGATTGGGTTAGAAGCCCAAGTTTTATAAGTTGGTAACTATAAACCAGTGCCCGCAAGGGCAATGCAGTGTCCAAAGACGGCATGCAAACTTGTGAAATGGTCAATAAGAGTAGTAAAAGTAAGTTTCTTTGCTATATAGACTCTCATCTCTCCTGATTTTCCACCCTATGCTTTTCTCCTGTTTTTTGTCGTAAAAAAGGGGGAGGCTTTTTGTGGAGTTTTCCCAAGTGACTGCGCGTCTTGAGACACGCAGTCACTTTTTTTGTGGTTTCAGGAGGGCGTGTATGAAAAAGATCATCGAACTAAAACACATCACCAAATCTTTCGACGGTGAGCCGGTGCTGAAAAGCATCGACCTGGACATCTACGACAACGAGTTTATCACCCTGCTCGGCCCCTCCGGCTGCGGCAAGACGACCCTGCTGCGGCTCATCGGCGGCTTTGAGACGCCGGACAAGGGCGACGTCCTCTTCCTGGGGCAGAAGATCAACAACGTGCCCCCCTATAAGCGGAGTGTGAACACCGTCTTTCAGAAGTACGCCCTGTTCCCCCACCTGAACGTCTTTGAAAACGTGGCCTTTCCCCTGCGGGAGAAAAAGGTCCCCAAGGAGGAGATCGAGGCCAAGGTGATGGAGATGCTCGCTCTCGTAGCGCTCAAGGGCTTTGAGCATCGTTCCGTGACCCGCCTCTCCGGCGGCCAGCAGCAGCGCGTGGCCATCGCCCGCGCCCTCATCGCCCACCCCCAGGTCCTGCTGCTCGACGAGCCGCTCGGCGCTCTGGACCTCAAGCTCCGGAAGGACATGCAGGTGGAACTGAAGAAGATCCAGAAGCAGACCGGCATCACCTTCGTCTTCGTCACCCACGACCAGGAGGAGGCCCTGTCCATGTCCGACACCGTGGTCGTCATGTCCGAGGGCAAGATCCACCAGATCGGCACCCCCGTCGACATTTACAACGAGCCGCAGAACGCCTTCGTCGCGGACTTCATCGGTGAGAGTAATATCTTGGACGGCGTGATGCTGGAGGACTACAAGGTCACCTTCTCCGGTCAGACCTTCCAATGTCTGGACAAGGACTTTGCCAAGAACGAGGCCGTAGACGTCGTCGTCCGCCCGGAGGACGTGGACATCGTCCCCCTGGAAAAGGGGCAGCTGACCGGCGTGGTCACGTCCGTGACGTTCATGGGCGTGCACTATGAGATCATCGTAGACGTGGGCGGCTTCAAGTGGATGATCCAGACCACAGACTTTGTGGACGTGGACGAGCACATCGGCATCGAGCTGGAGCCGGACGCCATCCACATCATGAAGAAGTCGGAATACTCGGACCTGTACGGCGACTACTCCTCCTTCTCCAACGAGCTGGACGAGCTGTCCGAGGTCAGCGAGGAGGAAGACGAATGAGAGAAAACGTCACCCGCGACCAGCGCCGGGTGCTCCGGGCCGATCACCTGGCACTGGGGCCTTACGGCATCTGGGCCGTCCTGTTCATCCTGGTTCCCCTGGTCTTTGTTGCCTACTATGCCTTTACGGACGTGAATTTTCAGTTCACCTTGGAAAATATCCAGCGCTTCTTCACCGCCACGTCCAGCATCGTGCAGGACGACGGCTCCTCCGCCGAGGTCCGCACCTACCTGCTCATCTTCTGGCGTTCGCTGAAGCTGGCGATCATCTCCACGCTGGTCTGCCTGGTGCTGGCCTATCCCCTGGCCTATATCATGGCCCGCGCCGAACCCAAGGTCCAGAAGACGTTTATGACCATCATCATGATCCCCATGTGGATGAACTTCCTCATCCGGACTTACGCCTGGATGACCATCCTGCAGGACAAGGGCATTTTCAACAACATCCTCTCCGCCCTGCATCTGCCCGGCGTCCACATCATCGGCACCGAGGCCGCCGTGGTCATCGGCATGGTCTATGACTACATCCCCTATATGATCCTGCCCCTGTTCTCCATCATGGCCAAGATGGACGTAAAGCTCATCGAGGCCGCCCGTGACCTGGGCTGCAACGGCCTGGGCGTGCTGCGCCGGGTCATCTGGCCCCTGAGCCTGCCGGGTGTCATCTCCGGCGTGACGATGGTCCTCATCCCCTCGGTGAGTACCTTCTATATCTCCCAAAAGCTGGGCGACGGTAAGATCATGCTCATCGGCGACGTGATCGAGGGCCAGTACGTCGCCAACAACCTGCACTTTGCCGCCGCCATCGCCTTCGTGCTGATGGTCCTGCTGCTGGTGTGTATGGCCGTCATGCGCAAGCTCGTCGGACGGAATGTAGAAGGAGGTCTGTAAGCCATGAAACCCATTGCAAAAGTTTATACAGCCATCCTCTTCCTGTTCCTCTTTGCCCCCATCGTCATCATGCTGGTCTTCTCCTTTAACAGCGGGAACAGTCTCTCCGTCCTCTCCGGCTTTTCGACCTATTGGTACAAGGAGCTGTTTCATGACGCGAACACGCTGGGTGCCCTGCGGAACACGCTGATCCTGGCCCTCTGTGCAGCCATCCTGTCCACCATCATGGGCACCGCCGCCGCCGTGGGCATAAACAAGCTCCGCAGCAAATACATGAAGGCCGCCATGAACACCGTGACGAACCTGCCCATGGTGAACCCGGAGATCATCACCGGTATCTCCCTCATGCTGATGTTCGTTTTCGCCGGGCGGCTCATGGGCATGGCCACGAGCCTGAACTTCGGCACCATCTTAATTGCCCACATCACCTTCTGCCTGCCCTACGTCATTTTGCAGGTCCTGCCCAAGCTGCACCAGATGGACAAGGCCCTGCCAGAGGCCGCGATGGACCTGGGCTGCACGCCCTTCCGGGCCTTCTTAAAAGTCGAGCTGCCGGAAATTCTGCCCGGCGTGCTGACGGGCATGATCATGGCCTTCACCCTCTCCCTGGACGACTTCGTCATCAGCTACTTCACCTCCGGCAACGGCTTCGAGACCCTGCCCATCCGCATCTATAACATGACCAAGAAGACCGTCACGCCCAAGATGTATGCTCTGGCGACCATCATCTTCTTCGTCATCCTGCTCCTGCTGCTCATCACGAACCTCATGGACGACGACGCAGTCCGCGAGCGCAAGGCCCAGCGTCGGGGTGCCAAGAGCAAGGCCGCTCAGGCCAGCGGCAAGAAGCACAAGCCCCTGTCTGACCGGGGCCGGAAGGTCCTGGCCGGTTCCGTCATGGGTGTGGCCGCCCTGCTCATCATCGTCGTCTCCGTGGCCGGTGGCTCCGACACCCTAGAGCTGAACGTCTACAACTGGGGCGAATACATCTCCGACGGCTCCGACGGCTCCCTGGACACCGTGAAAGCTTTCGAGGCCTGGTATGAGGAGACCTACGGCGAAAAGGTCCACGTCAACTACACCACCTATGCCAGCAACGAGGACATGTACGCCAAGCTCAAGAGCGGAGCCGTGAGCTACGATGTCATCATCCCCTCGGACTACATGATCGCACGTCTGGCCAACGAGGACATGCTCCTGCCCCTGAACTTCGACAACATCCCCAACTACCAATACATCGAAGACCAGTTCCGCGGCCTCTACTATGACCCGGACGACACCTACTCCATCCCCTATACCTACGGCGTGGTCGGCGTGATCTACGACGCCAACCAGGTGGATGAGGCCGACGCAGGCGGCTGGGACCTCATGTGGAACCCCAAGTACAAGGGCAAGATCCTGCAGTTCAACAACTCCCGCGACGCCTTCGGTACCGCCATGTACCGGGCCGGCATCGACGTGAACACCACCGACAAGAGCCAGTGGGAGGCCGCTCTGCAAGCCCTGCTGGAGCAGCGCCCCCTGGTCAAGGCTTACGTCATGGACGAGATCTACAACGCCCTGGAGTCCGGCGAGGCTGCCATCGGCGCCTACTACGCCGGCGACTACTTCACCATGCTGGACGCCGAGGCCGATGACGTGGATCTGCGCTTCTACTACCCCGACCCCACCAACTACTTCATCGACGCCATGTGCATCCCCTCCTGCTGTGAAAACAAGGAGCTGGCAGAGGTCTTCATCAACTTCATGCTCAGCCAGGAGACGGCTGTGGCCAACGCCGAGTACATCTACTACGCCTCCCCCAACTCCCTGGTCTACAACGACGAGACCTACCAGGAGGACATGGGCGAGGAGGCCATGGAGATTCTGTATCCCGAAGGCGTCAACTTCTCCGAGGAGTACAACAAGCTCGCCTACCGCAACCTCGACGACGAGATGCTGAGCTACATGAATTCTCTGTGGGAGAACTTGAAGATCAACTAAGATCTCCCCCTAAATCCAACAAGGACCTGCCGCAGGAAATGAACTTTCCTTGCAGCAGGTCCTTGTTTTATGCTGTATTTTTGGTTCAAACCCTAATCAAAACAGGCTGATCTGGCTTGTCTCCGGCAGCGTGCCCAGGGCACCGGCTTGCCGCAGCATTTCCACGGTACTCTTGGAGAGGCCAGGGCAGGCAGCGATGAGCTCCTCCTGGGAGATGAAGGTCCGGCCCGTTCGATTTTCGGCCAGGGACAGGGCAGCCGCCTCGCCCAGGCCGGGGATGGCGGAGAAGGGAGGCCGCAGGCTCTTCTTCTCTTCGTTCATCAGGAACTTGGTGGCGTCGGATTCGTAGAGGTCGATCGGCTCAAAGGAGAAGCCGCGCAGGTAAAACTCGTAGCAGACCTCCAGTGTGATGAGCATTTTCTCCTCCACATCGGCGGGTTTTTCCTTGCTTTCGATCTCCTTCATCTTCCGCTGGCAGACGTCCATGCCCCGGCACATACAGTTGGCGTCCAGGGCTTTCGCGCGGATGGAGAAGTAGGCCGCATAGAACGCCAAAGGCCGGTGGACCTTGAACCAGGCAATTCTAAAAGCCATCATCACGTAAGCAACCGCGTGGGCCTTGGGGAAGAGGTAGCCGATCTTGGCCAGGGACTCGATGTACCAATCGGGCACATTGGCCTTGTGCATGGCGTCCTCCCAGCCGTCCTGGAAGCCGCCCTTCTTGACCTTGCCCTTTCGCACAGCCTCCATGATGTCAAAGGCCATCTTCGGCTCGACGCCCTGCTCCATGAGGTAGAGCATGATGTCGTCACGGCAGCCCACGGTGGAGTCAACGGTGGCGGTGCCGGAGACGATGAGATCTCGTGCGTTGCCCAACCACACGTCCGTGCCGTGGGAGAAGCCCGACAGACGGACCAGCGTATTGAACCGCTTGGGCTGGGTGTCACAGAGCATCTGGCGGGTAAACTTCGTGTTGAACTCCGGTACCGCCACGGCCCCCGTGGGACCCAGGACAGGGTCGTTCTCAAAGCCCAGGGGGGCGGAGTTGGTGAAGATGGTCATGGTGTCCTGATCGTCCAACGGAATTTCTCGTGCATTGACGCCGGTCAGGTCCTCCATCATGCGGATCATGGTCGGGTCATCGTGCCCCAGCATGTCCAGCTTGAGGAGGTTGTCCTCCATCTTGTGGTAATCAAAATGGGTCGTGATGATGTCGCTGCCCGGATCGTCGGCGGGGTGCTGGACGGGGCAGAAATCGTAGATCTCCCGGTCCTGGGGGATGACGACCATGCCGCCGGGGTGCTGGCCGGTAGTCCGGCGCACGCCGGTGCAGCCCAGGGTCAGGCGGTTTTCCTCCGCCTTCGTCGTCTGGATGCCGCGGGCGGCGAGATATTTTTTGACGTAACCATAAGCGGTCTTCTCCGCCACGGTGCCGATGGTCCCGGCCTTGAAGACGTGGTTCTCCCCGAACAGCTCGAAGGTATACTGGTGGGCCTTGGCCTGGTATTCGCCGGAAAAGTTCAGGTCGATATCCGGGACCTTTTTGCCGCCGTAGCCCAGGAACGTCTCAAAGGGGATGTTGAAGCCGTCCTTTACATAGGGCGTCCCGCAGACGGGACAGACGGCGTCCGGCATATCCGCGCCGCAGCCAAAGCCCGCCCCGGCGTCAAAATCCGCGTGCTTGCACTTGGGGCAGCGGTAATGGGGCGGCAGGGAGTTGACC